>Ga0116107_1001656_pt1 | contig 12782 bp, 13 predicted proteins | sample June2015DPH_6_10_FD_88969 | JGI IMG/M metagenome (GOLD analysis project Ga0116107, IMG submission 88969) | Peatland microbial communities from SPRUCE experiment site at the Marcell Experimental Forest, Minnesota, USA - June2015DPH_6_100 | ecosystem: Environmental > Terrestrial > Soil > Wetlands... | reverse complement strand
TTACTAAGGCGTTGACTTTGAAGCTAAAAGCTTCTTTAATATTAGAGGAGGTGATTTTATGGGAAGTTTCGGGGGATACTATAAGGGAGACAAGAAAAAACCCAAAAAAGACAAACAAGCCAAGGAGAGCTTAGGAGGCACTCCTGTTTTTAGTATGCCTGAATTAATTTCAAAGAAAAAACCCGTTTGATAGAACTCAATTTATGTCAAAAAATAAAAACGAAACTAATCTGAAACTGGCAGGATTGTTTATTTTGTTTGTTTGCGGCCTAATAGCGGTATCATTACTCTTAAAAGTTTTTTTGGTATTTCAAGATAGTAAATTTGATGGTTCGCATAGTTTTATCGTCGGTTTCGTTGGACAGAATCAAACTAAACTGGTTTCTTTTAATCCCCAGAATCAAACCATGTCAATTGTAAATATTAACGCCAGTTCGGATAGAAATGCGCTTGAAAAAACCCTGGAAATTCCCATCGATGGAATTTTAAAATCCGATAAAAATATTCAAGATAAGGATATCGCTCCACTACTTTTAAAATCTTCCTCTCCATTTTCGACTTCGCTTGAAGGGTTAACTTTTATTGATGCGTTTCGGTTGTCTATTTTTGCCAAAAGCGTGCAAGCAGGCTCGATTTATGACAGGGATTTTTCGGCCGATTTGAATGATGCTCAAAAGGCCACGATTTTAACCCTTTCGTTTACCGACCCGACTATTTATCAAGACAATTTGGGTATTCAAGTAATTAACGCCTCCGATGTTTCCGGTGTCGGTTCAAGACTGGCAAGTCTAATTACAAACATTGGGGGAAACCCAATTCTGGTCACCACGGCCGACAGCCCGCAAAATGACTCAAAAATAATTTATTACCAGACTGAGTCTTATACAGTCAAAAAGTTAAGTGATTATTTAGGATTTCCCGTGGAGGAATCGAACAAAAAGGGGATTGCGGATGTTATAATCATAATCGGCAAAGATAAAGTTAATAACTTGAATTTTTAAATATGTTTTGGCTAATTGTTGCATTGCTATTGGTGGTCTCTTTCTTGTTGGCGCTGAAGTCTTTAAAGACGCTTAACGAAAAACCTAAAATCGGTTTTGTCAAAAAAAGTTTAGATAAAGATAGGGTAATTTATCATTCGCGTGCTTCTTCTTCGGAGTAGTCTTCTTCCTCTTCTTTCTCTTCATGGTCCTGCGTTTGCATTTTTATTTTTTCGCTTTTTTCCAACACCAATGGCGAGTCGGTAATCGAAGTAAAAGAGGGTTGGTCTTTGTAACGTGTCGATTTTTTAATTTCTTTAATAAAAATAGTCACTTTATGTTGATTGGATGATTTAACATAAGCCTCATATTTGCAGCCGCCTTTTATGAATTTAATTAGTCTTCTGGCGATGTCATCCGGCAAGACGCCGATATACTGTGTCTCTTCTAGGGCAAAAATTTTCAGTCTTTTTATGGAAAGCTCCAATGATTGGCCTGTGCGTAACGATTCAACAATTTTTGCTTGGGCAATGTTTACAAGCTCCACGACTTTAGTTTTGCCCGGCTCTTCTAAGAATTTATTATTGATTTGGGAATTTGAAAGTTTCGCCGTCAAGCTGAATTTTTTATCCTTAATTTTTTTAAGGTTTCGAAGAGCAATTGGGTTTAAAGGATCAATACGGATTACTTTTTGATAGGTTGATTTGGCTTCTTTTAGTTTGCCCGTAATGGAATAAGCCAGAGCTAGTCTATTCAATGCGTCGATGTCCTCCGGATTTTCCGTGATGAGAGATTTATTCATGACAATGGCTTCGTGCCAATTTCCCTGGAGTGCTGTTTGAATTGCCTGGTTTTTTAAAGTCATTGGATAAAAAATGGATTAAAAAGATTGCAAAATTCTACCTGAGTTTATTGCAAAAGTCAAGATAGAAACAGTATAATAGAGCGTTATTGTTATGAGTGGGCACTCCAAATGGGCACAAATTAAAAGGCAAAAAGGGCTTAACGACCAAAAACGGGGTAAGACCTTTACCAAACTTGCCAATGCGATTAGCATTGCCGTTAAACAGGGTGGGGGAATCGGTGATCCGGCTTCCAATTTCCGCTTAAGATTAGCCATTGATGCCGCTCGTGCCTCAAATATGCCCAAAGAAAATATCGAAAGGGCAATCAAACGGGCTTCAGGTAAAGACGCCGGGGAAATCAGCGAAGTAACTTACGAAGGATTTGCCCCCGGCGGAGTTTCGGTAATCGTTGAAGCGGCCACTGACAACGCGATGCGCACCACTTCGGAGGTAAAAAGTATTTTCAATAAAGCTGGGGCTAGTTTTGGACAGCCGGGCTCCGTTTCTTATCAATTTAAACATGTCGGCCGGATTATTGCTCAAAAGGGGAGTAAATCGTTTGATGATATTTTTGCAATCGCACTGGAGCAAGGAGCAGAAGACATCGAAGAAGTGGGGGATGAAGTCTTTATCTATACGCCCCTCTCAGACTTAGCAAAAGTTAAAGATGCTCTAGTAGCTTCCGGCGTTGTAATCAGCGAAGCAGAGCTTATTAGGGAGCCGATTATGACAGTCGAGGTAGGGGAGCAGGATAAGCTTTTAAGAATTGAGCATTTTATTAATTCCCTGGAGGAGTTAGACGACGTCCAGAAAGTTTATACCAATCTTCAATAATATTTATGCAAAATATCCAAAAAATGGGGAAATTCCAGCGTAAAAAAATCAGAAGTTTTTTAGGGAGAGTTTTATTTAACAAAAGGCAGCGGTTTATTCTGGCGGTAATCATTTTATCGTTGGGACTTTTTCTCTCCGAATATATTCTGGGCAAATCGGCAATTTCGCTTGTTTTTGCGCTGTCATTTTTAACAGTCGGTTTTCTATTCTTAACGCTAAAAGAAGATTTAAAAGATAATTTTAGTCCGCAGGTTTTTATACTTCCTTTTTTCTACAGTTTGGCGTTAGGGCTTTTTTACCTTTTGGTTCCAGCCAGAATGTTTACCCGAATAGGCATAACCAGCCTGTATGCGCTCGGGCTTTATTCGCTATTTTTATCCGAGAACATCTTTACCGTCTCTTCGATTAGGACCATCGCGCTTTTGTCCGGAGCAAGAACCGTTTCATTGGTTTTGGCCCTTTTGTCTTTTTTCTTTCTTTCCAACGTTGTTTTCTCGTTTCACATTAATGTCTTCATAACGCTACTTCTAATTTTTGCTTACTCATTTCTACTGGTTTTACAATCGGTTTGGACTTACACTTTGGAGAAAAACCCGCTGTCGGAAATTTTTTGGGTGCTTTCACTAACCTTTTGTTTAGTCGAAGTAGCAATCTTTTTATGGTTCAGGCAAGGTTCGCCGACGGTGCTAGCACTTTTCCTAACAGCAATCTTCTATGTCTTAATCGGATTGACCCAAGCCTGGTTTGAAAAAAGACTATTTAGGGGAGTAATACTCGAGTATTTTTGGGTAACAGTGGTATCATTTATTTTCCTCATTTTGTTTACCAACTTCGGCTAAAATAGCTTTGAATTCGTAATTCTAGCCTCAAGAATTTTTTTGTGGCTTGACCGGAGAAGGGGGAAGTGGAGTAAAGGCTTATTAAAGGGTCGGGAAATAATAAAACTATAAGATCTGATATAGTTTGATATAGAATATGTTTTAAAATTATAGGATATATTTTCAAGCTAATGTGGATAACTTCTTAATTTTCACGGGATTTATGCTTGACTTTTCACGGGCTAGACAGGCTCCCTCTGCCTGCCCGACGCAACGTGTTTCCAGATCTGAGTAGCTAACAGTACGAAAAAAATACGAATGTCTCTTCAGGAGCGCTCTTCTTAGAAGATAGCCCGATAAGTCATCATATATTAAATAATTTATTGTAACAGGTTACAGGGAGTAGTAAGTCGTAAATCATTTCGATTAGAAATCCTTATATCTCCCTCTAAACGTTTCTCTTATAAAAATTCCGCGAAATTGGCTGTAGGTGAGCGTATGTGTTTATGTCGCACAATAATACTTTTACGACATCACTCACGCACAGTTTCCGAGAGAAGTGGTTTCCAGACTGTTATTTTTTGTCGATATATTTAATCAGTTTTGTTATTGCTATCTTCTCTTCTTGAATTATCTTATATATTTTCCCCAGTTTGGAATTTCTTGGCTCTCCCCTACTATGGGGTTAATAAATAAATATTTTTTGAGGCTAGTTGAAGCTAAATTTTGTAAAAATTTCCCACTATTGACATCCCCTAGCCTCGGAGAATATACTTTTATAGTTATGATTGACGAAACCGTTGACTCTGGCAGCAAGCCTAATCCAAAAGAACAAGCAGAAATTCAACAAAGAATTAACGATCTTGGTAAAAGAGCAAGATCGATAATTCAGGCAAATGATCTTTTGAAAGCGTTTGGGATTATGGATTTAACTGATCTGGCCCAGAAACGGAGAGCATTACTGGTCGAGATATTTATCGCAGAGCAATTGGCCGTTGATGCTTTAGGTAGAAGATTAAGCAGGAGGTCGACTATCGTTTCAGAGCAGGTTTTGGAGAGTGTGGTTGTTCAAAACCGACATTATCTCGCGCATCCGGAAGATTATCCAGGGGCCGGGAACATAAAATTTGCGGTGCAAACGTTATTTGAGATGGTTCATGAAAGAACCGGAAAGTCCATTGATCCCGAAATACCCATTGACAAAAGAGCAGACCCTCCCGCTGAGCGAATTATACCTAAGTGGAAGGAGAGATTTTCGTAGCTCCAATTATTTCTTCTTGCAAGGACAATTAAACCAACACTTTGGGCATTTCAGCTTTCCGCCGAACATCTCATGGCATGGACAATCGCACTTGCATTTTTTGTTTTGTGCCATGAATGAATTATAGAAGATTATTTTGAGTATATCAAGCTTAGTGTGACGAAGTTGAGGATGCTGGCATGGAAGACGATACGAATGTTATTTGATCAACAGCTAAGCCGGTTCCTGTTTCTGTGCGTCCGCCCTGATCATTTCTTTGAACGCTTCCATTGACTAGCCTTGGATTCCCTAGTTGAATATGAATTCCGTCAACGGTAAAAATGGGTTCTAAAACTGCTGTTTCAGTTTGTCCACCATTGTTAAACCTTACGATTAATGGAACCTGATCAGCGTCATTAGTGCCTGGATTTCTAATATCAAATTCAGTGACTCCTTGAGTGACTGTTTGCCCTTCAACGTTTAGGATTTGGTTCCCGTGAATAAGTCCGCCCTCCGAAATCGCTTGTCCGTTTTCGTCTTCTCCCCCTGGGAAGATAAGCGCATTGTATCGAGCCTTTGGATCTAAACTAAGTCTTAAAACGCCGCCTTCATCAACACTTGTTACATGATTAGCGCTAGAATTTTCCGGCGAGTAAGGCTTTTGTATCGCGTCAGCCATTTCACTACCTGCGTTAATAGTAGATTGTACGACTGGGGCAGTCTCAACAGCTACGCCTATGCCAGTTGCCGCAAGTATTGCCGCAAGAGCTCTCTTTGTCCAAACAGAGCCTCTATTTGTATTTGCCCTTTGTTCACGAGTCGTAATTTTTGGTTTGTCTATTGTAGTAGGTCCGTCTGCCATAGATCTAGATTACCATTGAGTTTGGGGTATGTCAACATTGACAAAAATAATTCTATGTCGCAGAATGTAACTAGTCGCGTCGCAGAATATGAAAAACGAAAACCTACCTGAGCTGATTAGTCAATTCTTGGAGAACTTGGAGATTGAAAAGAATTGTTCAAAACTGACTATTCGTGATTACCGACATTACCTTGATGTCTTTAACGAATGGTTCGACACTGCCCTACCTGGAAAAAATTTAAAAAATCTGGATTTAGCAACAGTCAGAAAATATCGGGTTTTTCTGGCTAACAGGGCCGATAAAAAAGGTATGACCTTACAAAGGGTTACCCAAAATTATTACGTGATTGCGCTTCGTTCATTCCTGAGGTTCTTAATAAAAAACGATTACCAAACTTTGGAGCCGTCAAAAATTGACTTGCCAAAAACCGAGTCCCACAGCCTCAAATTTTTGGAAAAAGAGCAAGTGGACCGGTTGGTGACCAGCATTGATACATCTAAAAAAGAAGGAATCCGCGATCGGGCAATTCTGGAGCTGCTCTTCTCCACCGGTTTGCGTGTTTCGGAATTAACCAAATTAAATCATGACCAAGTAAATCTGGAAAGACGCGAATTTGGGGTCATCGGCAAAGGTGGAAAAGCCAGGTTAGTGTTCGTCTCCGACAGGGCGGCTGATTGGATAAAAATGTATCTGGACAAGCGGGAGGATGTTTTTAAACCTTTATTCATCCGCTATTCCGGGAGAGTTGTCGAAGATAACGGTGGAGAGGAAATGCGGTTGACTGTTAGAAGTGTCGAGCGGATAGTTAAAAAATATGTTCGAAAAGCGAGGATTCCTGTTGATGCGACAGTCCATACACTTCGGCATTCTTTTGCCACAGACTTATTAACAAACGGTGCGGATATCCGTTCGGTTCAGGAAATGCTTGGACACAAAAATATCGCCACTACCCAAATCTACACCCATATTACCAATAGACAATTACACGATGTCCACAAACACTTTCACAGCGGAAACAAATAACTAGTAGGTTTCGTAGTAAAGGACTACGTCGACTGTCAAATTATTTTCTCCCGGAGTAATGTTGGTTGGGGTAGATTGGTCGTTTTTGGCAACTCCCGCGGCCATCATCAAAGGCATCGGTTGATTTGAGTTCTCAACCACATTTACAATTTTTCCCAAATGGATGCCGGCTGCATTAGCCAAAGTTTGTGCTTTGGCTTTGGCATTATCGACTGCAGTTCGGGTTGCTCTCTCTTCCAGCGATTTACTCAGCGAATCGCTAAAGGTGAAATTAATTCCGCCGACCAAATTTGCCCCGTCAGCTGTCGCCGCATCGACAACCTGATTAGCTTTGTCGATTGGTTGGATTTGTATCTCCAAATTTTGTGTAACGGTATAGCCGGTAATATCTTGTTGTCTATTTGGCAATATTGGGATTATCGGCACAGCTCCAATTTCATTTGAATAGTTTGGAGTGACGGAGTAATCGGTGGTCTGAATATCCTTATCGGCAATCCCCAGTTTTTTTAAATCCTGAATGATTTTATTAGCTGCCTGATTTACTTTGTTTTTAGCATCGGTTACGGTTTGCGATTGCTCTGTCACGCCGACATTGACAGTCGCCTCGTCCGGAACAGCCGTTACTTTCCCCTCACCATTGGCAGAGAAAAGGTCGGTCTTGGTGGTAGTGACACTGTTAATAAAAAAAGGAATCGGTCCGGCCAGCTTGGTGTAGACAAACAGGACGACGAAAAAAACAATGATGGCTCCCGCCCAACTTTCCCTCATAGACCTATCTTAAGATTTTTCTAAAGAGGTGTCAATAACAAAACTTAAAGGGATTTACAGCAGATAGTTCCCGATGTACAATCGTACATTCCGATTGATTTCAAATCATTGGCAGAAATACAAATTCGACTGCCGATGCAAGATCCACCAACAGCCCTACATTGAGCGCCCGCAGATGGCGTTGGTGTATTTCTGCAGCAAAGCATTATAGAGCTTGGGCATCCCCCTTTGATTGCAGCAATTCCTGTTGGGCAAGAGTACATACATGTGCCACCTACATTTGAGCAAGGAGGTGGTGTTGGTCCAAGAGTTGGTGAAGGAATTGGTGTGCTGCTTGAGCTACATAGACTGTCATTGTAAATGGAATTTATAATAGTACAATTATTATTAACGCATGCTCTTTGTTCATAGGTGGTACCTGAACAAAAACTTTGGCAATTAGAGGTGTTGCAGGTTGGTGCGGGAGTTGGACCACCGCAACTGGGGCTATTATAGATAGTATTATAGAGTGTGCAAATACCATTTATGCATTGCTGTTGTTCATAGGAAATGCCCGAACAAAAACTTTGGCAGTTAGAGGTGTTGCAGATGGAAGCAGCATGCTCCAGGAGATTTGTTCTAGTGTTTGCAGCCAAAATGAATGCTGGTAATGTAATAAGAACGGCTAAAAATAGAAATAATTTAAACGGCGGTTTACCTGAAAACATCCTCTTTGCCTTATTCATAAATACTATATAATAACGATAAGACAGATTATCTGTAATTGTCAAGGGGATATGCAAAAAGCAGTCAGGATTTTATCATTGTTTCTCTTTTTGTTTTCTTTTGTAGTTCTTGGTAAAAGTTTGTTTTTAAATTTTTATCCGGACTTTAGTCAATATTATTTTGGCGCAAAAGCCGTTAACCCTTACCTTAACGGCGTTATTTATCCTCCCCTGTCGATTGTAATTTTCTCATTCTTAAATCTATTCTCATTTGCCATGGCAGAGAAAATCTGGACAATTTTGTCCATGGTCTCGCTTTTTGCGTCGGTTTACCTAATCTTCAAAATCTACAACAGAAAGATTCTTTCAACCCTAGGATTTATAGTCCTCGGCTTAGTCTGCTTTTCTTTTCCGGTCAAATTTACTTTAGGCATGGGGCAAATCAATAATCTTATCTTGCTGTTGTTTGTCGTGGCAATATATTTCTTGCAGCAAAAGAAAAATTTTCTGTCTGCATTTTTGCTTTCCCTTTCTTTCGCGATTAAGCTTTTTCCAGCCTTCCTACTTTTGCAATTTATTGTGATGAAAAAGTGGAAGTTCTTGTTCGCGTTCGCAGGCTTTCTGATTTTATTGAGTGGGATTGCCTTTGTTTTTATCGGTGCAAAAACTAATCTTTATTTTTATCAGCATTTTTTGCCAACACTTCTAACCGGTTGGAAAACGGATTATTATAATCAGTCTTTAACCGGTCTTGTTGGGAGGAGTTTAACGCAGAGTTTTTTCAGTGCTGCCTTAATCGATGCGGCTTCAATAATTTTTATTTTGGCTTCTTGTTTGGTCGTTTTGAAATCTCTTCAAAATAAAGCGCTGACGAATATGAACTTTGGTTTGCTGATAACACTTAATCTAATTGTGAATAATTTTTCCTGGCAGCACCATTTCGTCTTTCTGATTTTTCCGTTTCTGGCCACTTTATTCTTCGTTCAGAAAATGAAAAATAATCTTAAGTTTCTGCTCATACTTTTTATTTCCTACGTTCTCGTTTCGCTCAACTTAGCAAATCCGCATACTGTGCCAATTCTTTTGCAATCACATGTTTTTTACGGAGCTGTTTTATTGTGGATTTTGGAGGCTTATCTTATCTGGAAAGATTCTCCGCGGCTCTCACTAAGTTTTCCAGCAAAAGCGCGACGTTAACCGGCCCCACTCCGCCCGGAGTCGGTGTGTAGAATGAGACAATTTCTTCAATTTCGCTATCAAAATAATCTCCCTGTGTTTTTCCTTGGTCACTGGCCGACAAGCCAACGCCGATTAAAATAACGCCCTTTTTAAGACTTGAAAAGTCAATTACTCCCCTCTTCCCTACTGCAGAAATAAGAATGTCCGACCGCTGAATAATTTCGTTTTTATTCTCGGTTTTTGAATCAACTACCAGCGGCTCAATCTCATTCTTGTGGAAATAATCGATAATCGGCCGACCGGCAGTTTCGCCTTTGCCGATAACGACAATTTTTTTTGATTTGAGCCAATCGACAAAAGATTTCTCCTCGCTTAAGTTGCCAAAGATTTCGTCCAAGACCTCAAACACCGCCGCCGCAACCGGCACGGTGTATAAAGAATTATTCCCAAACCCGTCAATTTCTTTTTTTGGCGAAATTAATTCTTCTAAGCGCTCAACTTGAATATTTTGCGGTGCTGGTCGCTGTAAAATAATGCCGTGAATCTTAGAGTTTTTATCCAATTGCCTAATCAACTTCTCAATTTCTTCGTTGGTGACGTTTTCGTCAAAGCGAAACATTTTGGTTGTGGCGCCAATCTCCCTAGCTTTTAATTCTTTCTGCCGGACATAGGCATTAGATGACTCTACGTCGCCGATTAGAATTACCGCCATGGTTGGTACAACTCCAATCTTTCTTAGCGCAGCTACCTTCTGCTTGAGCTCTTCAAGAATTCGTGATGAAATTTGTCGTCCGTCTATTTTCATCAATTCATTTTTCGATGCACGCCGCCGAAGCGACACGGTCGGTTTTGTCGGAAAAGCGCATCAGGATTACACCTTGGGTCGCTCGGGAAAGCCGCGGAATTGAGTTAATTCCCAGTTTAACGATTTGTCCCTTTTGTGAAGTTATAATGATTTCCTCGGAGCCTTGAGGAATAATTTGTGATGTGACAACTTTACCGGTTTTTTCAGTGATTTCGGCCACCTTTACTCCTTGACCTCCTCTTCCCTGAACATGGAATTGGTCAACGCCGGTTTTTTTACCCAAGCCTTTTTCCATAATCGTTAAGACTTCCGATTTCTGACCTTTGCCGATTACGTCCATTTGAATTACCCGGTCGTCCTTGGCGTCTTTTTTGATTAAAATTCCTCTGACTCCCATGGTGTTTCTGCCCATCGGTCGAACGCCTCTTTCGGTAAAGCGGATTGACTTGCCGTTTCGGGTCACCAGCAAGATGTCATCGTTGCCACTGGTCAATTTGCTCCAGACCAGTTCGTCTCCTTTATCAAGCTTGATAGCCAGAATGCCGCTTCTTCGAATGTTTTCAAATTCCGACAAAGCGCTTTTTTTGACCGTGCCATTTTTGGTGGTCAGAAAAACATACTTTGCCTCAGAGCCTTTGGTTTTGTAGTTAACAAACGATTCAACTTTTTCGTCCGATTCAATATTTAGTAAATTGACAACTGCGGTACCTTTGCTGGTTCGAGATGACTCATCTATCTCGTAAGCTTTAATCTGGTAGACTTTCCCCTTGTTGGTAAAAAACAGGACGTTGTCGTGGGTTTCCAGATATTTAATGTCGGCAATCATATCCTCTTCTTTGGTGGTCATGCCGATAATCCCTTTGCCGCCGCGCTGTTGTGTCCTAAAGCTATTCAAGCTTTGTCTTTTAATATAACCGGTGTCGGTTAAAGTTATAACGGTCGGTTCATTGGGAATTAAGTCCTCTTCGGAAAACTCGCCGACTTTGCTTTTGTAAACTTTAGTCCTTCGTGGGTCGGCGTATTTTTCTTTAAGTTTGGTCAGTTCCTCGCCGATAACAATAAGAATCTTGGCAGGATGCGCCAATAAGTCTTCCAGATACTCAATCGTTTCCTTGACCATCTGGTATTCTTCCTCGATCTTTAGTCGTTCCAGCGCCGCCAGTCGTCTTAGCTGCATGTCCAGTATGGCTGTTGCCTGGAGGTCCGATAATTTAAACCTTCCCATCAAGTTCTGCTTGGCGTCATCCTGGTCTTTGGATTCTTTAATGGTTTTAATGACCGCGTCGATATTTTCGACCGCAATTTTTAGACCCTCTAGAATATGGAGTCTTGCTTTGGCTTGTTTTAGTTCAAACTCGCTTCTTCTTTTAACTACCAAATAGCGGTGTTTTAAAAATTCTTCTAAGATTTTTTTTAAATTCAAGGTTTGCGGTGTGCCGTCAACTAAAGCCACGATGTTGGCCGGAAAGCTGGTTTGCAAAGCAGTGTATTTGAAAAGATTGTTCAAAATTTTCTTGGGGCTACTGTCCCGTTTCAGTTCCACGACGATGCGAATACCGTGGCGGTCGGACTCGTCCCGTAAGTCGGAAATGCCTTCGACTTTTTTCTCTTTCGCCAATTCCGCAATTCTTGCCACCAATAAAGCTTTATTGACCTGATACGGAATTTCGGTAATAATAATGGCGGATTTGCCCTGTCCGATATCTTCAACGTCGGCTTTGCCGCGGATTAAAATTCTGCCCCGACCGGTGGTATAGACATTTTTGATTTCCGCCCAGTCATAAATCGCGCCGGCGGTTGGAAAATCTGGTCCCTTAATAAATTCCAACAACTCGTCAACAGTGAGTTCCGAAGAAATGGAAAAACGCGGTTCGGTCGTAATCTTGGCTTTTTTAATCAGGTATTCGACCGCGTCAATTACCTCACCCAAATTATGCGGCGGGATTTTAGTGGCCATGCCAACGGCAATCCCCTCACTGCCCATTAACAATAAATTCGGTAGAAGACTGGGCAAGAAAACCGGTTCTTTTAAAGTGGAGTCAAAATTTGGCAGGTAATCGACGGTTTCTTTTTCCATGTCCAGAAGCATCTCGGCGGTAATCGCCGCCATCCTGGCTTCGGTGTAACGCATGGCCGCTGGCGGGTCCCCGTCCATCGAGCCGAAATTTCCCTGTCCGTCAACCAAGGGATAACGCATGGAAAAATCCTGTGCCAAACGCACCAGCGAGTCATAAATCGGAACATCGCCGTGCGGATGGTATTTTCCCATTACTTCTCCGACAATTTTGGCGGACTTTGAATATTTCGCGGTATGGGTTAAATTCATTTCGTGCATCGCAAACAAAATTCTGCGGTGGACCGGTTTTAAGCCGTCGCGGACATCTGGGAGTGCGCGCGAGACAATCACCGACATCGCGTAATCAAGGTACGCGCGTCTCATTTCAAAAGCGATTTCTGTATTTTGTAGTTTGCCGATATCAGACATAAAAACTAATTTCTAATTTTTAATTCTTAATTTCTAATTCAATACGAATTAAATCAAGAAGGGTGCGATTAGTAATGCGACGATATTCAAAACTTTAATCATCGGGTTAATGGCCGGGCCGGCGGTGTCTTTGTAGGGGTCGCCGACGGTGTCACCAGTGACTGCCGATTGATGGGCAAAACTGCCTTTGCCGCCGAAGTTTCCTTCTTCGATATATTTTTTGGTGTTATCCCAGGCT
>Ga0116107_1001655_pt1 | contig 12790 bp, 9 predicted proteins | sample June2015DPH_6_10_FD_88969 | JGI IMG/M metagenome (GOLD analysis project Ga0116107, IMG submission 88969) | Peatland microbial communities from SPRUCE experiment site at the Marcell Experimental Forest, Minnesota, USA - June2015DPH_6_100 | ecosystem: Environmental > Terrestrial > Soil > Wetlands >... | reverse complement strand
GTTCCGGCAGGCACGACACGACGATCGAGGTGTCGAGGTGGCTCGAGTGGTTGGCGGCGAAGATCACCGGCCCGTCGAGCGCGTCGAGGTGCTCCCGGCCGAAGACCTTGGGGGCGGCGACGGCGGCGACGAAGGGACGGGTGACGTTGTCGACGAGCACGCGACGCACGGCCCGTGCCCAGGGCGCCCGCGTCCAGGCCGTGTCGTAGTCGACTCCGATGTTGCGCCGCTCGATGGGGCGCGGCAGGGTCCCGGGCCACGTCGGGCGGGAGACGACGTCCTCGACGATGCGGGGGAGTCGGACGCTCACGAGACGTCGGCCACGAGCAGCGGCGGAGCGTGGAGGTGTGTGATCGTCGGGTTCCGGCCGACGACGTCCTCGGCCATCTCGAGGGCGTCGGCGAGGGTCGAGGCGGGTTTGAACCCCATGCGCCGCACGGCGGCCCGGTCGCCCCCGACGATGATCACGGCGCCGAGATGCTGGAGGGCGTGGGCGCACCAGTACCACATGTAGAACGGGTGGACGCCGTGGTAGGCGTACGAGGTCCGGTAGAGGTGGATGTACCAGGGATCGGTGGCGAACGACTCCTCGTAGCGCTTCTCGATCTCCACGAGATCGGTCGTCTCGGCGAGCACCTGCTCGAAAAAGTCGATGTAGCTCGGGTGGTGGACCGGGTTGAACGCCCACGGCGTGGGGTGCGACATGATGCAGACCCCGCCCTCGCGCACGAGCGGCCGGCCCCGGTAGAGGTTGAAGAAGTAGCCGAGCCCGAGGCAGGCGACGAGGATCGGGTTCATGATCGAGTTCACGTTGTACGGGCACAGGTACGGCAGGCCCATCGTCAGGATGTCGGTCTGGCCCTCGACGGAGACGAGTTGCTGGCGGTGGAGGTTCTCCAGCGTGACGTCGTGGACGGCCTCGACCTCGCCGGCCTGCACCGAGGTGACCGCGTAGGGCGAGAGCATCGACTGGAAGATCTGGCGCGCGAGCCGCGGCGGGGTGCGGTCGAGCGAGAGCCGGGTCGCGTGGAAGCCGGCGCGGTCGGCGAGCGACCACTCCCACTCCCGCTTCTGTAAGAAGTTGAACTGCGACGGGAACATGTCGAGGTTGAGCGTCGACTCGATCTGGAAGACCTTCACGCCGGCGGCCTTGATCAGCCGGCCCATCCGCCAGTTCGAGGCGTGCATCTCGGAGTGGTGGCGGTCCATGAGAGAGCGGCTCTGTTGCAGGACCTTCACGTTGTGGTGGTGACGGAGGCTTCGGTAGCTGGCGAGCCCGGTGGCGACGGACTTGTGGCCGCCGTCCATCGCCGACAGGTTGATGTTCACGTAGACGAGCAGGTCGCTCTCGGCGGCCCGCCGGTTGATCTCGACGTCCTCGCCCTTGTCGGTGAGGCCGAGGTGGACGAGCGCTCCGGGGTCCTCGGCATCGTGCTGCAGCAGGAGCCCGTGGGGCGCGAAGGCGTCGAAGACCCGGTCGCCGAGGGCGTGGCGCAACTCGTCGTCGGTCATCCGTCGGTGGATGGCGAGCGCGGCGATGAGGACGACGTCGTCCACGCCTGCCGCGGCGGCCTTGTCGAGGACGGCTTCGATCACCCGTTGGCGGATGTCCGGCCGGCGCATCGGCGGTAGCGGCAGCGAGACGTCGTCGAAGGCGATCGTGAGCCTCATCCCGGGCTTCAAGAGTGCCGAAAGCGGCGCGGAGTCGCCCAGCGGGTGCTCGAGCGCGTGGCGGATCGACGCTTCGGGGTCGACCAGTCCGTCGAGGGGCTCCGGCGGGTAGACGACCCGGGAACCCTCGGGCAGCCGCTCGAACCGGAAGCCCTCCCCGTGCCAGAAAAGGGTCGGGGGGGTCGACCGGTCGACCTCGAGTACGAATCCGGGTCTCGGGCTCACGCGCTCGTCTCCAGTTTCTTGTCACCACGGGGGGTAGGTCGTTTCTTGGCCGCCGGCTCGGCGGCACGCCGCCACGCGGGGTCCTCGCGACGGAGGTCGAAGACGATCTTTACCGACCCCCGCCTCCCGGCGTTCGCGGCATGGCGAACCGCCTCTTCGTAACGTTCCAGAGGGTAGTGGGCCGACACGAGCCGCTCGAGCCCGGCGGCGGCGACGAGCTCGAAGGCGAGGGCGAACGTCCGGCGCGGTCCGCCCGGGACGTCCTCCATCCCGTAGGCGTAGGCGCCGACGAGGGCGACCTCCCGCTGCCACAGCGGTGCGAGGTCGACCCGGACCGTGCCGGGCATCCCGACGAGAACGATCCGACCTCCGGGCCGAACGACTTCCAGAGACTCCGTGATCGAACGCGCCGAGCCGACGCAGTCGAAGACCACATCCGCCCCGCCCGCGAGCCGGTCGATCGCGCCCCCGGTGGACGCCAGCGCGAGGGTCCCGGTCATCCGGCGGACCGCCCGGCCGAGCTCGGCGGGCGTGACGACCTCGTCGGCACCGAGGTCCTCGGCGAATCGGCGCTGGACGCGGTACTTGGCGACGGACAGGAGCGCCGAGGGGAGGGTGTGGTGGCGCACCGCCGCCAGCGTGCAGAGACCGACGGTCCCGGCGCCGAGCACGACGACGCGCTCGCCGGGCACCACCTGGCCGGCCAGCGCGGCGTGGACCGCGCACGCCGCCGGTTCGACCATCACCGCGGCCTCGTCGGTCATCCCGGCGGGGACGGGGTGGAGCTGGGCGTCGTGGGCGACGAGTTCGTCGGACCACCCTCCTCCGGTGTCCGCGCAGTAGCCGGTCTGCAGGCCCGGACGGATGTGACCAAACGCGATCCGCTCGCAGGATCCCGTGCGGCCCGCGGCGCACGACGGGCAGAGCGGCTCGATCCCACGGACGACGCAGGAGAGCACCGGCTCGATGACGACGCGCTTGCCGGTGTGCCGGCCATCCGTGACGACGCCGACGATCTCGTGACCGGGCACGAACGGGAACGTGACGATGTCCTCGAAAAAGCGGGAGCTCGCCCCGTCGAGCATCGCGAGATCCGATCCGCAGATCCCGGACAGGCGCGGCGCGACCCGGTGCCAGTTCGGACCGGGAAGGCTCGGCGGGTCGATTTCGCCGAGCCGTAACGGGGCGACCCCGATGCCCGTCCCCGATCCCGCGACGAGCGAGACAACCCGGGCGGCGGCGAAGCGGTGGACGAGCCGTTCGAAAAGGAGGGCCTTCATCCGACCTGCCCCTTCTTGTCGACCGGGTGCGGCGCGCCCAGCTCGTGGGGGGCGGGCGAGCGGGGACCGGTCCGGCGCATCGCGATGGCGAGGGGGACCCACGGGCCGCCGCGGGCCCGCTCCCACTCCTCGATCGGCCAGCCGCGCCGGCGGGCGATCGACGCGAGCTTCGGTTCCGGGTTCACGACGACGGGGAGGCCGGCTGCGTCGAGCATCGGCAGGTCGCTCGTCGAATCGGCGTAGGCGACTGTCCGTTCGAGGTCGAGCCCGTGGGAGGCGGCCCACTCGCCGAGCATGATCGCCCGCGCCTCGCCCGTCGGAGGCGTCGAGACGAGTTCGCCGGTGAACCGGCCGTTCTCCTCGCCGAGCGAGGCGCAGACGATCTCGTCGAAAAGGGGCCGGAGGGGCGCGATGACGAAGTCGAGCGCCCCGGTGATGAGAAGGGTCGGATGGCCGAGGGCGCGGTGGGCCCGCACGCGCTCGATCGCCCCGGGGAAGGCCCGTGTAAGCAGCAGGTCGCTGAACAGTTCCCAGGAGTCCTCCCGGACCCGGTCGACGGGAGCGCCCTCGTAGCGCCGGTAGAAGGAGCGGAGGAAGTCGCTGCGGTCGCGGCGGTCGATCGCCAGCAGTCGCGGCCCTTCGAGGATGAGCTCGGCGGCGAGCTGGGCCCTGCGGAGCGGGGCGAGGTGGCGGGTCGCGAGCCAGCCGTAGGACTCAACGACGTTCGAGTTGATGAGGGTCTGCTCGAGATCGAACGCCGCGCAGCGCGGCTCGGCCGTGAGGATCCGGCGCCGGGAGCGGTCGTCACGCTTCTCGGTGACGCGCCTGCCGGGCGAGGTGCGCACCCGGGCGTGGGTGACGATGGAGGGGAGGTGGATCTCGCGCACGTACTGCGACCACTCGAGCACCGCCGGGTCGAAGCAGAAGGCCTTCTGGTCGACCGGGTCGAGCGAGTGGTACAGCTCGAGAGTCCGGTCGATCCGGAAGCGGGCCTCGGTCTCGGCGTACGACCCGTAGAGCTCGACGTAGCCGAGGGCGCGTTCCGCGAGCTCACGACGCTCCTCGACGCCGAGAGCCCGCTCGGCGAGGTCCCCACGGATCGGGAGTCGTTTGACGAAGCGCTCCGCGAGGCGCAGAGCAGTCGACGCCCGGCGCAGGTCGGCCTGGACCTTGCCCCTGCCGGGGAAGGACCATTTCGGCACCACGATCGGTTGGCCGTGGCTGTCGTAGATCGGGTGCTCGGTGAACCACCCCTCGCAGAGCGAGACGAGCGTCCCGTAGCGCAGCGGATTCCGAACGCCGGACGCGACCTGGAACACGCTCTCCTTTGCCGAGCCCGGCCCGCGGGCCGCGACCGCGATGATCGCCGCCGCGACGAGGTCGACGGGGATCACGTCGATGATCCCTTCGGGCACGCCCGGAAACTGTCGGAGGAGGCCCCGAGCGTACGAGATGATGACCGGCTCGGCCATCCGGAATCCACGGATCCAGCCCGGCACGGGGTCGGCCAGCGAGGATTCGACGATCGAGGGCCGCACGACCGTCACGGGGAGGTCCCGCTTCGAGTCGGCGAGCGCCACCTCGCCGAGGGATTTAGTAAAGGCGTAGGCGTCGGGCCAACCGAGGGCCTGGGCGCGCGCCCGGCCGAGCTCGACGAGACGGTCGGTCACCCAGTCGACACGCAGGCGCTCGGTCCTTTCGGCGAGGAGCGCCGTGCCCGCTGCGCCGATCTCGCCGCCGGCTGCCTTCCGGAATCTCGCGAGCTGGGCGGGGGTACGACTCGCGGCGTCAGCGTCCGAGCGGGCCCGGCGGGCGGCGTCGACCTCCAATCGCCAATCCGGCAGCGCGATGTACGGGCTCTCCGAGATCGGGTCCTCGAGTGCATCGCCCCGGTGACCGCTGCTTACGTAGGCGGTCGAGACCGAGATGAGATGGGGGAGAGCTTGTCCCGGCGCCCGGTGCGAGGTGACGAGGTCGTTCATCGTCGCCGCGACGCGGGACGGTCCGAGCAGATTGACCTCGACCGCGCTGTCGATCGGCGCGTCGAAGCTCACGGACGCCGCAGCGTGTACGACGATGTCACAGGAGGCGAGGATCGCTCTGTCGTTGTCGTCGAGACCCAGGCCATCGGTCGTCACGTCTCCCGCGACCGTCGTCACACGACGGGCTACGGTTGCTTCGAAGTCGTCACCGAGCTCGCGGCGGAGCCGGTCGAAGCAGTCGTTGCGAATGATCTCGCGTGCCGTTCGGTCGGCGGCGTTCTGGCGCCGGCCGGGCCGCACGAGAACGACGATCTGGCATTCGGGCACGCAGCGCAGTAGACGCTCGACAAGCGCGGTGCCGAGGAACCCTGTCGCGCCGGTGATGGCGACGCGCTTGCCCGCGAGATCGTCGGCGATCACGACGTCGGAGCCGATCGCACAGTCAGCGCCGACGCGCCGAAGCCCGCGAGCGGCGGGGTGGTGTGTATCGCTTCGAGGGTTTGGGCGGTCCGGCGGCCCGGGCCAGGGTCGACTTTGACGGGCGCGAGGGCCGCCCGCCGGCGGCGATCTCAGCGCGCTGGCGGCGAACCATCCGAAGCAGGAGCCAGCCCCCGAAGACCAGGAAGATGACTCCGAAGAGGTCGCCCCCGCTGAAGAGCTCGAAGCCCATCATGAAGCTCGCGATGCCGACCATCGAGGCGCGTCGGAAGAAGATTCCGCCGAACATGATGGCGACGAGGATGAGGCCGGCGATGAAGAGCTCCAGCGCGTCTCCGCGGACCTTTGTGACGGTGGAGTGGCGGTTGACGATGTAGGCCGCCGCCACCAGTCCGAGCGCGAGGACGGACGCGGCGACGCTGAACCGGTGCTCGCGTTCGTCGAGGATTCCCGCGCCGGGTCGGTCCGTGGATGCTCCCAGGCCCGCCGTTCTCGCTGGTGCGCTTGGGATCCACGTGCTCGGTGAGCGCCACGAGATTGTCCGGCGGCGGGGCGGCGCGTCGTTCGCGTTGGGCGACGCTGGGGCGCGTCCGTCGCCAGGGACGAGCTGACGGTCGGGCGGTTCCGTGGTCACCTCGCAAAGGGTAGTTGCGAAGACGGCATCGCATGGAATGGGGCGTGCGGGCGCCAGCCGGTGGATTGCTGCACAAGGCCCTCGGGTGAATGTCCGTTGGAGCACCGGGTCGTGGCGGCGCGACATGCGGTTAGCATTCGGGAAGCGGGCGCTTGGCTCAGTTGGTTAGAGCGCAGCCTTCACACGGCTGAGGTCGGCGGTTCGAGTCCGCCAGCGCCCACGGTATAAAAGCGGGCTAGGTGGACAGGAACCGCAGCGGCGCCGGAATGGCCACGCCCGGCGGATCGGTGGATGGTTGGGTGGGGCCTTGGCGTGGCCGGCCGACGGCCTACGGGCCGGGAGCGGGCGCGGGCAGCGAGAAGCGCGGGGCAGCTGGGCGGACGGGCGGCGCCCTGGCAAGGGCGAGCGCCCGGAGCGCACGGGCGGCGGGAGAGGGGACGGCCCCAGCGAGCCCCGCATGAGAGCAGAGCGGAAGGGGCGGGAAGCTACAGGGCCGGCGGACAGGCGCCCACGTGCGCCCACGTGGCGGCGGGATGGCCGGTGGTAGGAACGGTGGCGGTTGGGCAGTTTCGGGGTGGTGTGGGCCGCTGCGCCCGTGGCGCCTTTACGTGCGGTGCCTACCGGCGCTCAAGCGCTCACTCCGACCCATGACGTTGGACACCTACACTTCCGTGGTGGCAGCAGGGGCTAGCGAGAAGATTCCGGACATTCCGGATCCCCAACACAACGCCAAACATGCGCTGCTTCGGGAATTCCTGAACGCCTAGTTTCCCATCCTGTCGTCGCAGCACGACAAGATCGTCTTCCTCGATCGCCTCGGTGGCAGTGAGGCCTGTAGCATCGACGGCGAACGTCGTGCAGTTGCAGTTTTTCGAGGCCGACGGCCCCTGGAACGCCGCCAACACCCAGCAGATCCACCTAACCCTGCTCCGCACCGCCTACCAGCGGGGCATCGCTGCCATTCCCTTGCTCAGCGACCTGCTTCTCTGAACGAGTAGCTTCTGCGGACGTGCTTGCCACCGGCACCGCCTACTTCCTCTGCCCCGACGACCAGGATCCGAGCGGCGGAATCAGGAAGATCTACCGATTCGTCGACATCCTGAACGATGCCGGACTGCGCGCCTACGTCGTGCATGCGGGGAAGGGGTTCCGCTGCCGGTGGTTCGCCAATACCACGCCCCTTCTCGCCATCGACGAGGTGCGCCTCGCGGGCGATGACCTGCTTGTCATCCCCGGCCACCTGGACCGCCTCGAGGCCATCACCAGCGGCGCACCCCACGTCATCTTCAACCAGGGCCCCGCGCACACGTTCAGTCGGTCAGGGTGGGATCGAGCGAGTTGGTCGCCGGTCACCACCAGTGGCACGCTCGGCATCGTGACCGTCTCGGAAGACGCCCGAGCCTACCTGGGGTTCACCTTCCCCCAGATTCCCGTGTGGCGCGTCCGGCTCGGCCTCGACCCGGACACTTTCCACCCCGGTCCCGCTGCGGAGGCAAGGCCCAGGCGGATCGCCTTCATGCCCCGCCGGAGGACGCGCGACCTCGCGTACCTCCTGCGGACGGCAGACCTGCTTGGTGCGCTTGAGGGGTGGGAGCTTGCGCCGATTGCGGGCCTGCCCGAGCAGGAGGTCGCCCGGCAGCTCCGATCCTCTGGGGTCTTTCTGGCTCTCAGCGAGCGGGAGGGATTCGGCCTACCCCCGCTCGAGGCGATGGCGTGCGGCTGCCTCGTCGTCGGCTTCCACGGTGGAGGAGGGAGAGAGTTCATGCTCCCGGAGTTCAGCTACCCGATCGAGGAGAGCGACCTCCTCGGGTTCGCCCGCACGCTCGTGCACGTCCTGCGGAGTTGGGACCAGGAGGGATTGTTCTCCTCGATGGCCCGTAAGGCAAGCGAGTTCGCCCTCCGAGAGTACAGCGCCGAGCAGGAGGCCCGCGACGTCGTGGCCGTGTTCAGTTCGGCCCTGGCGGAAGTCGCGGGCCGTTCCACACCGGCGAGAATCCGCCTCGACAGCCGCGCAGTCACAGGCGAGGTGGCGGCTCGCTGGAGGGTCTCGGGCTACTACGCCCGCGAGGCGGCACGCAACCTCGGTCGGGCGCTCGGGGCAGCGCGTCGCCGGCCCTAGCCCCGGGGGTCGCCGGATCCCGAACCCGCTCGGGGAGGTCGCCGAGACGTTCTGGAGGTCGGGTCGGTCCTGGGCCTACGCGACCGTTGTGTTGCGGGCGAACATCGGCATTTCAACCTTCTTGCCCCGTAGCAGCTCACCCACGGTCAGGAGTTGTAGCCGTGGGTACCGCTGGCCCCAGGCATCGGCGTAGGGGCCAGCCTCAGCGGCTTCCAGCCTCATCGGCCACGTTCGATTGGCGGGAAGCTAAACACGCTCAAATTGGGTGTCCCTCGATCAGCCAGAGGCTTGCGCCCTAAGGGCCGCGAGTGCCTCGGCTATGGCGTCGTCCTCGTTGGTGGAGTGGAACATGGTCGGCACCCCGTCATTAAATACGGATTCATAGGTGATGCGGTCAATCTCGTCGATCGCCGGCGAGTCGGCCATCTTGACAGAGGTATGGGCATCGCGCCGCCATACAACCGCCTGAGGATTGTCAAGCCCCACGATCGTTCTGAAGGCAAGCTCCGGATGATGGCGACTGAGACATACCAGAACCTTGAAGACATCTCCGTGCCACAGGTTCGGGTCGCGCTCGAGACCAAGTCGCTCATGCTCCCGCATGGCCTCTTCCTTGTCCGGGATGGCCGATACGGTGTCGCACGGGACGACATCATCGACTAGCAACACCCCGTCCGAACAAACACGGCAACTATTGATCACGTCACGGTACGTCTGCTGGAAAGTATGAAGGCCGTCGATGAACACCAGGTCGAACGCCGTGCCTGCTGGCAGCCCGTCGAAGAATTCATCCGACGTGTTGGCGATCACCGTTACTCCGCGGGGCAACCTCTTGATGTCGAATTGCGGAGCGGGGTCCACTCCCCATCGCACAGGAGCCCGGACGTTCTCGAACGTCTCGCCCCGCTCCAGCCCGATCTCTAAGTAGCGATGATTCTGCGGAAGTCCTTCAAGCAGCTTGTTGATCCTCCGCGCCGAGTGCCCTCCCCGATCCGGCATCGGGTTGGCTATCAGGACACGCGGGCCGCCACTTATTCGGGTCTGCAGTACTGACCGGAGATTCCCATACCGAGCGTACTGGGCAACGCTGGACAGAAGACTTCGGACGCCTGCTCGGTCGTTGTGGTCGCTCATCCGCTCATCCCGTAGTTGGTGATGAAACACCATGCTCGCCCACAGGACGAGAAGCCTAGCCGTGCAGTGACTTTCAAATAGCACGCGCATGCTCGGCCTGTAAAGGGATGCGGCCACGGGTAAGGGGCTGCCGCCGCGTTGCCGAGTGCGCCGAAGATCAGTTAGTAGGCCCACGTGTGTCTTTTTGCGCACACTTCACGTTTATCTTATCTTTGCACCACCTTGTCGCGCATGTGCCGCTCGTAGATGAGTCGCCGGTAGATCGCTCGGCTTGCCCCTTCTACCCGGCTGGCCCAGACAGCCCCCGGCTAAGGGATTTGAGACGTGCGCCAAGCGCTGCTTGTAGTGGTCCAGGCGATAACCGAGATCGATCCAGGTGACCTGCGACTTCATCGCGCACCCGCTGAAGTCGGGTCGGAGCGCCGACGTCAGCATTCTCGGAGTGGCGAGTACAGGCATGGCCGCAGGGCTAGACGCGAATTGCCATCGCTCCGGTGTGGCGGAGGGGTTATCGTCAACTCGAATGTCCTGACGCGTCGGCGCGATTCGCTTTTGTGTCAGCACGTAGAAATGCCCAGGAATCGCTGGCGAACCGGGCAACGGTCGTGCCCTGTCACGGCGTGACCTGACTTACGGAATGTCAGACCCGTCAGTCTCCCAGGTACATTGTAAGGACCGTGAACGGTCGAATCATTCCGATCCGCCAGGTGACGGAGGCTTACGTAGGCGCGTGGCGGGATCTGGCTGAACGCGCGATCGAGCCAAATCCGTTATTCGAGGCGGACTGCATTATCCCGGCGGCGCGCTACCTACCGAACGGAGACCAGATCTCACTCGTGATTGCCGAGGAGGAAAGTCGATTCTTCGGCTGCTTTCCGGTCATCCGGGTCGCGGGGAACGCCCGGACGAGCGGATCGTGGCCGGGCATCCGGCGTCCCGCGCTCAAGAACGTGGTATCGCGCCTACCTTTCGACTGCACGCCGCTTGTGAGCGAGGAGCGGGGTGTCGAGGCGGCCACAGCCCTGTTGTCGGCACTCACCGACCGAAGTCGCGCCAGGGATGCTGGGATCCTTGTTCTCGAGCGGCTCGATGCCGATGGCCCGGTCTCGTCGTATATCGAGTCCGCTGCCAAGGGGCTCAGATTACCGATCTACACCTATCACTCGTGGTCGCGTCCCGTGGTGCGCCGGCGCGCTGAGCTCACGTACCGGAGCATCCACGGGAGCGATACCCTTCGGAAACTTGCACAGAAACGTCGTCGACTCGGCGAACAGCTCGGTGGCGAAGTGCAGCTTGTCGACCGCAGCGCCGACGCGTCGGCCATCGAAGCACTCCTTGCTATCGAAGCTGCCGGCTGGAAGGGCAACGTCGACGCGGCGGCGCGCTCCGGCGGCGGCGCTTTGGTGTTGCACGCCGGGGAGCCCGAGTGGCTTCGTGAGATGTGCGATCGGTTTCGAGCGGCGGGTCGCCTCGTCCTCTACAGCCTGCAGGTTGGAGACTCGATCCTCGCCATGCAGCTCATGCTCCGTGGCGGCGAAGGCATGTTTGATCTCATGATGGTCTTTGACCAGGATTACGCCCGCTACTCTCCGGGAAACCAGTTAATTCTCGACGCCATCGACCGTTTCCACGCTGCGACGGACGCGCACTGGCTCGATACCTGTGCTGGCGAGAACGATCCGACCGCGCTCCGCATGTACCCGGACCGTCGCACCGTCTCGACCGTGGTGCTCGCCGTCGGCGGTTCAATCGACCGCTTGTGCTTCCGGCTCTCGGCGCCGGTATTCCTCGCGCTCGGGGCTGATTCGGTTCTCAGGCGTCGGCACCGTCACGTGATCGGTACGCTGGACTGGGTAATGTCGAAAGTGAAGCTGTTGCCCCAATAGGACACGCACGGTCCGGGATTCTCGCTGGGAGGGTGTTGGTCGAGGGGGCATCAACTAAAGCATCATCACTCGAACTGCACGACAGTTCTCCAGACCAATCCGAGGAGGGCTGGATAAGGCTGCATTTCATCACGTTTACGGTAATGTATAGGGCGGTGCGGGGAGAGATGCCAGAGGACGCCCGAAACAAAGTACCCGGTCGTAGAGATCGTCTAGCTTCCCGGGGTCCGATCATACTGACGCGCCGTCAGTTTCTTGTATGCACGGTCGGTGTAGCCGGTGCAGTCGCACTCGGGGAGCACTGGGTTCCGACCTCGCCGGCCAAGGCGAAGGATGCGGAGGTTATTCATGCCTACGACCTTTCTTCCGTGTCCAGCGTATTCAGCGCTATGTACATCGTCGCTCACCCGGACGACTCGCTGTTGTTCCAGAGTCCATCTCTTCTGCAGAACATTCAGAGCGGCAATTACGTTCGCACGGTCCATTTGACTTCTGGCGATGAAGGATTGGGCGAGAGCTACTGGGGGGGTCGTGAGGCGGGGATGGAGGCTGCCTATGCCCAGATGGCAGGTGTGGCCAACAACTGGACGGCGTCGACCCTCACCGTGGGGAGCTATCAAATCTTGCTCGATACACTGACCTCGCAGCCGAGCATCTCACTGGTCTTCATGCGCCTGCCCGACGGTGGCTATCCCAACGGACTCGGAACGGCGATGTACGGCTATCAGAGCCTGATGCAGCTTTGGAACGGCACCGAGTCGACGATTACGGCTGTCGATGGTTCGGCCACGTACAGCTTGCAGGATCTCATCGACACCTTGGCCGCGATGGTGGACTCTTTTCAGCCGCAGTTGGTCGCGACACAGGACTTTGTCGACACATTCGGTGACGGAGATCACATGGATCACTACGCCACCGCGGATATCGCGCAGGCCGCGCACCAGACCTACACGTCTCCACACAACTTCGTCGGATACGCGGGTTACCCGGTAACCGCGCTTGCAGCCAACGTCGGTGGCTACCTTCTCGCCACAAAGCAGGCCGCCTTTTACACCTATGGCGGTTTCGACGATCTGACCTGCTCGAGCGCGTCCTCGTGCTCGACCACGAATTACGCAGCTTGGTTGCTTAGGCAGTACACCGTGGGGTCTGAACCCGTCGGCGTGGTGGCGAATGCCGGTTTCGCCCAGACTGTTGGCTCAGATGCCACGGTCCAGCTCGACGGGTCCATGAGCTCCGGCCAAGGCGGTGATCCGCTCACCTACGCCTGGACGCAGACCGCGGGAACGGCTGTGACGCTGTCCAGCGCCACCGTGGTCGACCCGACCTTCACTGCCCCGCCGGGATCGGCGACGCTTACCTTCTCGCTGACGGTGTCGAACGGCTCGGAGACCAGCGCACCCTCGACCGTGACGATCACG
>Ga0116107_1001654_pt1 | contig 12794 bp, 10 predicted proteins | sample June2015DPH_6_10_FD_88969 | JGI IMG/M metagenome (GOLD analysis project Ga0116107, IMG submission 88969) | Peatland microbial communities from SPRUCE experiment site at the Marcell Experimental Forest, Minnesota, USA - June2015DPH_6_100 | ecosystem: Environmental > Terrestrial > Soil > Wetlands... | reverse complement strand
CTGATCGGGGGCGGAAAGCTACCTTTCCGGACGGAAACTATTTACTGTTTGAACAATCGCGGGACATTATAGATTCGTACCCAACGCCCCGCAAGGAAAAACCCGATATGGCGCCGTACCGGCTCCCATGACTGAAAGTCCCAGGATATGCAAAAACTTACTGAATTAATCGACACGCACGCTCACCTGGATTTCCCCGAATTCGCCGATTCCATCCCGGCCGCCATTCAACGGGCCCTGCAGGCAGGGGTCAGCACAATCGTGACAATAGGCATCGATCTCGATACCAGCCGCAGAGCGGCCCAAATAGCGGGCGCCCACGACCGTATTTACGCCTCGGCGGGAATTCATCCGCACGCCTCCTTTAGCTTGAATGAGCGCGATCTGAGGGAGCTTAAAAAAATTGCGGCTGAGCGGCGGGTCGTTGCGATCGGTGAAATCGGCCTGGACTATTTCCACGAAAGACAACCACGCCCGGTCCAGGCAGAGTGCATGAGGACTCAGATCCAACTGGCGGTCGATGCGGTAAAGCCGGTCATTTTTCATATCCGGGACGCATGGGAGGATTTTTTTCAAATCGTGGCCGAATTTGCCCCCTGCATGCAGCCGTCCGTAATGCACTGTTTTTCAGGAGACTGGGAAGTTGCGCGGCGCTGCCTTGACCTGGGACTCTATCTTTCTATCCCGGGGGTAGTCACATTCCCCAAAGCCGAATCGCTCCAGGACGTTGTGAGACGCGCCCCGTTGGACCGGCTGCTCGTGGAGACCGACTCTCCTTATCTCGCCCCTGTTCCGCACAGGGGCAAGACAAACGAACCTGCATTCGTCCTGCACACGGCCACAAAGATTGCAGAATGCCGGAAAGAAGCCTTGGACAAAGTGGCCGCTCAGACCACGCAAAATGCGCGAGCGGTTTTTGGAATATAGTGTTGCGTGAGCCGGGCCGACCGGAGGGTGAATCCGCCTGGCTCAGGGGTGAACAATGAAAGCACGGAAAAACATCTTCCTTATTTTGTTCACTATAATTCTTTGTGTTGGGTGCGACCAGATTACAAAGGATATAGTTAAATCGCACCTGCCGGGAACAAAGCGTTGGACGTTTGCCGGAGGAATGCTGAGCCTTGACTACGTGGAGAATAAGGGAGGAGTTTTCGCCCTTGAGTGACTTTTGCCGGAAACGTGGCGCGGGAAAAACGCCACTACCGGATTCGCGGTGTCCCTGGGTTTGATTGTTCTTTTCCTGATGCTTGCCCCTGGACTTCGATTTCTTAATGTACTCGGTCTATCTCTGTTTTGCGGGGGCAGCCTCTCCAATTTGATTGATCGAATGACACTCGCAGGAGTGGTTGACTTTCTTATCTTTGGATTGCCTGGGCTTCGGCCCTACATTTTCAACTTAGCCGATGTCGCAATTGGAGCAGGAATAATTACACTTGTCTCGACCAATTTCATGCATTTTGTAAAAGGCTCATATTCTAAGTTTATTGCGCGTGCCTGATAGCAATGCTAATCGGATTATGTCCCGGTTTCCTGCAGGCAGTGTGGTCTTACACTGGATTCAGCTCGTCTCAATCCTCGATTATCGTATTGCATCAGCCAAAAACATATTTATAGTACACTAGATATGTAACCGTTCGAGTTCAATGACGTTTATTAAACCCGATTTTTAAAACCGGAACGCATCGTTTCACAGCAAAGGACTGAACCAATGGCAAGAAAAATTATCGAAATCGCATCGGAGATCGTGCAGACTCAGGTTTCCTTAGCTCCTATGTCGGCTGCCGAAATTGCCACATCGCTACGGCAGGTCTTTGCGACTCTGATCGAGTTGCAGAAGGCGGAATCCGGCGAAATTGAACTGCCACAGACACAGGAAACGGGCGCTTTTCTGGAAAAAGCTCCCACACAAATTACACCGGAAAATTCAATTCAGAATGACAAGGTGGTCTGCCTTGAATGCGGCGCCGAAATGAAGCAATTGACACAGAAACATCTGAAGGCTCATGGCATAAGTCCAAAAGAGTACAAGAGAAAATATGGTTTCTCGCTGAGAACTCCTTTGGCTGCAAAAGCCTTAACCAAAGCGAGAAGCAAGGCTGCAAAAAAGAGGGGGTTGCCCGCCAATCTGGTTAAAGCGATAGAAGCAAAAAGGCAGAGAACGGCACAAGCCGCTGCGTCAGATTCGCTGAAAGAAAAGCAACCTGCCGCGAGGAGGTCTCGCAAAAAGCAAGGTGAATGAACAGATTTGACTTGTGTTGAATAGAGGATTTCAGGCTTGACCATGGGCTGATACAGGCGGGTGAATGATTTTCATCAGCCCTTGCGATGAGTCTGCAAGCCTGGACTTTCGCCTGGCATTTGTCCCGGAATGTGCCTGTGCTTCATCGTGAATAGTTGAGGAAGGCTTACGGAACATGAATGTCGGTATTGGGCCGCCACGCCGACATTACAGGTCAGCCCGCCGCCTCCTTCCGATGGCGCAAAAATGAGAGCCCACGGCAGGTAAACGAATCGACGAGAAGACCTAGATAGACACCGGCCACTATGTCGCTGAAAAAGTGGTATTGGGTTAAAACCAAAGCAAGCGCGAGGAAAAAGAGCAGCCCGACGCACGCCGGGCGAAGACGCGGGAAGTAACGGCTGATTGCCAGCATCAAGGCGGTGAAAACCGCCATATGCCCCGATGGAAAACCCGAGAAGTCTCCACCGCCCTGGAACCAGTGAAAGCCGAACTGATCAGGATGGGAAAGCCAGATGCGTGTTTCCGTTTGTCCGAACAGCCGTTTCAAAACGTGTTTGAGGATAAAAGCCAAAGGAACGGCCCAGCCGATAAGTTCCAGGAAATTCAAGCCGCGTCCGTTGATGGACTTTAGCGACAGGCAGAAGCGCCCCGACCAGCTGACAACGGCAATCGTGCATACGAACAGGAATAGAAGGTCCGGCATATTGGATACCGCTTTCGAGTGGAGAAAGCCGTGACCGACCTTTTCGGACACGAATTCAGCGAGCCTGATGTCCAGGTACAGGTAACCCAGGACGATCAAGGCGGCACAGACCAAAGAACCGCCGAGGATGTGTTTCCAATCTATGTTGAGACCCTGCCGGGAGCAACCGCCCATATTCACCTCGCCTGCGCCGTATAGCCCTTACCACCAATGGTCAGCTTCTAAATCAACTCGGCAGGATCGTCAAGCCCATGAACAGCCGCAGCCCCTTTGATCGTCGACTCCGTTCCATAAATGCGGGAAACTACAGGGCATAGGGTAGAATCGCTCAGGCATCAACCGAGCGGTCTGTGAAAAAATGTTTGCTCTTCTCCACTTCCGAATCTATTTCTTTGAGCAAGGTATCAAGGTCCTCCTCCACGTCAGGGATATTTATAGCTCCATCGTTTCCCCTGTTGACTTTCGTAATCCCTGGATGCCGGTTTTCGAGTTTTTCGAGAATCGAACTCTGGTGACGCACGGTTCCCAGAAGGCTCAGACTTTTCCTTAAGAGCTGTCTTTGTTGAAGTGCCTGTTTAATGGTGATGCAGAGTTCAATCCCGCTGCACGGCTTGATCAGGAAGCGGTAGACATGCCCCTGGTTGATCGAACGCAGGGCCGAATCCAGATTGGGATGACCGGTCAAAACAATCCTTATCGTCTCTGGATACCTTTTGCAAACAATGCCCAGGAATTCGGACCCCAGCATGCCTGGCATCATTTCATCCGATACGACCGCATCGACATTTTTGCTGGAAAGAATTTCGAATGCCTCGTCTGCTGAAGTCGCGCTCAGCACTTCGTAAGCTTCTTTATGCAGAGCACGCTTGAGCCCCTCGAGGACCAATGGATCATCATCAACGAGCAAAACGCTGTGAGTCATGCACATTCCTCTCAATTGCCGTCCAACACCAACTTTGCCGGAACGATCACCGTTATTGGTTCCCTTATGCCAGTCCTGACGGAAAAATTCTTAATCCGCTCCCGAAGGGTCCGGTTGACCTCATAGCCCCTGGCCACGAGCATCCGCCCATCCATGAGCCGCACATCCTGGGCGAGAATCATGCCGTCGACGAGATCCGCCACACTCACGGCCCTTTCCTCATCGCCTGACTCGGCGGCCAAAATCTCGTGAAGGGCCCCAAGAACTGCCGGATCATATCGAGCGGGTCTTTTCGACAACTTGGAGAACGCGTCGCCGTCGGATACTCCCCTGGCCTTAAGTGTGTCGAAATCGAGGAGAACTTTCAGAATCCTCGCCCCAAGCGGGATGCCCTCACCCTGCTTGGATTCCTGCATCGACCCCTGATCTTCAAAATCCTTCTCCTGGTTGGCAATGATTTTGGCGATGGTCTGCATTCTGGGTATGTGGGAGAGAAGGTCCGAAGCGATATAGGGGTGCATTGCAAAAAGCTGCGACTCTTCCCCGGAGAGGTCCTCCCCTTTGTAGAGCTTCTTCAGGGCCGTTTCCGGCAAGATGACACAACCTATTTGAGAAAGCGCCGCCGCTGTTTCGATCTGCCAAACATCGGAGACCCCCATTGCGGAAGCGACCTTACTTGCATGCCGGGTTATGCGTGAGGCCCGTCCAAAGGCTTCCGGGTTGAGCAGATGAAGGATCTCGGAGAGGACCTTGACGCTGCCGCGCAGTGTTTTTTCCAAAAGCACGCGTTCGGCGGTTATCAATTGATACTGCCGGACTCCGTCTGAAAGGGATTTAATCAGGGTCTGCTGGTCGCAGGGTTTGGTGAGGAACCTGAAGATATTTCCTTCATTAACGGCGCTGATTGCCGTGGGCAAATCCGCATTACCGGTGAGCATCATTCGAACGCTGTCCGGGGCGGTTTGACGCACCCTGGAAAGAAATTGTATTCCATCCATTCCGGGCATGCGCAAGTCGGAGACAATGACCGCAAAAGGGTCATGGCCCTCCACGGCCTTCAGCCCCTCATTTGCACCCAGCGCGGTGTGAACCAGAAAATACTTCCTCAGCTGACGCTGGAACGCGGCCAGTATGTTGGGGTCGTCATCTACAAACAGGATCCTGGCAGGCATCTCCTTCTCCATCGCTTCTCGCGCAAAGCGCACGCCATAATATCACTCGGTCAGCTATCCCCTGCCTCTTCAGGTATTCGGAATCCAATTCGGGCGCCGATCCCATATCGGCGCCGCACAGTCCATTACGTTCGAAGATATTGGCCAGATAAACAGCAGCAAGCACTTCGGGAGCGGGATCCGGGCATAAGCCGGGACTATGGTGATATGCCACCGTTTTAATGATCGGTTCGGACAGCCCCCATATGCCCAAGAGGTAAGCCCCAATCTGCGCATGACTTGTTCCAAATACTTCCCGTTCGGCATCGCACAGGCGGGCATTGTGATGAATTTTTTTAATCACTTCGAGACATTCCGAGGGAAACTTTTCCACAAGGATGAGTTTGCCGATATCATGGAGCAGGCCGGCCATGAAAGCTTCATCCATTGACTCCTGCCCCCATTTTTCCCCGTTCGCTATCGCTCTGGCGCAGATGCCCGTCCCGAAGCTGTGACGCCAAAGATCGTCCACGGAATATTCCGCCGAATCGGACCGTGAAAACATTGAAAAGACCTTTACCGTAAGCACGAGGGCTTTGACTGTATCGAAGCCGAGGAACTGGACGGCTTTGACTGCGCTCGTGACCTGTCTCGGAAGTCCAAAGAATGCCGAATTGACGAGTTGGAGAATTTTCGCCGACATACCGGAATCTCTCGATATGATTTCACCTATTTTGTTGAGTGAGCCATCCGCTGAATTCAATTCGTCCACGACTTGCGAATAGAGCTCCGGGAGGCTGGGAAGGGACTCTATGCCGGAGACCACTTTTATAAGGGCCTCGTCCTCCAGGAGGTTTTGGATCGAACAAACACGGACCACCGTAGCCTTTAGTATCTCTGCGTCGCAGGGTTTGGAAAGAAACTGATGCGCCGGCCCAACGGATTTGAGGACCATATCCATATCGGATTGTCCCGACAGGACAATCCGGATTACCTGGGGATAGAGCTGTTTTACGTGATTTAGCAGCTGGCATCCATCCATGCCGGGCATGCGCATGTCGGTAACTATGACATCGAATTGTCCGCAGGCCAGGATTTTCAGCGCCTCATGCCCGCTCGCGGCAAACTCCATCCCCCATTCGTTTCGCATGCCGCGCAGCATTCTGCGAAGACCGTCGAGCACCATAGACTCATCATCTACAAAAAGTATTCTCTTCATCATTTCTCCGACCCCTTTTGGTTTAGAGGCAGCTTGATGACAAAGCAGGTACCCTTGCCCACCTCGGAATCAAAAGTGATCGTTCCTCCATGTTTGTCCACGACAACCGAACGGGAGATGGCCAAACCCTGGCCGGTCCCTCTCCCCACCTCCTTGGTCGTAAAGAAGGGATCAAAAATTTTGGACCTGATGTTTTCCGGAATACCGGTCCCGGTGTCGAGGATACGGATTTCGGCATATTCGCCCAGATCGCGCGTCGATATCGTTATGGTTCCCTTTGCCTCCGATCCGTTTTGCTTCAGGGTGTCCGCCACCGAGTGGCTGGCGTTGATTATTATATTCAAAACAACCTGGTTGATTTCCGCTGGAAGGCAGGGGACAAACGGCAGGCTGGGATCAAAGTCGGTCACCATTTCCGCAACATACTTCCACTCGTTTCTGGCCACCGTTACAGTGCTCTCGATTGCCCTGTTCAAGTCTATGTCGGTTTTCACATCCGTACCCGGATGCGAGAAGTCTTTCATGGCCCTGACAATTCTGCTGATGCGTTCGATTCCTTCAAGGGACTGCCGGGCAGCCTTTGGGACCTCCTGCCTGATGTATTCCAGATCGACCTCTTCGACCGCGGCTTCAATCTTTCCGACCAGATCTTCCGATGGCTTGCCTTCCCTGAGGTCCCTCAGGAGTTGATCGTAGAGATCGTGAACGCGTTCGAGATCGCCGTATGCTTCCAGGAGAAAACGGGCGTTATCTCCCACGTATTGAGCGGGGGTGTTTATCTCATGGGCGATCCCAGCGGCAAGCTGCCCGATCGACTCGAGCTTTTGCGCCTGGACCAGTTGACTCTCGAGGATCTTTTGTTGCGTAGTCTCATTACCTAACAGCAGTATGCCTGGCAGCCCGTTTAGAGCGCCTTCGATTGCACTTACCGTAATGCCGAGGAAACCTTCTTTTTCGTCGGTTCGCAGGAACCGAATGTCATCGAGCATCATTGCCGCGTTACTGGTCCGGCACAAGTCGACGGCCTCGGAAATTTTCTGAGTGTCCCACTGAATCCCGCACTCATCAATCGGCATTCCCAGAACTTTGCCGCCAGTCATTCCGAATATCTTTTCCGCCGCGCGATTCCATCTTGTTATTCGATGTTCATGGGTCAAGCCGATCAGGAAGGATGGAATGGAAGCAACCAGTTGCGCCATCTCAACATTTGTCCGGCGCAGCTCATCCTGGGCTTTTTGAATCGCGGTAAAATCGCGCATGGATTCTATTGCGCCCAGCATACTCCCATCAGAGCCGCGCAAGACCCTTGCCGTCCCGACAAAGAACGGAGACACTCCCTCTTTCTTGAGCCCAGGCACGTACCCTTGGCCTATGATGGCCTCACCATTTTTTTCCACATACAGGTATTTCGTTTCGATTTCTTCTCCAGATTTAAGGGCAAGATCTATGAGGATGGGCCTTCTTTCCCCATAAAAGGGAAGCGCGTATTCGTAGTCGCCTTTGCCTAGCATATCCGACGCCTTGATCCCGGTTACTTCCTCTATGGCTTTATTCCAGGCGATGACTGTTCCTTCACTGTTGATCACGAAAGTCGCATCGGGCAGGAAGTCGATAATATTTTCAAGTTCCCGCCGGGATTCCCTGAGCGCCGCCTCTACCTGAAGGCGAACGGCGATCTCCTGATGCAACTGCTCATGAGAAACTTCGAGGGCGTTCAGTGCCTTCTTTATGTCGCTCAAATCTCTTGCCACGCAAATGCTGCCGATAATTTCGTTTGAATAGTCCCTGAGCAGGCTGATAGAAATTTCAAAATGAGCGACCGTACCGTTCCTTTTCTTCATCCTCACTTCATGTTTTTTGATGGTACCCTCACGTCTCAATTCCGCCAGCATGGTGTCCAGCTCGTCTTTATCCGCATAAAAATCAAAAGCGGACTTTCCTCCAAGTTCCTCAAAAGTGTATCCGTATTGCTCGGCGGCCATTTTATTCCATTTGATGAACTTCCCACGCTTATCCACGATGCCAATGCCGTCCGGTGAATTATTAAAGATATTTTCGAGGTACTCATTCATTTGTGCGAGCTCGTCCTCGGCGCTTTTTCGCTCTGTGATGTCATGCACGATTGAAAACAGCACCGTACGGCCCTCCAACTCAATGGGAGAGGAATAAACCTCGACCGTTCGGATTTCACCGTTGCGGAGCCGGTGGGGAAAAGAGAAACTATTCGTCTTTTGTTCCAGTATGCTCCGGCGCGCATCGGCAATCTCCTCGAGGGACAACTGGTTGATTTGGCTTATGTTCATCGCGCACAGCTCAGCCTTGGAAAAGCCGTAGAATTTAACCGCCGCCTCATTTACGTCTAAAATCGCCCCGGAATGCGGATCGACCAGTAGCATGGTCGCCCGATGGCGTTCGAAGAGCGAGCGGAAACCTTGTTCGCTTTCACGGAGGGCCTCTTCAACCTTTTTGCGCGTTTCTATTTCCGATCGCAACTGCTCATTGGCAGAGGAAAGCTCAGCGGTCCTGGTGGCAACCATGCTCTCCATTCCGTCATACGCACTCTGAAGCTCGGCTTCAGCCCTCCTGCGCTCCGTAATATTTTTGATTAAACAGATGACGACAGCACCTCCAGCGGTACTGCTCAAAGTGGCGTTGATCTCAACGGGGATAATGCGGCCCTCGCTGTCCGCATAATCGATTTCCAGATTTCTTGTCAGACCGTCCGCAACGCACCTCTTCAGTTCCTCCGCATTTCTTTCCCGATCGTAGGGCGCAGTCCATTCCACTATGTTTCGTCCCAGTATTTCATGAACGGAGCTACAGCCGCTCAGCTTCGCATACTCCAAATTGGCGTCCAGTACCCTGCCTTCCTGATCTGTGATCAGATAGCCGGTGCCAGTAGTTTCAACAAGATTGCGATACTTTGATTCGCTCGCCCGCAGCGCCTCCTCCGCATTCCTGTTCTCAAAGCTTTTCAGCTCGAGCATCGACGCCATGTCGTCAAAGGATTTGGCTAATTGACCCAGATCGTCCGATGTGTGCGGCAGACTCGTTCGCACGGCCAGATCGCCTCCGCCCATACGCTGCGCCGCGGCGCTCAGCCGGGCAATCGGCTTTCCAAAAAACCACACGAGAGGAAATGATATGGCAGCCGCAATCCCAAGGAACAACAAGTTCATCACCATCTCGGAATTGGCTTTTTGTATGATCTTATCGCTGGGCACACCGATAAGCATATACATGTAAGGGGCCTCACCCTCTCGGAGGCGCAACTGCCTGAAAGCATACAGGCGTTTTATACCGTCTTCCGCGGTTAACTCGAACGTTCCATGATCGATATCAGATGATATTTTTTCAAATGATGCTTTAGGAATCGCCTTTCCAAGAGGCGTTGCTGGGTGCTCTGGCTCTCGATACAAACGCACACCTGCGTGGTCGAGTATAGCGAACGAGTACCCTTCAGGCAGTTTCACCTTCCTTATAAAGCCGGAGAATGCGTTAAGGTTGAAACCGACGGTAACGAAAGCGACCGGAACTTTGTCATTTAGCACAGGGAATGTATAATTAAGTGAACTGACCTTACTCAATCTACCGACTATATATTCCCCTGCTGACAAATCGAGTATTTTGGATGCACCCTGGAAATGTTTTCTATCTAACAGATTGACATTATCAAAAGGAACAGAGGCGGCAAACATAGTTCCATCAGGAGAAACTGCGTTTATATTGGTATAGGACGTATTCACTTCATGTAGTTCACGAAATAACTTATTGCATGCATCAGCATCTAAATTCTTAACTGCCGGCAAAAGAGATACAGTGTTAAGTGTCTGCTTTATTCCAATAGCAACTTGCTCCTGTTGGGCCGCCAGACTCTGAACCATTGTTGTGGCATTGTTCGCGGCTGCCTCAATTTCCTCATCGCGTTTGCCCATACCTGAAATAATCACAAAGCAAAATGCGATTGTGAATGCAAGGGTCAAAATCAACCAAAGTTTCTTTCTAAATGATATAAACATTTTATATAATCCCATCAGGGTTAATCTGGTCGTCTCTATAAATTGCCACCTGAAATATCTTTGATCGAGGTCGAATTGTGCGCGTTCACCTCCTGCGACCGGTTGACCTCGTAGATCTTATTTGAAATTGCTCATTTTGAATCAGAGACTGCTTCGTGCCCCCTATTTCTTTGCCGGATGGACACGCGCTAATAATAAATCGGGGCGAATGGAGGTTTTCTTGATCATAAAAAGTCAAGACAGGCTAAGCCACTGAGGTCGAATCCAACGGTGAAAAAACTGCGTCTTTTTTTGAGATATATCGGTGGCATTGTTATTTGGTTTTTGTACGGAGAGGGTCCTTTTCCGCCAAAACATTATAAGCCTTGAGATCACCCCCGCAACGGGAACAGGTGACTATGTCCCCGGATTGTGGTATTCGTTTCCGGAAGTTTTGGCCAAGTGGCAGTCACACTGGCTCATACAGCGGCGCCGGTTCCTCGATGCCCTGAGCGGAAAGGCATGTCGCCAGGCGACCATGCCGGACGGGACCGGACCGCAACCTGAAATCAATTGAATACTTTGGAGAAAATTCCCACCTATGAGGTCGAATCTATTCAAATGGTTCTGCCGGGTCCTTATCGGATGCGCTGGAATCGGCTGTTTTCCGGAAGTTCCCGTGCTATGGGCCCAGCAGACTCCGACTATCATGATTGCCCAAACCGATTACAGTTTTGGGGAACTTTCCGAAACGGCGCCGTTCTCCCATGCCTTCATCGTAAAAAACGGCGGCAAAAGCACTCTTAATATCAGGGATGTTCAGCCCAGTTGTGGCTGCACGATTGCCCGGTTTGACCGGGCGATCCCTCCCGGCGCGGAGGGAAAAGTTACCTTGGAGGTGAATCTAAAAGGGTTCCAGGGATACGTTAAAAAGACCGCGACCGTTTTGAGCGATGATCCCGCAAATCCTCGTCTGGTTGTGGCCGTGGAAGGCACTGTCAAGCCTCTGATCGAGGTTCGGCCTGAGAAAACAGTCTATTTTCAGGGGATGGCAGGTGAGATTGCCGAGAAAACAATCGACCTGATCACGACCTCAAAACCTTTTCATATCCGGAAAATGGAAGACGATCTCGACAAGAAAGCCGGATACAGGCTCGAAACAGTGGAGGAGGGTAAGCACTACAGGCTCACGGTGTCCAATAAGACGCTTCGAGGAAATTACAGGGGGTCCATCACTCTGTACACCGACTTTGCTGAAAAGCCTGAGCTTACCATCTGGGTGAACGCTTTTATTGAAGGCGAAATCGCAATCAGGCCAAAGGTGCTGGTCGTGGGCCAGCTGTCCCCCGACCAGGGAGTGAATTCAGGAAAAATCCTGGTAATCGATAATAAAAAGAAGGCCTTCAAGATCGTAAAATGTACATACGACAAACGATATATTAATGTGACACTGACGCCATTGCCCAATGAACCTGGATTCAGCCTGGAAGTGAAGCCCGAAATGCAGAACATACCCCCCGGCAGCCGGATTCGGACCCTGTTGACCGTTGAAACCGATGCGGTTTTGGAAGAAAAGCTGGAAGTGCAGATCCAGGCGATCAATCTGGGCGCTTCGCCCGGATGATGGATTTTTAGAGTCCGCTGAACTGTTGGGGACCGCGGATGTTTGAAACGGGCATTGGGGGTTTGGGAGAGGCTGAACGTTTTTGTTGAAGCTTTAAATAATCTTACTTATAATTGCGGGCAAGTTTTGCGGTGCCGCGGTTTCTCGGAAAAGCAGCGGCGTTGCGGCTCGATCTTTTGTAATTTAGCCTGATAAATCATTCAGGGAGTTTTGCCTTCAGGGGAGACTCCCTTTTTTACTTCGGCAGAGGACGGTGAAGGTCAATGCGCGATATAACTGGAAAAATTACACTTGTGTCCTTCATTCTGGCCGCTTTTCTAAGCGGCGTTATACTGTACGGGGACCCTGCCCGGGCTACACAGAAGCCGGGTGCTTCAGAGCAGCCCGAAAAACGCACGGCACTGGTCATCGGCAATGCCGCCTATGCATCGGGGCCTCTTCGAAATCCCATAAACGACGCACGTGCCATGGCCAAAGCGCTCGGGAGCCTCTCTTTCGAGGTTACTCTGAAAGAAAACCTGGACCAGAAACAGATGAAGCGTGAGATCCAGGCTCTTGGGGAGAAGCTCCAGAAGGGGGGCGTCGGACTTTTCTACTACGCGGGCCACGGGATCCAGGTGAATGGGCATAACTACCTTCTCCCAGTCGGCGCGGCTATCGAACATGAAAAACAGGTTGAATACGAAGCGGTCGATATGGGTGCGGTGTTGAGCGAAATGGACTTCGCGCATAACAGGATGAATATCGTCATCATGGATGCGTGCCGGGACAATCCTTTTGCCCGAAGCTTCCGCTCCGTATCGCAAGGGCTTGCATCGGTGGACGCTCCGACCGGTACGCTGATAGCCTATGCGACCGCGCCAGGTTCCGTGGCCAATGACGGCCAGGGGGAAAACGGTATCTATACGGGCGAACTGGTGAGGGCGATGGTTCAG
>Ga0116107_1001652_pt1 | contig 12796 bp, 8 predicted proteins | sample June2015DPH_6_10_FD_88969 | JGI IMG/M metagenome (GOLD analysis project Ga0116107, IMG submission 88969) | Peatland microbial communities from SPRUCE experiment site at the Marcell Experimental Forest, Minnesota, USA - June2015DPH_6_100 | ecosystem: Environmental > Terrestrial > Soil > Wetlands >... | reverse complement strand
TCACTAAAAGGCGAAACCGCACTCATCACCGGCGGCGGCAGCGGCCTTGGTTTGGGGATCGCCACCTGCTTCACGCAGGCGGGGGCCCGCGTTGTCCTGGTGGGACGCCGCGCGGATGTTCTTGAAAAAGCGGCGCGTAAACTGGGCAAGGCCGCCATTTTTGAACCGCATGATATCACGAGGTTCGACGAAGCCGGGGAGCTGCTTCAACGCATCAACAAACGCGCCGGACACATTTCCATCCTCGTGAACAACGCCGGCATTCACCTCAAAAAGCCGGCGGTGGACACGACGCCCGCTGAATTCAATGCCATGCTGCAAACCCACGTCGTCGCGGCATTCAGTCTCACGCGGGCCGTGCTGCCGGACATGATCAAGCGTGGACATGGCAATATTCTGTTCATCGCTTCGATGGCATCGCTGTTCGGCATTCCGCTGGTAACGGCGTACTCGGCGGCAAAATCGGCTTATTTGGGAATGGTCCGCTCGCTGTCAACCGAGGTTTCGCAGCACCGGGTTCGCGTGAATGCCATTGCGCCCGGCTGGATCGAATCGGACATGATGCGCGAATCGCTGAAGGGCGACCCGGGGCGTGCCCAAAAAATACTCGGGCGCACGCCCATGAATTGCTACGGAAAAGCGGAGGACATTGGTTTGGCGGCGACCTATCTGTGTTCTCCCGCAGCTCGATTTGTCACGGGAATCGTCCTTCCCGTTGACGGCGGAGCAAGCATCGGCTTTTGATCGGGAGCCAGCATCCGTCCTTCCTGGCGGCATAGCGGAGGGTGGACGTGTTTGGCGGCTTGCGTTTGTCCATCCGGACTGAAATCGCTTTTCGATCACGGCATTGGCCAATTACACTGCGCAACTAATTGATGAATATTTCCATCATCCTTGCGCACCCGAATCCGGGCAGCTTCAACCACGCCATCGCCAACACGGCGGCGGACACGCTTCGCCGGAACGGCCATCAAGTCATCCTTCACGACCTCTGCCAGGAACAATTTCCACCGCTGCTTTCCGCGGCGGAACTCCGGAAGGACGCCAAGCTCGATCCGTTTGTGGCCCGGCACTGCAATGAAATCACCAAGGCCGACGGCATCATCATCGTGCATCCGAACTGGTGGGGCATGCCGCCGGCCATCCTCAAAGGCTGGATTGACCGTGTGCTCCGGCCCGAAGTGGCGTATCGCTTTATCGAAGGCGACAAGGGCGAAGGCGTGCCCGTCGGCTTGCTGAAAGCGAAGGCAGCGATTATTTTCAACACCGCTAACACGACTGAGGCGCGCGAGCGGAAAGTATTCGGTGACCCGCTGGAAACGCTCTGGGAAAATTGCGTGTTCGACTTGTGCGGTGTGAAGAACGTCCATCGCTGGACGTTCGCCGTGGTCGTCACCAGCACGCGACAGCAGCGAGCCAAATGGCTGGCTGAGGTGCGGGAGATTGTCGCCCAGCGCTTTCCCGTCGGATGAATACCCGCTCGTGTGACTTTTCGCGAATCCGGTAGGGCCGAGCTGCTGCTCGGCCAGGACGCGCCGCAGCGCGTCCCTACCATGTCTTCGAGCTTTTCAAACAGCTCGTAACTTATAATCATCCGCCCCGCATGAGCATTGCCTATCAAGTTGTCGTTTGCGGCAGCGTTGTGCCGGACCCGCTCCAGACGCTGGAGCCGGTGACCGGCCCGGCCGGCCCCGCGTTGAAAAATGAAATGATGTTGCCCGCCATTCTTGACCCATGGGCCAGCCACGCGCTCTACGAGGCCGCGAATCTCGTGAAGAACGCGCCCGGCAGCAAAGTCTGGCTCGTCAGCCTCGGCCCCAAGGCCAAGCTCCAGCAAGTGATGATGACCGTCGCGCAAAAGGTGCCGTTCGAACTTGTCGCGCTCGACGGCCCGGCCAGCGGATTCACCGAGGCCGCGGAAGTCGCCGCCGCCCTCGCCGATGCCATCCAAAACATCCCCGGCCTCGACAAATCCAGGCTGCTCGTATTTGGCGGCTGGGAATCCGCGTCGCGCGGCGCGGGCGCCACGATGCAGATGGTCGGCGAACGTCTCGGCATCGTGGACCAGTTTCAAGGTGTGGATGAACTGAAAATCGCCGCTGACGGTTCGCTCGAAATTCTGGAGCGCATCGAAGGCGGCAAACATCAGATTTCGAAGTGCGCCGGTCCGCCCGCCTTGCTCGGCTGGGCCACCGGCAACCTGCCGGAACCCAAGAACAATCCGCAGGTGGGCATGGTGAACATGCGCACCGTGATGCCGGCGTTGCAAAAGGCCAAGCCGGCGAAGCTCGCCGGTGAAGGGTTGAGCTTCGCGAGCGTCTCGCTCCCGAAACAATTGCGTGAAACCAAAATCGTGAAGGACAAATCGGCCGACGACATCGCGAAGGAAATTGTGGAATGGATCAAGAAATAAAAACCGGGAGGGACGGCATGTTGCCGTCCCAAATATAAGGGACGCCGACACGGCGTCCCTCCCAACAAAACGATTATGGAAACAATTTTACTTCTCGCCCACACCGAAGCCGACGGTTCGCTTGCCAAATCCGCCCGCGAAGCGTTGCGCGCGGCCCGCACCCTGAACCAATCGCTCGCCGGCTCCAGCCTCGTCGTGGGCCTCGTCGGCGAAAATGTCCAGGCGGCCGCGGATTCCATCGCCGCCTGTCCCGCCACGAAATATTTCGGCGTGGCTGGCAAGGACTTTGCCCCGTCGCGCTACGCGTCCGATGCTGCTGCTGCGGAAGCCGTTTGCAAGGCGGCCCAGGCCACGATTGTCGTTGCACCGGCGACGTCGCGCTGGGCGCGTGTATTGCCAGGCGTCGCGCAACGCCTCGGCGGACGCGCCGACACCCACGTGACCGGTGTGGCCGATGCGAGCGGCAAGCCGGCCATCAACCGCTGGTATTACCGCCAGCGCATGGAAGCCACGCTCACCCGCGCGCAACGGCCCTGGTTCATTCTCGTTGACCCCGGCAGCCAGACCGCCTGCGAATGCGGCGCCGGTACGGCCAAGGTTGAAACAGTAACGGTGAATCTGCCGGACAATTGCAAACGCACCACGGTGGTTGGCCTGCGCGAACCGAAGGCGGATGCCCAGACCATCCGGCCCGACGCGGAACTGCTCTTCGTGACCGGCGCGGGCTGGACGAAGAAACAGGCCGACGGCCAAACGCACGTGCCGGAGGCGGAAAAACTCATTCGCGGTTTTCTCCAAGTCAGCCGCGCGTCGCTGGGAAGCAGCAAATCGCTGGTGGACCTCGGCGGCGAAGGCCAGGCCGTGCTGTCATTCCTGTCGCACCTGAACCAGATTGGCCAGACCGGCTCGACGCCGCGTCATGCGAAGGGATTGAGCACCTGCTGTCATGGCGAGGAACCGCACACCGTCGGCTGGCGATTCATCAACGAACGCCGCGCCATCAGTCTGGACCCGAACTGCGGCTGGGCGCGCGGCAAGGCGGACGTCCTCTACGTCGCCGACGCCTTCGCCGTGATAGGAAAAGTGAACGAACTGCTCGCGGCGAAGTAGCCGCCGATGTTAATCGGCGCTCGTATTCCTGTAGGAGCCGAGGTGACGAGGCTCAAATCTATTCAGGATTTGGCTTCGGCTGGTTCCCGTTTGCCGCACCGCTTGGTTGGGCGCTGCTTTCTTTCTGCCAGTGACTGAGCAGTTCTGAATTGTCAACCCACAAAGCGAAATACGGAGTCTTCGCGCCGCGCTGGCGCAGAAAGATCAGGAAAGGGCGATCCAGCACAAAGTATGTTGGGACAGGCATGCAGTACATTTTGCTTTCGGATTTCAATTCGGCGCCACTTCGATCAAGGCGAAACAGAATATCCTGTTCGGCAACGTCGAGCCGCTGGCCCTTCAGTTTCGCATTCGTGAATGCTTTACCTTCCAGTTCAGAGAAATGATGGGAAAGTTGCCAGAGCAAATTCGGCACCAGCAAAACGTCGTTTGGCCCCACCGTGCGAAGGTATTCAGCGGAATCAGGCCGACTGCGGTCAAGCGCGTCCATTTCCCTGGATTCTTTGTCAACCCGGGCAACTGCTGCGGCCAGTGTAGGCTCCCGGTTGATCCGGGCGACCACGATTTGGCTAGGCATGGAATCAGGACAAAGGTCAATGGCAAACTCCAGACTTTCCTCACGCTCCTCTCCCTTACGGAACAGAACCCAAGGCTGTTTTCTGAGCTTGTCGTATGCGTAATCATCCTCGGGACGAATGCCAAAGGAAACAACCGGAGTCTTTCGGCCTTCCGAATCCTTGAATTCGAGCGGCTGGCGGTTTTGAAAGTAAGGCAGCGAAAACTTCACGCTGGCTTCAAGGTAGGAATAGGCAACGAAAGAATTCGGCGTGATTCCGGGGAACGTTGGCGCCTGTTTGGATGGGAACTTCTGAACCAACTCCCTCTGGATGCGCTCAATAATGCCTTCTTGTTTCCAGCCCGAGGCAACATACAGTGCTGCTTGAGGAACTGCTGGCCTGGGGTCTGGTGCACTGTTGAGGGAGGGAACAATCCCTCCTTGTCCTTCCAATGAGATAGGCTCTTGTGCTACTTGTTCCGTAAGGGTCTTCCAGGCGGCGAGGAACGACGCGCACCAGATTGCATTCTTGCCTTCTGGAATCGGCGCCTCCAGGGTCGCGACAACCTCTGTGGACTTGGGAGCATCGAGGAGCATGGCAGCGACTGGAGCATCAACCGTCATAGGAACGACTGGCGCGTCAGTGTGCCGGGAACACGAACAGGCGACAGTCGATATCAACGCCACTACTACTACAGGCCAGTTCTTCATAAGTTAAGAAATGATTTGCTCCCAACTTTATTCAAACAAACTCACTTTGTCATTTGCTGTCTTTTGCCGGAAAAAGCCAAAGTCCGAATGCCTTGTCCCTTCCCGCCCGCCTGACTTCGCGGGCATGATGCGCCCCGGCCATGACCAGTCAACCCCTTTTGGTTTGCCCGCGGCCGGGCGCGGAGGTTTTAACGCAAAGGCGCAAAGACGCAGAGGCGCAAAGGTCTGAACTCAAGGCAATTTCAGGAAAACCAAGCCGTCGTTCCGTGTCTGGTTGCCAAGGTAACCCGATCCGGCAATTCTTCGCGTCTTTGCGCCTTGGCGTCTTGGCGTTAATAATTTGAAGACAGATACCCAAGGCATTGCCCCGGGCCTGGCAAAGCAACGTTCACTTCGCCCGCCTTTTCAGAAATGCCGGCGTCACCTCATTCTGCAGTATCTGGTCCAACGTCTGGCGTTTTCGGATAAGCTCGACCGAGCCGTTTCTGGAGATCATGACTTCCGCAGCTTCCGGGAAAGAATTATAGTTCTTGGCCGCCATGCTCGAGCAATAGGCTCCAGCGCCGCCGAACACCACCAGGTCGCCAATCCGTGTTTCCGGGAGCAGACGCGGTTGCAGGCCTTCCGGGCTTCCCGGGGCGGGTGTGAGCACGTCGCCACTTTCGCAGCAGTGTCCAACGACGACATACTTTACCCGGCTGCGTCCTCTTGTCGCGCCACGCACGACTTCGATGGGATGTTGTGCCCCGTACATGCCGGGCCGGAGCATCTCGGTCATCCCGGTGTCCACCTTGAGAAACTTATAACCGCGGCGCCCCGTATCCACGATGTCGATGACCGTCGCGATCAGGGCGCAGGAATTGGCCACCAGATACGTGCCTGGCTCCACTTCAAGATGCAGCCTTCGCCCATGTTTTGCTTCGAACGATCGAAACGCCTCTATGATGGGAAGGCCGATCTTCTGCAAGTCGGTCGTTTCTTCGCCCTTCACCCTGCCGATTTTATATCCGCCACCCAGATTCAGCACGGTCACGTCACGCAGGCGCGAGCAGGTGTCCAATGACATCAACGCCACGTGTTGCCAAACCTTCGGGTCGCTCCCCGATCCAATGTGCGTGTGCAGACGAGTGAACTTGAGGCCATACTTCCGTCCGGCTGCCAGCGCCTCGTCCAGATGTTCATGCCAGATGCCGAAACTGGCCGAAGGCCCGCCGACGTTTGTCCGGTTGTTGTGCCCCGAACCCAGACCGGGATTGACCCGAATCGACAGTTGACGGCCGGGAAACAGTGCCCCGAATGCGTGGATTTGTGCAATCGAGCAGGCATTGAACAGGACTCCCCTGGTCACCAGCTCCTTCAGATTGTCCGGCACCTGTTGCGCTGTGAGTTGAATTCTTTCGGGGGAAACACCGGCGCGGAGCGCGCGCTCGACCTCATGGCCGCTGCTGGCATCAATATGCAGACCGGCATCGGCCAACATCTTGATCACTGCGCTTGTTGGACAAGCCTTCGCCGCATAACGGGTCGTCAGGCCGAAAGCATTGGGAAAGCCGAGTACCAGGAGAGCCTGATGCTCCAACGTCCTCTGATCATATACGAAAACCGGTGTCCCAAACTTCCGATGGATGGAACGGGTTTTAGCTTCAGTAAGAAACGGGACCGACTTCATGCTCGCTCTCTTTTGTGTCATGCTCTTTCTGTCCTTCACGTCCGTTTGCAAGGCTAACAGAATTAATGGGGTAAACTCACTTTGTCATTGGATGTCTTTTGCCGGGAAAAGCCAAACTCCGAATGCCTTGTCCCTTCCCGCCCGCCTGACTTCGCGGGCATGATGCGCCCCGGCCATGACCAGTCAACCAATTTTGGAGTAGCGGTAAATTATGGAACCTTTGGTGGGGCGAGCGTACTCGCGAGCCGGACTTGGCGTGCCAAAGCAACGAAACAGCGGCTCGTCAGTAGCCTCGCCCCACCAAACTTTACCAATGCCTCTTTTTGGTTTGTCCCGGCTCGCGGTGTTTCCTTAATGTAAATTTGCGATAATTCGTGGAATTCGTGTAAAAATGTTTTGCGTTAAGATTTCAGATTGATGTCCGGCCCCGGTTCGACCATAACTTTCCCATGTTAGCGAGGGTCTGTTCCGCCGCGCTCAATGGCATTGAAGCGTATCCCGTCGAAGTCGAGGTCAACGCCGGTTACGGTGACACCCTGGTCGTCATCGTCGGCCTGCCGGATGCCGCGGTGAAGGAATCGCGCGACCGTGTCTCCACCGCGCTCACCAATTCCGGTTTCAAATTTCCGATGGGCCGCACGACCATCAACCTCGCGCCCGCCGACGTGAAAAAGGAGGGGCCGAGCTTCGACCTGCCCATCGCCGTCGGCATGCTCGCCGCCGGGGAACAAATCGAAACCGACCAGCTTGACAATTTTGTCATCGTGGGCGAACTCGCGCTGACCGGCGCGGTGCGTCCGTGCAAAGGCGTTTTGCCCGTCGCGCTGCGTGCGCGCGCCGACGGCAAGGTTGGCGTGCTGGTGCCGGCGGAAAACGCCGCTGAAGCCGCCGTCGTCGAAGGATTGCAAGTCATCCCGGTACAAAATTTGCGCGAGGCCGCGGGCTTTCTCGAAGGCGAGATCAAAATCGCGCCGGTAAAGGTGGACATCGCCAAAATTTTCGATCAAGCGCACGACGACGACTTGGATTTTGCCGAGGTCAAGGGCCAGGAAAATGTAAAACGCGCATTGGAAATCGCTGCCGCCGGCGGACACAACGCGCTGCTCATCGGCCCGCCGGGCACCGGCAAGTCCATGCTCGCCAAGCGGCTGCCGACAATTTTGCCGCCGCTGACCCTGGACGAGGCGCTGGAGACCACGAAGATTCACAGCATCGTCGGGCTGCTGGCCCCGGGACAGGCGCTGGTGACGCGGCGACCGTTCCGCACGCCGCATCACACAGCCAGCGACGCCGGCCTGCTCGGCGGCAACATCAATCCGACGCCGGGCGAAATTTCGCTCGCGCACAACGGCGTTTTGTTCCTGGACGAACTGCCGGAGTTCAAGCGCAGTGTGCTGGAGACCATGCGCCAGCCGCTGGAAGACGGACGCGTGACCATTTCCCGCGCGGCGGGCACCATGACGTTTCCGTCGCAATTCATGCTGGTGGCGGCAATGAACCCGACGCCGGACGGCAAAATGCCGCATGAATCGAGAAGCTCCCCGCGCGAGATCCAGAATTATCTGGGCCGGATATCCGGGCCGTTGCTGGATCGGATTGATTTGCACGTGGAAGTGCCGCCGGTGAAATTCCGGGAAATCGCCGGTGACCGCACGGGCGAAACCTCGGCGCAAATCCGTGAGCGCGTCGTGGCCGCGCGCCGCCGCCAGCACGAACGGTTCAAGTCCAAGCCGAAGATCACCTGCAACGCCCGGATGGGCACGCGTGAATTGAAGCAGTTCTGCGAGCTGGATGAGGGGACGAAGGAACTGCTGAAAAACGCGATGGCCGATTTGAATTTGAGTGCCCGGGCCTACGACCGGATTTTGAAGGTGGCGCGAACGATTGCGGACCTGGCCGGCTCGGAAAAAATCCTGAGCGACCATATTTCGGAAGCGATCCAATACCGCTCTTTGGACCGGCAGATTTGGGCATGAAAATGTTCAAAGGATTTGTCGTTCCAGATTGTCTAACTTGGTAAAAGAAAGCCGCATGGGCGACACGGATGAAGAGAAAACTTGGGTGTTACAGAGTCGGAATGGCGATCCTGCGGCTTTTGAATCGCTGATTCGCGCGCATCAATGCATGATCCATTCGCTGACATTCCGGATGACGGGATCAATGGCCGATGCCGAAGACTTGGCGCAGGAGGCCTTCATCCGCGCTTACCGGCAACTGGATTCCTACCAGGGCACGGCAAAGTTTTCCTCATGGCTTTATCGGATTGCGGTCAACGCCTGCTTGAACTGGCGACAGCGGGAGATGCGCCGCGATCAAATTTACACCCAGTGGGCCGAGTCAAACGCCGTTTCTCAATCCGAACCCGGCCCCGATGCCCCTGGCTGGGAAGTGCCAGCCGCCTTGATGAAGTTGCCAGCCAAACAACGCGCCGCCATCGTGTTGACCGTTTACGACGGACATAATCACGCGGAAGCGGCGAAAATCCTGGGGTGCTCCGAGACGACAGTCTCCTGGCGCGTGTTTGCCGCTCGCCGGAAATTGAAACGGCTGTTGAGCGCTAAGGGAGGAAGCAATGAATGATTTTGATTTGGAGCAAAAACTAAAGGCCGTGCGGGTTCCCGAGCGCGAAGAGGATTATTGGGAATCATTTCCGCGGTTGGTATCGGCAAAGTTGCGCACGACTCCTGCAAGGCGTCCAGTGGGGGAACAACACTGGCCGCCCCGGCTGGCGTGGGGCGGCGGCATCGCCTTCGCCTGCCTGCTCATTGGTTTTGCCATCGGTCATTGGCACGGTCGGATGGAAAAGAATGATCCTTACGCGTTGCTGCAAAACGGGAAGATGCTCCGCGAAGTATTGACGCTTTTCCCCAACCGCGTCCGGGCCATCATTCAGGATGAACACGGGGTGCAACTGGTGCTTTCCGATCAGTCCGACATACCGGCCTCGACGCCGATTTATGTTCACATTTGCGACGGCAAACAATGTTCGTCGCTGGTGACTTTCAGTGGCCAGGAACTTGAAATCGCCGGGCGGAAGGTCACGGTGCTTTTGGACGCTCAGGATGGCGTAATTGTGGCGGGGCCCCAGTTCGCCTGGTCGAGCGATCAGCCGGCCGGCGCGAGCAGCGGCTTGAAGATCGAGGCCAGAAGTTTGAGCTCGATAACGTTGTAACTAAAGATCATGAAAAAACTTCTGGCGGCTTTGGCCATTGTGATTTTGGCGACCCAGTTATTGGCGCAGTCCAACATGCCGGTTCGGCTGGCGTTGATTGCGGAAACAGACGAGGCATCCGCAGCCTCGGATGTTTTGACGGTCCAACTTTCCGCCAATCAAAAAATCCAATTGCTGGAGCGGAATGAAATCGAAAAGGTCTATCGCGAGCAGGGATTGTCGGCGGCCAACAAGGATTACCTGAAGCTGGGGCGGATTCTCGGCGCGGATGGATTAATGTTGTTCGATGTGGTTCGAACCAAACAGGCGACCAATTTAATGACGCGGCTGATCGCGGTGAAGCCGGGCATAATTCTGGCGAACGAAGGTTTTTCATGGCCGCTGGCAAGTATAAATGAATGGTCGTCTTCATTTGCGGAGCATTTGAATTTGTTTTTCCCCAAACTGACCGTTCTGGCCAAAGAAGCCATTCCCATTTCGGTGGTGAACCTGCGTTCCGCGGTCCAGTCCGCCGAATCGCAGGAAGCGGAACGGCAATTGAAGCTGCTGGCCATTCAGCGGTTGAGCCAGGAACGGCAATTTTTTGTTCTGGAACGGCAACAAATGCAATTGTTGGGCGAGGAAAAAGAATTGAAATCGGATGACTCGGCGTTTTGGGACGGCAGCTACCTGCTCGAAGGCATCGTGGATCAAAACGGTTATTCCAAGGATACCATCACCATCAACGCGCGTTTGACTCCACCGAAAGGTGGCGCGCCGCTGCTTTTTGAAGTTAGCGGCAGCCGCACCAATTTGGTAGATGTCATCAATCATTTGGCAGCAAAAGTCGCCGAACTGTTGAAGATCAATTCCACCGTCAAGGAATGGAATGCCGCCGATGAGGCGCAGCAATACTTTGAGGAAGCGAAATGGGCGCTCAAGTGGGGAGTCTATTCAGAAGCGCAAGCGGCGGCGGAATCGGCTTGGGCGCTGGGAAAACGAGATTTGGACTGTGCTTTGGTGCGGGTGAAATCTTACCTGGCAGACGCAGAACCCACCGATCCCAACGACCTGTATGAAAAGGGCAGTTACAGGGATGAGACCGGCACTCCCGGCGATATTGATTCCTTTATTCGGGAATTGACCAACGCCCAACCTGGTAAAGTGATATTTGAACGGAATGGCAACGTCGTCCATTCTGTAATTCTTAAGAAACAACCTGACCAATTCAAATTCATCCGGTTGGTGCATGCGCTTGAGCTTTACGAGGCACAATTAAATTCATTGCAATGGAGTGATCCGACAATCCGTAAAGAGTGGTGTGAGCTGGGCACAAGCCTTCTGGAAACCGCCGGCCAATGGTTGCGGGATTATTGTCTCGCAAAGCAGGCGCGGGCGGGAGTCGAGACACAGTTGGAGTCAGCGCGGCGACTCAGCGGGAAAATCGCGACCGCGCTCGTCGTCATGCCGGAAGCCAATGAGGAACGGTTCTGGAATGCCGTAGGCGGCTTCGGCGTCTTTTGGTGCGAGACGCCCGAAGAAGGCGTGGCACTCTACAGGAAACTTTTCGGACTGCGCCGGTTTAGTTCTGTGCGAAAGCACGTGACCGGGTGCTACCCGGTTTTTTGCAATAAACTGCTGCTGCCCGTGCTGGCGGCGTGGCACGAGGAGGACGATAATCACATTGCTCGACTCTGGCGCGATCTGGTGGAAGAAATGTGCGCGTCAACAAACAGTGAGCTTCGCGGCAATGGCTATTTCATTGTTTGTGCCGAAGCCGATAATGCACAAACATTCGTAAAAGCCCTCCGAATATCAAACAAATGTTTCTACGGTAATGACTCGAGCATCGTTTCTGACCTTGTAACATTGTCCGAGGAAGGACGGGACAAATTCACCCGCGACCAATGGATGTTGGCTCGGCAGGCGAAACTTGACCTGGTTGTCGAGCTGGAGACTCAGGAAGCCAGATCGAACGCCATGCGATCTATTCCACCCCTGTCACCCATGTTGTCGCGACCATTCCAATTCCTTACGAATTCGAATCTTCCAGCGTTGGCTAAACCCGCGCCTGTTGCTCCTCAAAAAGTCGAAACCCAACCCAGCAATCTGCTCGAAGTCACCCGGTTCTGGGAAATTCCGCTGACAAACAAATTGACGTTCACAAATTATTCCGGCGAAGGTGAAAACGAGTTTACGATGGCCGCGCCGAGTTCGGTAATCGCTTTCTGCTATCGTGAAGGTTACCTGTGGGTGGAAGCCGAGCATGAATGGGGTGATGTTCATCCGCGTTTTTTCTTCCGGGTAAACTTGGAAACTTTCGCATCGGAAACCATCCCCGTCGACAAGGACCGATACCACCCCCAGGACAGTTATGAATTTGCCGGCTCATTTCGAACATTTGAGGTTTATAGCAACCATCTTTACGCGAGTTCGAGCGATGGCATCAAACGATACTCGCTGGCACGCAAAACGTGGGAAGACCTGCCCGTGCCGGTTGGCGGCCATGCCCGAATAACTGCATTTGACGGTCGGATTTTTCTGAGCAGCGCGAATGCCATCATTGAAATGGCGACCGATGGTCGCACGTCGAAGGTTCTGGCCAGCACCCGGCGTCGCCCGCCGTTGACGATGCTCGATACGATGGATGGTTATTTCATGAAGGTTGCGCCGGATTGGAGTTCCTGCAAGCTGTTCGCGCCCGTTCTTCCCGGCCCCGACGGATCGGTCATGATGTTCTTGATCCCGAAAACCGAAGTTGCGGCGACGAGGGCGTCGCCACTACGCACAACTCCGGTTTTCGGGTTGAACGGGAGATTATACCTGCTGCCGCGTGGTGCGAGTGACTGGATCCCTGCAACACAAATTGCTGCTAGTCGAGAGGCAGAACGTTCATTTTCCACTTGCGGCCTGCTGGTTTTGTCCGCGCTTGAATATGGCTTGTCGCAACCACCTGCGCCCGAATTGTATTTGATCCGTGCCGGTTCCACCAATGCGGATTGTATTATCGCCGACAAACCAGGACCGGGAGAACAAGCTTATTTGAACTCGATGAATTTTCACATACAACCAGTGCTAACGCGATGGACTTCGCCTGAGGGGATGCGCATTGCTGATTCGCCTGCATGTCTGGATGGAGACACGCTGTGGGTCCTGCATGGCCGCCCCAGCGACTTGAATCTTACT
>Ga0116107_1001649_pt1 | contig 12816 bp, 11 predicted proteins | sample June2015DPH_6_10_FD_88969 | JGI IMG/M metagenome (GOLD analysis project Ga0116107, IMG submission 88969) | Peatland microbial communities from SPRUCE experiment site at the Marcell Experimental Forest, Minnesota, USA - June2015DPH_6_100 | ecosystem: Environmental > Terrestrial > Soil > Wetlands... | reverse complement strand
GTTGTACTCAAATTTCCTGCGGTGGGATTCATTTGAGTACAACCGTGGGCGTGGGTGTAGGCAGGAAGAGGATGGGGGGGATGATGATGTGTATGAGCGTAGGTTTCAGAGTTGGTTTGGGGGTATGGGTGGCAGCATGAGTGGGGGTGAATGTTGGCAGGAAGATGTATTTGATCTTGGGCGTAGCAGTGGGGTTCAGGGAAATAATCAGGTCCTGCATGATTGGATAGCCTCCCACACCGGTGGGGAACTGCACCGCGGTCACAATCGTATAGTCGACCCCACAGTTTAACATGAAAGGCACATCCTGGTTGATGGTCTGGGTGCCGGCAGCATTGAAAGAAATGGCCATCTGATTGCCTTGCCCGGCAGCCGTCTGGCTCACCACTGCGGTATGGGCAGCGTTCCAAGTGATGATAAATGCCACCCACATCATGGAAAAGTTGGTTGATTTATTGGCAGTTATGACGGCTGAAAAAGAATCAACACTGAGCGGCTGGCCGCAATCCGGAGTGTACAGCACCAAAGTGGATGGAACCGGGTTGCCGTTCCACAATAATTGCCAGCTGGATATATCATTCCAACTTGCGGGGGAAGGATTATTTAAAGGCAATCCAGGCTGAATGCCTATGTAATGTATCAATGGGACAAAGGAAACCGGCGTGGGCGTGGCCTTCGGATTAAGCGACAGCAGGAAGTTGGATAACAAAGCCAGGTCCAGAGTGGCCACGCTGCTGGGCGTTGGAGATGGTGCTTCAGTGGCAATTTGTGTCGCAGTGGGAACAGGAGTGATGGGCGTGCTTGTTTCAATCGCAGGTACGGTTGCGGCTGCGGAATTCAAGCCTCCTGAGGGGACCTGAGCGGCCAAGGTTCCCATGGGCAGATTACAGGCCGCCAGCACAAGAATCAGAATGATAAAAAAGACGATTAAAGGTATAAATTTCCTATGTGTACGCATCGTAAATCTCCTTCCATTGGATGCTAAAAAAGGTCGCTTTTAGAAAACCGATGGCATGCTATGACAGGGTCAATATTGGAAAAATCACCAGGCTGCGTGGCGTGATATAAAACAATTTCCAGCCACTTATTAAAGGATCGCCTGTTTTTTTACGCATTGTTTTGCGGAGACATACAAGGAATGGAAACCTGTTCACGTGGATATCAGTCGAATTCCCTGAAGTTGTAACCCTTGATTCTCCGCGATGATTTCTCCTCTCCAGCCGAATGAAATTAAACAAACTGTATCATTATAGTCCAATCATCAATACAAGGCTATCCATCTTAAATACTATGCCAGGCCGTTCAAAATCAATGTATGATGTATAAGGTGTACTGATCCAATCATAGTTGGGCGGCTATAACCTGCCGAAAAACCCGTCCGCCAAACCCGGTAATCAAAAACTCATTATAGACGTTAGGCCAATCAATCGACTTTCGAAAGGAGATTAATATGTCTTCAGGTATTACTGACTTGGTGGTTCTGGTTCTTATTATTTTGGTTGTGGGTATTGTGGGTTTTGCCATCTGGTATTTCACCCGTTCAATGAAGAATACGGGAGAGAAGATGCAAAAGGCGGTTCTTGATACCGCAATACCTGGCGATGCCAAAATAATAAGAATTGACGCATCGGCGGAAGGTGCAGCTGGGATGGATGTTGTTCTTCGATTGGAAGTTACCCCTCAGTTCGGCGAATCATTTAATGCCTCAACCGTTTGGTCGGTAGAACCAGCTCATTTTGCAGAAATTCAAGTTGGAAAATCGATATCGGTAAAAATCGCTGAAATTCAAGCGGCTAAATCAAAAACAAAAAAATTCAAAAGTATTTTTCCGGATGTGGCATGGGCAGAATTGTATTATTGGCAGGATGAATTAACAGAGGAAACTGTAAAAAAATTCGTATGAAAACCATAGTCTGTAGCCCGCCCAACAAAGCGTGCACACGACTGGTGGGAGTCGTACTGCCAAAATGAGTTGCTTCTGCACACAAGCTTTTTTCTAAAAAATAAGCATTATCCACTCCCGCCCACCAACGGGTAACGGTCACCGATAGGCGCTTTTGTCCAATCGTTTTTGCAGTGAAGGCTTTCAATCGTCCGAGGAGAATTACCATGAACATTAAAGACAATATTTTTATTACGCTCGTCGTGCTTGGGATTAGCATATTTTTCGGATTCGTCGTAATTGCTGGATTGGGGAGCTTTTTCCCTCCACTAAATCAGGTCACAAAGCCCATCGTTTGCGGCAGCAATGGCATGCAAGTGGACCAGCATGTCTATTCCTATAAACCCGGCTCAACCTCCTACACGGTCACGGTATATTGTATTGATGGTTCGACCGGCGCCAAAAAGGATGTGACCAATCTGGCGCAATCCATGCTAGGGTTGATCTCCAGCACAATCCTCTTTGTGCCATTTTTATTTTTAGTCTATGGTGGTATCAATAAGATCAGGAAACAGCAGGCAGCCGGCGGCTACTGATTCCACACCACAGGATGCTGCGCGGACACAACCCGTTAGGGTTGTGCCGAAAACCAATTAACAGAAGGAGCGAGCTATGAAAAATGGTATATGTACCATGTGTCAATCAAGTGAAGTGTACATGACGGACGACGATGATAATACGAGTCCCGATGGGATGATGACGTTTTCGGGATTTATAGGTCGAGAGATGGGGACTTATCACTCTGATCTATACGTCTGCTTGTCCTGCGGCTATATGGCCCTGTTCGCCCGTCCTACAGTTTACAAGGGCAAACATCAGGAACTCACGTTTTTGCAAAATGCCAAGGGCTGGAAAAAAGCAGCCTAACCCATAACCTGGGACGCGGCTATCTGCTGCCGATCGGGGTATGCTTCATGGTGCTGATCCTGGCGAACCTGGTGATGGCAGCCGGCTGGGGCGAGTATTTCCCCTGGGCAATCCTGGCTCTCTATGCGTAGGGCAAACAGGCCCTGCCCCAGGCCAGCTTCGTGATTGTGCTTCTCACCGGGTTGGTGGGATTGGTTGGGACGTATTTATGGTGGATGTCCGCTGACCAGGATAAATAGCGACGTGCAAAAAATTCCCGGTTCTTTGGAAGCGCCGTGGATTTTTCTTCTAAAAAAAGGTTACCTGGGTTCTTCGTCGCCTGACCGGTCAAAGAAAGAGTTTCTTAATAATTCCCCACTTTTGATGTTAAAATAGGGCATTTGAGCGGGTTTTCTATTTATTCTCACCAAATTTGCTACTTTTAACCCTCTGAGGAAAAATGTTATGGCAACTCTACCCAATTCGAGCTACGTTGATATTATTGAATCGCGCGTTTCTCCTTTCATCGAACAGGTAATGCGAAAAAAACAAATTACTGGTTTGAGCATTGCATTGGTTGATGAGAATGGGGTCTTGTTTGCGGAAGGTTATGGCCGGGCAGATATACGGGGGCAGCAATCTGCGACGCCGCACACCGTTTACAAAATCGGTTCCATTACCAAATTATTCACTGGCACAGCGGCCATGCAGCTTGCTGAAAAAGGCTTGCTGGATATTGATAAACCAATCACGGAATACCTGCCGGAGTTTTCGATCAAATGTCGTCCAGGTGATCTCTCACTGATCACCGCGCGCATGCTGATGACCCATCACTCAGGTCTGCCTGCCGACTGTTACCACGATTATTTGAGTGATGACCCGCATGCCTTCCGAAAAGTGATTGAATACTTGAAGGACTTCCATTTGACCTTTCCTCCGAATACCATTTTTTCTTATTCCAACCTCGCCACATCGCTGGTGGGCATAATTATTGAGCGAGTCAGTCATCTCTCGTATCAGGAATACATCGAGCAGAATATACTGACCCCGCTCGGCATGAATGATACCGCCACAACCGCCGGGGGTGCATCCGTTGCATTGCTTTCCAAAGCCTATTCGGGTGGCAGGGAGGTTGAAGATCCCATGCCGCGCGACGCCCCTGCAGGCGCCATCTTCTCGAATGTATTGGATATGGCTCAGTTCACTTCGATGGTACTGGCGAATGGCCTCCATCAGGGTGCCTCCATTCTGCAAAGCCGGACTCTGGCTGAAATGCTCAGGCCTCAGAATGAGGACATCAAACTTGACCTGGGATTCCGCATCGGATTGAATTGGATGCTGAGCCGCCCGACCCTTTCCTATGCAGGACGGGTGTGCTGGCATGATGGTGGTACGCCGCATTTCTTCAGCGTTCTGGTGGCTTTGCCGGAGGTAAAACTCGGGGCGGTGGTACTTTCCAATTCGGATGGCGGGATGGTAAATGTTCACCTCATCGCCGATGAAATTCTGAAATATGCCATCACAGTCAAAACCGGTAAAAGCGCTCCTGTTTGCGATGTATGGGTCGCCCCCTCCCGGATCGCGGAAAAAAGGCAGAGTGAATCGCCCGCTGGCACGTTTGCCTCGGCCAGCGGGATCGTGCGCATATTTCAATATAAAGGCTCGCTCAGGGTCTTTCTGCAGGGAATGCAGTTTTCTTTGATTCCTACGGGTGACGGATGGTACTCGTTACGGTTTTTGCTTTTCGGTTTGATCCCCTTGAAGATCGCCGCTGTCGCCGGATTACGCCTGACGGTTCGTTCGATGGACGGCCGGAAGATCCTTGGCATGGAACAGAATGGACTTCAGGCTGCTTTTGGCGTGGAATATTCTCCCACCCCCATTCCGGCGGGTTGGTCCGGATCATTGGGGCATTACCATCTCGTAACAGAGAGTAAGCTGCCGCCTTTCACCGCAATACTCCTTACCATGCGGGATGGTGCCCTTTTCATTCAGGTAAAGGCGCGCAAAATTGGAAAAATGTCGCTGGTCCTTGGGCCCATATCCGACACGGAAGGTGTAATACTCGGCTTTGGTCGTTCGGGCGGCGAAACTGTTGAACTGATTCCTCGGAATGGCGTGAAAATCCTGCGAATGACCGGTTTGGAATTCGTAAAATCGTGATCTTTCATCTGGTGTGGAAATTCGTTTCAATATATTCCCGTTGAAATGGAATTATATGAAAGACCAGCCAGGGTTTATCCCCTTCACTCCCCCACCACCAGCGTATACTGCTTTTCGCCGGTCTGTCCGCCGGTGTTGGTGCCCAGGCACCACACGCTCACCGTGAACTTATATGTCCCGGCCTGGCTGGGAGTGCCGCTGATCCGCCCGATCTGCAGGTCCCGGTCCGAGACCAGCTTCAGGCCGGGCGGGAGCTTCCCGTCCGTTATCGAGTAAATGCCGGCCGGCGTAACGTTCCGGGCGATCTGGATGTCCACCTGGTAAGGTTGCCCCACCTTGGCCGCCGGCATCTGGTCTGGCAGGAATTCGAGCGCAGGGCGCGGCGTCAGGATGCAGAAGCTGCTGCTGAGTAGCACTGCCAAACCGGCCAGCATGATACGAAAGCTGTTTTTATGCATTATCACCACTCCCCGGCGTAAGTCACCTGGAACGGGTGGGCCGACTTTAATATATAGGCCCAGTGCAGTTCGACCAATTGGCGCAGGTGCAGCAGGTCATGCGCCGCCCACGCGGCAAACATGTCGCCAGCGCTGAGCTTCCCAAAGGGAGCCGTGACGGAGGCCTGCCAATCCGGCGCATCCAATCCCCGCAGCCAGGCCTGCGATTTCCGGCGCTCTTTTAGGAAATCTTCCACCGATTGCGCCAGGTCACGCTGATTGTAGTTGTGCTCGGTCACCCAGCCGGTGGGGTTAATGGGCGGCCAGGTCTGGGCCGGGTGGTGCAGGATGATGTCAAGACGAACGCGGAAATCGGCGCATTCCTCGTCATACAGGTGGTTGATGACTTCCAGGATGGACCAGGTCTGCGGGTCCGGTTTCCAGCGTGCCTGTTCATCTGAAACGCCAAGCGTCAGGCTGTGGAGGGTCCCGGCGTGGTTTGCCATCTGGTTGGCGAAAAATTCCAGATCCATTAATACTCCTTTCTTTAATTTTATACGAAATCCAAAGTTAAAGTCGGTACAGTCAATATGTGGTGGCGAATTGACAGCCGTTATATTGATGTCTCTAGTACCCTGGATGGATTGATAATCTGTACGATTTTAATAAAGGAATATGGAACTGGTTAATGGATAGGTAGAGCATCTGAGACTTTCCAACAGTCAAATTACTACCAGCGTATGGCAGCTGGTGCCTTTCTTGAAACTATTGACCATCGGATATTTCCCTTATCTTATTCTCCAACGCCCCTCTAAATGACTTGAGTCTCTCCTCTCGTTCGCCTTCATCAAGACTCATTGCGTCGTTCACCACGCCAATTGCCAGCCTGTTGGTCATGACAGACCAAAGGCGCGCGGCATCTGCATCGAAACTGCTGCGCAATCCGTGTTTCTCCTCGAGGTCAATCGAGCGCTCTACGGAGTCGATGATGAGTTTTGTGATTGAATCTCGATCCAGAGACGTGGTCTCGTATGATATCCATTGGTGCCAGGATGGAAGCGACATGCCCGTGATATAGTCCTCAAGGGTCTTAAAGAGTAAGTGATAACCATGACGCCCTGGAAAATCAAAACCATGAGACCCCGGATCAAGCAGAATCATCGGTCCAAAGGCGAAATGAACCGGCGTTTTGCCTCTACTTGCTTCACTTGTCAAACATATTTGTTCCCATATTTCCCAGGTCTCTCTGATCGTCTTCCGGGTGTCGTTTGGCAATGGGATCATTGAGAAGATGCCTATCGGGATTTCATACTTCTGACACGTTCTTATGGTTCGAAACAACTCCTCGTTGGTGTAGTTTCGCCCATGAGCCTTTCTGACTCTCTCGACACAAGAATCTGGCGATATTGTCAGAACGATCGGCGCGCCGATCTTTGATAGCTCCCTGATATATTCTTCGTTGGCCGGACCGAAAAGCTCCATCGTGAGCTGGGTTAATTTGATTTTCTCGTTTTGCAGGGTCGCGAGCAGTCTGCTCCAATATCCCTTTCCTCCCATGCGCGGGTCTTGAAAGAGGAATATCCGTTCGACTCCTTGTTCGCGAAGCTTCCGGATATCTTGAACAATCTTCTCGGGGCTTCGGAAAGCCGGTTTTTCCCTTCCAAAGTAGGTTCTGTAACTGTATGCCGAACCCCCGCACCCAACACAATTATGCAAACATCCACGACAAACGGGTATGGACCAATGAGGCGGCAAACCCGGGCCGAAGATTGCACCTTTCGGTTCCAGCAGATCCAAACGAGTAAACTCGAATTCATCCAGATCGGCGCTGGGCTCCATTAACGGCATACGCTCAATTTCCCCTCTGTCATTTCGGAAAGTTAGGTTCGGCACTCCTTCCAGTTCCTGATGTGCTTCGAGCGCCCTTAAGAGCAACAAGAACGGCTTCTCGGCCTCGCCTCGGATGACAGCATCTACGAATTCGTATTTGCAAACGATCTCCTCATCAAAAATAGTGGAAGTAAGTCCTCCAAGGACTATGAAGGCTTCCGGATGCAGCTTTTTGCACAACCTGGCGATTTCGATTGCTCCCTGAGAGTGAACGCACCAATGCAACCCGATCGCATATATTCTGGCTGAGAGATTGGCGATATGCGTCTCAACGTTAAAACTTTCGCTGGTGATCATGCGCTCATCGATGTTATCCACGAGCACCTTGTATCCGTTTCGATCAAGGTAATCGGCGATGCTGAGCATTCCGATGGGTGGTGTCATGAACTGGCTGGTGCTCTCACTCACCGTCAATGCGATCGGCCCGTAGAATATGGCTTTCTCCCGGAAGTCATAAATCGCTGGTGGATGTATCAATAGGACATCGTAGTCCATCAACTCTCCTGTCTGGCCTATTCGTCATACCCGGCAGTAGCCAGCGAATTTAGACCCTCTACACCAATGGGATGTCCCCCAGGCTCACATCCTTCGCTGTGTTGATATCGGCTATTATCTTGATCTTGCCAGTTGCCTCTATCTTCAGCGAGAAAGTGCCTACCTTCAGGCCATCAAACCAAAAGTCGCCCCAGTCGTTTGTGATCGCGGTGGCGGTGTCATCACCGCTCAGGGTGCAGTTAGCGCCGATGACCACTTCCTTGGTAACCGGATCATAGACTGTTCCGGCAATAAACCTCTTGGGCAGGTTGAGATAGTATACCCTCGGTTTGAGGCCATACTCGGGATGGAGTATCTCAGCCTTGGCGATCAGGTCTTTAAAGTCCTCTTCCTCGCCGAACATCATGGCTCCCAGAATACAAGCGTCCACGCACCTGGGTTCCTTGATCGGCCAACCTCGGTCCAGCAGGTGAGCGCAGCCAGTGCACTTTTGGGCTATGTTGAGCGTTTCGTTAAAGTAGATCGCACCGTAAGGGCAGGCATCCATACACAGCCGGTGTCCACCGCATTTCGCCGGGTCAATGAGGACCAATCCATCCTCCCTCTGACGAATGGCATGGGTGGGGCAGACCTTGATGCAGGGGGCATCCGCGCAGTGCATGCACAGCTCAGGGACGAATGAGCACCTGACCTGGGGAATGGTGCCCCGGGTATATTCTGTTACCTTGCTCCAGAACTGTCCCGTGTCCGGCTGCGGTCTGGCATAAGGCATCCAGTCGTTACCGCAATGCTCATCCTTGCAAGCAATCTGGCAGCCATAACACCCGTTGCACTTCGCGATATCGATGACAAAGACTTTCATTTTGGATCTCCTCGTGCTATCGGGGGCTTAATCGTCGGAGCTGCTGACAACCCAGCCTGTGAAGAGCGGACCATAGGCCGGGTCATAGTTCCTGGCAAATGCATCGGGGTATTGCTTCCGCCAGGCCTCCATCTCATTCGCGGTGACCCTGGCAACCTCAGCCAGATAGCTCGTTACCGCCAGACCCATGGCGTTCTTGGAAACGCCCATGTGTGGGGCGATCAAATTGTTGGTGCCTCCCCGATTGATCTCCGCTACAGCGATAAAGTCAATCCCTCCGCCCTTTTCCATGGCGACCGCTCCTGGAATTATTTTTTCAGTCAGTATCGCCACCCCAAGGATGATGCCTCTTTCGTTGAACAACTTGACGATATCGCCTTGCTCGATGCCCCGCTTCGCCGCATCGCTGGGGTGTATCTTGACTGGCTCGTACCAGTAACCGTCCGGACCTGGGACTTTGCTTATTTCCCTTACCCATGGGATATCGGTACACTGCTGGTGCTCTCCCCAGGTTCTGTTACTCGACATCACGAGCAAAGGATATTTCTTGGCTCTCTCGCCCTGGAGCGACTCATCGTGGGTCCAACCTTCGGAGGCGGGACCGCCGATCACATAATGGGCTACCGGCCCCCTCTCTTTGTCGTTGGGGAATTTCTCGGCCAACCTCTCAGAGTAGAACTCGATCTTGCCCGTTGGCGTCTGTAACGGGTTCTTCTCCGGATCGTTGTAGAACGCCTCGGACGTAGGTTTGGCATCCTGCCAGTTGGGATCGATCGGCTGGCAGAAGTATCCCTGCTTTGAGAAAACCTCCCAACTGACGAGATTCGTCCAGCCCGATTTGTTAAAACCCTCTTTGACCCAATCCTCAATGCTCTTGCCCCGGGTCCACTCATCGTAAAAATTCAACTTCTTCGCTATCTCACAGACAGCTTCATAATCGCTCTTGGATTGCCCAATGGGTTCGATGGCCTTACCCTCCAGGTAAATGCCATCAAGTTCCGCGGAATTGGCAGTAAAATCGTACTTCTCATGTTTAGTGTTGATGGGCAGGATGATATCTGCGATATTCGTCCCTGAATCCATCCACGGGTGTTGAACGAGAATGAATTCCACCTTAGGGTTTTGCAAGGCTTTCCAGGTGGAGTTCCCATCCATACCAGCACCGATGATAAAGCCGGGGCCATCCGACCACAGCATATGTACCTCGGACTTACCTGGAAAAGGATAGGTCCGCTTGACGAATTGAGTTTCCGTCCGAGTCATAACCCCACCACCGTACCATTCAACAGGTGGATTTTGGATTGCCTTGGTTATTTCGTTGATAGGAATGAACGGTCTGTCCGTGTCCCACTCCCTCAGCACTCTTCCATTCAGAGCCTTGGTCAGTAGTGCGGGTTGCGCATCCATGGATGGCTCTACCCCTCTCGCGAATCGCGGCGGATTCACCGAGGTGGGCAGAGGTATTCCTTTGAGTTGGTGAACCCCTGGCCTACCCCACCCTTGCATGGCCAACAGGTAGGCTTCGAGCCGCGCCGCCTCATGGCAGTAGGGCGCCCTCTTCAGGCCGCCTCCATCCATCTTGTGGCATATGGACGTTCTGTTTTTCGCAAAGTTCCTGGCCAGGGCTTTTATCGTCCATTCCGGAACCTTGCACAAAGGGGAAGCCCATGCCGGCGTCTTGGGCACTCCATCCTCTTCGCCCATCACATACGACTTGAACTTATCGAAGCCGGCTGAGTGTGTTGCCAGATAGGCTTTATCATACGTATCTTCCTTGATCCACGTATAGGCGATCGCCAGCTGCAGGGCGGGATCTGTGCCGGGTAGCACCGGGATCCATTTGTCCATATGAGCCTGGGCCTCGGAATTTACGTCAGGGCAGATGTATACATGCTCTATACCCAATTCGCTCGAATAGTACAACAACATGTCACCGATATGCCCGCGCGGGGAGTTCCAATTCTTTGCCCCACCATCGCTTCCCCAATGCAGCATCAGTTGACAGTTTTCGAGCGTATCCTTCATGGTCTGGCCCGTCTCCTGGCCGAACACTTCAAAACCCCATACATGTTTTGCGCCCCACGCGGAGCCTTCCCAGCTGGCGGGGGAACCTGCCCGCTCGGTGTGGAATTGCCCATATTTCGAATAACAGTAGTAGCCCAGGAACGCGTTGTTTATTCCATGGTCCTTGTGGACCATCCCTTTTTCCCCATGCGGAGACTGGATGGCGGTGATCGCCGAAGGTCCGTATTTCTCGCAGAGTCTCGTGATCTCTTTGCCGATGATGTCCGTGGCCTCGTCCCACGATATTTTTTTATACTTGCTGGCGCCACGGTTTTGGGTGTTTGTTTTCGCTGGGTCGCCGCCCGGTTCCCAGTCCACTCTCTGCAGGGGATATAGAATCCGGTTGGGCGAATAAACACGCTTCTTGTAAGCCAGGGCATACGGAGCCAGAGGCGATTTTGTGGGCGCAGTCCAGGTCTTGCCTTTAATGGTGCACGTGAAGGGTTGGATACCTGTTATATCATCATGCCATGGTCTCCGCCTGACGATTTTGCCATTCTTGACGTCCACCGCCGCAAGCTGCCAAATTTCTTCGAGGAATGTCTGTTCTGGTTCTAGGGCAGGTGAAACGGCTGGAGATGCCGCTGGTGCTGTCTTGGCTGCTGGAGTCGCTGCGGTTGGCGCTTTGTTTTCTTTCATTTTTGTCTTCTCCTAACCCGGACGAGCCGGAAGAGGAATGATTTCACCACAAAGGTTTCATGAACGGAGTTCACCCCGAAGGATGAAAACCTTCCACCGGAGTCCGAAGTCTGGAGACTTCGGACTCCGATAACTATTTTCATGGCAGGGCACGACGGTAGGTGAAAAATCTTTTCACAAAAAAATAGAATGTCACTTGAAAGGTACTAAATTGGATGAACAGAGCTTCGCTGGAAAGCGTGAAGAAATGCTTCAGGACTTGCATACTAATGGATGGCATCTTCAACGTACTCATTCTTGGATGGTTCGCATCCGTCGGTTATTGATCCATGGGGAAAGAAATTCGAAAACTACGTGGCTATGTTCTAATTTGGATGTACGGTTATCGCCTTCCGTGCTGCGAAGGATTTCCGTTAGGCTCTTGGTCAGCACCTGCCACCGCGCTCGATCATTAACTATACTCCACCCATGGGTGAGCGACAACGATCCCAGGTACCAACCAACTCTTCACATTTATTCTAACACTATTTGCTTTGAACTTGGATTCCACGTCTGAACACTACTCCCATTATTTTCATTTGAAACAGGCAATCGTTTGAACGAAACTTCTCCCGGTTTAGCATAGTTTTTCCCATTTTGCCTCCAATTTCGCGATAACCTTAATAAATTCGGACGTTCAAGATGGTTTCTGGCCAACCGGCTTTATAGCAAAAACAGGCTGGAATGTCGATGAGATATTGATCAGGCCAGCGATTTCCGGCGCTCTTTCTGGAAATTATCCATGGATTGCGCCAAATCTCGCTGGTTGTAAAGCCGCTCTGTCACCCAGCCACCCGGGTTGATTGGCGGCCAAGGCTGGGCCGGGGTGTGCAGGATGATGTCAAGACGAACGCGGAAATCGGCGCATTCCTCGTCGTACAGGTAGTTGATCACTTCCAGGATGGACCAGGCCTGCGGGTCCGGTTTCCAGCGCGCCTGATCGTCGGAAATGCCAAGGGTCAGGCTGTGGATGGTCCCGGCGTGGGCTGCCATCTGGTCGGCGAAAAATTTCAGTTCCATGGGTGCTCCTTTCTTTTGGTGGATATAGTTAATATCCAATCCGAAAATTCAGGAGGAGTCAATAATTTGAATGGATGCTGTCGCGTAGTAACTTGTCCCTGTAAGGGATAACCGATTGGTGGGAAATCGTTTTTATTACAATTGCACCCCTTTGATTATCTTCGGATGAATTTGGTATTCACGGTTCTTTGGAAGGGGAATTATCGGATACCCTTAAAATTGATTCTCCCAACTATTTTTGAATAAAAAACCATTGCGAATCATAATGATTATGAGCTAAAGGTGGATTCTGGGAGTGTCAACATCCCAAAGTTAGTACCACCAGGAAGTGGAAAGATCAGGCATGATCTAAAGCATACTGATAGGGCGATAAGCCCTGTAAGGCCTTATGCGGCCGGATGGCATTGTATTCTTCGAGC
>Ga0116107_1001645_pt1 | contig 12864 bp, 12 predicted proteins | sample June2015DPH_6_10_FD_88969 | JGI IMG/M metagenome (GOLD analysis project Ga0116107, IMG submission 88969) | Peatland microbial communities from SPRUCE experiment site at the Marcell Experimental Forest, Minnesota, USA - June2015DPH_6_100 | ecosystem: Environmental > Terrestrial > Soil > Wetlands... | reverse complement strand
GTGCGCTTTGCCCGCGATCCGCAAATGTTGCTCGACTATTTCGCTTCGGGCGAATGCGAGTTGGCGGGACAGATTCCGAAATCGCCGTTCGTCGGTTACAAGGGCCAATTCGAGAGCGACAAAGAAGCCTGGGACGAAGTCACCAAGGTTCCCCACGCCTACCTGCAAGCGGACATTGTGATCGACGGGGCGACGCAAACCGTCTTGCCGCTGCCCACTCGTCCGCAGTGGACGCCGGAATTTCAAACTTGGGAGATCGCAAAGGACGCCGCCACGCGCGCCATTCAGGCGGGCATGGGGATCACGCCTCTACCGGACGCGGCGCAGCGGAGAAACCAGAAATCCGGCGTCGCCCTCGAAAAAATCGACGACATGGAATCGCTCGGCAGCTTCCACTTCGTGGACCGCTACGAAAACGGTTTCCTGCACAACATGGGCTGGCAGATCAACGAACTGATCACGCCGGTGCTCGATACCCAGCGCGATATGCCGGTGTCGCAGCCCGACGGCAAGCGTTCGACGATGCAGCTGGTGGGCAACACTTCGCACCCCTTGAGTGAAGATGGAACCTACGAAGTGCAGGGACTCGACCAAGGCCACCTCCACACCGGCAAAGGCGAATTCGATGTGACCATTTCGACCGGGCCGAGCTATCAGAGCGAGCGCGAAGAGCAGGACGAATTTGTCGATTCGCTCACGGAAAATATCCAGAACCTGCCTCAACCGGGAACGCCCGCCGCAAAAGTGCTGGCCTTGGCGATCCGGATGCGTCCCACGCTCGGCCCGATTGGCAAGCAGATCGCCGACGTTTTCGATCCGCCGCCGGTCGATCCGAATGACATGCCGCCGCAAGCCCAGGCCGCGATTCAGGCGCTGCAACAGCAATTGCAGCAAGCCCAGCAGGAAGCGGCCGCCCTGCACATGGAGCACGCGGGCAAGATTTTGGAACAGCAGACCAAACTCCTGATCCAGCAGATGAAGGAAGACGGCGACAACCAGCGGGCGCAACTCGCGAACGACATCAAAGTCCTGCTCGCGGAAATTTCCTCGAAAGCGCAAAGCGATTCCGAACGCACACAGATGTACAAGGAATTTTGGCTGGAGAATCACGGTGCCGCGCATGAAGCCGGAATGCAGGCGCAAGATCAGCAGCACGCGCAAGAACTGGCGCAGCAAAATGCTACTTTGCAGGCGCAGACGGCGCAGAGTCAACCCGCCGGGCAACAGGCGCAGGCCCAGCCGGGGCAGTGAGCCGGAAACTTTGTTCGGACATGAATTCGATTTCCCATCGGTCGGTTGCTTCCTCCACCAGACGGACGCAAGCGAGAGCGTTTCGTAACCGGCCCACGGTGAGTTTCATCGCTGAAGTTTAGTTCTTCCGCCCGCGCGGCGTAAAGCGCACCCAACACCCCAAGGACAATTCCATGAGCAAATCCGCCGTCACCGAGGCAGCCCCGGCAGTTGCCGATTTCCAGAATTCCGAAGACCGCAGTTCGAATTTCCTTCCCACCGACGAGAAGTACCGTCTGACCGGGGAGATGCCGTCCGAAGCCGAGCATGATCCCCGCGCCGTGCGCGAGGAGCATCGCCAGGAACGGGCGGACAAGGAAAAGCAACGCTCGGCCGTGAAAGAAGGCGAATCGGCCGCGCCTGGTGAAACCAAAGTTCCGTCAGGGAAAGAGGGAGATTCGGCGACTCCCGGTGACGCCGATACCGCCGCGGCCTCGGCAGCCGCCCCACCACAGAAGAAAACCGCAGCGACCAGCGAAAGCCGCTGGCAAAAGATCACTCGCGAGAACCGCGAACTGCGCGACCGTCTCCAGAAACTCGAAACCGGCCAACCCCAGCGTGAAACCCAGCAGGCATCGCAACCTGTTACCGAGACGAAGCCGAAAGCCGTTCCCAAACCGAAAATCGACGACCTAGACCCGAAAACCAATCAGCCGAAGTTTAAGTCTTACGCCGAGTTTGAAGAGGCGAAAGACACATGGAACCGGCAAGAAGCCATTCGGGAATTTCAGGAAACGTCGGCGAAAACGCAGCGGGAACAGCAGCAGACGCAGGCGGAACAAATCATTGAGAAAACGGTCAACGAACGGGTTACAAAAGCGCGCGAGGCATACGCCGATTACGACGACGCCATGTCCGCCGTCCTTGCCGAGAAAAACGAATTCGGCCAGGACGCGCTTTTCTACACCAAAGGTTCGCCGATCGACGGTTTTTTCCTCGACAGCGACCGTGGTCATGACGTGCTCTATTACATCGCCAAGCATTTCGACCAGGCGAAGCACATCTTTGCCCGCGACGCCAAGGGAAATTACCTTCTCAACCCGATCCGCCAGTTGCGCGAACTCGCGAAAATCGAAGGCCAGCTTCCCGCCGCAAAAACGGAACGCGGTACTGCCGGCCAGTCTTCTGTGAAACCCATCACCCAGGCATCTCGCCCGCCCCACCAGGTTTCAGGCACTGGAACCGTGGCCAAGGATGCGGTCGAGCAAGCCCTAGAAGACGGCGACTTCGAGACCTACCAGCGGACCCAAAACGCCAAGGATCTCGCCCGCCTGAAGAAAAAATGACGAGGAATTAACCCGTGGCCAACTTATTTCTGAACACCTCGTGGATCTCCATGGAGGTGTTGCGCAATCTCAAGAACGCCCTGAAGATTGCCGAATATTTGAACACCGATTGGGAAAAGGACTATGAGAAGGCGTGGGCCGTCGGCACCACGATCCAAGTCAAATTCCCGCAACAGTTCACCATCCGGAACGGACTCGGATACACCGCGCAAGGCATCAACCGCATTTCGACGACGATCTCCCTGGACGAGCCTTTTGGCATCGATTTCCAGTGGGACGATTACGAAGCCGCGGTCAAGGCCGAACGGTCGGAGGAAGAAATCCGCGAACAGTACCTGGCTCCAGCCGGGGTGCAGCTCGCGAACGAATGGGATTCAAGAGCGGCTCTGTTCGCCAAAAACAACTGCTCGCAGATCGTTGGCGCGCTTGGCACCGATCCGACATCAATCGTGTTTCTCGACCAGGCCCGCGCCCGCTTGCTGCAAAAAGCGGGATCGTATCTCTCGAAGAAACGCGCCGCGTTGATCTCTTCGTCGATGCAGACGAATTCGATCAACACCCCCGTTACCTCGCTCTTTCAACCGGCGGACGCCATCACCGAAGCCTTCAAAGAGGGTTCGATGGGGAAATTGAAGACGTTCGATGTCTTCGAAGAGCAGAACCTGTACTCGCATACCGCCGGAACCTGGGCGGCTGCGGTTACCGTCACCGGCGCCGGCCAGAGCGGAACCTCGCTGATCATCACCGGCACCAGCGGCGACACCTTGAAGCAGGGCGACAAGTTCTCGATTGCCAATGTGAACTTCGTCAACCCGCGTTCCAGGCGTCCTCCCGGCCCGCTCACTCCGCAGACCTTCACCGTGACCCAGGACTTCACGCTGACGGGCGGAGCCGACACCATCACCATCCTGCCCGCGATCTACGGGCCGGATGCGAACAGCCCCGACGGACACTCGCAGTATCAGAACGTGGACAACCTGCCGGTTAATGGCGCCGCGCTCACGCTCTGGCCGGGCACTCCGAATCCGAACGGCGCGACTGGCACGGTTGGAATCGCCATCACCCCCATGGCCTTCGCCATCGTCGGGATGCGCTTCTACCTGCCGAAAGCGGTCGAAGCCCGTTCGCAGGCCGAAGACAAGGCGACCGGAATCCCGGTGCGCTTCGTCAAGGCTTGGGATGCTTACCATTCGTTGCAGATCAACCGTTTCGATACCGTCGGCGGTTTCGGCAATCTCTACCAGGACAACGCTTGCGTCGGGTTGCTGGGAGCCTAGGGAAAGGAGAATTCCCCGACTTAGTAAGTCCCTTTTTGACTTAGTATTTCAGGGAGACAAACCCATGAAAAACCTCTTCAATTCCATCGCAGTTTCGTTGCTGGCCGTGGGGCTGATGCTCTGTGCATCCGCTTTCGGTCAAACCATCGTTCCCTCGACCACGCTCGCGGCGGCCGTCACTTCGACCAACTCGCAGCTCAACACGTTCAAGCTCGCTTCCACTTCCGGCATCACCGCCGGAAACACGATGCTCTATATCGACGGCGAAGCGGACTTCGTGAACGCGGTCACTACCACTCCGGCAACCGTCACCGTGACGCGCGGCCAGCCCACCTCTCGGGTTTCGACGCACGTCAACGGCGCCATTGTCTGGTACGGGCCTCCCTCGTATTTCTATTTCCAGAATCCGATTGGATATCCGTCCGGCAGTTGCACCCGCAGTCAGTCGAGTGTGCTGCCCTACATCGACATCGGCAATTCCGTGATTTCGGATTGCTTGGGTGGGGTGTGGGTCAACGGCATCAACTCTCCGCTTTCGCCGAAAGTGGTTTTCGCTCCGGCTCCGGGCGGATCGGTTTTGACCGGCGTCGGCACCTCGACCGCGACCACCAACACCAGCATGTACTGCGTCGAAGCCGATCTCCCGACCAACAAGCTCCTGACCGGACTTGAGCTTCTGCAGGGAACCGTCGCGGGCAATGGCAACCGCAACGCGATTCTCTACGACTGGGCCGGGAATCTGTTGGCGCACAGCGCGAGCATCGCGACCGCGTCCGGGAACGAAAGCCTGTACGCCGCGTATCCCTTCACCGCGAAGTATTTTGCGGTGGGTCCGGCGAGTTACTGGGCCTGCTCGCAGGCTTCGAACAGCTCGGACACGCTCAACCTGATCGTCACCGCCGATGGCAATGCCGGACTTTACACCCAGATCTACACCGGCCAGACCTTCGGCACGATCCCTGCGACGATTACCCCCTCCGCCGCCTACACCACGGCGCAAGGGCCATACGCCGCGTTTTACTGAGTGGATGCGGGGGCTGGGCCGAACCTGACTCGGCTCCCGCTTCTTTTCCGTTTTTCTGTCTGAATGCCCGTCAATGAATCGACTCGCAGGGCGCCGCGCGACCGCTGGCCGCTGGCGTTCGATCTGGAAGGCATTCCGCGCGACACCGAAACCCGCAGGCAGCTTTTAGAGTCCCAAAATCTCGCAGCAGAAGCAGAGGAATCCATGTCTCCAGTCACTCCCACGCGCAACAGTTTCGCCGTCGATAAGCCGACGGTTGAAATCACCGACATCAACAATCCGCCGCGCAAAAACTACAACCCGCACGATCCGAAAAACGAATTCCCCAAGATGCTCTATCACCACGAGACCGGACGCGTTTTACGGGTCGCGAACGAAAAAGAGCAGAAAGCGGCCATCAAGCGGGGATTCGATCTGAAGCCTTCACCCGATTACGACTACTCGAAGGTGAACCGCGCCGGACTTGCCGCGAAAGCAAGCACGGAGCCGAAGCGTGAGGAAGAGATGTCGGCTGAGGAGCTGGCGGCGCTCGACGAAGCGGACGCGAGCTAATTAAGAGAAAGTGGCGGGGCTGGCGGCTGCTGGCCGCCTCGCGCTGAAGTGCTTCCGCATTTTCGATTCTCAGCAGTCTGGGGATCGCTCCCCTTTGCGGTCGGTGACCAAGCGCTACTACCCCGAAAAGAAATTCTAACCCATGCCCATCGCACCTCCAGTCAATCCGCCCGCGCCGCTCTCCTACCGGGTCTACGACATCGTCAAGGATGCCCTGATCGAAATCGGGGCGGTTGCGCCCGGCGAAGATCCCGGACCGGACGAAGCGCAGTGGGCGTTCCGGAAATTCAACGACCTGGTCGATACCTGGCAGGCCAAGCAGGCTTACGTTTGGTCGTACGCGTTCTCGATCTTCACCCTGACGCCGAACCTGAATCCGCAGACCATCGGGCCGAGTGGCCTCGCGACTTTTTCGACGAATGGCCAGCCGCGTCCGGTGCGACTTGAATCGGCCGCGCTGCTCCTGCAAAACGACGTGACCACGGGCCTGGTCGATCTGCCCATCAACATCCGAGATCGGCAATGGTGGGCGGCGCAACAGGTTAAGCAGATTAGACCAACGTTCCAACCGATGTTTTCTACGATCCGACCAACCCGGACGGCTCGCTCTACCTCTGGCCGGTGTGCAACATCTTCCGGCAATTGCGGCTGCAGTTCTGGCAGACGGTTTCGCAGTTCGTCACGATTCAAGACCCGATTGGCGGACCGGGCGGGCCGGGCACGTTGCCGCCGGGCTATCGCAACGCGCTCAAACTGACGCTCGCGGAAAATTGCCTCTCCGGCTCGAACCGGGAAGCGAATCCGAGTCTCCCTTCGGCGGCCCTGATCGCGCGCGCGGCGGTGTTTGGCAACAATGCGAAGTCGCCCAGGATAAGCACGCAAGATCTGGGGATGCCGCAAGCGAAGCCGAGCGGGCAGAAACAGGACTTCAACTGGGCCTATGGAAACTATCCGGGGGGAAGGCCGCAGTAAAGCGCTGTGTCGATAAACTTCGCGGCGGTGAACGATTCGGGGTCTGGCACGGAACTCACTTGTATCGGTTTGGTGACGTCCTCCGGCCACAGCCAAATTCTTCCCAAATGGTCGCGGTACCAGAATCGCGGGGCTCGCTGCCATTTGTCGATAGTCCGATTCAGCATTTCGAAGGCGCGGAGTTGATTCGCTGAGAAATCGAATTTATGCGCCAAGTCCAAACCTTTGAAGATGACGATCTCTTTCGGGAACGACCACACCCGTCCGAAGGGAATCGCCTGGTCTAAGGCTAGTCCGGCGATGCCAGCGGAAAAGAATTTAAGAAATTGACGCCTTTGCATGGATTTCCTTTGCTAGCTCGGTTCGCGGCCACTCGAAACAGATGCCAAGAATCGTGAAGCCGCAAAAGTGTTCTGTCCGAAAAACTGAGATGAGCGCAATGCCCCAAGCTCTGTCGAACTTCCACTGACTGATGACCCGCATGGAGACATTCTACCAATGAAAGGCTTCGGCTTCTGCGGTCCAACCTACACCGCGCAAAGCCCGAACATCGACGACGAGGACGCCATGAACTGCTATTGCGAGCAGTCGGGCTCCCCGAACGCCAAGACTCCGATTGCCCTTCTCCACACGCCGGGGAAAAAAGTCTTCGCCAACATCGCGGGCGAGGCGGCGATTCCGGGGGAGTTCACAGTCAACGGGCGCACCTTTGTTGCCGCAAAAAATCTTTACGAACTGACGGCATCGGGCGCGGTGATCGATCGCGGGTCGATCGGTGCGACGCCTGTCACTCCGACCATGCTGACCGCAAACCAGACGCAGCTCGTCGTCCTGAACAATGGCAATTTCTACGTTCTGACTTTCGAAGGCGCGATCACGGCGGCGGCGGTTCAAGGTGGGCACGCGGGCACGGGCTACGCCGAGGGCGACACGGGCACGATCAATGGGACGGGTTCGACCTACACGGTTTTAACCGTGGGCGGCGGCGGCTCGGTCGCGACGTTCTCTTTCACTCCGGGCTCGGGAAATTCGGTATCGACCGACAACGCGACCAGCGTTTTGACTGGGGCGGGGGATGGCAACTTCGAAGTGAACATCACCGCCGTCGCCGACAACTGGCTGTACGCCGTGGACATGACGCAGTTCAACGGGCCGATTGCGCAGATCGGCTTTCTCGACGGCTATGTGATCGCGACTCTCGAGAACTCACACACCTTCCAGCAATCGAATCTGGAAGACGCGACGGTTTGGAACGGGCTGAACATCGCGACGCTATCGTATTTCCCCGACAACATCGTGAGCATGATCTGCAACGCGCGCACGATCCAATTTTCTTCGGCGAAGAAAACCGTCTGGTACTACAACGCGGGCGCGGGCTTCCCGGTTTTCATTCCCATTCAAGGCGCGTTCTATGAAACCGGCTCGGCAGCGACGTTTGGGATTTGCCAGACCGCCGGAAACAGCGTCTTCATGCTCTCGCAAGACGAACGCGGCTCGCTGATCGCGGTCCTGGCCAACGGTTTCTCGGGACAAAGAGTTTCGACGCACGCGGTCGAACTGGCGTGGCAGACCTACGCGACCACGTCGGACGCGGTGAGTTTCAGCTACCAGGAGTACGGGCACACCTTCGTCGAAGTCTATTTTCCAACCGCGAACGCGACCTGGGTCTACGACCTGACAACGGGCTACTGGCACAAGCGCGGCTTCTGGCTAGCGGCAAACGGGACGTACATCGCGGACCGGGCGATGTCCCACACCTTCAATTTCGGCATTCACCTGGTCGGCGACTGGGCGTCGGGCACGGTCTACCAGCTTTCTTCTCAATACTGTACCGACTTCGGCAACATGATCCGGGGCTACCGGCGTTCGCCCACGCTCGCCAAAGATAACAAGTGGATTTACTTCAACCAACTCGAAATTGACGCCGAAGTGGGGCTCGGAGTTTCCGCCGCGGATATCGCCATGTGGAAATCGGTCTACGGCGTGCCTCCGCTGGTCGATGGCGACGGCAACGCGCGTCCACCGCAACTCATGCTGCGCTGGTCGGATGACGCGGGAAAGACCTGGTCGAAGACTTACATGTTGAGCGTCGGCTCATTGGGCCGATACGACAAGCGGGTGATCAAACGAATGCTCGGGCGCGGACGGAAGCGGTTGTGGGAAGTGAGTTGGACCGATCCGATCCCCTGGAGATTCGCGGACGCGTACTTGGAGGCGGAGCCGCAGATCGCATGACGCAGGCAGAAACGACACGTCGCGTGGATCCGTTTATGACGTCCACCGGCGACACGTCGCTTCGGGATCTCGGAGATCCGTCTTAATGCCCACCACTCAAATTCTGCCGCAGTCTCCGACTACCCAAGGCTCGAACCTTTCGCAGACGGACTATCTGTGGATGCTCGTGATGCTGGGGCTGCAACCGCTTTATGAAGTCGATACCTCTGCGGGAAGTTATGCGGAGGACGCGCCACCGGCGGGCCTGACCGGATCGACCGGGCAATCGGGGCAGTGTAAAGAAATCACCTACGTCAAGACTTCGGCGGACGGGAACACGTACACCTTGAACGGCGCCCAGGGCGGGGCGTTGACGCTCACCGCTCAGTACCAGTATCTGAAGATCAAATCGGACGGAACCAACTGGTGGAGAACGGGCTGATTCAGATCGAGCGCACCCGCGATTTCGCGCTGATCAAAAAACTGGCCATCGATCCCGCGATCTTCAAGCATGTTTCCGATGATTATTATCCCGATCCCGATCAGTGGCAGCCCGTCGAATCGGAACTCGTCCGCTACCTCGTCGCGCGTGACGGCGAAGGCCCATTCGGCTTCGGCATCTTCATCCCCGACACCTGGACATGCTGGAAAGCGCACTTCGCCTTTCTGCCGCGAAGCTACGGCGCCGAAGCCTTGTCGGCTTTCCGGGAAATGCTTGGGTGGATGTGGCGGGAGACGCCGGCGGCGCGCATTGTCGGCGAGATTCCTGAGGAGAATCGCCGGGCTATTCGCTTCGCCCTGCGCGCGGGATGCGTGGTCTATGGAGTCAACCGAAGATCCCGGCTTCGAGGCGGTGTTTTGCGCGACCAGGTGTGTCTAGGAATTTCGAAACCGGAATAAATTTATGAGCTTCGTCGGATCACTCGTCAGCGGCATCATGGGCTCGAACGCCTCGCAGAATGCGGCGAACGTCGAATCGCAGGGCGCGCAACAGGCGCAAGCGCTTGAACTTCAGAATCAGCAGGCGGCGCAAACTTCGCAGGCCAACGCCACTTCCGCGAACGTTGCCGCCGAACAGCCCTACCAGCAGCTCGGCCAAACGTCTGCGGGCAATCTCAACCAACTTCTTTCGCAAGGCTTCACCGCCCCGACCCTACAGCAGGCCGAGCAAACCCCCGGCTACCAGTTTCAGTTGCAGTCGGGCACGAACGCGATCAATGAGAATGCGGCTGCGAACGGCACGCTCATGTCCGGCAACACGGGCAAAGCGCTTGAGCAGTACGGCCAGAATCTCGGCCAGAGCGCCTACCAGCAGACCTACCAGAACGCGCTCAACTCCTACATGGCGAATTACCAGTCGCTGATGGGTGGAACCAACGCCGGACTTTCTTCGACTTCGGAACTCGGCTCACTCGGCCAATCGGGGGCGCAGAATCTTTCCTATGTCGATCTGACCGGCGCCCAACAGCAAGCGGCGCAATTGAACAACGCGGCGGCGGCGCGGGCAGGCGGAATTCTTGGTTCGAATCAAGCCTGGCAGACGGCCATCGGCGGCATGACCGGCGGCCTGGGGAACATCGACACTACGGGCGAATCGTCGCTCGGAGAAATGGGCATTGAGGCTCTAGGCGGATAAAAACATGGGAACCATTCCGGCACCGAACATTCCGCAAGACATCGCCGTCGCCTCGCAGCAGAATTCGGCGGCGGAGTACGCCCGCGTGGCCGCGCTCAAACAACAGACGGCACAATCCCAGCAGCAGACCCAGCAAGCGGCGGCGATGGGTCCGGGCCAACTCCAGATGCAGCAGGAGCAGGTGAGGGCGGCGCAGATGCAAAACGCGCAAGTCGATGCCATGAACCGCGCCTATCAAGGAGCGTTCAAGCCGGACGCGAATGGCAACATGGCTCTTGATACCGATGCCTTACAGCAGTCCCTGGCGCAGAATCACGCGGGCTCGGCGATTCCGCAAATCATGAAGGGGATCACCGACTACCAAACTGCGGTGGCCACTCATCAGGAGCAGATGCAGAAAATCCAGACCGGGGCGCGCGACACTCTCGGCAATCTCGGCTATACCATCCAACAGGCGAAGTACGATCCCCAGCTCGTGCATACCCTGCTTGCCGATGAGTTGAACGATCCCAGCCTGCCTCCACAGCAAAAGCAGCAGATCGCGCAGATGCAGCAGCAAATCGCGCAGAATCCCGCGCTGATTAAACAGATGGCGGACCAGTGGGTTTCGCAGTCGCCCGCGCAACAGGCAAAAGAAATTCAACGGCAGGAAGCCGCCGCCAAGGCAACGACGGCTGGAGCCGAGCAACAGAAGGCGAATGCCGCCGACTGGAAAGACTTCCCTGCGCTCGGCGTGTCGATGAACACTCGCACCGGCGAACAGCGGTCAGTCAGCGGCGGGGCGGTGATGACCGATCAGATGATGGACAGCAAGGCCCAAAATCTGATGCAGAAACAAAAAGCAAATCAGCCACTTGATCCATCGGACACCGCATGGTTGCAAGCCTATCGAGAACGCAAAACCTTGGTGCCTCAGTTCACCATCAATGCGAATACCACCGGCGCGGGGATGATTCCGAATGCTGCTGGAACTGGCGGAGCGGGCGCTGCACCTCCGACCGCCGATTCGATTCCGAATTCTATCAAAGGCACGGTGCAGCAGATTCTCGACTACCGCGCGCAATTGCCGCCAGCAGGCCGCAATAACCCGACCAACACCGCGATCCGCTACTGGGTCAATGCGCTAGATCCGCAGCACGATGACACCACGTTCCCGGCACGCAATAAGCTGATGACCTCGTTCACGTCCGGGCCGGAGTCGCATCAGATCAATGCCGTTAACACGGCTCTTGGCCATGTCGGCGTGATGAGTGACGCCATCGACGCGCTCAACAACACGAATATTCCCGCGCTCAATGCGATTGCGAACAAACTGGGAGTCGCTGTCGGCAACACGCCCGCGACCACTCTCCAGACCATTGTTCATCGTGTCGGGCCGGAACTCGCTGCGGCCTACATTCAAGGCGGCGGCGGCGAAGGCGAACGCGGCACAACTGCGGACGACTTCAGTGTCAACAAAGGAACTGCCCAACTCAAAGCGAATGCGGCCATCACCGCGCAGCTGCTGCGCTCAAAAATCGGCTCCCTGCAAAATCAGTACGAGCAGACCATGGGACGGCAGGATTTCCAGCAGCGTTTCATCACCCCGGAAGCGCAGCGGACACTCACCCAGCTCTCACCCCAGGGCGGCGCAAATCAGACAGGCGGCGGCGGCATGGTCACCATGAAAGCCCCGAACGGCGCAACCAAACAAGTCCCCTCCGATCAGGTCGATCACTATAAATCCTTGGGAGCGACTCTCGTCACTCAATGAGCGCTGCAGCTCAAACCGATTGGTTCGCGCAAAACGCTCCGCCGGCTGCGACTTCTGGGGATTGGTTTGATCAGAACGCGCCGAAAGCTGCAACTGCGCAACCTTCTGCCGCTGATCGTCTGAAATCGAATTTCCTTTCCGGATTCGGTATCACCGATGACGCTGGCGCGAAACAGTTCTTTGCCCATCCCATCGATACCTTGATGCGGAGCGTCGAAGCACAAGGCGACTTAGCGAAGAAAGCTCGGGATGCTTACGACAAAGGCGACTACATGGGCGCGGTCGTTCACGGACTGAACTATCTCGTTCCCTTCATCGGGCAGCAGACCGATCAGGCAGGCCAGCAACTTCAAAGCGGAGATATCGCGGGTGGAATCGGGCGGACACTCGGAACTGCAGCGCCCGCTCTTTTGAGCCCGGAGGGTCGCGCCGCAGTGAGCAACACTGCCTCTGCGATTTCAGAAAAAGCCGGCAACGTGGCAACAGCAGCGCGCAATGTCACGCCCAAACAGGCAGGCGCGATAGTCGGCGGAGCTGCAGGGGCTTATGGTGGTGGGCACATTCCAGGCTTAGGCGGTGCGCCCGGACCTTTGGGCGCAGTTATCGGAGCCGAACGCGGTGCGGCTCTTGCCGAAAAAGTGCTTGGCGAAGAGAGAGCCAATGCACCGATCTTCCCGCCTAGGGCCGCTGCAACCGAGGCGGCATCTGAAGCAACTCCCGCCGCTGAAACCGCGCCTGCCAAACTTCCCGCCGCTTTTCAAGGCCCAGGCGCGACCTATCAAGGGCCGTCTGGAACTGCGGAGAATCCTGTTCGCACCGTGATCACCGATCCCGCCACCGGCAAGCCGGAATTCTCGGAC
>Ga0116107_1001643_pt1 | contig 12876 bp, 12 predicted proteins | sample June2015DPH_6_10_FD_88969 | JGI IMG/M metagenome (GOLD analysis project Ga0116107, IMG submission 88969) | Peatland microbial communities from SPRUCE experiment site at the Marcell Experimental Forest, Minnesota, USA - June2015DPH_6_100 | ecosystem: Environmental > Terrestrial > Soil > Wetlands... | reverse complement strand
TGCTGGGACACTGTTGAAAGTTGAAAACCTCATCTTGACACATATAATAATGTGGATAATAATGTGTATTGATATCAACATAAGAAAGGAGGCACCTTTTCAGTGCGCACAATTCAGGTCAATATCGACGAATCGCTACTGGTAGAGGTGGAGCAGGTCTTGAAACAACTGGATATGAGCCGTTCGGCATTTATCAGAAATGCCCTACAGCTTGCCATGAAACAGCATAAAAACCAACTTATGGAACGCAAGCACCAGGAAGGTTATGCCAATAGACCTGTTGAGCAGGGTGAATTTGATGTCTGGGAACCTGAACAGGAGTGGCAAAAGGAATGAGGCGGGGAGAGATAAGGTGGTATTCTTTCAAGCCCCCGGATAAGAAACGCCCCGTCCTGATCCTGACCCGTGATTCAGCCCTTACTTTTCTCAACGAGGTCACCATCGCACCCGTAACATCTAACATCAGGGATATCCCTTCAGAAATCGTCGTTGGCCCTGAGGATGGCATGTCCCAGCACGGCGCTGTCAACTTCGACCATATCCAGACAGTCTCAAAAGCCAAACTCGGGGGAATAATTACTACCCTTTCTGCCGAAAAAATGTCTGAAGCCGGGCGGGCAATCTGTTTTGCCCTGGGCATTGATTGCTATTGCGGCTGAGTAGGCGACGGCCATGCAGTGTGAAAACCTTAGCGCCGATATTGCTGATGGACTACCGCGCGCTCGATGTCAGGGAGTCTCCTTCTGGCGATACAATAGACCTGCGGCCTCTAAATGTTCGGACTCCGCTCTCCCGGGTTTTCCTTTCCATCCAATAATCAGTATCGCGGAGGAAGCGAGAGTTTTCCGATACTGTCGGCGACGCCCAGCTACTTCGAGCAGTTCTAATTAAGATTAATCAAGAGTTGAGGGGTACGGCTGCGAGCGGTCGTACCCCTCTTATGCTGAAGGAAAGTATAGCCGCGGTACAGGAAATCGAGGACGAATCGCTGAGGCAGGACCTGCTGGCAGCCATGACGATTCTGGCCGGAGAGATGTACCTGGTTTATCTATCAATCAGAAACAAACTACCCGAAGTAGCTCTTTGGTGCCGATGTCAACGGAAAACTCTTCGATCCCGCGGTTCCGCCGGATTGTTCGCCAGGGGTGGTGAAGCTGACCTGTATTTCACCGAAGAGGGTGCCTGCCGCCATCCCGCTCAGGCGCGCCTGTCAGGTCAAGAGAAAGTCCTAAAATATCAGAAAAGTTTTATCTTATAGGTAAAAAGAATCAAAAATAGTTATACACAAGGATTATCTTTCTAATTGCAGAATTATCTAGTATATTTATTATAGAACAATATTTCTGAACATTATAAAAAATGCCAACTCGAAGAGGAGCCCCGTGTCCAGACTGAAGATAATATATATCGCATCATTGATCCTGTTGGGATTGATGGTGTCATTGACTGTCTTCAAGCCCCTGGCGAAGGGGGCGCATTACAACGATGTACAGCGGGAGAGCCTGATCAAGAGCGACCAGGAGTGGGTGTTGCAGTTCAGCCTGATCAATAATGATACCAACGCCGAGACCTATCGGATCAACGTGGACAAGGACGGCCAGCTTTATCAGGATGAGGTGAGTGTAGAGGGACAGAGCGAGTACACCTACATCCAGCACTTCCAACGGCAGAAAGGGAAAGATCATACTCTGGATGCGGCCATCTACCCCAAGGGCAGCAACCAGCCTATCGAGAGGCTTCACTATAACTTGCAGTAGGTACTGAGATTTACCAGGAGGTAGCAATCATTTGGCAGTCGAATCTTTTGCCATCACTAACAGAATAACCGATCTTGCAGTCCCCAGGCAGGGGAGCCGCCTGTGGGCGGACATGATGCCGATTTTATCCTTCCTGGCGGCGGTCGCGGTCTGCGAGTGGGTTTTTGTCTACCGGGACGTCGCCTACGGGATCGTCATCGCCCTGTTCCTGGCCCTGGCCATCTACCTGGTCAACGCCCTGCTGATTCCGGACACCCCCTTGAGCGTGTGTCTGTCCACCCTGGCCCTGATCCCGCTCTACATCCTGTTCACCTCCTCGCTGCCCTGGTTCTTCATCGACCAGCAGTACCTGATACCGGCGGTCTATTCGATAGTGCTGATCCTCTGCTTCCTCTACATCTATCACCGGCAACTGAGCATCTCGGCGATCTTCAATTTTCAATGGAAGAAACTGAGCGTGTACCTGCCGATCGGCATTATCGTCGGTGTTCCCCTGGGCGTCATCGAGTACCTGGTGCTGCGCCCGGCGCCGGCCTTCCCGACTTTCGAGGTCTCCTACCTGCTGCAGCAGACCCTGTTCATGGGGATCTTCGTCGCCGTCGGGGAAGAGCTGTTGTTCCGCGGGCTGATCCAGAACGACCTGATGCGGCTGCTGGGTGATGGCTGGGGGCTGCTGATGGCCGGCCTGCTATTCTGCATCATGCACATGACCTGGCGCTCGGCGCCCGAGTTGGGCTTCACCTTTCTGGCCGGGCTGGTCTTCGGCTACGCCTACTACCGGACGAAGAGCCTGACGATGCCAATGGTCATGCATTGCGTGGGCAACGTGATCCTGGTGGCGGTAATGCCGTACCTGCTCGGTAACGTTCACTTTTAACCTGTCTAGCGGATCATAGTAAGAGCATGAGTTATAAACCGCAATAATTTGATAACCAAGCTTGACACCATTAGAACGTCTGGTTTCATACTAAAAGGCATAGAATTTAAGCAATGTTCCAATAGGGGAGGAAATGACCGTGACCAACTCAAGGGAGAGACAGCTCAAGTTCAGGGTAGCCATAATCTGGCTGGTGATCGTCCTGCTGGGCACTTTCTACCTGACGACCCTCAGATCACACGACCTGGCCTCACTGGCGGTGGTGCCGGAGGTGCCCAAGCCGGGCCAGCCGGTGATCGTTACCTTCAAGCTGAACAACGCCGCGGCTGTAGCATCCACCAACAACTACCAGTTGTTCAGGGACGGCCAGCTCTTGAAGAGCGGTACTGTCGTGCTCGCCGTGAATGACAGCAAGCAGTACGAGTACATCTACCCGAGCGACCTGGCTGTTGGGTCCAACGTCAATTTCCTGCTCAAGGTTCAAGGCAGCAACGGAGACTACGAGAGGATGGTCACCACGCCACCCTTTCAGCCGCAACTGGCATCCAGCTTCGTCTCCTTTGCGGCCTTCTCCACCACGATGATGACATCCATGGCCTCAGCCGCCTATTACAAGAGCAGCTTCCAGCAAGTCGCCTACGTGAACGTCGGCCTGGTCTGCTCACTGGTGCTGATCTGCCTCCTGATCTTCCTGGAACTCTTCCAGGCGGCAGCCAGCGATCACGTATCCGGCGGTACGGTTTCCAGAAAGATACAGCGCCTGGCCTTCGACGTCAGCCCACTGACCTGGATCCTGCTGACGATCTTCATCGCCATGGTCTACACTAGGGTGATCATGATTTTGATCGGAAGCTAGAGATAGATCAATGACTTCGGTGCCGATACCGGTGAGGGGGAAGTAGATAGATGAAAGGCTTAGGGAGAATACCCAGGAAAAAATCCAGGATACCACTCATAGGAGTCCTGTCTTGTTGCGCCATCCTGGCAGTGGTCGCGGTGCTCATGTTGCTGCCGCTCACGAGGACTGCCGTGGCGACAAGCGCAGCGGCGCCGGTTGTGAACAGCATCAGCCCCACCAGTGGGCCCGCCAGCGGGGGTACCACGGTGACCATCAAAGGCAATAACTTCAGCGGGAATCCCACTGTCTATTTCGGCAGCAAGAATCCGGCCACTGTGCTCACAGTCTCCACCAAGTCGATCACCGCCACCTCTCCGGCAGGGAGCGGCACGGTGGACGTGACCGTGACCACGCCGGGGGGCACCAGCAGTACAAGCGGTGCAGACAAATTTACCTACGTGCCGGCGCCGGTTGTAAACAGCGTCAGCCCCACCAGCGGGCCCGTCAGCGGCACCACGGTGACCATCACCGGCAGCTACCTGGCCGGGGCCACCGCCGTCTATTTTGGCAGCTCTAATAATGTTGCAACAATTATTTCCGACTCTAATAGCACGATCACGGCAACCTCGCCCAACGAGAACCCCGGCACGGTGCGCGTGCACGTGACCACGACCGGGGGTACCAGTGACCCCAACAATAACGGACAGAAGGACCAGTTCACGTACGTGGCCGCTCCGACCGTGACCGGCGTCACCCCGAACCAGGGGCCATTAGCCGGGGGCACCACGGTGACCATCAGCGGCACCAACTTCATCAGCGGGAGCACCACCGTCTATTTCGGCAGCAAAAAGACCACCGGGGTCACAGTCAACTCCAGCACATCAATCAGCGCCACCTCTCCCAGTGAGAGCGTCGGTACAGTGGACGTAACCGTGACCACGCCGGGGGGCACCAGCACTAAGAGCAGCGCCGATTACTTCACCTTCCTGGCCGCTCCGACAGTGACCAAAGTCAGCCCGAACCAGGGATCGCTAGCCGGGGACACCTCGGTGACCATCACCGGCACCAGTTTCGTTATTGGGAATACCACCGTCTATTTCGGAAGCAACAAGGCCACCGGGGTCACAGTAAACTCTAACGCATCGATCACCGTCAACTCTCCGGCAGGGAGCGGCACGGTGGATGTGACCGTGACCACGCCGGGGGGCACCAGCAGCAAGGTCTCTGTAGACAAATTTACCTACGTGCCGGCACCGGTTGTGTCCAGCATCAGCCCCACCAGCGGGCCCGCCAAAGGGGGCACCAAGGTGACCATCACCGGCACCAGCTTCATTAGCGGGAGCACCGTCAATTTCGGCAGCAATCCGGCCACCGGGGTCAAAGTCAACTCCAGCACATCGATCACCGCCACCTCTCCGGCAGGGAGCGGCGCGGTGGACGTGACCGTAACCACGAAGTACGGAACCAGCGCTCTCAGCAGCAAAGACAAGTTCAGCTATATCACCATTGCCGTCTACAGCGACAATAAGTACTCAGTGCCCTGGGGAACGGGAGCCCCCAGCACAACGGCATATGTCAAGTGCACCGGCCTGACTCCCGGCATGTTGTACACCCTGGAGTACGAGGATCCTGGCAACGTGGTGATCAACAAAGACGTGGGATGTAAAGCCGCTGCAGACGGCACATACGAGGCTGCCGGATTCAATCTCAGTTCGTACACCGCGGCTAAATACCTTGGGACATGGACGGTTCTTCTCTATTCCGATGGTGGTTCCGGACAAACCGGCGTTACTCAGAATTGCCAGAATTGTAATCCGGAATGTAGCGAATTATTGGCCAGCACAACATTCCTTGTCAACACTTCGAACATCCCGGAGTTCCCCGCCTGGTTCACGGGCATCCTGGTGCTGGGATTATGCTCTGCCAGCTACTTCTGGATGAGAAAGCGCCACCAGGTGCGGACGGCATAAAGGAAAACAACTCTGTCTAAGCTTCCATCCGCAAGCCTCCAATCGCTGGTTTGAGACGGATGGAAAGGACAGTGAGTGAGATAGAGGGGGTCTTTCTATAACGGGTAGAAATTTGAAGAGAGTCTGACCGGGACGGTTGAAAAGTTTAGTTTTAAAAATCTAAATGTCAAAAAAAGAAACAAGTAAAAAGGAGGGGAATATTTTAATGAGAAAGCGGTTATTTAAGCATTGGGGCTTCAAACTTCCGTTGCTGCTGGGCATCCTGATGGTCTCGATGATCCTTGCCAGCGGGGTGGCTTTGGCAGTCTCGTCGGTGCCATCGATATCCAGTGGCTCGATCAGCGGTTTTACGGGCAACTATTACGCCTTTCCCATTCCGCACCCGGACCTGTGGATTAATAGTGGGTCTAATCAACCTGCGTATGGAATAGTAAAGGGCTTGGTCAACGACACACTAACAAGCGCAAACTCATATCTTCCGACATTGACACCATCAGGACAACTTAAGATCAACCAGTTTGACTGGTGGAGCGGCAAGCCCATCTTTTCAAGGGATGATGGAAATCTCACCGGTATTCCAACGACTAGTTTCTTCCCGGTCAGAGGTGCAGGAAACCCGGCCCCGCCAACTGGCGTAACGCTGCTCCCAACCATCCCGACGGGTACGGTAGTGAATAATAAGACTGGCGATGAATGCAATCTGGATTATAATGGCTATACCGCCGTTCACTGGACGGCCACACTGACAGTGACGAACGCCGGAACCTTCGGCTTCAATATTGATTCCGACGATGACGCCTGGCTCTTCGTGAATCATCAGTTGGTCGTCGACGACGGCTGGATCCATGACTTTGCCAGCGGCACAGCGAGTGGCACGATAACGCTGCAACCCGGTACTTACACTATTGACATCTTCTATGCCGACAGGTGTACGGTGGATGCCGGTTTCTCCTTTAGCGCAGTTATACCATCGCATGCAGGGACGGAGAGCTTCCCCATCCTCTCAGCGACGCCAAGCTACTTCGAACAGTTCGGTTCCTGATCAAAGGAAGTCAAGGGGTGCGATCTGTTGATCGCACCCCATCTCTTTAGAAACTGAACCGATCGCAGAAACTAGAGGCATTCGGTTTCTCTTTGCCGCTTTGATTATGTCTTCGTGAATGTGATCAGAGCAGACACGACGGGGCGGTTGTGTTCGGCACCTAGCCAGGCAAGGCGGGCGCCGTCTTTTTCACGCACCGGAAGTAGATGGATACAAAGAGCAGATACCAGAGCGGGAACATTACGTAGACCGTCCAATAATGCGCCGTTTCCAGGGCATTGTAGCCCCAAAAGTAGCCGCAGCCCAGGATGATGACGATCCGGATCACATTCTGCAGCCAGGTGCCTACCACCCCAAGCAGGAAAACCTGGACCGCCCTTGGCCAGGGCAGGGGCAGATCGAGCATCATCAGGGTAAAGATCACCACGAACACGGCCATCGTGGTAGGCCCAGCGCAGGCGCTCGCAACCTGCACCACGATCGGCAGGCCGGAGGGCAGGGAAAATTGAAAGGTCTGGCTGCCGGAGACGATATGCAGGCCGGAGAGGCGCACCAGCCAGGCAACCGGCGCCACGGCGGTGCTGATAAAGCCCACCGCCAGGTAATTGTCGACCAGAATGGGAAAATAGATGGTAAAGGCGTAGGTGGCCAGCAGGATCAGGGGAATGAGGGCGGCCTGCCCGAAGCAGACGGCGAAGAGGCCGACCCAGGCGACCAGCAGCCGCAGCAGAAAGAAGTCAGTCGACAGCGGAATAACAAAAGCCAGGCCGAGCAAAACCAGGCCGACAATGATAAAGGGCAGCGAAAGCGCCAACCCCATCGCCGAGTGGATAGCCTGCCGCTTGTACCAGCACATCAGGGCGCACAGCCCCAGAACCCCCCAGGGCGCCAGGTGGAAAGAGACAATGTAGCTATAAGTCAGAGTTGCAGCCAGTTCCGTCCAGTTGGCCCCCACCAATAGCAAGGCGGCTACAAGTAAACTGGCGCCAGCCCAGACAAGCCACCTGGTAATCACTGCATGTTTCAACGAATTTCACCACGCAAGTTCTTGTAGCCACTTATAGGTCATTATAGCAGAAAAGCATGAATTAGGGTTGCTCTTGCCAGCTACACGACTGACAAGATCCGTAGCGAGCGGGGTTGGCGGTCGTGTAGCAAAATGCCAATTTGTGATGCCCCCCGTACCGTGCCCCCCGTAGGCAGCACCCCGTAGGCAGTGCCCTTGCTAGAAATTTCTAGGCATGATAGAATGTTCAACAAGGAGAGACCTTGACAAGGAGGCGCGTCCGGGTGTCAATGGGAATGGAACTAAATGCCAACTGCTTAACCTACGAAGACCTCCTTCTGCTGCCCGAAGATGGGAAACGCCACGAGTTGATCGGGGGGGAGCATTACGTGACACCTTCTCCAAACTTTTTTCATCAAAGTTTCATTGTGAAATTATCTCGCGTCATTGATAACTTTCTTGAAGAAAATAAATTGGGAATTTTGTTGACAGCCCCATTCGATGTCGTGCTCTCACCCGGAGATGTTGTCGAGCCGGACTTGCTCTTCGTAGGCAACAACCGGATAGGACACATCGCTGACAAAAATGTTAATGGGGCGCCGGATCTGGTGGTCGAGGTCATCTCGGAATCTACCAGGCGTACCGATAAGAAGATCAAGCTCCGCCTCTATGAAAGTTCAGATGTTATCGAATACTGGCTGGCCGACCCGGTTGTTCAAACCATCGAGGTGTATAGCCGCAGCCAGGAGAATAGGCTGGTCAGGACAGCCGAATACGAGGATACAGATAAATTGACATCTGAGCTTTTCCCCGGTCTTGTCATCAAACTAGCTGATTTATGGGTTGACAGAAGAAAGAATGTTCAATAGACAAGCGATTCCCCTTCCTCGGTACTCCCGCAAGCGCCACCTGACAGAAGAAAGAATGTTCAATAGACAAGCCTTCAACCACGCTTTTCACCCGCCTTTCCAAGTTCTGTGACCTGTTAGAGGGAGTAGAAATGGCTTATAAGAAACTCTACCTGGCCGTTTTCTTGGCGGCTGTGCTCTTGTTTTCGTTCAGCGGCGGCGCCTGGGCGGCTGGCAGCTTCGAGTTAGTTCTAGGTTACCAGTATCCTGCGGCAAAATTATATATCTCTCCGTATACCGGGTTGGCCTTTGCCTATGCTAGTGGAGGCCTGAAAATAAGCACGGACAGGGGTAAGACCTGGAGTGAATTAAACATAGAGCAGTTTAACGACCTGGCATTTGAACCGGGAGGCATTTTTCTGCTCAGCGGCGTCCCCCCCAAGAGCTCCGGTAACACGATGTCTCTCTATTCGAGCGCCGATGACGGCAGTGACTTTGACGCCGTCGCTCCTCCTTTCTCTACCAGTGTGGCCGTCCCGGTGATTCTTGTAAATGCAGGCAGCAAGCTGCTGGGCAACTTTGGCGGGGGAATAGAGGTGTCGACAGATGGCGGCCAGACATGGACAGGTACTATAACGTACGGAGTAGTTCCAGAAAAGGGTTGCCTGGCGGCGGCAGACGGAGGTAAGTATTTTGCCATTATGAATGACAATTCCCTGGAAGTCACCGGCGATGGCGGGCAGACCTGGGCAAATACGGGCATCAAGCTGGGGACGGCGCCGATGGTTGCCAGCTATGCGGATGGTGAATTTCTGTATGGCAGGGTGGCTGCAGTGCCGGGATTCGCGGTCGCCCTCAGCCCCTCAGGCAGCGCTTTACTGTACATTTCCCGGGATGACGGCAAGTCGTGGAAGAAGATCGACAGCGCCAGCTTTGTGATCAGCAAGGGAGGCCAGTCGGAAACTGCCTACTGTGCTGCAGTGGCGCCAGGAGGCCTGGCTTTTGCAGGCACGGCGCATGGCGTGCTGGTCTCGTCAGACTACGGACAGACCTGGAAGCCGGCAGCAGGAAATTTCATGGGTGAAGTGATCGATATTGCGTGCAGCCAGATGGGTAAAAAGGTGATCGTCCTGGCCTCGGCCAAGGGAGTCTATCGCCTGGAGTATGACAGGCCTGCAGCGCAAACATCTGCCCCCAACATGGTCAAGTTCGTCCTGGGGCAGAAGAGCTACAGCGTCAATGGAAAGGTCTATGCTGTCGATACCGCCTCTTTTCTCGACAGCAGCAAGAGGGTACTGGTACCGGTCAGGTTCCTGGGAGATGCCCTGGGAGTTAAGACAACATGGGATAAGACGGCCAGAACGGTCGTGTTGACAAAGGGCAAGACTACAATCAAACTGGTCATCGGCAGCAAGAAAATCATTGTCAATGGAAAAATCAATACACTTGATGTTGCCCCAGCTATCAGAAATGGGCGGGCCTTTCTGCCGGCGCGCTACGTTGCACAGGCGATTGGCTACACTGTCAGTTGGGACGATAAAACCAAGACGGTGATTATCAGGCAGAACCTGCAGGGCAATCACTAGCCTGGCCTCATCGGTATTGGTTTTCCCGGCAATTAGGCATTACCATAAGAATATATGCTACTACTTCATAGGTGAAAAAGATGCTGTTTTTTGGCCACACCGGGATCACATTGACCACATTCTACGCCATGGAAAGGTTCATGGTTAATCATGGTAAGAGGATCGCTTCACGGATCGACTACCGCCTGGTGCTGGTCGGCTCGGTGCTGCCGGACCTGATCGACAAGCCGCTGGGTATCCTGTTCCCCAATGTCCTGGGAAACGGCCGCGACTACGTCCACACACTGCTCTTCCTGGCACTGATCACCGGCCTCGGGCTGCTGCTGTGGCGGAAACGCAGGAGGCCGGGTGTCCTGGTGCTGGCTGGGGGTTGCTTCGTGCACCTGATCCTCGATTCTATGTGGACTCAACCGGCGGTATTGCTCTGGCCGTTTTATGGCCATGCCTTTCCGGCGGGAACCCCAAGCCTGTGGTCCGACTTCTGGATCAGGGCGATTCTGACCAAACCCGTGATCTATATCTCCGAACTCTACGGCATTATGCTGTTCGGGTGGCTCATCATCTTCCGCCGGGGGTTGCTGGCCAGGATGATCAGGACCGGGCGGTTCGAGTAGTTGGGTGCCAAGGAATTGTGTAACATTATAGGTATTAAGTAGGCTTTCTTTTCATTATGAAGGATTCTGGCGAAAAAAAAGAAAATATATTGTATTGAACCCGGGGCAAGAAATCTGAAGGAAACGGCAACGGGATAATTACAGACAAATGGGAGGGGTTCGGATTTGTTTAATTCTTCATCAGGCTGCTCGTTTAAGAATGTCCGCAGCATTATTGTACTTATTGTTTTTATGTTTATGTTAACGGGAACCTTCAGTTCCATCCTGGCTGCGCCAGCATCCGCTGATACAGCACCGGGGTATCCGGGCCTTGGCTATACACCTTTGATTGACATTAGAGACGTTCTCAATATCCAGGGTCCTGATAATACGCAAGCTGTCTTCAGTGTTCCAGCAGGGCCGAATGAAGTGCAATCCAATTCGGTGGACGCTGCATCGGTAGATTTTGTCGATAAAGACACGTCTCTGAACCAGGTATCCATATTTGCCGCAGTGACGGTAAAGGCACCTTACGGGCATACATTAATGAACTGCAATAGGTTGGGCGGATACACACTCGATGAGGCCTATACCATGAGTATTCCAGGCTTAGTATACGGTTCAGAACCTGCTCCCCAGTTCTGGTACACATCCATGTCTAACCAGGGAATTGTCGAGAAGGCCTTCACCTTTATGGTTTACGTGAATGAAGCGAATAAGACATTCACAGTGGACTCTGTCTGGTGGCCGTTAGACTTACAGGTGCCGAAAAACCCCGACTATAACTATATATTAAATTTCGAGGTCTGGTCGGTATCTCAGCAAGATTCCTCCAATATTGTATCTAACATTTTAGCCAAGCTATATGGTTACAACGGCTGGCAGGTCATATATAAGAATACTACCCCGATTACACCCTCTTTTATCATTCAAAGTGGAAATCTTAACCAGATAACAGTGGAGAATCTCCTGTCTCAGGATCAGACAATAAACTTTTCTGGCTCCACAAGGCAAACAGGCAATAAGAGTAACTTAGTAGACTTCAGCTTTACAAAGGTGATTGACCCCGGGGTTAATATTGTTAATATGCCTGTATATTCAAACGAACTAGACTGTATTTTATATGCTCAGACAAATGATTTTAAGGATGCGATTTATGTTGGGCAAGGGTACTGGCTGGCATTCAATAGTTCGGGGAAAGGAATTAGCGAGACCGACGTTCAACAACCGGAGAATAATAATTCAGTTTCGTTGGGCACCTTTCCTCTAGGGAGCGCCGAAATACAGGGAAGTGTACCCGCCAACGGCTGGGGCGGCCTGGCGCGCACCCTAAATCCAAATAGCCTTCCGGAGGACATCAGCAAGTATGATACCCTGTCTTTCTGGGCACAGGGAGACGGCAGTTCCTATAGCGTGCAACTGGAAACGAAGACGGTCAGAGATGAGAACTCGCATGACTTCCACCAGTTTGTGATCACGACAGGATCGGATTGGCAGCACTATGTGATACCGCTCACGTCTTTCAAACAGCTTGGCACAGATCCGAGTAAAATAGTGCCGTTGACAGGCACGGACGTGATCAGCGTGGCCTGGGAAACAACACAAGCGCCGCTCAGTTCCGTGAGCTTGCAGATCAAGGATGCGGCCTTCATCAATATGGGCATCAATCTGAGTATAGGCAGCTCCCAAATGTCTGTAGACGGCGCGGTCTACGATATAGATCCAGGATACCAGACAGCCCCCGTAATTCATGATGGAAGGACATTTGTTCCGATCAGAGCCATCATCGAAGCCCTAGGTGGAACAGTTGACTGGAGTGCTTCCAGCCAGACATTGACTATAACGCTGAATAATACAAATATCGTGCTCGGGATCGGGAATAAAAGCGCCACTGTCAACGGGGTTGACAAGGCGCTCGATGATGCTCCATTCATTTCGGACACGGGAAGAACCATGCTGCCATTGAGATTTATTACTGAGAACCTTGGCCATACAGTCAACTGGGATGATACCAGCAAGACCATAACCATCCAATAGCAAGAATTGATGCTTTCCCGGTCGCACACTCGTGACTGATATGAACGAGACCCGTCAAGCCCCCGTTCGTATCTCAGGTGGAAGAGGGGTCAAAACCGGCTTTGACGACGGTTGGCAGTCTGGTATTCGCGGGTTGGATACCGCCTAGACCACGGTTAAAGAGACTGAAAGGCCGTCGTCTACTCGACCTAATGGGATACTGCTACCGCAAGGGTCAGGCTTTCGGTGCCGGTAAACTTATTGGCATCCGTGGCCGTGATCGTGATCGGGTAAGCACCCGTCTTGGAGGCTTTACCGGCCAGGGTGCCATTGGCGAAGGCGA
>Ga0116107_1001637_pt1 | contig 12894 bp, 14 predicted proteins | sample June2015DPH_6_10_FD_88969 | JGI IMG/M metagenome (GOLD analysis project Ga0116107, IMG submission 88969) | Peatland microbial communities from SPRUCE experiment site at the Marcell Experimental Forest, Minnesota, USA - June2015DPH_6_100 | ecosystem: Environmental > Terrestrial > Soil > Wetlands... | reverse complement strand
GAGAGTGGCGATAAAACCACCTAAGGCGGTAGCCGAAGCAATCCCGATTAAAGTAATGGCGTCGTATAAACTCCACTCCGTTGTCGTCTTATCTTTATCGATATGCTCCGTAAACAAAGAATATTTGGCCGGTGACGCCACCCCGAAACCGATACCGATCAGGATATAGAACAGAAACAAAGCAGGAATGCTATGCGAGAAAGCAAAACCGATGTAGGAAAGACTCATCAGAATCATTCCCGAAATTGCCAGCAGTAATTTATTGCTGTCTGCTTTTCTGCTTAAATACTTTCCGGAAATTATTTCCAGGACCACTCTGGCAATCAAACAAACACTGTAGGCGGAAGCGGCAATCTGAATATTTCCGCCCTTGATATGATTAACGACGAAGATCGCAAAAATCGGGGTGACAAAATTCCAAGCCGACCATAAAAAAGTTTCGGAAATAATAAACGCTTCAACGATTTTATTGATCTGAAAATGGGAAGGATTCCGACCAATAAATGGTTCCCTTAACATAATTTATTGTAGGCATATTTGCCTTAAGAACGCAACTTAGAGTCGGCGCCGATGGCTTCGGAGATGTTTCTGAAACCGTCACGTTTGAGAAACTCCGCTAATTCCAGATTGATTTGTGCCGGAAGTTGCGGCCCCACAAAGATTAAACCGGTAATCAGTTGAATCAGAGTTGCTCCCAATTTTATTTTTCGGTAAGCATCCGCTGCGCTAAACACGCCTCCGCAACCAATGATTATAAGCTTTTTGCCGTACTTTTTATAGGCTAGAGAAATTAATTCGTTTGACCTTGCTTGAGTTGGCTTGCCGCTGAAATTTCCGGCCGGGAATCTTTTGACTTCTTCTTGGTCTAGCGCTTTGTCTCTGCGGTTTTTCTGTAAATTGCCGAAGATAACACCTGCCACTGGAAAGTTTACTATTACGTTAAGCATTGCTGTTGTTTCCTCATCATTTTTTTCAATTGGCATTTTAACAAACAGCGGCTTTTTTAAATTAAGGTTGGTAACCGCCGAAAGCAGCTCTCTGAGCTTTTCCGGCGGATAAAAACTGACATTGGTAGAAAGATTCGGGCAGCTGATATTTAATTCGTAGAAACTGAAGTTCACTCTTGATTTTTCAACCACCTGAAAAGCCGAGACCACGTCTTCCAGCGCCTGCCTTTGCGTAATATCTTTGGTCGTGTTGGATTGCCCAATACTGATGCCAACCGGAATTGCAAAACCGTTTTTTGAAAGTTTCCTGATAACTTCTTTTACTCCGGGATTTTTAAAACCCTTATTCACCATCAAAGATTTTGATTTTGGTAGCCGGCCAAGACGCGGCTTTGGATTTCCCTCATAAGCCTGGCTAGTAATGGTACCGATGGTCTGAAAACCAAAGCTTAAAGCGGGAAGAATTCCGGTCAGTTGCGCCTGGTAATCAAATCCGGCAGCCAGACCGATTGGGTTTGGGAAATTTATCCCGGCAATTTTTTGATTAAGACTTTTATTCTGCACAAAAAAGATTTTTTTGAGCAGAGATTTAGGGAAAGCAAGATTACCTAATTTTTCTCCATAACCGGTGATAAATTCGTGGACAAATTCCGGGTCTAACAGAAAAAACGCTCTTTTCAGAACATTTCTATAAAAAAATGCATACAGCCGCAGTGCGATTTTTTGCATTAGCAAATTATACAACAGAAACCTAAGAATTTCTTGAGGCTTTTATCTCTTGAATCGCCAGTTCTGTTAACTCTACCGCTTTCCCGATATATATTTCGGGCCGTAAACTTCTCAATTGAGTTTTTGTCTGAGGAGTAATATCAAGCTTGTCAATCCACTCAGACCATTCATCTAGGCCAATATGTTGTCCGCGGGAAAGGGATGCAACTATCGAGTATGGATCTTTTAAGGCTGCCCTTCTTAAAACGGTTTGTACCCCTTCTGTTAAAATCGTCCAGTTGTCATTTAGGGATGCCGCGATCGCCGCCTCATTAGGGTGAATTCTTCCTAAACCTGTTAATAAACTTTTATATGCTAAAAGACTATGTCCTAAAGCTACACCAATGTTTCTTATAGTTGTACTGTCGGATAAATCCCGCTGCAACCTCGAAACCGGCAACTTTCTCCCCATCCCTTCAAAAAGACTGTTGGCGACAGCTACGTTCCCCTCGCTATTTTCAAAATCAATCGGGTTAACTTTTTGCGGCATGGTCGAAGATCCGACCTCTCCTTTCTTTACTTCCTGGGTAAACCAATCATCACTGATGTATCTCCAGATGTCCTGGTCTATATCCAAAACAATTCCGTTGATAAGCTGAAAAAGGTGAAACATTTCGATCTCGTCTTCATAGGGATTGATTTGCGTTGTTATTAGATTTGGTTCAAGACCTAGGCTAGCAACGAATTTTTTCGAGAATTCTATCCAGTCCACCTGCGGTGCCGCCAACTCCAAAGCATTGTAATCGCCAACTGCCCCATTTAATTTACCAGTTAATTTCGCAGCTGCCAATTTTCTAACTTCTTTATTTAAGCGGGCGGCAAAGTTAACCATTTCTTTTCCCAAGGTGGTTGGAAGAGCAGGCTGCCCATGAGTTCTTGCCAACATCGGCATTGCTTTATTCTGATCAGCCAGTCCGACAAAAGCATCGACTACTTTATCTAGAGTTGGAACAAGAATATTCTTTCTAGCTCTATCTAACATCAAACGATAGGACAAATTATTAACATCTTCCGAAGTTAAACCGAAATGAATCATTTCCGTAACATCTTCCAGACTGGTTCCGGCAACCATTTCGCGGAATGCGCGCTCCATTGCTTTAACGTCATGACGGGTAGTCGTTTCTATCTCTTTTACTCTTGCTACCTGCTCTTCCGTCATTGACTCACCCATACTAACCAGTCTTTTCTTCTCTTCCGCGGTCAAATGTCTTACTAAACCGACATCAGAAAGTGCTACTAGATATCTGGCTTCTATCTCAACTCTGGTTTTAATTAACCCCATTTCTGAAGCATAAGGAGATAATTCGGAAACCCTTTCCCAATAACGCCCATCTAAAGGGGAGATTGCCGTTAGCTCATTTAATACTATCGCTGACTTAGCTGAGGGATCTGGTTTTTCTGACACAAAAGGATAATAGCATATTTTATGAATAAATCAATCTTGTTAAATTCCATGTTATAATTTGCTTGTGAACAAAGAAAAGCAAGGGCTTTATAATCCGGTCGTCGATATCTTAAGAATTATTGCTATTCTGGCAGTGCTACTTATCCATACCACGACCAGAACTCTGGAAGTCTCTGGATACGCGCTGACGAAAATTCCCTGGACTTTATTCTTAAACCAAGTTGGCCGCTTTGCCGTACCGCTATTCTTTATGATTTCCGGCTTTGTCCTTGAGCTAAATTATCATTTACACGAAAATTATTTGGCTTATCTTCAAAAAAGATTCAGCCGAATTGTCGTCCCTTATATTTTTTGGAGCGCCATTTATTATTTTTTTGTCTACTATAAAGACCGGGATCCGAACTTTTTCAATGCTCTCTTGCAAGGCGATGCATCCTACCAATTGTATTTTATCCCAGCTTTATTGATTTTTTATTTGCTTTTCCCATTGATTCATGATTTTTGCGAATTCTTGATTAATAAATGGGTGCTGCTCGTTTTTGGATTACTCCAGCTTTTAATACTCTATTACCAATACAACATTCAACCGCTACCAATTTATTATCCGATCGGAATTGCGCTTTTAAATTTTTACGTTTTTCTTTTGGGCATTGTTTTAGCCCGCAACCAGGAAAGATTTATAGCTTTTATCAGAAAATGGAAATTGCTGTTGCTATTTGGAACGGTTGCTTTTGCGATTTCTATTTTTTATGAAGGCCTGAACGGATACCTTAAGACCCACGATTATCTTACTTTTTATTCTTCTTGGCGACCAAGCGTTTTGCTCTATACAATCTTTATCGGCGGATTTTTATACTGGATTTTTGACCGGAAGCTGAAATATATTGCCGTCATAAAACAGCTCTCGCATCTTTCTTTCTTGGTCTTTTTTATTCACGTGATAATTCTTGAAGCTGTCTGGTATTCGATTGGTTTAAAACTTTTGCAAATGACCAACGGAAAAATTATTTACCAGATTTGGTTTGACCCGCTCTATTTTTTAACAGTGACTATTCTTTCTTTTACCACCGCTTTTATTGCCCATAAAATCCCCTATCTGAATCAGTTAACGGGCTAGGTAATTAAGGATTTTTAGGCATGTAAAAGCAGCCTAAGTATGCTATAATTAGCATAATGCATAAGGATTTTTATGCAAGCGGATTTCTTTATCACCCCAAGTCTCAGCAAATTCTCTTGCAACAACCAATTACTGCCGATTCAGAAACGGGCTGGTCCTTGTTTGAGGGTAAAAGCCTACATAAGGAAACCGCGGCGGAAACTTTTAGGCGCATCATCCGGTCCCAGCTGCATTTAGAGCTTAAACCTAAGCATATTTTCCCGATTTACAGCTATTTTCACGCCGATAAAGGTAAAGACAATTTTATTCATTACGCCATCGTCAGAAAATTGGAGACCTTTCCGAAGAGCAAAAAGACCGAATATACCTGGTTCACCTTTAAACAAATCCAGAAAATGCACATTCCGGACCAGATAAAACAGGATATTATCGTCGGCCAACGGGTCATTGACTCCGCGATGCGAAAATCCTTGGGCCAGCAAACGATTGAGTAGTCTTACTTAGGGTAATTTATTCTCCAGAAGCTTATTGTAAAGTACTAAATACTCCTTCGCATTTTTCTTCCAGGAGAAATCGGTAGCCAGTGCATGTTCGACCATCGCTTCGTAGACCGGCTTTTCGTTGCTCCACATCTTAACCGCTTTCATCACTTTTGCCTCCAAGTCTTCCGAGCTATAATCTGAAAACAAGAAACCGTTATAACCATCTTTAATCGAATCGATTAAACCACCGGTTTTGTGCGCTATCGGAATAGTCCCGTAAAGCATCGCGATCATTTGGATCAGTCCACATGGTTCATATCTGGACGGAATAACGATGAAGTCTGAGGCCGCATAGATCTGATGGGCCAGCGTGTCGTCGAATTTAAAGCTGCAGGAAATATATTTTGGATAAAAAGTGGACAACCATTGGAACCGCTCTTCCCATTCCTTCTCTCCTGTTCCCAAAACTACAAATTGGAAAATGGTCTGATCAACTCTTCGAAGCATTCTGTGTAAAATATCCAGGCCTTTTTGCTCCTCGGAAAGTCTGCCGATAAAGCAAAACATTGGAATATCCTTCCCAACTTTTAGCCCAAGTTTCTTTTGCAGGAACTCTTTATCCAGAGCTTTACCCTCTTTCCAATCATAATATTCTATTTTTCCACCAACGCGTTTTTCGGTTGGTCCATAAGGGAATCTGACCGCACGGCTCCTGGTGGTATGGCGCCAATCGGTATCTATTCCGTTAAGAATTCCATAAATCAGCCCCTCTTTACCTCTTAAAATTTCATGTAAACCGTATCCGTATTCCTCGGTCAAAATTTCTTTGGCGTAGGTCGGACTAACGGTGGTAATGATATCAGCGTGGATAATTGCTTCCTGTAAAAAGTTGATTTGTCTAGTTTTAATTTCCCATTGCAGCGTCCGGCACAAATTTGGATTTACCCCCATTTTTTTAATAATATCCACCGATGTTTTCCCTTGAAAGGTAAGGTTATGAATTGTCAGCAGGGTTTTAATCGGCAGTTTTTCCTGTTTTAGCAAAAGAGGGATAAGGCCCCCATGGTAGTCATTGATATGCACAATATCGGGTATCCAGTCTAGAATCCTACTTTTGATCAGCTCGACTACCGCTTTATCAAAAAATGCCCAAGTTTCTACCGGAGTAACTACGTTAAGATATTTTCTGTTTTTTAAAAAATAACCGATAACTTGAGTATAAGGATTTAAAGCCTGCCAAATTTCTACTCTCGTCTTCTTCCCGCCGTATAAAAAATTAAAACTGCCAAGTTTTGTTTTTTTATTCCGGCCGAATTTAACGACTTTGTAGTAAGGGATAATGACACGGACATCGACATCCATGGTCTTTAAGGCACCGGGTAAGGATCTAGCAATATCGCCAAGCCCTCCGAGCTTAAAAAAGGGGTCGTTTTCCCAAACGACGAAAAGAACATTCATTCTAGAATAATTATATCAGTTTCGACTTTGGGATGTTTAGTCTTTTTATGATTGAAAGAATAAAGCTGCTTAATAAAATGCGGATTAGGGGAAAGATACTTAATTTTAAAAAACTTTCTGTGGTTATTATCTTTAGCTAATCGAAAATATTGAAAGCAGATTTATTGTTTCAATCTGCCTTTACTTTGTCTATTATACCAGTTATGTACTGATAAGTCAATGGAACTATAGGATTTATTAAAGGACTATGATTTGCGATAAATTTAGCGGTTTCGGTTGAGAGAAAAAGATTCTTTAACTCTTTGGGGGCGAAAAAATCAAGCAGCTGGTTTTCTTTACGCTGTATTTTGTTGACGTTATCGTCTGTTAATTCCGCGCGGTAGCAAGATTCGGATAGAAACTCGACGTTATCTATTTTGATACCCGCCTCTTTTTGCACTCTTCGACTTAAAGCCTTCTCGAAAGATTCTTTTTTCTCCCTAACCCCACCAATTAAGCACCACGGATGTTGCTCTTCGTCAATAACACTTTTCTGCTTGTGCATCAAAAGAACTTTTCCCTTATAGGTTAAGAGGATAAGACTTGAGGGAACACTATTCACACTATCATTGTACTCTTATTGGAAGAAGAAATGTTGGGAAGAAATTTTTCAGACTGTTTTAGTGTTTTTTATTTCGTTCGTTATTGCTTTCCCAATCGGCGATGAAGAAACAGATTAAAAACAAAATCAATTCAGCGGAAAAAATCAGAAAATAGGGATGGTCAAGAGCAGTTTTATAAAGATTCCAGAAAGCGATTAAGGCAACGCTGATAAAAATAAAGGCGACCCCGGATTTTGGAATAAAGTACCAAAAATTTATCATAGATTGTTTTTCCCATCCTGCCAGTTTTGGTAAAATAGTAGTCCTTTATTAGTGGTTTTTTCAATGCGGCCCATTCGACTTAGCTCAGGGTTTTAGGCCTTGAATTAATTTTTCTTTTTGAACTTTCGATAATTGTTTGAGTTCGTATTCGCGCTTGAGCGCTTCGGAGCGGGTTTTGAAAGTTTCGCAGTAGACGAGCTCGAAAGATGGGAAACTACGGACGTATTTTGAAGACCTGATCGTTTTGGCTTGATGCTCTTTGATTCTTTTTTCTAAATTATTGGTCTGCCCAATATATAAAGTGTTAGAAGAGGTGCGGAGAATATAAACCGTGTATTTCATTAGCTGCTGGACTTGGATTCGAACCAAGATGAACGGATTCAGAGTCCGCTATCCTACCATTAGATGATCCAGCAATGAGCTAATTTTACTAAACTTTGCGAAGAAAAGCTATTTAAAGAGTTTTAGGATGTGGGGAACGAAGATTAGAACTCCCACAATTATTGACCCCATCGCGGTCAAAAGCACCATTCCGGCAGAAACATCCTTGGCAATTTTCGCTTCAACCCGATGCTCATTCGTTAATAAATTTACGACTTCTTCAATCGCCGTATTAATCATTTCCGTACAGATAACCAGTAGAATCATGACTCCCAAAATTCCCATTTCGAAAGCGTTCACTTTTAGAATTATGCTGGCGATAATTACTAAAATTGCGGCAATAAAATGAATTCGAATGTTGCGGTTGAATTTTAACGCATAATAAATTCCTTGGAAAGCATACTTAAAAGACTTCAATAAGTTTGTATTAACCATATTTAATTATATATTTAAATATAACATATAATGCCAATATTGTTGCTACTCCGAGTAAAGTTCCCAAAGCTGTCTGAAGTAAGGTATGATTTCTGGTCTTAATTCTCGCCCAGGCAAGCAAAGGCAGGAGCAAAATTCCAAACAGGGCTTTCCATCCTTCGGCAATCAGTAAAGACGTCAATAAAGCTGACAAAACAGCCATGTGCGCGCTGGCCTTGGTGAACATATTGACAACCCCAAGAACGATTAACCCTAGAATTATCGCGATGGTACCGATGATTAAAATGCCTGGAGCATGAAACAGGAATAAAGCGGCGAAATAGATAAGTGTCAAAACCATTCCGATCGAAAACAATAACGGCCTTTGTTCTCTTCTGGAGATATCAAAATCGGAAAAAATACCAATTCTGATGCCAATCAAAATCGCCAAAAAGTAGACAAGAATAAAGAAGACTGAAACCGCTGTCCAGACAAGTGAGAGAGTGACGCTTCCGGTTTTTTCGTACACCAAAAAAAACGGCACCGGAACCAGAATTAGCAGAGGATTTAAGACTAAAGAGATGATTTCCCCAATTATCTTTGTCTTAGTCATAATTCTAGATTCTTGATGAAAAAATCTTTGCCGTAGATTTGGTTTAATTCCAAAAGCCCAATGCCCTGCTCTTTTCCGCTCAAGAGAAAATATATTAATTTGAAAGGCACGTTTTTGGTTTTGGAAAAATTTTTGAGGGCAGCCAAAAATTTTTCATTCTCCCATTTCTTATCTCCCAATTCGCCTATTATAAATTTGTGAAGTTCTACCGCTACTTCTTTTTCTTCTTTTGTTTTTTTTCTGGCTGATTCTCCTTCTGAAATTAATTTTTTGAAATCTGCCAGAGTCCTCATTCGACTTTGCGCCGCACCTATAATTATTCCTTTAGTTGTTTTATTCTTATTAAGAACATTTAAAACTGCAGAGTCTTGAGAGTAGTATTCCCTCAATCTTTTTTCTAATTCACCTTCATCAAAGCTCCTGAGCCAAACGCCGTTGAGCCACTCCAGCTTCTGAATATCAAAAATCGGACTAGCGGAATTGACATCTTCCAACTTAAAATTTTTAGTCATAAAGTTTAAACTCATTTGTTCTTGATTACCGCCCGGGTTCCAGCCTAAAAGCGCCATAAAATTTAATAGAGCTTCTTTAACAAAGCCTTCGTTTCGGTAATCCAACGCCGATTTTGCCCCGTGCCTTTTAGACAGTTTGGTTTTGTCCGGACCCAAAATCACCGGCATATGCGCAAAATTAGGCGGTGTCCACCCGAAGCTTTCGTACAAAAATAAATGCTTCGGCGTTGAAGAAATCCACTCTTCCCCCCTAATAACATCGGTTATCTCCGTTAAGTGGTCATCGACGATGTTTGCCAAGTGATAGGTCGGGAAACCATCGGACTTTAAGATGACAAATTCGTCAACATCTTTTCCCAAAAATCTGATTTTTTTATTGCCGATTTTATCTGTCCACTCAAACGTTTTTCCTTCCGGAACTTTTACCCAAATTGCCCCTTCTTTTTGATGAGCAATTTTTTTATCCAAGAGCTCTTGAACATATTTTTTGTATATTTCCAGCCGCTCCGATTGATGGATAGGCTTCCCGTCATATTTCAATCCCAACCAGTCCAAAATTTCCAGAATGGCTTTTTCCGCTCCGTCGACCACTCTCTTTTGGTCGGTATCCTCAATTCTTAAAATAAATTCTCCCTTATTTGCTCTGGCAAACAGAAAATTGTACAAAGCGGTTTTCGTGTTGCCAATATGTGGAATGCCGGTCGGGCTGGGAGCGAATCTGACTTTAACCATACTTGCATTGTAGCTTATATTTTCTCTATACTCAATATATGTTCACCTTAAGCCAAGCCAGCTATGACACTAAAGAAATTCTTAAATGGGGCGGGTTGTTTATCGCCGGGTTTGTAGTCATTATCGTTTTTATCCAACTAATCTTAATCGTCAAACAGGCGATTTTCCCAAGCCCTCCACCTAGACCAACAGTCGCTTTCGGTAAACTGGACCCGCAACTTTTTCCCAAAAGCGTCACTGCCGCAAAACTCACTTACAAAATTAATACTTTAACCGGGTATCTCCCAAGCCTACCTGGACAAGTAAAAGTATTTAAAATACAAACTTTTACCCCGGACCTTTTAAATCTTTCTAACGCCAGCGGGAAAGTGGCTGCTGCCGGTTTTAAATCTGCCCCAGTCCAAATCTCGAGTGTTAATTACCAATGGAGTAATACCGATCCAGCGGGCTTAGCGCAAAGCATAAACATGAATATTGTCACTGATAATTTTGTCTTGACTTCAGACTTTCTTTCCAATTCATCGATGCTTACCGGAACATTACCTAACCAAGATGACAGTATTAAGGCTGCAGATGCTTATTTAAACCAAATTAATACGTTTCCTGCCGATATCGATACCAGCAAAACGAAAACCAGCCTTTTTGCCATTCAAAACGGCTCGCTTGTCCCAGCTACGAGTTTTGCTACTGCCGGGACGGTTAGAGTCGATTTTTTTCAAAAAGACGTCGACAATCTACCTATTGTCTATGAGCAGACTAATTTTTCCAATATCAATGTTTTAGTCGGTCCCGAAGGAGAAATTTTTCAGGCACAATATTTCTACCAAACCCCAACCAGCGAATCTGCAACTTACCCGATTAGAACTTCTGCCCAGGCTTACCAAGACTTGCAAAACGGGGCTGCTTATATTACCTCCTACGATGACTCTTCTTCCACTGTCTCTATTACCGATGCATCTTTAGCTTATTACATTAGCAGCCAAACACAAAGATATCTAATGCCGGTCATTGTTTTTCAGGGGAGCGATAATTTTACCGCTTATGTCCCCGCGGTTACGGATGAATGGATAAATAAGTAAGGTTGTTTGAAACCAAGTCTAAAAGTATTTGCGTGTCAGAAAACCGGTCGGTACTCCCCATCACGACGATAATAATGGTTTTGCCCTGTTCATCTTTTGAAGTCACCAGCACCTGACCCGCCTCTTCGGTATAGCCGGTTTTGACACCATTAACTCCATCTTCGCCCAAAAGAATATTCAGATTTTTTAAGTCATAAACATCGGTATTGCTGACATCGCTGATTGTTTGCTCTTTAGTACCGACAATTTTTCTTATCTCGCTATTTTGCATCGCAAAAGAAGCCAGTCTTGCTAAATCAAACGGGGTCGTATAATCTCCTTCGTCCGCCAAACCGGCGGGATCTGAATAATGAGTGTTATACAGTTCAAAACTCTTGGCTTTAGCATTCATCGCTTTGATAAAAGCCGCTTCTCCACCGGGGTAATTTTGGGCAATGGTTAAAGCCGCATCATTGGCCGAGGGAAGAAGCATCGCATATAAAAGATTTTCAAAAGTCATTTTTTCACCCTCAAGAAGACCTAAAACCGAACCCTCATCTGACGGCTTATTAACGGTTAGAATATCCGATAGTTTAAAATAGTCAAGTGCAACTAAAGCAGTCATTATTTTAATTGTTGAGGCTGTTGAAGACCTTAAATCGGGATTTTTGGCATACAGGACAATTTTCGAATCCGCATCCATAATTATGGCGCCAGTTGCCGAAATCATTGGCATAAATTCTGTTTTAATAATCGGCAGTTTTGCCTCCTGGGAAATTTTGAAAGGGGTGGGATACACTGGGCTTGTTTCTAACCACAACCGAAAAATTGAGGAGATAAGAATTAATACCGCTAACACAAACGCTAGAAAAAGAGGAATAAACAAGAAATATATTGGCTTAATTAGCTTATTTGGAATCTGAAAGCCTTTCATCTACTCTTTCCATATCTCGCGGGAAAAGCGAAGCTTCTCGCACATTGGGAAGCTCTAATATTTGCATCGTCATTCTCTCTGCGCCAAAAGCAAACCCGCCCTCAGGCGGAACGCCGTAACGGAAAGCCTCTAAAAACATCTCGACTTTTTTAGGATCCATTTTCCACTCCTTAACATGTTTTATCAACTGAGCGTAATCGTTAATTCTTCTTCCCCCGGATAGCCATTCAATACCCCTGCATAAAAGGTCCATTCCCTCATTGTACTGCGGCTCATCGGGATTAGGATAAACGTAAAAAGGTTTATTTTTGGTCGGATATCCATAGATAAAAACAAAATCCGAGCCTGTTTCCTCTTTTATAATCGAGCAGATTTCCCTTTCGTCTTCCGGATTTAAATCTTTTCCTCGGCGCACGTCTCGACCCGAATGTTTAAATATTTTTTCTTGAACTTCTCTTAAACTTAGGGTTGGGGTTTTATCAATCATTTTTGGCAGCGTCGCATTGTAAATTTTAAGCTCCTTTTCACACTCTTTACCAACTCTTGCAAGTATAAAACGAACAACGTCTTCGGCCATATCTTTGACGTCCGTCCATGAATCAATAAAAGCCATCTCCGCATCCAAAGAAACAACTTCGGCCAAATGACGGGTGGTGACGCTTGGCTCTGCCCGGAAAATTTTATTCACCGAAAAAACGCGTTCGAAAGCAGACATCACGATTTGTTTATACAGCTGCGGACTTTGAGAGAGATAAGCTTTATGGCCAAAATAATTAACTTCGAACACTTCTGCTCCGCCTTCGGCAACAGCGGGAACGATTGCTGGAGCTTGAAATTCAATAAATCCTTCTTTCTTTAAAAATTCTCTAAAACCATCTATGATAACAGCCTGAACTTTAAAAATAGCCTGGATTTTGGGATGCCTTAAGGTTAAGGCGCGGTGATCTAAAAGCGTTGGCAATTCAAGTTTAAGCTCATCCCCTCCCATATCAAACGGTAAAGTTTCGGCTTTGGCTAGAATTTTAATTTCAGTGGCTTCGATTTCGATTGTTCCGCTAATGATTTCTTTATTAACCGCATTTTCCGGACGCTTGTTAACCTTGCCGGTGATTTCAACCACAAATTCCGGTCGCAGCTCCTGCGCGACTTTGTGGGCGGCTTCGGAAACTTTAGGGTTGACAACGACTTGAATAATTCCGTCCCGATCGCG
>Ga0116107_1001635_pt1 | contig 12925 bp, 10 predicted proteins | sample June2015DPH_6_10_FD_88969 | JGI IMG/M metagenome (GOLD analysis project Ga0116107, IMG submission 88969) | Peatland microbial communities from SPRUCE experiment site at the Marcell Experimental Forest, Minnesota, USA - June2015DPH_6_100 | ecosystem: Environmental > Terrestrial > Soil > Wetlands... | reverse complement strand
GACTATGTCCCTCCGGGTGTCCTCGGCGCGGTCCAGGGGGCTCATGTCGAAGTAGCCGCCCTCATCATGGGTGGTAACGGTGGGGCGGCCTGATTGATCCGTGTTGAACAGGAAGAATTCCGCCTCGGGGCCGACGTTCATGGTGTAGCCCAGTTCCCTGGCCTCAGCCAGCACCTTTTTCAGGGCATAGCGCGGGCAGCCCACAAAGGGCGTGCCGTCGGGGTTGTAAATGTCGCAGATCAGCCTGGCGACGGATCCGTCCCGGCCGCGCCAGGGAAAAATGGTGAAGCTGTTGGTGTCCGGGATCAGGTACATGTCGGACTCTTCAATCCTGACAAACCCTTCAATCGATGAACCGTCAAACATGATCCCTTCAGTCAAGGCCTTTTCCAACTGCTCCGCCGTGATGGCCACGTTCTTAAGAGTCCCCAGAATATCGGTGAACTGGAGCCTGATGAACTGCACTCCACGGTCATGAGCAATGCTGAGCACGTCTTCCTTGGTCTTGGTGATCATTTCCTGAAATACCTCCTGCGTTTTGTTATCTTATTTTATCATTTTATAACTGCTCAGGCTGCCTAATAAAGGATCTAAAAGCACGGCATCTTAGCTCGAAGGGTTGGGTACCCTCTGGTGGGGTTCCGTCAGCCGTAAGCTTTGTGATGGACTACCCTGAATAGTTACGTCAGAGACCCCACGCTATACCCGGCCAAGCGCCGGCTGGGCAAGCATTTCAAGAGCGCTTTCAGACCGGCGCCGGTCACTTGTTCAAGTCGTAGGCCAGAATGATGGCTTCAGCCACCTTGCGCATCGACAGGCACTTGTCCATGCTCTGCTTTTGCATGCGGCGGTAGGCCTCGGCTTCGTTCGCTCTCAATTGTTCCATGAGCAGGCCCTTGGCCCGCTCCACCAGTTTCCTGGTCTCGATCTTCTCCTGCAGGTCGGCGATCTCCGCCTCCAGGCCCTGAATGTACTTATGGCATCTGAACAGGCTCTCGATGGCCGGAAACAGGTTATATTCCGACAGCGGCCTGGTCACATAACAGATCGGGTAATTCTTGAAACGCTCCTCCAGTTGGAGAAAGAGAAAGGCCTGCTGGGAGACCAACAGCACCGGGGTGCGTCTATCCTGGTTGAGCGCCCTGCAGAGTTCAAAACAGTTAACGCCCGGCAGGTCAACATCTGTCAGTACCAGGTCCGGGTCAAGGCTCCTGGCCTGCCGTAGCGCCTGCGATCCGTCCCCGGCTTCGCCCACAACCTGGTACGAGCCCCTTGCCAGCAGCAGCTTGAGACTGTTCCGCTGTTCGTCCTTTGCCATCGCTATCATTATGCGCGCCCGTTCCATCCCCTACACCTCTCACAAAGCCGTAAGGCTTGCCCTCGTCTCGCCTCATGTGTCCACCGGGGACCCGGAACCGCCCCGGATAAACAACAAATGCCCTCTTGGGAACTGGTTCCTGCCGAGGACATCTTCGCCCGCTTACAAACCTGAACTCGCCTGACTACAGTCTTCCGTTTTCATGAACTAATTATGAAATATGGGTTATAGAAAGTCAACTGCTTGCAGCAATGTATTCATCATACAATACCGCCGCCCCGGGATGCATAACCCCGGGGAGATTATCGGACAATATGGTTACCACAGATGACTACCCGCTCTAATGCCCCCGCTTCCTCCGCATCCGGGCTTACAGCCCGGCCTGAAGAATGCGGAGTACATCCGAAGCGGTGGGCGCCGTTATCCGGGCTAACGCCCGGCCTGAAAGAAAAACGGCACACAGGTAAGAGCGGCTACATCACTGTATTAACTGGCTCTCATAAAAGCGAGGTGAAGAGAATGGGCACCGGATGCCCGGTTTGCAACGGATTGTCACAGCTTGAGCATAACTGCCCGGATTGTGGCGCCAAGATGATCGATTACGGCGGACTGGAGAGCTACTGCGATCCTTATGGCCACTATGAAGGACAGGATGTCGAAACCGCCTGGGACAGGACCGTAACCGGGGACGGCCAGTGCGTCCACCTGCTGCAGTGTCCCCAGTGCAACGGAAGCGTGACCTATCCGGTAGACGAGGAACTGATCGTTTAAAACCCACCTCATGTCCTCTTGCTGCGGCTGCATTAACGACTGCTGTCAAAGGCGCAAGCGTCTGCTGCCGGCCGACAGCTTAGAGCTTATCACAAGGCGCCAGCCTCCCTGCTTCAGCTCCCTGATAGTAGCGGGCGAGGTTCCGGGAGTCTGGCGCTCCCCCTCGCGCCTGGCCCAAAAACAACTTGTTATTGACAAACATCAGCATGTCTCCGAAAATAGAAGGGTACTCCGGAGATTCTGGCAAATCCGGAAGGGAGCCTGCAACCGGATGCGCTATGCAATAATCAGCGATATTCACGCCAATCTGGAGGCCTTCCAGGTGGCCTTGGAGGACATTGACCGGCAGGATGTTCAGAAGGTTGTCTGCTTGGGCGACATTGTCGGTTATTATGCCAATCCTAACGAGTGCGCGGAACTCTGCCGCAGCCGCGGCTTTCTTTGCCTGAGAGGAAACCATGACGATGCCGTGGTCGGCATCTGCGGCATTGAAGATTTTAATCCGGTTGCCCAGGAAGCCCTCCTGTGGACCGAGCGCCACCTCTCCGACAACAACAAGGCGTGGCTGACGCAATTACCGGAGCAGGCGCTGGTCGATGATCTGTTCCTGGCAGTACACGGCTCTCCCAGCCACCCCTACGACTACATCTTTTCCCCGGCAAGCGCCAGCTTCGCCTTTGACGTCCTGGTATCGCAGCATCCCCGGTTGGCCGTCTGTTTCTTCGGCCACACCCACCAACGCGCCCTATACTCCTATGACCGCAAGACAACCCGGGAGTTACTGGAGCAGAACCAGCCTCTCGAATTCAGCCTGCAGGATGACAGGCTGTACCTGATCAATCCCGGTAGCATCGGCCAGGCCCGGGACGGTAAGCCGGGGGCATCATACCTGATCTATGACGGGGACGGCAACACCGTCACCTTCAGGCACGTTCCTTACGATTTCAACCTGACCCGGCATAAAGTAACCCGGGCAGGTCTCCCCGTCATGCTGGGAGAGCGCCTGGGGTTGGGATTGTAAAAAAGTGATGAGTGATGAGTGATGACATACTCATTACTTTTTTGTAATTACTCAGGTTAAACCTAATTCAATTTTACGTCAGTTGAAATACCACCCGGACGATGTAGTTGGCTGGCTGATGCTGGTGAGCGACCTGTTACATGTGGTCACCTTGTTGGGTGAGCGCAGCGAACATCATGAGCACCCCGGGCACCCACTGGGTGGGGTGGAGCGGCATTAGCAAGCCAACCAAACCATTTCGAGCTGAGATCACCTGTCTTAATCTTTTACAGGTTGAGCAGTTACCTTTTTTTACTCATTACTTTTTTTGATTCTTTTTAGACTCATTACTCATCACTTTTTTACTCATTACTTTTTTGATCTCCCCGGCCCTGGTCAGGAGGTAGCTGCGCTTGTTTTTTTGGGGCTGCGCCAGCACTTCGTCCCACAGGGCTTTCAGGACCGCCCCGATCAGCGGCCCGGGCTGGCAATCCAGGGCTTCCAGCAGATCTGTCCCGTTGATGGCGAGATCGCTCAGGTTGAAGGCCGCCTCCTCCGCCAGGACTTCATGCAAACGGGCTTGAAAGGCCTCCCACTCAGGCAGGGTATGCACGATGAGATCGGTGCTGTGAGCCAGCAGGTCCGCCTCCTTGACTGCCAGCAGGCCCGGAATGGCTGCCCGCCCCACCCTGGAGATCAGCCTGCGTATGGCCGGGTGGCGCATCTGCAGGCTCAACATGTGCTCCCTCACCAGCAGAGAGACCTGCCTGACGGTACGAATACTGTAATGCAGCCGTTGCAGGATATCCTCCGCCATCTGAACGCTCATCAGGTTATGGCCGTAAAAATGCCCCCTGCCGTCGGCGCCGCGGCTGAAGCACCGGGGCTTGGCAACGTCGTGCAGCAGGACTGCCAGGCGCAACTCCAGGTCAGCCGGGACGTAGCGCATGGCCTCCAGGGTGTGGTTCAGCACGTCGTGCTGGTGAGAGGGGTGGAACTGGGGAAAAAGCCAGCTCTCGCTCAGTTCGGGGATGATCAGGAACAGCAGCCCGGCCTGGAGCAGGTGCTGCAACCCATCCATATAGTTGGCGGCCATCAGCGTCCGGTTCAGTTCATCCCTCGTTCTCTCGGCCGAAATCTTGTTGATCAGGTCGGCATTCCGGACAATCGCGTGCCAGGTTCCGGACTCGATACGCAAACCGTAATCCGCGGCGATGCGGATCGCCCTCATGATCCGCAGGGCATCCTCGCCGATCCTTGCCTCCGGGTCGCCTACCGCCCTGAGCTGCAGGTCCGCCATGTCCCGCATTCCGGAGCAGGGGTCGGTGATCAGCGACCGTAGCGGGTCGTAGGCGATGGCGTTGATGGTGAAGTCCCTCCGGGCCAGGTCCTGTTCGATCTCCCCCACAAAGTGGACACCGTCCGGGCGTCGCCGGTCGCGGTACCCGCCTTCGATCCTGAAGGTGGTCACCTCTATCGGAAAGTCTCCTATGTATACGGTGATCGTGCCATACTTGACCCCTGTCGGCAGCACCTTGCAGCCGGCCCTGGCGAAAATGGCGGCCGCTTCGCGGGGTGAGGCATCCGTGGCCAGGTCCCAATCCGACGGGGTAATTCCCAGGATCAGGTCTCTGATCCCCCCACCAACCACGTAGGCCTGCTTGCTGTCTGCCGCCAGCAAGGCGCAGGCCCTCCTGACCGCCTCGGGAAGGGGCAGTTCCATGCCGTCAACCCCCAAAACAGACCCTGATTTCAAGCTTTAACATATACTGATCCTTATACGGCTATTCTCCTGCGCCCGGAGCACTCCGGGCGCATGGACCGGTGGCGCGCTGTGATCCAATTTTACCATACAGAGACAACCGGTACCATTCAACACAAAAGATAGGGGACGGTTCTTGTGTCTGCCATTAAAAATAGTTTATCCGCGATGACTACCCGCTCTAATGCCCCCGCTTCTCCGAAGCGGTGGGATAAGAGCGGCTACGTCCCTGTATTAACGAGTTCTAAGCTTCAGTGGGGGGAAGGCAGTCCCCCACTGAAGCCAAGAACTTGTTGAACCCCGCCTCTTAAAAAACGAAATCCCCTAACTTTCATAACAACTGCCCCAAAAAGATAACCAATGAGTCTAGTGGGCCAAACGCTCTTCTAACCCCAAGCAGGTAGCTGGTTTGCGGAGGGCGGACATAGATTTTCATAATAGCACCGAACCGTTAACGGAAAATAAAAAGGCGCGAAGCCGGGAACTCATTGTTCCCTCCTCGCGCCTTGCTTTCCAGGGCAAGCAGTCCTGTAAGCCGGGTTCTGTTCCCTCAAAGTCTGAGGGCGATGATCATTTCTCTAGGACCCCAGTTGCCTGAGGCCTCCAGCAACCTACCCGGAGGCGGAGCGGGCCACCCCATAGCCTCCCTATTCGGTCTTGCTCCAGGTGGGGTTTACCTAGCCGGCCAGTCGCCTGACCGCTGGTGCGCTCTTACCGCACCGTTCCACCCTTGCTCCGCGTGAATCACGCGGGGCGGTTCACATTTCTGTGGCACTTGCCTTAGGGTTACCCCCACTGGGCGTTACCCAGCACCCTGCCCTATGGAGCCCGGACTTTCCTCACCTGCCACCTTTCGGCTCTGGCAGGCGCGATCACCCGGACTGCTTGCTCGTTGTCCAAATTGTAGATTAATTATAGCACCATCCCGTTAAAAGCACAAATCACGGCCACATCGGGAAAGGATCGACATATTCTTGGGGGCGGCGGCATACGGTGGTCATTGAACCATGCTCGGCAATGCAGGGTTTGACTGGTGGCCGCATGGAAGGGAGTGTGCCTCATGAGTATCGATGAAGGCATCGACTACGCCCCCCTGGCTGCGGAGTTGCGCCGCTACCTGGCGCAGAAGCCGGGAAGCTACGGGATCTGCTGCCAGGATGTGAACACCGGAAAGAGCTTCGGGATCGACGAGGATGAGCTGTTCGTTCAGGCAAGTTGCCTGAAGGTGGCCTACGTGCTCTACCTGTATGAACAGGTGGCAGCCGGACACCATACCCTGGAACAGCGGCTGGCCTACCGGGCCATTGACGACTACAGCGGCGGTTCGGGCTACCTGCAATACATCGCGGCAGAAGGGGACCGCTTTACCCTGCGCGCCCTGGCCGGGGTGGCCATCACCCTGTCGGACAACATCGCCTACCGGATGATCAAGCGCTTCCTGGGGGCTCCGAACGTTCTGCGCTACATGGAGCAACTGGGGATGAAGCATCCCCAACCAAACGGGGAACACTGCACGACCCCCCGTGACATGGCCTGTTGCCTGCGGTGGGTGTTGGATTTTGCTGCCAGGGAACCCGACCTGGGCGCCAGGCTGCTGGATGACATGGCGCATCCGGTCTGGCACTATGGTCTCCCGCTCCTGCTGCCGGACTCGGTCCGGGTGGCCCACAAAGAAGGCGACCTGGATGGAGTCGCCAACGATGTCGGCATCATCTTCCTGCCGGGTCGCCCCTATTTGCTGGCGATCCTCTCCCGCGGCCAGCCGGAGGTGAAGTCCGGCTTCAGGGAGATCGCCCGGATATCAAAGATTATTTACGACTACCACCTACAGCAACCCTAGAGCCCTGACAGTTCGCTCAGTTCGATCGCATGCTGCACTTCCTGCTCGAGCACCGGCGGCAGCCCCATGATCTTGACGTTCAAGAAACCGCGGACGATGGTGGCGGTGGCCTCCTCCTCGGACAAGCCCCGGGCCATCAGGTACTCGATCTCCTCCTCGGCGATCTTGCCCACCGCCGCCTCATGGGACAATTCCACCCCGCTGACACGGGCCTCCAGCTCCGGGATGGCGGCGATCACCCCGCGGGGGGACAGCATCAGGCCGCGGCACTCCAGGTGCCCCTTGGCCCCCGCCGACTCGCCCAGCAGGTGGCCGCGGTTCATGATGTAGCCGCCCCTGGTCACCGAGCGGGCAATGATCTCCGCCCGGCTCCCCTCGCCCCGCAGGATCACCCGGGAACCCACGTCCATGTGGGATTCCGGCTGGGCCACCAGGATGGAGTGGAACCGGGCCAGGCTGTTCTTGCCCAGCAGGGTGGCGGTGGGGTACATCTGCAGGCTGCGCACCGGTTTCATGCAGATATAATTGGACAGGTAGGCCCCACCCTCCTCCACCGTGCAGCCGGTCCGGGGGCGCACCGCCACATTCTCGGCCCAGTTGTGCACCATGGTGAAGCTGATGGTGGCGTTCTTCTTGACGTAAAACTCGGACACCCCGATATGCATCCCGGCATCCACTCCGTGGCCGGTGGTGCAGCCGGTGATGATGTCGAGCTCCGATCCCTCTTCGGCGATGATGATGTTGTGCACGTCCTGGATCAGGCCCTCCTGGCTGATATAGAGACAGGCCTGGACCGGCCAGACCGTCTTCACCCCCGGCAGCACCCGGATAAAGTAGCCGTGCTCCCGGTGCAGTTCCGCCCGGGCGGTGTACATGTCCGCATCCACCGCCACGTTCTTCCAATAGTAATCCTGGAGCCAGGAGTACTTCTCCAGGGCCTCGGTGATGCTGATCACTTCCAGGCCGTCCTGGTTGATGCTGTTGTGGATCACCGAATGGTCCTTTTGAATATAAGTGCCGGTCCGGCCTTTCCCGGAGACGTCGACCCCTACCTTGAGCATGTCCTGCTGCTCGGCCCGGGGCAGGTCTTCAAGTTTGGGCAGGTAATCGTGGAGTTGACCCTGATCTTTATACAGTCCGAAATCGATCTCTTCTCCAAAGGTAGCCTTTTTGAGCGCCGCGCTCTTGGCCTTGGCATGCAGTTCGTCCGCCATCCATCTTCCTCCTCACATCACGCACCGGGTGCATTCGCCGTATCCCATCTCGTGAATGCAGCCCAACAGCTCACGGGGGTTGATCCCGCTGCAGGAAAGCTTACCCTCGTACAGGACGTGTCCCACATCGGCAGGGACGTAATCGAGGATGTAGCCGGTATGGGTGATGATCAGCCCAGCTTTCCGGCGGCCGGTTTTCATCTCCCGCCGGGAGCACTCCTGGCCTTTTACACCGTCCTTCTGCAACAGTTGGTTGATAGCGTGTCCGATCAGGACGATATTTTCCAGATCTACCCCGGACTCCGGTTCGTCCAGGAGCACCAGGTCCGGCTCCTGAGCCAGCAGTTGCAGCATCTCGGAACGTTTGACCTCGCCTCCGGAGAAACCATAATTGACGTCCCGGGACAGAAAACCATCCAAGTTCAGGGTTTTGGCTGCATCATCCGGGTTGCCACTCCGGCCCCTGGCGGAGATCTTGAGCAAATCTGCCAAAGAGACGCCCCTTAGCACCGGCGGGCGTTGAAAGGCGAGGCCGATACCCAGTTCCGCCCTCTCATGAACAGACAGGGACGTGATGTCCCGGCCTTTAAACACGAACTTCCCGGCAGTGATCCGGTACCGGCTAAAGCCCATGATCGCCCCGACCAGGGTTGTCTTCCCGGAGCCGTTGGGGCCAAACAGGACGTGAGTTTCGCCGGGTCTGACGTGCAGGTTGACCCCCTGCAGGATCGGCTTGTTGTCCACCTCGACATGAAGATCCACGATCTCCAGCACTTGAATCCCCCCTACACAGATGTCGGATGCATGATGTCGGATGTCGGAATGTTTTTTCCGGCCACTCCCATCTGGTGCCTGCTTGCAGGCGCGGCACCCGGTACCGGCACTGCATCATGCCTCTGTTTTCAGAAGCGGGTGTCCGCATAACAGACGCGACCGGAAGTCGGATGTCGGATATCCAATTTACGGTAGAAGTTTTTTGCTTTTTCCGACTTCTGACCTCTTGCTTCTGACCTCTGCTACACACTCTACCCCAAAAAAAATCACCGGTCAAGCCGGGTGCGCATGACAGGCGCCACCAGCCTCGACGCCCAGGGCCCGTAATAGGGCAGTCGATTTGCCAACCAGAAGAAAAAGGGGGAGATAAAAATAAGCAGGGCAATTACTACGGCGATAATGGCGGTCCATCTCACGATGCGCCGGCCGGACGCCCAAATACGCCAGATCAGTCCGCGGCGTCTTCCGGCATCGTTGCAGAAGGCCATCAGGCCGCTCCAGAGGTCCAGGCTCCAGCCATCCGGCAGGCGGCTGTCGCTTGCCCAGTTCCTCAGGGCACGGCGCAAATGATCCTGCCTGTTATAGAACTGCAGATAGGCAGCGCGGCAGTCGGAGCAGTGCTGGAGATGAAAGCTGATCCATTCCCCTTCCCTGACTTCGATCTCCCGCCCCAGATAGGCACAGAGATGCTTCCGGGTGTAATCACAGTCAGAGCCCATCAACCAGTTCTCCCCTACGGCATTTCAAAAGACTCCAGGGCCTCCATCAAGGCTGAAGCCACCCGCTCGTCACTTTTTCCGAGAACGGAGGCGATCTCTTTCAGGGTCAGACTCTCGAAGTAGCGCAGGATGACTACCCTGCGCTGCAGGTGGTTGAGCCGGCGGAACCAGGCTATCAACCGGCTGTCCTCAGCCTCCAACTCCCTGTCAAGCGAGGAGAGTGGCCCCTGTCGGGCAGGCCTGTTCAGTTGCGTCAGAGCGGTTTCGATCACCGTGCGGCTCAAAAAAACGGGGAAAGATGGCAGCCCCCGCGTCAGTTGGACCTGCATCCAGGCCCTGACCAGCCCGCTTTTCATCATTCGCCTGGTCTCGTCAGCGCTTCCGGTGAGGAACCAGATCTTGTTGAAGACCATGCCGAGATGCTGTTCGGTCAAAGCCCAGAATGCTTCCACGTTTCCTTGTTCAGCCAGGGCAAGAAGATAATCGTGGTACAACGTCCTCCCCCCGCCTCTACCTTAGAGAACCGTGGTGGCCCCCTTGTAAATCAGCCCGCGCATGCTGTCAACTGTAATCGTGCCGCCGTCGCGCAGGATCTCGGTGGCGCCTCCCACCCCCACCACCACGGGAATGCCCAGATTGATGCCAACCACCGCGGCGTGGGAGGTTATTCCGCCCTCTTCGGTGATAATCGCCCCGGCCTTCTGCATGCCGGGGATGAAGTCACGGTCGGTATTGATGGTTACCAGAATGTCGCCGGTGCTCACCCTCGACTTTGCTTCCTCCGGTTTTTTGCAGATACGCACCTTGCCGATCACCGCCCGGTTGCCGATCCCGGTCCCCCGTGCCAGCACCTCGCCGACTATGTGGACCTTGAGCAGGTTGGTCATGCCCGTCACCCCGACAGGAACGCCGGCGGTGATCACGATCAGGTCGCCGCACCTGATCAGCCCCTTGGCCAGGCTGATTTCCACGGCCTCCTTGATCATCTGGTCGGTGTTGTTGATCACGGGCACGCTCAAGGGCTGCGCTCCCCAGACCAGGCACAGCTTGCGGCATACCTGCTCGCTCGGGCTGACCGCCACAATCGGAGCTTTGGGCCTGTACTTGGAAACGTTGCGGGCCGTGAAGCCGGACTTGGTGGAGGTGACGATGACCGCCGCCCCCAGGTCTTGGGCGGTGGTGCAGGTGGCATAGCTGATAGCGTCGGTGATGGTGGGGCTGGTGGAAGCCCTCCGCTGCTGCAGCAACTGGGCGTAATTCAGCGACTCCTCGGTGCGTTCGGCAATCCTGGCCATAACCTTGACCGCCTCTACCGGGTACTTGCCGGCCGCGGTCTCGCCCGAGAGCATCACGGCGTCGGTGCCGTCCAGGATGGCGTTGGCCACGTCACTGGCCTCCGCCCGGGTTGGCCGCGGATTATGGATCATCGATTCCAGCATCTGGGTGGCCGTGACCACCGGCTTGCCGGCGTGGTTGCACCTGCTGATGATCACCTTCTGCATCAGGGGGACTTCTTCGGCAGGGATCTCAACCCCCAGGTCGCCCCGGGCCACCATCACCCCGTCGGCCACCTTGATGATCTCTTCGAGGTTCTTGACCCCCTCTTGGTTTTCGATCTTGGCGATGATGTGGATATCCGCATCCTTGGCCTCCAGCAGGCGCCTGATGGCGATCACATCCGCCGCCTGGCGCACGAAGGAGGCGGCGATAAAATCAACCTGGTGCTCGATCCCGAAGTTGATATCGGCGATATCCTTGTCGGTCACCGCCGGCAGGTCCAGGTGCACACCCGGCAGGTTGACCCCTTTCTGATCGGACAATTCACCGCCAAACAGCACTTCGCACAGGACATCCTGGTCGCGGACTTCCACCACTCTGAGCCCGATATTTCCATCGGCCAGAAGAATACTGCTGCCTGATCGCACGGAGTGAGGCAGGCCTTTATAGGTGACGGAGATCCTGCTCTCGTCCCCCTCGATCTCCTCGGTGGTCAGGGTCACCCGGGCGCCATCCTGCAGATTGACCCTGCCTCCCCTTAAAAAACCGATGCGGATTTCAGGACCCTTGGTATCCAGCATGATTGCCAGGGTCTTATCCAGTTCCTTAGCCGCATACCGCAAGGTTGCCAGGCGGGCGGCATGCTCCTCGTGAGTACCGTGGGAGAAATTCAGGCGCGCCACATCCATGCCAGCCTTGAGCAGTTGTCTGATAGTCTCCAGGGTACTACTCGCAGGTCCAATGGTGCAGACGATCTTGGTCTTTTTCATCAGCGCCCCCTCCTCTTGGGATGTGCGAAGTGTGAGATTAGAAGCGAGATTCTTGTTGGCATTGGCGGAGCTGACGTGCACACCGGGAATGCGGCGCACGGGAGCCCACCGGTCGGAAGCCGGAACATACGATGCACTATGTTTGATGCCAAAAGTTTTTTGCTATTTCCGACATCAGGCCTCCAGCTTCCGACCTCTGTGCCCGCCAAGCGGGCACTGGCGCCCGGAAACTCAGAGCCTGCCATGCCTACTATTTCCGCTTCCGCGCCCGCTAAAGCGGCGGTGCCGGGTCCGGTGGACCGGGCGCGCTCGCAACTCACCTCTTAAATCGAGAGAATCTCAGCCAGTTCATAAAGCTCCATGTCCAGCTCCCGCTTTTGCTGCAGCACTTCTTCGAGATCGACCGCCACCAGGTTCCGGGCCCTTACCCCCACCATCTTGCCGGTCTCACCCCGAAGGATCATGTCAACCGCCCTTGCCCCCATGCGGCTTGCCAGCAAGCGGTCAACCACAGTGGGAGCGCCGCCGCGCTGCAGGTACCCCAATATCGTCACCCGGGTCTCGTGGCCGGTGCGCTGCCGGATCTGTTCGCCGATCTCCACCCCGCTGCCCGCCCCCTCGGCGACGACGATGATGCTGTGCAGCTTGCCCCGGTTGATGCCCCTGTCCAGCTTGAAGATAAGTTCATCGATGTCGTAGGGGACTTCCGGTATCAGGATCGATTCCGCCCCTCCCGCCAGGCCTGCAATCAGGGCAATATGACCGGATTTGTGACCCATCACTTCGATGATAAAGGTGCGTTCATGAGAGGTGGCGGTATCCCTGATCTTGTTGATTGCATCCACCACGTTGTTGAGAGCGGTGTCATAGCCGATGGAGTAATCGGTCCCTTCAAGGTCGTTGTCGATGGTGGCCGGTATCCCGACCACCGGTATACCGTAATTGGCCAGGGCCAGCGCCCCCCTCAAGGAGCCATCCCCCCCGATCACCGCCAGCCCCTCGACGCCCTGTTCCTGGAGGTTGCGCACCCCTTCGAGTATGCCCTGCTGGGACTTGAACTCCTCGCAGCGGGAAGTGCGCAGCATCGTTCCGCCGCGCTGGATGATATCCCCGACAGACCTCAGGTTGAGTGGGATAAACTCCTTTTTCAACAGGCCACAGTACCCGCGCTTGATGCCGACGACCTCCAGCCCCTGGTAGATCGCCTTGCGCACCACGGCCCGCACTGCAGCATTCATGCCCGGGGCGTCGCCGCCGCTG
>Ga0116107_1001631_pt1 | contig 12931 bp, 7 predicted proteins | sample June2015DPH_6_10_FD_88969 | JGI IMG/M metagenome (GOLD analysis project Ga0116107, IMG submission 88969) | Peatland microbial communities from SPRUCE experiment site at the Marcell Experimental Forest, Minnesota, USA - June2015DPH_6_100 | ecosystem: Environmental > Terrestrial > Soil > Wetlands >... | reverse complement strand
CTGGGCGGCGGTGTCGTTCCCTGGTACGCCTTTGTGGTCAAGTCGGCCTTCACTTCGGTCACACTCAACTTCGGCGGCAGCGGCGGCATCGTGACGCCCATCTTCTTCGTCGGAGCGACCTCGGGGACGTTGTTCGCCCAGATCTTCGGGCTGCACGCGCCGACATTCGCCGCTCTCGGTTTGGTCTCCGTTCTGGCGGGGGCGGCGAACACCCCGATCGCCGCGGCGATCATGGCGCTCGAGATGTTCGGGCCAGCGCTCGGACCGTACGCCGCCGTGGCGTGCGTGATCAGCTACCTCATGACCGGGCACCGCAGTGTCTATCCATCCCAGGTCTTGGCGGTCAGGAAATCCTCTTCCATCGCTGTCGAGGTGGGCAGGGAGATCGAAGGGGTCGAGCCGTCGTACCAACCGCGACGGAAGACACTCATCGGTGGAATGCTGGCTTTGGGGCGGTGGATACAGGAGGAACTCCGCAAGGTCTTCCGGTCTTCGCACTGACCTAACAACCCTAAGACGGGTCCAGGTGATAATTGAATCCGGGGCCGATCTTTGGCTTTCCGGCGAGGCACCAAAGGAGGCGCAATCCCGACGGGAGGACACACCTAGGAACAGATCATCGCGATATTGCGAGGCTCGGTCTCCAAGACGAGGAGGGCGCGACGTCGGCCACGGCTTGAATCGTGCAGGCAGCGCCGCGCGATCACCGCAACTCGATGATGAGCTGGGAGAGGCCGGACCAGAAGATCTCAACGCCGATTGCCATGAGGATGAAAGCGGCCATCTTGGTGAAGACCATGGTGCCTGTGGTGCCGAGCTTGGCGAACACGCCCTGCGCAAACCGAAAGCAGAGCCAAATGGTGAGGGCCACGACAAGGACGCCCACCATGGCCCCGAGGTAGCCGAAAAGCATGGCATCGAGGGGCCGGTGAGCGATGCGGCTACTCACCGCAATGGCGACCGCGATGGAGCCGGGTCCGGCCGTGATGGGCAACGTGAGGGGGAAGAACGCTATCTGCTCGAGGCGCCCGCTCTCCACCGCCAGTTGGGACGGAGCCACATCGTCCCGGACGTTCAGCATCTCCCATGCGGTGTAGAAGACCACGAGGCCACCCGCGATCTCCACATGGGCGATCTTGATCCCGAAGAATTCGATGATCAGGCCGCCGAGGACGAGGGAGACCACCAGTAGCGCGCAAGCGTAGATAGAGACTCGCCGGGACAAACGATGCCGCGTCTCCAGGGAGGCCCCTGTGGTCATGGCCAGGAAGATCGGGGTGGTACCCACGGGGTTCACGATGGGAAAGAGCGCCATGAAGGAGTAAATGGCCAGGTGCAACGCGACAAGCAGCATGGTCCACCTCCGAACCCCAGAAAAGACAGGTACTTGTTGGCTCGCGTACTACCCCGCTATCTTGGCCAGCAGTGAACGGTGCGGGTCGATGATCCGGTACGCGGCCAGCTTCACCCGGTCGTTGATCAGGAACCACACCAGCGCGTAGCCCCACACGGCCAGTGCCCATCCCCACCCGATCGGGGGCATCAGCAGACCGTAGACGGCGAGGACCGTCGCCACGAGTTGGGTACCCAAAACGGCAAACAGCAGGATCCGGGCGGGACGCATCGACCAGAACGGGCCCCGCGTACGCGTGACGAAGATCGTGAGGTGCCCAGCCACGGAGAGCTTGAGGTACATGAGCGTCTGGATGAACTCGCGGTTGAAGTGGAACACGCGCTCACCGAGATAGAACAGACCAAACGAGGCGACCACCCCAATGACGCCGAGTACCGAGGCGATCCCCAGCACAACTCGCATGTTCCAGGCCTCGGGGTCGTTCGAGTACCGCACCTTGTCGTACGCGATCGACAGAATCGCGCCGTCGTTCAACAGCGCCAGCAGGACGATCATCACCGCTGTGACCGGATAGAAGTTGAACACCAGGATCGAGAGCGTCATGAAGAGCAAGACGCGGATCGTCTCCGCGATGCGGTAGACGGCGTAGCTGGTCATCCGCTGGAAGATCTTCCGGCTCTCCTTGATCGCATCGATGATCACGGACAGACCTGGCGTGAGAAGGACGATGTCCGCCGCCGCCCGCGCCGCATCGGTCGCCCCCGACACCGCGATGCCAACATCGGCCTTCTTGAGCGCGGGGGCATCATTCACCCCATCCCCTGTCATCCCGGTGATGTGCCCGCGCTGCTGCAGGACCTCGACGATGTGGAACTTGTGCTCGGGAAAGACCTGGGCGAACCCATCCGCCTTTTCGATGGACTCCGCAAGCTGCGCCGTCTCGTGATGCCGCGTCTCGCCAAAACCGGCGGCATCGAGGATGTTCGCGCCAAGTCCCAGCTTCCCGGCGATCTCGCGGGCAATCGCCTGCTGATCACCCGTGACCATCTTCACGTTCACGCCCATCGAGCGTGCGGTGGCGATCGTTGACTTGGAGTCTTCGCGCGGCGGGTCGAAAAGCGGCAAGACGCCGAGGAACTGCCAGCGTCCCTGCCCGTCGGTGCGGGCCACACCGAGAGAGCGGAACCCGCGCGCCGCGAACCCGTTGACCGCGTCGTCTACCGAGGGCTGAACCTGCGCGGCATTGGCGGCCAGGGCCATAATCACCTGCGGCGCCCCCTTCGTTACCTTGAACGGCGCCGCACCCGCACTCTCCACCGTGGCCTCGGTGCGTTTGTGAACAGGGTCGAACGGCTGGAAGTGCGTGACACGGTATCCGTGGAGCGGCTCATCGCCGTGAAGCCCACCGAGAACGGCAAGGTCGATCGGGTCCTGGTTCTCGGCGCGCGACGCCAAGGCCCCGCTGAGGATCACCTCGTCGGGGCTGACGCCACCCACACTGAACGCGTCGCCGAGCGTCAACGTGTTCTGCGTCAGCGTGCCGGTCTTGTCCGAGCACAGCACGTCCATGCCCGCGAGCTCCTCGATCGCCGCCAGGCGGCTGACGATCGCCTGTTTCGCCGCGAGCATCCGCGCGCCCACGGCCATCGTCACCGACAGGACCGTGGGCATCGCCACCGGGATCGCGGCCACAGTCAGCACCAAGGCGAACTGCAGCGTGATGGTCATCTTGTCGCCACGGTACAGAGCGACGCCGAGGATCAGAACGACCAGCACGACCGCGAGAACGATCAGGTAATCGCCGATCTTCAAGACGGCGCGCTGAAAATGGCTGACCGTGTGCGCCTCCTGGACGAGCTGCGCGGTCTTGCCGAAGTACGTGTTCTTGCCAGTTTCGTAGACCAGGGCATCGATTTCGCCCTGACGCACGATCGACCCCGAATACACCGCGTCGCCGGTCTTGCGGTCGACGGGAAGCGACTCACCGGTCAGCGCGGACTGGTCGACCTCGAGCGGGTCACCCTCGAGCAAGCGGGCGTCGGCCGGGACGATGTCGCCGAGTCGCACGCGGATCGTGTCGCCGGGCACGAGCTCGCGCGCCGCGACTGCGGCCCATTTCCCGTCGCGGAGCACACGCGCGTGCAGGGCGAGCTTCTTCTTCAACGCCTCGATGGCGTTGCCCGCCTGGTATTCCTCCCAGAAGCCGACGCCCGCGTTGGCCAGGAGCAGCACGAGGATGATGGCGAAGTCCGGCCAGTGGCGCACCAGCGCCGAGAGGATCGCGGCCGCCTCGATCATCCACGGGATCGGGCCCCAGAAGTACGAAAGGAGCTTCAGCAGAGGGCTGGCCTTCTTCTCGGTGATCTCGTTGTACCCGTACTGCGCGAGTCTCGTCTGCACGTCCTGATCAGTGAGGCCATGTGCGGTCGCCCCAAGCGTCGAGCGCAGCTCAGCGAGGGGCTTCGATGCCAGCTCATCCGGTTTCACGGTCTACCTCCCGAGTTCCCGCAGTGTCCGCAGAAAGCTGATGACGTCCTCGCGGGTCAGCATGCCGACGACCTGCCCGCCGCTCACCACTGGAAGCTGATTGACACCGTCACGGTCCATCTCTTGCAGAGCAGCCCAAAGCTCGGTGTCGGGGGCGAGGAGCTTCAGCTTCTCCAAAGGGAGCATGACCTGGGCTGTGCTGGTGGTCGCCCACTGAGCCCGGGGCACCTCCCTGATCCGGTGCAGGGTCATCAGGCCGACGGTCGTCTCGCCGCGATTGACGAGGAAGCACCGCCGGCCGCTGCCGAGAATGTGCTCGTCCACGACCTGTTGCAGAGTCAGATCGGCCGGGACGGCGATACAGCGCGGGCTCATGGCCTGTGAGACCTTGTGCCCGCTAAGCATTCCCTGGAACGCGACCTGCTGAACCTGGGTGGAGGCGGCACTTTCCAGGAACCAGCCGATGAATGCGATCCACAGGCCTCCGAGGTTCCCGGCGAACGTCTGCCACACGCCAACGAAGATGAAAAGGAAACCGAAGAAGCGTCCGACGTTGGCGGCGATGAGCGTGGCACGGCTCATGCTCCGCGTCGTCGCCCAGACGACGGCACGGAACACCCGCCCGCCGTCGAGCGGATAGCCGGGGATCAGGTTGAAGAGGACCAGCATGAAGTTGATGTAGGCGAGGTACTTGAAGACGCCCCACAGCGGCTGGATGCCGGCGACCACGGGTTTTGCGGCCCAGAAGAACGCAGCGAGCGCGAGGCTCACGGCCGGGCCGGCGATCGCGATGAACAGTTCCGCCGCTGCTGAAGGTGGCTCGGCACCGATCTGCGCCACCCCGCCGAAGATGAAGAGGTTGATGCTGCGGACAGGGATCTTGTAGCGGAGCGCCACAAAGGAGTGGCCGAGTTCATGCAGCAGAACGCTCGCAAAGAGGAGGATCGCGGTTGCGGCGCCGGTGGTCCAGTACAGGACGGACGACCATTGGCGAAACTCCGCAGGGTAGTAGCTGACCGCGAGCGACCAGGTGAGCAGGCCGAAAATAAGGAACCACGAGTAGTCGAGGCCGATCGGTATCCCCATCACGCGTCCAATGGGGACGTTGTGTCGGGTCATGACATACCTCCTTGCGGGTCGCTGCGATCCGGCCAGTGCCCGCGCTCAAAGAAACGGCGCCTCTCCTCAACGAGCCTTCCCCGTGGAATCGTCGACGTCAGCACGGTAGGTTGGCTTCTTCACTCCACGGGTGCCCTGTTTGCTGTCGCTGCCGTCGGTCCTCCCGAGGTGAAACGCCTTATGCCTTTGCAGCGGACTTCTCAAGCGGGAGAAATCGCTGGCGGCACGCGGTGACGACCAGGTCGGCGAGCAGGTCGAGCGGGAGCCAGGAGGAGTTGACGATGAGGTCGTACAACTGGGGATCCGCGACATCGCGATCGAAGGTCCGCGAGACGCGGTGTGTGCGGGCCCGGTCGGCTTTCTCGATTTCGGCTCGCGCCTCAGCCTCATCGATGCCACTTCGCGTGCGGACACGCGTAACCCGGTCCTCCAGCGAAGCCACCACCTCCACGCTGAGTCCTCGCCCCCGAGGCAGAAAAAGGTGGACTGCATGGCCCAGGAGAACCACGTCGCCGTGCATCGCGAGCAGTTGGATCACGCGCCGGAGGTTGCGGGTGTAGGCATCGCGGGTGATCACCTTGACCGGCATGAGCTCGGTGAGAATGTCGGATACCCAGCTCGCCGCGTCCTCGTCGACAATCTCGACCATCTGGGGATTCACGTGCAGGTGTGCGGCAACGAGGTCAATCAGCTCGTGGTCGAGCACTGGCCAACCAAGGGCAGAGCCAACGCGCTGCGCAAGCTCGGCGCCGCCGGCGCCGTGAAGGCGGGACAACGCCACGTAGGGGCCGAGGTGACGCTGGGGATCGTGGGCCGGCCGTTCGCTCGCGACGGCGGCCGCGATTCGATCTCGCATCCGGTCCATCTTGATGTTGCGCTCCGCGAGCTTCTCGATGATCGCGTTGACCGTTGGTCCGGTGCGATTTCGCATACCTCAACCCTCCAGCGTTCTTGGATCGCCCAGATAGTTTCCTCCGGGCTACAACCCCAGTCAACGCTGAGAACCACCGTCGGTATAGGTGAACGTGAGCTCCGCCGATGGTCTTGGCTGCTCGGGCGGGCTGGTAGGTGAGCACGTCTCCCGGCTTTCCCATGCAGCGGAGACACAGAAGGTAAGGTCACTGAGAGATCCGAGGCCTTTGTTGCGACCCAAACCCGACAAGATGGTCTACTTGAAAGCTGAGCCGTATATGTTCAGGTTGCAAGCCTCCACAGGAGCCCTTGCCGTTCAACTCGGAGGCCGGATGTGGATGGAAATGTGGATGGACGGGACTCTTGGTACTCTGAGGTGGTCCGTAAGTTGTTGACTGGGTTGGCGGCCCGTAGGGGAATCGAACCCCTGCTTCCGGCGTGAGAGGTGCGAGCGTGCAAGGGGGTCTCTCCCCGGGGGACCCCGTGAGGGGCTTTCTTGCCCGATTCGCGCGACAGGGGATAGCAACGGCCAGAACTTGACTGAAGTAATTCATGATGATGGAGGGATCCCAATGGAGCGCGCACGATAATAAGTCCGCGATGAAGATCGTCCTCCTTATCGCTGGCATCGTTGTCCTCTACCAATTGGCCGTCCTGCTCGTGATGATGGTGGGTTGGAGAAATCCCCGCGCCCCCCATCGCCGCGACCCGTGGTCGCTGGGCTTCGGCTTCGAGCCGGTCCGCTTTCCCACCGCCGGAGGGAAGACACTCTACGGCTGGTGGATTCCGTCTGGTGAAACCGGGGCCCCGGTGCTGATCCTCGTGCACGGTTGGGGCCGCAACGTGGCGCGCATGCTTCCGTACGTGGCAATGCTTCACCCGGCGGGCTTCGACCTTCTGGTCTTCGACGCCCGCCACCACGGCTCCTCCGATGTCGACAGCTTCGCCTCAATGCCAAAGTTCTCGGAGGATATCCGCGCCGCTGTGGACCAGCTCGCCGAGCACCGGCACCCCGCACCCAAGGCCGTGGGGGTCCTGGGGCTCTCCGTGGGCGGGTCGGCGGCCATCCACGCTTCGGCCCACGACTCGCGCATCGCCGCCGTGGCCACCGTCGGGGCCTTCGCCAACCCCCGCGATCCCCGTGCCACCCTCGGGCGCTTCTGGTGGGTCCTGGCGCCGGGCCTGCCTCTGGCGTTTCGCTTCGTGGAGTGGCGCATCGGCGTCAGCTTTCTGGCCATCGCCCCTGAGAACGTCATCGGCGAGTCCTGCGCCCGCTTCTTGCTCATTCACGGTACGGCGGACACCGTCGTCCCCGTTGCCCATGCCCGGTGCCTCGCCTCCGCCGCAGGATCCGCCGCACGTCTCTGGATCCTCCCCGGTCGCGGGCACTCCGACACTCATCTCGAGGGCGGCATGGGCGAGACACTCACCGGCTTCTTTCGCCAGGCGCTCGTTTCCTCGCCCGACCCCGCCGCTGAACGAACCCCGTAAGGCCGAGGTTCCGAAGAACACTCCGACTGCTTAGCGCTTCGTGAACCCGAACGGTGGGGAATTCGCGAAGACATGGCAATGGCCGTAAGCGATCTAAAGAGGGAATTGGTGCCCGTCTTCAGCTGAGGTAAGCCAAGACCCGGAAATTGGTTCACGTTGAAAGCTAGGATTGAGGCAAACTTCTTCGGGGTGGGGTGTTGACACCTTCAGTCTATTCATGTATAACCAACTAGCGATGGAGGCCCGGATGCGCTACCGAAGACTGCCACTCCTGGTGTTGTGGCTTGCCACCGCCCCCGCAATGGGCGGCGAGCGTCTGACCCTGCTAGAGGCCATGCAGCGAGGCCGGGAGAGTACTCACGAGGTTGGCGCCGCCAGGGCCCGCACGGAAGCTGGCGGCGAACGGGTACGGCAGGCTCGTGGCTTCCGGCTTCCCGCCCTGCACCTCGAGGAGAACTTCATCCGGACGGACTCGCCTGCCGAGGTCTTCGCACTCGAGCTCAACCAGCAGAGGTTCTCGTTTGCCGAGTTCATCGCCTCGGACCCGAATCACCCGAGCCCCCTCAACACAGCGGTCACTCGCGCGGAGTTGACGCTGCCGCTGTACACCGGTGGCGAGCTGAGCGCGCGGGTCGGCCAGGCGGAGGCCGGGGCGAAGGCTGCCAATGACTCTGCTACCTGGGCTGGCAACCGGTCGGCATTCGAAGCAGCGCAGGCGTACGTAAACCTCGCGCAGGCGCAGGAGTACGTGGGCCTTCTCGAGGAGTCCCGGAAGACTATCCAGGCGCACGTGGAGCTGGCCCGGAATTACGTAGAGCAGGGGATGCTGGTGCGGTCGGAGCTTTTGCGCGCCGAGGTTGAGATGGCGCGGATCGAAGACATGCTCGCCCAGGCCCGCGGAAACGCACGGATCGCGGCCGCAAATCTCGCGTTCCGGGTCGGTGCCGATCAGAGCACCGAGTGGCAGCTCGCGACGCTGGCTTTTCCAGCGGCTCCGCGGGAGGACCTGGCCGGCTGGCTGGCCTCGGCCTCAGGCCGCCCGGATCTGGCGGCAGCGCGGTCGTTGATCCGCGCGGGTGAGCTGGAGGTGAGCACCCGGCGAGCGGCGTTTCTTCCCCGGGTGGGCATCGTGGCTCGCGGCGACCTGGTAGATGACCACGTGTTCGGCCACCACGGCGAGTCCACGGCGATCATGGCCCAGGCGAGCCTCAACCTGTTTGCCGGGGGCAGCGACTGGGCGGCGATTCGCGCCGCCGAGTGGGATGCGAAGGCTGGCCAAGAGGACGTCGCCCGCCTCGGCGAGGGCGTGCAGCTCGAGGTCCGGCAGGCCTGGGAGGAAGCAGCGACGGCCCGCGCCAGGCAGGCCACAGCTGCGCGGGCGGTCAACGCGGCTCGCGAGGCTGAACGGATCGTCTCCGAGCGCTTCTCGACGGGCGTTGTGAAGATGCTAGACCTCTTGGACGCCGCGGCGGCACGACGCGAGGCCGAAACGCGAGAGCTCGTGGCTCGGGCCGAGGCCAACACCGCGGTGCTGCGGTTGGCGTTGGTCGCCGGGCGCAGGCCCGAGGAAGCGTTGCCTTGATCACGAGGCCGGCCTGGAAGAACGGAAGGCAGAGAGAACAGCAAATGGGAGCATCGGGGAGTAGCCGGGGCTGGAGGAGCCAATGAAGCTCGCAACGACAGCAATCGTGATTCTGGGTCTCGCGACGGTGGCGTGTGGCGGCAAGACTGAGCCGGCTGGAGGCCAGCAGGCCACGGTGACGTCGCGAGTGGGCAAGTCTGAGCTGATCAGCGTCCCGAAGCTCGTCGAGCTCTACGGCTCGGTCGAGGCGGAACGCCAGGCGGCGGTCTCCTCCCGCGTGATGGCGACGGTGATTGTGGTGCGGGTGAAAGCGGGAGACGCGGTGAAGGCGGGTCAGGTGCTCCTCGAAATCGACCCCCAGACTGCGCGCGGTCAGGAAGCCCAGGCCCGCGGCGGCCTCGCGCAGGGGCAGGCGGCGCTTGCGCTCGCCACCCGAAACTACGAGCGGTTCAAGGCCCTCGCCGCGAAGGGCGCAGCCGCGGAGCTGGAGCTCGACATGGCGCGGATGCAGTACGAACAGGCGAAGGGGGCCGTCGAGCAGGGCCAGGGAGCGGTCGACGCGGCGGCCTCAGTCGCCAGGGAGTCCCAGGTCGTTGCCCCGTTTGCCGGACGTGTCACCGCCAGGCTCGTGGAGGTTGGTGATCTCGCGGCTCCCGGCCGCCCCCTGGTGATGGTCGAGGCGGCAACCGGCCGGCGCCTGGCGCTCTCAGTGCCCGAGAGCGTCTTCACGGCGGCTGGCCTGCACGTCGGAATGGCGCTGCCGGTGAAGATCGACGCCCTCGGAGAAACGGTCGAGTTGAGCGGCGCGATCGAGGAGATGACTCCGGGCGCCGACCCTGCAAATCACACCTTCCTGGTCAAGGTGCGCCTCCAAGGGCATGAGGTTCCGGCGGGCCTCGCGGGTCGAGCCTGGGTGACCGTCGGATCGCGCAACACTGTCGCGGTCCCGGAGAGCGCCGTCGTGACTTCCGGGGGGTTGGCGATGATCGCGGTTCGCGACGCCACCGGGCTGGCACGGACGCGGGCCGTTGTGACCGGTGAGCGGCTTCCGGACGGCCGGATCGAGGTGCTGTCGGGGCTCGCCGGGGGCGAGGACGTGCTGCTCGAGCCCGGGACGATGCCGCCGGATGGCGCCGCGGTGCAGGAGTCCGGCCGATGAGCGATCCCACTGACCGCGTTAGCGTCGAGGAGGGCCGTCGCGAGGCGCTGCGACTGAAGATGTCCCGGCGTCCGCTGGGGGCATCCGGTCGGGTCGCGCGGGCCTTCCTCACCTCGAAGATCACGCCGCTTCTCGTCGTCTTCTCATTGTTGCTCGGCGGCTTTGCCGTCCTGGTCACGCCCAGGGAAGAGGAGCCGCAGATCAAGGTGCCGATGGTGGACGTAATGGTGGCGCTCCCTGGCGCTTCGGCTCAGGAGGTGGAGCGGCGGGTCGTGTCGCCCGTCGAGAAGGCGATCTCCGAGATCCCGAACGTCGACTACGTCTACTCGACGACGCAGCCCTCCGGGGGGATGATCATCGCCCGGTTCCTGGTCGGCACCGACCCTGATCAGGCGGTGGTCCGGGTGCACACGAAGCTGGCCGAGTTGACGCCGACACTGCCTACCGGGGCGCTCCCGCCGGTGGTCGCCCCGCGCGGCATCGACGACGTGCCCGTGGTGGCCTACACGTTGTGGTCCCGGGACGCGACGCCACTTCAGCTACGCGCGGTGGCCGACGAGCTGAGAGTCGAGCTGACGCACCACCCGCGGGTCGCCCAGGTGACAGTCCTCGGCGGTCAACAACGAGTGGTTCAGGTTGTCTTCGACCGTGAGCGCCTGGCCAGTCACCACGTGTCGCTCCTGCAGGCATACCAGTCGCTCTCGGCCCTCAACTGGCGGCTCCCTGCCGGCAGTTTCACGGCGGGAGGGACCGAGACCGCGGTCGAGGTCGGCTCGTTCTTCCGCTCGGCGGCCGAGGTCGGTGAGGCGGTCATCGCAGTATGGGGCGGCGGCCCGGTCTACCTGCGCGATGTCGCCACGGTGTCCGACGGTGCGGAGGAACCGACGCAGTACGTCTGGATGATGGCCGGTGCGGCCCGCGATGCCAAGGGGCTGCCTGCCTCACTCGACGTGCCGGCCGTGACGGTTGCGGTGGCCAAGAAGCCCGGCACGAACGCGGTCGAGCTGGTGCGGAACCTCGACGCACGAATCGCGCGCCTTCGGGGCCCGGTACTTCCGTCGAACGTCGAGGTGACGAAGACCCGTGACTACGGGTTCACGGCCAATGAAAAGTCCTCCGAGCTGATCGAGCACATGGGTATCGCCACGCTGGCGGTCGTGCTTCTGATGGCGTTCGCCCTCGGGCGCCGCGAGGCTGTGGTCGTGGCGGTGGCGGTTCCGACCACCCTGGCTCTGACGCTCGCCGCGTCGTATGCATTCGGCTACACGCTGAACCGGGTCACGCTGTTCGCATTGATCTTCGCCATCGGAATCCTCGTCGACGATGCCATCGTGGTCGTGGAGAACATCCACCGGCACTACGAGCTCGGATGGGGACCTCCGCGCCAGGCGACGTTCTTCGCGGTCGACGAGGTGGGCAACCCTACGATCCTGGCGACCTTCGCGGTCGTGGCTGCACTGCTTCCGCTCGCGTTCGTCTCGGGCCTGATGGGGCCGTACATGCGGCCGATCCCGATCAACGCATCGGCCGCGATGGTCTTTTCCCTGCTGGTGGCGTTCGTGGTCTCCCCCTGGTTGACGCACCGACTGTTCCGCCGCTACGCCGAGGAGCATGCCCGGTCGGGGAGCGCGAGGCCCGACGCCGAGACCCCGGAAGAAGGACGGCTCCACCGTTTCTACGAACGAATATTCACACCGTTGCTCGAGCGTGCGTGGCGACGCTGGGCGCTCTTGGGAGGCGTCGTCGTGCTGCTGCTGGCGGCTGTCAGCCTCGTGTTCCTCAAGCTCGTGACGGTCAAGATGCTGCCGTACGACAACAAGAGCGAGATCCAGGTCGTGGTGGACATGCCGGCGGGGACCACGCTCGAAGCCACTGCCGCCGCGGCGCGCGAGCTCGCGGGTGCGGTCCGCACTCTGCCCGAGGTCTCCGATGTCGAGGTGTACGCGGGGACTTCAGGCCCGTTCAACTTCAACGGCCTCGTGCGCCACTACTTCTTGCGCTCGGGCCCGCTCGTGGCCGACCTCCAGGTGAACTTGCGGCCGAAAGGTGAGCGCCACCGGGCCAGTCACCCCTTCGCGATCGCCGTCCGCGAACTGCTCGCGCCGATCGCCAAGCGGACCGGTGCCAACGTCAAGGTCACGGAGGTGCCCCCCGGACCGCCGGTGCTCTCGACCCTCGTGGCGGAGATCTACGGGCCGGACCTCGAGCGGCGCGTGGACCTCGCCAAACAGGTGAGGGCGGTCTTCGAGAGCACGCCGGGCGTGGTGGACATCGACTGGTACGTCGAAGCGCCCGGGCCACGGTTCGACGTCGAGGTGGACCGTGAGAAGGCGGTACGTTCCGGGGTGACGCCCGAGGTCGTGGTGCGCACTCTTCGGGTCGCGCTCGACGGCGCCCAGGCCGGTCTGCTCCACGACCCGTTCGCCCGTGAGCCGGTGCCGCTGGTGCTGCGCCTCGACCGTGCCCAGCGGTCGAGCCTGGACGGACTCCTGGACGTCGCGGTGCAGGGAGAGCAGGGGCGTCTCGTGCCGCTGCGCGAACTCGTGCACGTGACTCCGACCGTGCGGGAGAAGTTCATCTACCACAAGAACCTGCGGCCCGTGACGTACGTCGTCGCGGAGATGGCGGGAGCGGCCGAGGCGCCGGTCTACGGGATCCTCTCGATGGCGAAGCGGATCGAAGCCCTCAAGGGTCCCGACGGGCGTGCGGTGCAGGTGATCTCTACCCATCTCTCGGAGGACTCCGCGCAGTACGCGATCAAGTGGGACGGCGAGTGGCAGATCACCTACGAGGTTTTCCGGGACATGGGCGTCGCCTTCGGCGTCGT
>Ga0116107_1001629_pt1 | contig 12939 bp, 8 predicted proteins | sample June2015DPH_6_10_FD_88969 | JGI IMG/M metagenome (GOLD analysis project Ga0116107, IMG submission 88969) | Peatland microbial communities from SPRUCE experiment site at the Marcell Experimental Forest, Minnesota, USA - June2015DPH_6_100 | ecosystem: Environmental > Terrestrial > Soil > Wetlands >... | reverse complement strand
CGACTGTTTCCCCTTTCGCGTTGGTGGCCTTTGCCACCGACGGCGTCAACCGCCGTCCTTGAAAAAGTAACACTTCTTCACGCATCTTCCGCGATGTGTCGTCGAACCGATAAAAGTTCATAAATCCGATTATCGCGAACAGCGAATCGTTGTAATTATCTATCTCGTTTCGGAGTTCTTGTTCGGCATTCATGGCTGAGGAAGTTTATAGTCAAGTAGCCGTCCCTCGGCATAGTCATCAAAAATGTGATTGATCAACCGCTTAATAGCCGCGATAGACGCCTTGAGTTGAGGAACAATGATGAGTTGTCGCCGGTCGAGAACCCACAAATCAAAGGCGCTACCATCAAAATAATCGAGCACAGAAAGATGAACATAGGGATTGCCGTGAAGAACGGATACGGAAGAACCTTTCAAGCGTCGCATGGCCTGAATCAAACGACGATTTTCCTGCACGTTTTGAAATTGGTCGCCCTCGAAATCAATGACGAGCGGCAAAGCAGATGAGTCGGTTCGCTCCAAACGGGCGCGGTGACTGAACAGTTTCAGATTTGCATCAATGGTTTTGCAGGTCGGCACGATAAATGTCTGATAAGCCCGCGTGAAAAGAGAATTCGCCCTGACAATGCCTTGTCGTGTGAACGCAATTGTCGCCAGAGAACGCTCTCTGGACATGACCTCGAATTCCAAAGATTGAAACCAGCCATTGTGCTCCTGAATCCACTGAAAGGCATCATCAAGGGTCATTTCAGGCCAACTCACGATAGGCATCGTGTTGAGATGACTTCCCTCTTGGTAACGCAGTCGTTGAGACGCGCGCGTAATGATCAAGTCGGAATAACCGCCATCGGCTTTGAATGTGTCGAGCAGTCGCTTCATTCTTTTATGCGAGACGAAGGTCTGCATAATCATCGGATAAAGACTTTGGAAAAGCGGCTGCAATGCACGGCGAAAAAACGGTGTTGGTTCAAGACAGAAAGCCACAAAGACGCTCGGACAATCCTTCTGTTGAAGGATGAAAAATGTTCCCGTATCACTTTTTTCCTTACCATTTTCTGTGAATTTATAGTCGAGCCGAAAGGCCAGCAGTCCATCCACGCGATAAACCAAAGAAACTTTTTTATCACCACAAATTTGGCCATCAAGCCAATCAAGCGAAGCTTGATTGCATCCAAACGGAACGGCGCGGACATTTCGTTCTTCGCTGGCGAGCAGCGAATCAACCTGTTTCACGAAATCGTCAGGTTTATGCTCCTGCTTATAGAAGGCCGCCAAATGGTCAAAGGACTTCATGATTGGTTCACCTTCCCAATCCACATCAGTTCCAGATTTTGTTTCTTCGTCACAATTAAATCACGTCGGTTGTTGCAACGGATAAAGGCGTCGCGTTTCTCCAGAATTCGACCAAAATCTCCCAGATTTTGCGCTGCGCGGCCATCCAGCATCAGGGTCAGCAAGTGTTTCGATTAACGCCAAAACATTTTGCCCAAAACCAATGGCATCCGCATCAAGCAAATCAAAGGACAGCTTGTTAAAGTGGCAACCGAACACATTTCTGGCTTGGGCAATTCGATTCAATTCGTCGAGAATGGGGGTTAAACTTTTTGTTTGATATATGGCTGTTCCGGCGGCGTCCTTTCCGGTCATTACTTCCACTTGCAGTGCTTGGCGCAGTTTTTTGTTAATACACGGAAGCAGGTCGCCAAGCGTGTAAAGGCCATCCGCACGACGTGGACATGAACATTCGTAGAGTTGAGTGAGAAAATCCAAAGCCGCTTCAAGAATAACACCCGCCTTGGCACAGACCAGTTGAGGATCAGGAGCCGTTTCAGCCAAAAGCAGGCGCAGACGCTCCGCATCAGGCACGCTCCGAATGAGAGTAAGACCGTTTTTGTCCGTCCATTTCGTCAGTTCGATGAAATGACATTGGCCGTTTTTCAACCAGCCCCAACGAAGTTTTTGTTTCCACGGTCGGTAGTGAGTTGTGATAATACAATGCCGAAATTTTACCGCCTCCGTATAAAGCATTTCAATCAATCGTTCTACATGAGGTTCGTCCACGCTTGCCAGAATATCATCCAAGACGAGAATGGTTCTTTCCGGGCCATCCAATGCTGCTAAAGCAAGGAACACACACAATCCCAGCGTGTCGAGGTGCGAGTCGCTGAAATATGCTTGAGGCGGAGCACCTGTTTGTCCGCAAAATTCAGCGCCAATTTCTAGCGAAGCCCGTCGATTTGGATCAAGCTCCAAACTGATTTTGTTTAGCCCTTCACTAGGATGAACAATTTCGTAAATGCGACCGACTTCGCCAGCAATCTTGGAAAGAATTTCGTCGGTAAGTTTTCGACGCTCCTGTTCAACTATTTCCAATGCCTTTGAAAGTCGTGGCAGCAAAACATCGAGTTCTTTCTGCGCCCTTGAGTTGTCTTGAAGTGTTTTAACCGCGAGCTTAAGCGTTGATATAAATTGTTTTCGATCCTGCCTCGCAATTTCGACTTTTTTCCATTGAGCGGGCAAGTGACCGGATTTTTTCAGCCAATCTGAAAGAGCCGAAACATCTTCCGGTGCTGGTGTTGATGGAAGTTCAATATCCTTCGACCAATCATACTTTGCTCTTGCTGCTTCAAATTCTTGAACGTGCCGTTTGGCATTATTTTTTAACGCCTCCTGTTGTTGAAGCGCTCGTTGAAGCTGATTGTCTGCGGCTTTTTGCTGCTGCAAAGCGGCTTGGAGCGCAGAGAACTGCTCCAAACGCACTTTGATTCGTTCAGCAAGACCATTTATTTTTTCTGCGCTTTCACATAATGGGCAGGCCACTGGCGTTGGATGCTTGTGAAAATAACCGCTGGCGGCTTCCAGAATGTTCATTGATTCGCCGGCGTCCGCAGCGATATTTTGAGCGCATTCCTCGGCTGTTTTTTTTGCTTTTGTTGCAGCCGATTGTGCAGTCTGCGCGGACTGTTCTCCGGTGGTGAATTGCGCGGGATAATCCGTTAATCGGGTAAAAGCGTTCTGCAAATTATTCAAAGCATCCAGTTCCGCAGCCGAAGAACCTGCATCTCGCTTTGATTCAGCTTCAGCCCACGCCATATAATCTTTGCCCTGCTTGCCAGCCGTTTCCCAAAATTGGATGACAGCATCAAGATTTTCCCGCACACGAGCGACGGCGATTTCTCGGTTGCTGCTCAAATCGTGAATCAATTCGCGTAACGCCGCTTCGGACATTTCAATTCCAGAAACATCTATGAAGCGGCTAATAGCTGCATAACGCTCGCCAGGCTTCGCCTCAATCAATGCGAGAATTTGACTTCGCCGAAGCACCTCAACTTTGGGGCGCAATGCTTCGGGATTTGTAACGACGTCACTTCTTGCAATTGTTGCCGTGCAAGTATTTATTTTTGGCGGGTTTGTCGAAACTGTCTGCAAAATAACCGACACATCCGTCGGCTTCTTTCCAACCGATTGCCAATACTTATTGGTTTTGCCAAGACCGCGATTTTCCAGTGAGCCAACTTTTCCATTGCCAATAAAATCGAAGGCGTCGCAGATGGTGGATTTTCCGGCTCCATTTTCACCATAAATGACTGAAAGTTTCTTGTCTTTTTCAAACGGAAGCGTGAATGAAATTACTGAACCGCGAAGGTGCTCGATCGTGAGTTGGTTTAGCGCTTCTGTGCTCATGATTTAGCCTCTTTTTTCTCGTTTGTTTCAAGAGGCAATCGCCAATCTTCAGGGCGTAGTTTGCCCATTGCGAGTTTAGGCGAAAGTTTTTTGCCAGCCTCAGCGTCCAAAAGTTTTTCGGAAACGAGCCGCTCAATGATTCTGTTTGCCAATTTTTGCGATGGGGTATCCATAGGCTTTTTTTAGCCGATCAACTTCTCGCTTGCAGCGAGCACAGTCATATTTCGACATATTTTCACGGCGCTTTCGCACTTCGGGCAAATGATTGTCGGTTCTGCCATAAATTCTTTCCTAAAAATTATCGCGCAGGCCCAGGGTCGTCTTTTTCGCTGTCGTTCTGATCATTAAACACTGAATCATCCACCTTGTCGAAAGATTCTGGATCGGCAATTAACGGCAGACGCTCGAAATGCTCAACGGCATCCTCATCGAGCATTTCCGAAATTTGATGCGAAAAATCATCAACGAAATCTTCGAGTCCTTCATAAGCAATGTGTCCCCGATTTTCGACAAGCGATTGCAGCCATTCCCAAATGTTTTCCACCTGTGCGGTATCGAACTCGTATTTTTCGCGCAGTTCGTATTGTAGGGTCATGCGGCTCGAAAGCACGTCTTCGTTGGAATAAATCCGAATGGCGTAATACTGCCCCGGCTTTGCGCCAAGCTGACGGTCTGAATCGGTGAGCCTTTCCCAAAAATTTGCAAAAACGATTTTAACAGAGTTGCCAGTGGCCAACTGGAACTCGCAAGGTTCAAACACGAGGGTTTCGATAAAATCGTCATCCATAAATGCGCCCGTCCCATTTTTATTCGACCCTCCATCGTATCGAAAATAATTCCTTTTCCTCAACGCCCTGCTTCAACCGCGCTTCAATTTCCGACAGCAACGAATCCTTGCGCGTGTCCACGGCGTCCTGCGCCTCAAACAATCCACGCCGCTTTTCAGCGCGACGGGATTCCAGTTCTTTGATGCGTTTGTGCAATGCCAGCTTCAACTCCAAGCTGGCGGCGAGTTGCGCTTCGCGTTTGGCGTCCTTGATTTCACGGTCAATTTCCTTCAACTCGTGCTCAAGGCTTTCTTTGACGTCGCCAGCCCAGCCTTCCAATTTCTCCATTTCCTGCTCAAAAAACACGGCGTTCTTTTCACTCAACCCGGTCAGCACGGCCTGTTGCCGCTGGCTCAATTGGGCGTCCATCCTCGCTTGCGACGAGTCGTCCTGCGCTAAATTCAGTTGCGGCGATTCCGTAGCGGGCAGCGAAAACAAACGCTGGCACTCGTCGGGATCAAGTTCTTGGCCGTCATCCGTTATGCCGGCAAACAATAGCCAGTCTTCGGTATCGAATGACGAAATTGTCAGGCTTGTCAGGCACAACCAGCCGCTTTTGCCGACAAGCGGTTCAAGGATTGAAATGGTTTTTCCCGTGCTGGTGTATTTGAAAACGATTTCGCCGGGGACGGTGGCGAGCGCTTTGCAATGGTGGATGATTCGCTGGGCGAGCGGATGGCCGACACGATACAGGTTGGCGTCCTCCACATTTTTCCCGCTGCGGTATGGGCCGGGATGGATAATTTCATCCGGGAAAGGATTGTGCGTCAGCACAAAGGCGTTCTGGCCGTCCTCAAATTGAGCAAACGGTTTCAAGTAGTAGCGGGTGAGTTGCCAGAGCCAGTTGTCGAACTTGGTGAGATAATCGCTGCTTTCCCGGTCGCTGATTTTCAGTTTTTCGTGGACTTCCACGTCAAAGTTTTCGAGCAATTTTTGCCGCGTCTGCTGCATCTTTTCGTCAATTTGTTCCTCAAGCTCTTTTTGCAGCGCATTGAAATTGAATTCGATCTGCTCCGGCGTGCGGCAGGTCTGATAAATCTGAACGATGCGCTTTTCAAAATCCACGCCGGATTCAATTGCTCCAAGCACTTCATCGCTCGCGCCAAATACGCCGTCGAACAATTTGAATTTTTCATCAAGCAACTGATAAACGCGCTGGTCGGCGGCGTTGGCCTTGTTCAAGAAATTCACCACCACCACGTCACATTTCTGGCCGTAACGATGGCAGCGCCCGATGCGCTGCTCAATTCGCTGGGGGTTCCACGGCAAATCGTAGTTTACTACCAGCGAGCAAAATTGAAGATTGATGCCCTCGGCGGCGGCTTCCGTGGCGACCATGACGACGGCCTCGTCGCGGAAATAATCCACAAGCGCGGCGCGCATATCGGCGGTGGGCGAGCCGGTGATGCGGTCTGTGTTCTTGTGCTTTTCAAGCCAGGCGCGAAAAATCTCTTTCGACTTCGGATCGGTGTTCGTGCCGTTGAACAGAACGATTTTCCCGACGTATTCGGTGCTTTCCAGCAAGGCGCGCAAATACTCCTGCGTGCGTCTGGACTCGGTGAAAATAATGGCCTTCTTCTGCGCGCCTTTTTCAATCGCGGCAGCGAAACCGCGTTTCAACGCGGCGAGCAAAACCTCGCCCTTGGAATTTTTAATGATGGATTGGGCAAGCGACTGGAAATATTTTAGCTCGTTCACCTCGTCGCCAATTTGCTGTAATTCTTCGGGCGTGTAACGGTGCTTTTCGTCTGGCGGCGTTTCATCGTCCGTCCATTCTTCCTCGGTTTCGTCAATCGTTTCAAAGTCGGGCGCGACATCCTCCGGCTTGATCTCCGCCGGGTTCTGCTCGGCAGCGATGGTTTCGAGTTTGGCCGAAAGCGCGCCCAACGTGCCGGAAATGGCGAAGGTGGATGACGCGAGCAGTTTTCGCAAAATAAGCGTCATCAACTGCCGCTGCCCGGCGGGCAACGCAAACAAGCTTGGGCGCTGCAAATAATCGGAAACAAGGTCGTATAATTTCCGTTCCTCCGCCGACGGATGAAATTCCTGCACGATGGCCTTGCGATTGGTGTAGGGAACGTATTCGAGCACCTGCCGGCGCAAGGTGCGCTGGCAAATCGGCTTCAACCGCGCCTTCAAGTCGGCGTGATCCTTCTGGCTGGCAAGGTTGGTGAATTGTGATTTGAAACTTTTCAAATCGCCGAACGTGTAATCGTCAATGACGCTAACCAGCCCGAATAATTCCAAAAGCGAATTTTGCAGCGGTGTCGCGGTGAGCAGAATTTTGGGGAACGGCGCGACGGCGTTTTTGATGGCGTTGGCGATGCGATTGGCCGGCTTGTAAACATTTCGCAGCCGGTGCGCTTCATCAATGACGACGAGATTCCATTTCACCTGCTGGATATAAACGTCCTTGCTGCGGGCGAAGTGATAGGAGCAAATGACAATTTCGTCCCGGTCAAACGGGTTTAGATTGCCCTTTTTGATTTGCTCGTTGAATGTGCGCGTTTCGAGGATGACGGATGGCAGAAAAAATTTGTCGGACAATTCCTGATTCCATTGCTTGCGTAAATTGGCGGGGACAATAATGAGCAATTTCCGTTTTCGCTCCGCCCATCTCTGTGAAAGCAAAATTCCAGCCTCAATAGTTTTTCCCAAGCCGACTTCATCGGCAAGAATTGCCCCCTTGGAAAGCGGCGAACGAAATGCGAAAAGCGCGGCGTCAATCTGGTGGGGATTTAGATCAACCTGGGCGTCAGCCAGAGACGCCGCGAGCTTCTGAACGCTGTCGGATGGACAGCGCCTCGTCAGAGCGTGTGCAAAGTATTTTGCATGGTAGCGGGTTATCGTCTCTTGGAACACGAAAGAAAATCTAACAACTCGATTCGCTAATTAAAACTAAAATGGCAATGGGCGATTAGCGGCGCGAGCGCGGAAGTCGGACAGTTCCGACGGGCTTTGCGGTTTTGACGCCTTTGACTTTCAACATGGTTTGCGCAAGCAGCCGCATCTGGTCGTCGGCCACTTTAGGCGGGAGAATTCGCGCGAAGCGGCCTTCCATTTTGTCCATGCCGGGAACAGTGGTTTCGCCGAGGTTGAAAAACTTTCCGTTGCCGCTGCGGATGATGGGCAGGAATTTTTGTTTCTGGCCGCTGTGCGACTCACCCATGAGGACGATGACTTCCTGACGGTCAAACGCCTCGGACGGCGGTTCGGTCATGTCCATTTTCTCGCCGGGCGTCGCGGTTTTCATCCAAGCTTCGAGTGCCATGACGGAAACCGTGGCGGCATGGGCGATGCACACAAGCCGGGCGGTAGTGGCGAAATCATCCTTCTCGTTGGCATCCACCAACGAAGCCGGGACGAACATGAGCGGACCGTCCGCGCCAATCAGAAAAAGCGTGGGCGACATTTTTCCGCTGTTGTGCATACAAAACCCGGCGTAATGCTCGGCCTGTGCGAGCAGGTCGTCTAGGGTTTCGAGTTTGTTCGGTTGCACTGTCAATATGTTGATGCGAACGGAACGAAAGGACAAGAATCGGTTCGGGCGTAGGGCAAAACCCTAACGCAATAAATTCGAGTGCTGCTTCAGCCATCGCTCGGCCTGCAAATAATCAGGAAACAAGCGCTCCACTTCCTGCCAGAATTTTTCCGAGTGGTTCATTTGTCGCCGATGCGCCAATTCATGCAGGATGATGTAGTCGCGCACAAAATCGGGTGACTGAATCAATCGCCAATTGAGCGAGATGGTTCCGCGCCGTGAGCACGAACCCCAGCGAGATTTTTGATTCCTCACGGTGACGCGGGACATATTCACTCGATGCAGTGCCGCCAATTCCATGACGCGCAGCGGCAGTTCCTTGGACGCAAGAGCGCGAAGGTGTTTTTGGATCGCTGGCCGCAAGTCAGTGTGTGCATCGGAAACTTTTATCCGTTCGGTGCTGAAACAAATTGAGCCGTCAGCGTCAGGTTCAATGCGAACCAACTCTCCACGAAAAAAAATCTCCGTTCCCAGATTCCAAGTGTCAGGAATTTTTGGCCGGGCTGCCAGACGTTGGAATTGTTGTTCAAGCCAACCAACGTTTCGTGAGGCGAAATCTCTGGCTGCTCGAATGCTTCCGTTGCGTGGGATCGTCACTCGCGCTGTGCCATCGGGACGCAGACGGAGCAAATAGCGACGCGCTCGCGGATGATGCACCATTAAAAGTGACACCGTTCGCGAGCCGACCTGCATCGCATCGGTCTTCGGTTCTTCTAGCTTTTTGAATCTGAAAAGTTTTTTTAGAATCACAAAATCATCAATCTCCCCACCAAGGTTTTTCAAACATATCCCGGTCAATCCGCACCGGCTCGATGCAGCGAGGGTCATCCGTTTTCGGGCTGTTGACGAGATTGCTGACTGGATAAATTTTCAACGGTTCTTGCAGCGGACTGTTTAACGCTGATTGAAACAATTCGCTGCCGGGTTTGTTTTCCAACCACCAACGATAATGCGCCGGTTTCACGATAACCGGCATTCGGTGATGCAACGGGGCCATCGTCTTGTTTGCTTGCGTCGTGATGATGGTGAAAGATTCGATGGTTTGGCTGGGCGGTGCTTCCTCCAAATCGGTGTCGGGTTGGCCAGATGATGGCGGTTTGATCCATCGTTCCCACAGACCGGCAAAACAAAACGGTTCGCCACTTTTAAGCATTATCCGAAATGGTTGCCGTTTTCCCTCCCTTTCCTGCCATTCGTAAAATCCGTCAGCCGGAACCAGACACCGCCGTTGCTGAAACGCCTGGCGAAATGCCTGACGACTGTTGAGAGTTTCGGCTCGTGCATTGATAAGGGCATTCCCCGTGGTTTCATCCTTCGCCCATAAAGGAATCAACCCCCAACGCATCAATTTTACCGCCGGATTTTTGTTCTCCATGAAGATCACCGGAGCCATCTGCGTCGGGGCGATGTTGTAGCGCGGCCCGAAAAAAGCAACGCGCATGACGGCATCCACCATCTTCATCAGCTCGGACAAATCTTTCGCGTTGGAATAACGTCCACACATCACCTGAATCTAACGCAGTCGAGTATGGGATGTTAGCTAATTTCGTCGCGTAACAGAGGGATGACTTGGTTCTACGTTTCGCGTTCTGTTTTGCCGATACTGCTCAAGAGATGGGTGTGTTCGCAAACTCTCTGACTGCATTGACAACTTCGTCAATCGTTTCCTCGACATTGAGCCTATCAACCGTTCGGGAAATCGTTTCTCCATCTTTTTCTGCAAACCGGGCCTTTCTTTGCATCGCGTCCTTCAATTTGGCGGGTAACACTCCTTCGCGATTGAACAATTTCAGCTCAAAGTCACCATTTTTATTGGCCACATCCAAAGCTATGATGCCGTGCGCGCATTTGTAATTCAGATATGCACAGGGCTCCTCAGAGTCGGTATGCGGTTCGTAGTAGTCCGGTTTAGCAAAGGGGACCAAATCGCCCTTCTTGTGCTTCTCCAACAAAAGTCCAACATAAAGGTTATAGGTAAAGAGTTCCGCATGCGCACCGCTCATTCTGATTCCTCGGAGAAGATAGACGCAATTCTCGGACTGCCATCGAATCATTCGATTTTGGCAAAACTCTATCATCTCACGGCTTTGGACGATTAATCGACGCCACTCTGGCATCGGGAGAACACGCCCGATTACGGAATCCAGAGACTCGTTGACGCTGGCTTTGAGGTCAATCTGATCGAAAAGGTCTTTGACATAGCGCCTTCTTACCTCAACGAAGTCATCTGCCTCAATTCCTCCCTGTAGGAGTGTCTTCCAACTCACATCGCGCTCTGAGTCAATGAGGAAGCTGTAGTTACTTCCTTTCCGAAGCAAATAATCTCCAATAGAAAGAAGAGCCCTCTCCCATCGGCTCTTGCCAAAGTCGTTCAGTCCTTTGGCTGAAAAAACTGCAGACGCTTTCGCGAAGTATTCTCTGAATAAATTTAGATACATGGCGTTATCGGTCTCGCTCCATGTGCAAGTTTCGCTCTCTAACCAGCGCTTGAGCACCCCGGAAAATGTGAATAGAAATTCAATCTGTCCCTTGAAATATCCATGTTGTTCCGATTCCAGAATTAGCAACCGCCATTCGTCGCCTCTGAGTATCAACTGTGCTTTCAGCCGTTCCTCCCTTATCTGCTGTTCGTTGAATCCCTGCACCTTGACCTTCGGATCGGAAAGTTGATGGAGGATTCGTTGGGATGCACCGAGGAGGTCGTTCACGGATCGAATGCTGCGGCAAAAAGCATCCAGCCCGCCGTAGGTGCTATTTTCCGCCAGATTCTTAATAACCCTCATCCAATCCCAAAAGGAATCCAATTGCATGTCGTCCCGGTTCTTTCGAACGTAAGCGCAGTAAGCGTGAAATTGAACCATTTTCGCGTAGGTTACCTTCGTGGCGTCTTTAATGACGCTCTCGAACATGCTATTCTCGTCGTAGTAGGCCGCATCGCGCAGATGCGTTTTGATTCCTCTTGGAACTCCGCACCAGATGTCTAGGACGAAAATGAGCGTTTCGACAAGTTTCCGATCAATACATCTATTCTCCTCATATTTGGCGAAGGAAAAGGACAGTGTTTCGTCAATCAACTCTTTGAGAGCGGCATCCGTTCCATCATGATCAGGCTCCCGTGTCACAATAGCCAACACCCTGATTAAATTCATGGTTTTCTCGTCGAAGAGATCGGTCTTCGGATCCCTGTAGTTCCAAAACAAGTCCGCCCATGACGTATCGATTCGGTCGCTGAAGTAGGCTTTGATCGAAACCTGCTTTTCGTGAAGAGTCATTGTCTCGACAGGGAAAAGGGCATTTAGCTTCTGTTCGAGCCTGGCTTTGAATGTCTCGAATGCAGTGAGAGCCTTCCCTCTGGCATTCATCTTTATGTAAAGTTCATCCGAGAGACCAAAATGTTTGAGGTTCAGCAAGTGAAAGGTGATGTAGGGACGGTCCGACCGGACAAGGCGGTCGTAGAATCCATTCTTGTTAGCGAACCGCCTGTCAATGGCATCAAGCATCTCAAGTGCCGACTGAATGGTGGGGTCCAGTTTCCATGAGCGAAAGAACCGCGACTGGTCGCTAATCATATCCGAAAGTTTCAAACCTCCGCTGGGTGCCGCCCCTGGATAATATGTCACCAGAAAATCAAAAAACTCCTCGGAGCTCGAACGCACCGCGTAGGAGAACCGCGATTTCTGAACATCCTTAAACTTGATGAAGGCAGTAAAGTGGTCCCATTTGCCGTCCTTCCATGCGAGATACCAGTGCAGTAGGAAAAGGGTTGTTAGGCGCTGTTGGCCGTCGAGTAGAAGGAATGCCTTTCGCCCCGAACCCTCGACACTCCCGTAAACAAAATCCAGATCAAGCGGGAGCGTTGTTTCTTCATCATTCTTTTCCAAAGTCTTGCAAAGGGCGCTCAGGAACTCCGTTCGGACTTCCGTTGCCGATTTTCTCCCTTGGGCGTAATCCCGTTGAATGATGGGGATCTCAACAACCGGGTGCCTATCGAACAGAACGCGAAAGGTCACCTGCTCACCTCGAAATTCGTTTGCTTCTCGATTCACGTTGTGCCTCCTTCTCCCGACACGAAGAAACCTGCCAGAGTTTCCACGATAGCCTTGAGATATGTCTGACTGTCTTCCACAGCCCAAAACATCATGTTATCAATCCTGCGACTGTAGCATTTCAGGAAAACGTTCTTGGTGCAGAGTGGCACAAAAGTCCCTTCCCGGTCGCGCCTGAGAATAACTCTGCGTTTCACCGGAAAAAGTGCATTTTTGTAGCTCCGATTTGTAGCCGCATCAAGCAAAGCTAGGTTAGCAATGCCATTATCAGTTTCTTTGACCCCATTCTCGCAGAAATGGGACAGTAGTTCTTTGTAGAGTTGGTCAAACTGAGTGCCTTCGAACTTCTTTGCTGTAAGCGTTGCTTCAATTCGTTTACGAAAACCAATTTCCTGGGGGCTTTCATTCAGACACTCGGAAGCGTGTGTCAGCCAATTGATCTGGTCGCCCGGGCTCTCGGGCTTGCCGGATTCGACGGAACGAATGTGCTCAATATCCCAATTTTCTTTCTTGTAGCTGTCGAAAGGAAATCGAAGGTTCGAGGCGTCATTCTGAAGAAGCGTGGCGATATTGAACAACAAGAGGAATGATCGTATCTTCGGTGAATCCTGCCCATATTCCAGATCATTGACCTTTTTTTCTATGATAGTCTTCAATCCTTCATGGTTGCCATCGTCAGCAAGCTCATTCCCGATGAGTCGCTCAAAGATTCTCTGTTTTAGTATGCGCTGAAACGCGCTCTTCGTTACGGAACTTCCCGCTTTCCGTATGTCGAGAAGCTTGTCCCCGTCATGAATCAAATACCCGATTAGGTGGTAGAGTGTTCGGTCGCTAAACCACT
>Ga0116107_1001627_pt1 | contig 12941 bp, 10 predicted proteins | sample June2015DPH_6_10_FD_88969 | JGI IMG/M metagenome (GOLD analysis project Ga0116107, IMG submission 88969) | Peatland microbial communities from SPRUCE experiment site at the Marcell Experimental Forest, Minnesota, USA - June2015DPH_6_100 | ecosystem: Environmental > Terrestrial > Soil > Wetlands... | reverse complement strand
TGTGAATCGTTCCTCTTCGTGGTGACTTTCCTGTGGTGGGTTGTGGATGGGCATTTTGGTTGTGGTTTGAGCACCCCCAACTTGCCCGCCCAACCCGCCATCCACAACTTTCGGCTATTACTCTGCGTCACGCGCTGGCCATCGCTCTCATCCGTCTCATCTGATTCCCTGCCCCAGCCTCGTAAAGCACAGGCAGGGCACTCAAGCCATACTTTAGGATTACCATAAATCAGGTGGTTTTCGAGCTGGCTACCCTTGGTGCAGCGGCGAAGACTGAGAGTCCATCTCGGTTTGCCCAAGTGAAAGAGCAAGCGTGATTGTCTGTAGCAATGCCATCACACAATCTACCCACTAACTAGGGAAATTGATTTTGGCTCAACGGTATCAACCAACAATTTTACGCTCCCGCTAAGGCCCTTAAAGGGTCGAACCGGATCCACTTTCCACAGATTTCAACGTGAAGGCTAGGATATGAACATGTTTAATCGCAAACTTCTATGCAGTGTTTTCAATGCGCAAGAAGCTCGTGAAGCTATTCTGGGTGGCGCGCGCATTATTGATAGCGAAGACCCAAGGAGTGCTTTGGGTAACATTAAGCCCCAACAGATCATGGCCGTCAGCGATGCGGTTCTCTGGTACAAGCGAAATTTAGAAATACAATTGAGTACAAATATCGGCGAGGACCAGTTGCTATTTCGACGCTCGGAGACAGGGCAGGCCATCGAAAAGTCTCCTTATGAGATCGCCGGCAAGGCTTCCCAAGCGGCGATCGGGGTCGCGTGCTCAATGGGTACCAAGGTTCACGGTGCCAACTTGGTCAAGGTCGGTGTTGACGGCATGGACGTGGATAAATTGAAGGAGGTCCTTGCCGAGGTCGTGCTCACTTTGCATCGGACTGAAGAATTTAGTCATTGTCAGGTAATGAGCGTCCTGTTCGCCCAGGACGTGGCGTTATGGAACGAGCGTAAAACCATCGATGCGGTCCGTCGAGTGTTGGTCGAATTGCGAGAATTTTTTGCGAGTTCGCCCAAGGATCCTCTGGCTTTTGATCTGGCGAAATTTTCCGTGGGCACTCTGCGCGACCAAGATGGGCAGCTCTTATTTTCCGACCAGAGCCAAGTTTCGCTCGGCACTCTCATTCAGAAAAAGGTGTTGCCCGAAGGATCCAACAGCACGTTCATCCGCGTCAACGAGCTGTTTCCGCATAAGACGTTTTTCCCTCGGCTGGCTTCGGGCGACCGGACCAATCGAGCGGTAATCAAAGCGATGGTGGATGCTACGGCGGACGTCGGAGCCAATGCCATCATGCTTGATACTTCCATCCTGAGCAAGGCTTCCAATGTGTGCTTGGTTGATACCTCCGGAAGTGAAATGATCGATCTCAACCGTTTTCGGGTCCGGGATGAAATGGTTCAGCAGGGCATACTCAAGCTTGAGGATATCCGGTTTTTTGGCGAATATTGCCACTTCAGAGGGCTCGAAGCTAACGTTGCTGGATCGGTCGAGAGCTACCAAGCGCAACAACTGTGGGTCTTGCTTCCAGAGTTGGATCAACTCTCGACGCGGGGCGCGGCTTCGGGCGTGGAAGTCGATCCGTCCGACCCGGCCATTCAGGGTGAAGATACCCGTCAATACCGCGTGATCAAACGTACGCTCGTCCGCGGTATTGCTCCCCCAGAGCATGGCGGGGTGCTCAATCTTCCGGCTGAATGGCTGAGCAACACCGAAGCATTGAAAGCCATCGCGGAAACAAAGACCCTGCTCAGCAGCAAGCGCGCTGAACTTAGTTTGCCTCCGCTGCATACAAATTTCGTCGATGCGGAAGGTAACATCACTCATTCGGAACGCTGACTACAACCAGAGACCTAGCGCCATGCCTTCAAACGTTATACCCCTCAGCCAAGACAACCGCACACCCTGTTCGTTGCCACTCCCTGATGCCGATCTTTCGCTGGGCAATGCCAATTGGTTGAAAGGCCTACAGTCGATGAGCGACTGGATTTGGAGCGGCAATCTAAATCCCGTCGCTTTCCCCAATAATTTGGCACGATATTTTCTCCAAATCCCGGCGATTTTTGAGCAACAGTTAAACTTTTCGACGACGCTCATCTTTGACGAGCCGTCCTTTCGCAATGGCATTCAAATGTCCGGCTTTGTCGATCGCGTGACGCGTGAGCTAGCAATATCCTTCATCGCGCAGAGCCGGCACTGTTGGTACTCGATGACTCACCATGCCGTTCTTGGCTATCTCACGGCGAAGAAACACGGGCTGTTGGATGCCGAGTTTGCGAGGAAGTGGACCAACCTCACCGCCTTCCGCGAGAATCGCGATAAATACACTGAGCTCGAACTACAGGTTCTTGAATTCGCCGCAGCGTTTTCAACCAATCCTAAGTCTTACAACGATCAACAATACCAGCGCTTGCGCGCCGCCTTGAGCGAAGACAATGACACGCGTTACACCGCTGAGTGCCGATGGATGGATCAGTTGAACGCGGCGCGTGCAGCACGCGCGGGGGCGATCGCGAAAGGACAGACCGATGCAGCCGCCGATGCAGCCGCTGCCGCTGCCGCGACGGCGGTGCCTCAGGTATTCGATTCCCAGGCGAACAGCCGCAAGATTGACGCACAGATTGTGGAGCTTGCGTTCCTTTGTCTCCAGTTCGTCGCGCTCTCGGACGTATTCACGGCCTTGAGTATTCCCGATGAGTCATTTCTTCCTGGCGTCATGCAGAGCCTCCTGCCCGATTCTGTTATTTCGAGGCTAAATGAGCTAAACGGCCTTGGAGCAAGGGAGGTCCCGCCTTTGGTTCCGCCGTCGGTGGAGACACCCCTGGCAGATGTTGTTGCTGGGAAGGTTCTTGTCGAACCGGCACCGTTGAAGGGAACGCGCATCCCTTTGGTTCCTTATGAAACAAATATCCCGAATGACCGCGACAAAGGAGTTACGGTTGGCGGGGCGCAGGTCGGTGTCTATGGCTGGAATTTCGGGGCTCATTTCCCTGGCGGCCTCGTTTATGTGCTTTTGCTTCATCCGGAACTTGCTCGTTTCGAAGCTCCCTACTCTCTGCCGCTCTTGTTCAACGAAGACGAATGGCGCAATGGCACGCAAACCGGCGGCTATGTCTCGCGCCTCTTGAAGGAACTGGTTTTTCAAAAAATCTACCAGACCACGCGCACCCGTTACGGTCTCGAACATCACACGATGTATTTGACTAATGCCTATCTCGACGCCTATGGGGTGGGCCGGCCGCCAAGGCCGCAGCTTACCGAAGCGGAGCAGCAGGTGGTCCGCCGCCGGGCGCTGGAGCACGCCGAAAACGCAGTGCTCCATGTGCTGGAGCACGAAAAGGCGCCGCCGGGCATTTTCACTGCGCTGGAGGCGGCGGCCCTCGCTTGGACTGCGCGGATCATCACGTCGCCGCACCGTGCCCACGAACTGGAAGCCCCGCTGCGCGCTGAACTCGAACGCGAGAACCGTCGCGAAGTGCTCGCGGGTCTGCGTCGGTTGGATTCCACGCCCGGGATAGGTGAAGACGCGGCTTACCAGCGGCTGCAAGATCATCAGATTGCAGAGCTGGCCATGCTTATTGGCCACATGGATGGGCTCGGACGGGCCATGACAGTTTTGCGTTTGGAGTCGGAGGATCCGGTGCAAATCGTCAAGGGCGCGGTCGATCCGGCAACGTTCGCCATCAAGCCCTCGCTAAACGCCCAAGGCGAGATTGTCCCGACTGGCTTTTTCAACACCCGACCTGGACTGCTCCAGATCCTACCGGCAATCGGCGTTAGCGCACGAGCCCTCACCAATAACGAACTCCTTTTGAATCCTATATTGAACACTGAGGTAAAAAAGCAGCTGGTTAGTGGCAACACCCAGATACGCATCGCTGCTGGAACGGCGGCCGAAACGGCTGAATTTTGAGGTAATGCGGAGATCCCGATGAACACGCCACACCTTATCTACCAGCATACCCGCGAGCGTGCGGTGGCGATGGAGGTCGCCCAGAAGATTGGGCCGTTGGTTCCCACGCCGGCTAAGTAGGATTTCACAACTTTGCAATGGTCGGCCTACTCCGGCCATTTTAGCTCCATGCTCAAGAACTGGCCACTTTGCGGAACCTGTGCCGGAATCCTTTTCTGGGGAACCGGCCCGTTATCGGTGTCCGACCTTGCCGGAAAGTGGTTTCACTGAAAACTTCGACTTACCGCTGCCAATCGAATTTCGTATGGCCAATAAAACGACGCAGATAGACCCGACCCTTGCCGGGCAAATCGAAAGTGCGGAGCCAGTGCTGGGGTTTCCCATCCAATTCAGCTGGCACAAAAACTATTGGAGCGAATTATTTGACTGTCAGGTAGAGTTGATCCGCAACGACATCCGCCGGGCACGCGTGGAAGAAAAATTGATCATTTATTTGAGTTGCCCGATCAGCGCCCGAGGAGGCGGCGACGAAAGCACCAATGTAGAAATTGCCAAAGCAACCGAACGGCGTTTGCTCGCCCGCTGGGGCGAACGATTCTGGATTCTTAATCCAACGCAGTACCAAATGGAATCGAAAGAAGGCACGGGACTGATGGGGCAACACGCTTCAACGCTGGGCTACGATTTGGCGGAATTGCGCAGCCTGACCCCCAATGACCCTATCTCCGGCCGGCCGGCTCCGTTTGGAGGTGACTACATGCGCATGTGGACCAAGGTCCTGGTCGAGGATCGGGTGGATCCGCCCTACCATTTCACGAGCCAGGGTTCAGGTGATGCCCTGAAGAATACCGCGCAGCATTTTGATGCTTTCTATTTTCTCGGCCCAAGTGACGTGGCTGCATACTTCGCAGCGAGCGGTGGCCAAACACTTACCGCGGCGATTGAAGCTCACTTTGCGAGGAAATTCATTACCGACCCGGATTTTTGCGATAGCTACTCTATTGCGGGCATCGACTGGCGACGAGGGTGGCGCGACGACATAGGACTGTCCGACCAAGCAAAGCAAAACCAGACGGATTTGCGCCTCAAATGGGGCGACCTTCGCCGGCAATACGTTCGCTTCTATGGCTTGCGGGCGAGCGCCAATTTCAGCCTCGGCAGCCATGATGAGTGGAATATTCTTCGGCAGATCAACCGCCTGCGCCGCCAAGCCGTCCGGCCAAACGGCAAAGGGGACAACATCGGCATACCGGAGCAACTGCCTGGCTTCTTTGACGGCATTCAAATCGACCCGGGAGCATCCGAAGCTGAATTATCGCGAGGCTACGCGACCAGCGGAAACCTTTGAATCTGTTCCTCTCGGTTTTATTGCCGCCAACATCCGGCCAACTCCGCGCCGTCGCAGCAGTTCCGCCAAGTCCCCAAATGAGCAAATGGAACAGGACGTGAATCGCAGTTAATTGGATTTCACAGAGTTCTTGCTCTGCACTTTGCCGGATAAGCAAAACTTCAACTCGCCATCCCAATGTCCAAAGCCGTAGCTTACTCGAACAATGATGTCGTGCTGTTAGCCTGGCAGTACGACCAACGCCTGAATGGTTGTCTTGGCTTTCGCATCGAGCGGACCGATACTCAAACACGAGTAACCACTGCGCTGCCTGCGTGGGTGGGATTTGCCGGAACGCCTAACCCCCAGTGGGAAGCGCATACGACCAACGAGTGGCCGGTCCAGAAATTCAACTGGCGCGATTTAACGGCCACTCGTGGACGCACCTACACCTATGCCATCACGCCGATGATCGGGACGCCAGGCGATCTGCAACCATTACTCGCCCAGCAGCTGATCACCCGGGCGGTGACGCTGACTCCCCAATGCGGCAATTTCGCGGCGTATTTCAATCGCGGCATTTTATCGACCCAGTTCCTCGCGCATGCGCTGCCGAGCGGCCCCAGTGGTGCGCCAGACTATCAAGTGCTAACAAACCGCATCGACCAGCCGGGTGATACCCTGCGGAACCAACTTGCAGGCGAAATGATCATGGCGCTCCGCTCGCTTATCGACCGCGCGGCGGCTCAGGGCGGCCGTTGCTATCTTGCGCTCTATGAGCTCGATGACACTGAATTGATTCAGTTGCTTGTCGCGTCTGTAGGATTGATAGAAATCATTCTGTCCAACACCGGGACCGACGATGCGGAGAACAAGCCGGCCCGTCAAACCCTGCATGAAGCTGGAGTCTCGGTCACCGATCGCATGGTGGGAAATGGACACATTGGTCACAATAAATTCTGCCTTTATGTGGATGGCAACAACCAGCCCAGGGCTGTTCTCACCGGCAGCACGAATTGGACATCGACTGGTTTGTGTGCGCAGTCTAACAACGCTATTATCATCGAGTCCGATGATGTCGCGCGGGACTACTTTGATTATTGGCAGCGGCTGAAGGCTGACAACGGTGAACAAGGAGCGGCCTTGAGGACCGCTAATCGCAAACCATTTCCCGCAATGGTAGGGGGCGCTCCGGTCACGCTTTACTTTTCACCGAACACGGCGCTGAAGAACAAGCCAGCGGACTCGCCGCCGGCTCCCATCGATATGGCCGACGTGTTTACGCGGATCAAAGCTGCCAGGGAAGGAGTCGTATTTCTCGTGTTTCAACCAGGCTCTCCGAGCATCCTTGATGCGGTTGGTGTCGCGCAGACCGCAAACCCGCAACTCTTCGTTCGTGGTGCGGCGACCGACCCGCAGGCCGTGGACGCATTTCAGGCCACCTACTTGTATCATCAAAAAGGTCTGGACCCAGACGAGGTGGTCGCTGCTTCCGCAATCAACGACCAGTTTGCCTCGTTCCAAAAAGAGTTACTAAAGGCGTCGCCCAAAGCCCACGCAATTATCCATGACAAAACCGTGGTCATCGACCCGTTCTCGGAAAACCCGACCGTAATTACTGGCAGCCATAATGATGGATATCGGGCCTCCTACAATAACGACGAGAATCTCGTGATTGTTACCGGCAACCAGGCGCTGGCGCAGGCCTATGCGACCCACGTTTTCGATATTTACGATCACTACCGTTGGCGGTACATTCTTGGAAAGAAAGGGTCCGCGGCTTGGAACGGGTTACAGAAGGACGATAAGTGGCAGGATAAATATCTTTCGCCTGATTACAAACCGGAGTTTAGGTTCCTGCTCTGAACACGGGTCAGTGGCTGCAAATGGTAAAGATGCAAGACGTATTGCGGCCGAGAAGAATCTCCTCTCCACCTCAGATAACCGCCCAGACTAACCCTCCGAGTGGCTCGAAAAAGTGAGTCCGGTCAACTTCTCACCGACGATCTGCTCTTTGATGCGTTTTCGGGACTCGTCGGTCAGCCGTCTCGGTCGGTTGCGCTTGGCGTCGCGGCCGAGGTGCGGACCAATACCGTCAGGGATCAGCCCAGCGAGGCTCACATGAATTACGTTGGAAAATTTCTCGGAGACATACTCGTAACACGTCTCGCCTTCTTTGAGGGGTCACACAGCGTTGTCCGGAACGGACAATCACTGAACATCGGTATGAGGTATGCCGGTCTGTGGATTCAGCGGCGTATTGACTGGATGCACGAGCAGGGGTTCAAGCTGTCAAAGACCGGAAGCTGGTATCTGAGCGAAGACTTTCTTTCCGACTTTCTAGCTTTGCGCAGGTATGGCCTACTCACTAGCGGCTGCCACGAGTCAGCTTCCGGTATCTGTCGATGATTCGTTGATCCAGCCGGATGAGGCCGCGGTGATACCGCGCGCGGTCGTCCCCGGGCAGCAACTTTGTCAGCCTTAGAGGCATATACGGCTCGTAGCTCTCCAGCCGAAATCTGAAAGCGCCCCCAGAGCTCTTCCGTAAATGTTCTACGCTAGCCATGCATTCCGCAAAAACGTGGCCCTTCCATGACATCAAAAGCGTGCGCGGCCCGCCCGTTCTCGGGGGCCGGCCCGCATTCCAATTCCACGTGTCGCCGGGAATCGAACCCGCATCGGCCATCGCATCCAACTCTTCCTGCGGGGAACTATCCTGACCTGGTCCGCCGAATTTGTCCTCGGAGTGGACCAAGATCCATCCCATCGCAGGTTGGCGGCTCGCCGACGGCCGCGACAAACGGCTCCTCACGATTCGCAGCCGGTTGCCGTATGAGTTCCCTGCCGCAGGCGGCCGCGTCATTGCCTGCACTCTGCAAAGCCGCTTTATCCTGCGCGCGCTGGGCACACCGCCCTCCTCAAACCTCGCATCGAATTCCTTCAAAAGCGCCCGTACAAACCGGGGCTCATCGATGAGCACTCCGAGCTCAACATTGCTGAAAAGTCCGGCCTCCGTGAAATTGGAGGACGTCACGATCGCGGTGCGCTCATCGGCGATCGCGAATTTGGCGTGCAGCCCAATTCCGAGCCTTACCGCGCACCTCGGAGCGTTGATCAGGCGCATAATGGCGGCGGCCGATTGCGAGCCGGCTCGCACGCCGGCGTCGGAGAGCGCCAGCAGGAAACTCTTTCGGACCTTCGGGCCGCTCTTCTCCATGATGGACTCAATCACCCGGAGGCCATAATACGGGGCCGCAACGCGCAGGCTCACTCTTGCCGAGCACACGAACCTTTCAAATTCCTGGTCCCACGGGGACGTGATGATTTTCATCATGCGGCGAGTTTTGACGTTGGGCCGATTATTTCCACCATGTTTTTGGCCAGCTGTTGGTAATCAAACCCGGTTTCTGGCCAGCTGATGGTATCTTTCCCAATGATCCCGACCGGTTATTCTGGGGCGGGCTTGGCCAATTTATGCTACCCTGCACGGCCAAGTTGTGGTCCCCACGACAAAAGTGTCGTGGGGAGCATAAGTTGGCCAATTTGGCCAGCTGTTACTACATTCGGGTTTTGGCCAGCTGTTACTACCTGATTTAGCGAATGCGGCCTTGCGCCCTCCGGGTGCCATGTTTCTGGCCAGCTGTTACTACCCAGAACTGAATCCGCGAAGATCACGCAAAATGACCCCGGCAGAGGTAGCCGGCCACCTTCAGAACGCCCCCCTAGACGAAGTTTTTCACGCTTTGCCGCGTTAGGCGCCGTATGACGGCGAAGCATGAAAACTGTCGGGGTACGCTCGACCTACTACCATCGGCCGCAGCCCGAGGCCGATGAAAACCTGCGTCTGATGCGGGTGATCGACGAAACGCACTTTGCGTATCCGTTCTTCGGCAGCCGGCAGATGACGCGCTGGCTGCGCGGGCAGGGCTACCGGGTCAACCGCAAGCGGGTGCAGCGCTTGATGCGCCAGATGGGGCTGGAGGCGATCTACCGAAACCGAGCCTCTCGCGAGCGCAGCCCGGCCATCGGGTATATCCGTGACCATCGAACATGTTCCCGACCACGCTCGGCTCAAAGGACCCGGCTTCCGCGCACCAACCTTGCTCGCGCTTCCGTTGGATTATCTCCTCCGGTCACTCGCTGCAAAAACCGAGGCGCGGTTCTGCCCAAACTGGCTCCGAGCCTCGCTGGTTTCCGCACACCGTCACCTCAAAACCAACGACCCTGCAGGACCACGTTCTGGCAAAAAACGGGTGCGTTCAGCTATCACGGACAGCAAAAAAAGTGCGGCTGCGATTGAGCCCGGGCTGCGCTGCGTCTATTCTGCCGCCGGCTTGGCCGCGGTCGAAGGCCCAAAGCTCATTGGCTGGCGAACCCGCACGTAGGTGGGCACGCCGTGTCGGGTAGGCGGCGCATAACGCAAGTGCTCCACCGTCAACAGGGCGCTCATAGCGACGGTGTCATTGTCGGCCTTCACGATCCGTGGAGCCCGGACTTCGCCGTGTGAATCGATGTAGTATTCGATGACGCATTGGCCGGCGGCGGGCCGGCCAGCCGGATCGGTCATCACCATGATCTTCCCCTCGCGCAGCTCGACCGGGTGGTCCAGCTCGGCGGGCTTGGCGCGGCGGTAAACGAAGGGGTCCTTGGAGTTTTCGTAGAACCGGCGTTCACTCGCACCTATTGTCGAAGAACCGTAGGGAAGGATCCCGAGACCGTCGAAGTAGGCCCGCTGAACGGGATCGTAGAAACTCACGTAGATTTCAGCGGAGGTCTGAACGGCTTTCCCCTTGGCGAGGGCCGGTAAAAACTTCGCCTTCTGAACAAGCTCCTCGGCTCTGGCGAGCAGCCCATAATGGGAGGCCTCCAAAGCGAGATAGTCGACGACTGCTCCCTTCTCATTCACGGTGACCTGAAACTTGACGTAAGGGTTCTCGATCGCCAGCGACTGCAGGTCCGCCGGGATCACCGTTTCAGTGGAGCTGATGAGCTGGAGCGGGCGGGTGTCGGAATCGCCGGCTTGCAGACCAGGCGTCAGCGGCAGGGCGAAGATCAGGAGCAACGCGACGATGAATGAGATTCTCGTCATGGCATTCAGCATAACGCCGAAACGTCCGTTTCTACATCAAATATCTCCAAGGTTCGAGCCATGAGAATCCATTCGACGTTGTTCTTGATTACCGCGTTAGGCTCATGAGGCTTGCCGAGGAACCTGCCCCTCTCCCCTGAAACGGGAGTGGCCTTGTGTGAGGCTTCCGGTTCGCGTGATTCTGGGCTCGGTGGTGAATCACCAAGGAAGCGGGCGGCCTCGCAGCTCGTCCTGCCATAATTGACGCAAGGCGGCGATCGTGGCTGCCGGTAGCGGCTCCTGAGCAGCCGAGACGTTGGCCTGCAATTGGGTGACGTCTTTCGCCCCCGGAATGACGGTGGAGACCTCCGGGTGGGCCAAAACAAATCGCAGTGCCGCTTGCGGCATCGAGACTCCCGCCGGAAGAAGCGCCCGCACCTGTTCCACGAGGCCGGCCCTTCGTTCGATCACACTGCGAGGCCAACGGTTGCGGATGCCCTCAAACGTGCTGACGCGGTCGTACTTGCCCGAGAGCCATCCGGAATCAAGGGGTACTTTCACGATCAGGCCGACTCCGCGGGCAGCGGCGCCTGCGAAAGCAAAACGAGGCTCTTGGTGAAAAATATTGAACAGCACTTCGGCAGCCCGACTGGGCGTCGACTCCGTCATGGTGCGAAGCTCGTCACCCCAGTCCACCGAGGCGCCGAACGCGCGGAGCTTGCCTTCGCGCTGCAACATTAAAAGTTCGCCGTAAAGATCGGCGGCCTGTGCGCCGTCGAGCCGATCAGCCGGCGGATTGTGCAGCAGCAACACCTCCACTTGGTCGGTTTGCAGGCGGCGCAGGCTGCCCTCAAGCGAGGGCCGCAGCCTGGCTACCGAGAAATCCTTCGTGTGCAGGCCGGTGTGTCCGAACTTGGTGCAGATCACGGCCTCGCGGCGCCGCCCACGCAACGCCTGCCCGAGCAATTGCTCGCTAGCGCCGTCGCCGTAGCCGGGCGCGGTGTCGAAGAAGTTGCAGCCCGCATCGAGCGCCGCATGCACAAGCCGGATCGATTCGGTTTCGTCCGGGCCGCCTTGGAGCGGATTATTGAGCAACCAAGCGCCGAAGCCGATGGAGCTGACACGAAGGCCGGTATTACCGAACAGGCGCTGTTGCATAAATTGAATGCGTTGCAGCAATGCGACCGCACAGGTGACCTTGGCCGCTACCTCTTGCCGGGAGTCGCCGGGACGTAGACCAGCTCAATGCCGTCTCCGGTGCCCAGGTTTCGGGAGTACTGCTTGTGGATCGCGTCGTTCCAGTGCTCATGGACTCCAAGGCTCTTGAGGCGCGTCCCGTTCCGCTCCGGGTCGTAGACGCTGCCGGAGGGCGGCGCCTCGGCACGCGCCGCCTCGTGGAGGTAGTTGTCGCAATACGCGAGGTCGACGAGATTCGGCCACTCGCTTCTCAAAAAATCGATCCCGACCGAGTCGATGGCGACACCGTCCTGCGACAGCAAGACGCTCGAGGGCCAAGCGCCGTCGAATGGTGACATGTTCCACCGAAAGTGGGGCGGCCCGTTCACGAGATCATCGGCATAGAGGGCGTCGATCAGGAAAAGAACCGCCTTCGCGCCCATGTCCTTGTGCCCCATGAAGTCCACGAACGTCAGGTGCGACGGACTTCCGTCGCGCTTCGCCTCGAAGTAATCGTGGAAGTTCTTCCGCCAGTCGGGTTGAATGCTCGTCGCGCCGTACCAGTTCTTCGCACAGAGTGTCACACCCTGGCTGACGTGACCCTTGAGGATGGCCATGTCCACGGCGTAGGTAGCCTCGACCAGGCAGGATGCGAGTCCCGTGGCGAGCTTGGTGTCAACGGAGTATAAAATCGCGCCGTCCACGTAGGTCGCCTTGATCCGGCCGTCGCCGCCCGCATTGTCCACGAAGCGCACGCCCGGGAAGACGGCGTGGCTCTTCTGGTAGACGTCGTCGGTGATGTAGCGGCTCGCGTCGAAGACCGTGATGTCAGCCTCCGGCACGCCTCCGCCGTTCACGAGCGTTTTTAGCAACGCAAGAACGAGGTGGGGCGAAGCGTTGATCTCGGCCGTCGCGGCGTGGCTTGACGCGTTGTTCTCATTGATCTTGATCGCGACCTTCTCGCCCTTGCGGTAGCCGACATCCCCGCGGCCTGATCTCCGGTTGAAAGCCCGGAAAAGCGCATCCCATGCGGCCGCATCGCTCGCAGTGTCGGAGAGCCGGCGGATGCCATTCGACACCAGTCCGTCGATGGCGGTCTGATCGTTGAAGCGGTCCTCCCACCAGTTCCCTGTCCGGCCATCCCAAGAGGCCGCCTTCGGGTCGTGCGTCCAGACCACGCGGCCCGGCCGCACACTACGCGGCGTGCCAAACGGATGATTTGCCCCGTCCGCCGGCGTCCATGCGGTGGCTGGCTTTAGAGGTGGCGCGACGGGTGGAGCCGCTTCGGCCGCCGACCGGAAGTCGATCGAGTCGAGGTTCATGTTGCCGTTGGCTTCGATCTTCAGCGTCAGCACATGCCGGCCCGCCGGAAGTGACACGGTCGCTGCGTCGGTCAGGAGGGCCCAGTGGTGCCACTGTCGCCAGGCGAGCGGGTCCTTCGGGTC
>Ga0116107_1001621_pt1 | contig 12959 bp, 9 predicted proteins | sample June2015DPH_6_10_FD_88969 | JGI IMG/M metagenome (GOLD analysis project Ga0116107, IMG submission 88969) | Peatland microbial communities from SPRUCE experiment site at the Marcell Experimental Forest, Minnesota, USA - June2015DPH_6_100 | ecosystem: Environmental > Terrestrial > Soil > Wetlands >... | reverse complement strand
CCTTGGGCGTGTGCTGCCCTGAGGGCATCCGCAATTTGAATTGCCAGTTCCAGCATCTCGTCGAACGGAAGCGGCTTCCCAGAAATGCGGTGTTTCAATGTTTCGCCGTCTAGAAACTCCATTGCAATGAATTGTTGGCCGTCCTGCTCGCCGATGTCGTAAATCGTGCAGATGTTCGGGTGATTTAATGCCGATGCTGCCTGTGCTTCGCGGCGGAAGCGTTCGAGAGCAGCGGAATCGTGGAGCATTTCGGTAGGTAGGAATTTCAAACCGACTGCCCGATGTAGCCGCGTGTCCTCCGCTTTGTAAACGACACCCATCCCCCCGCCGCCGAGTTTTTCGATGATGCGGTAGTGGGATACCGTCTGACCAAGTAGAGACGAGGAATCCGGCATTTTGCGCTCATATTAGGTTTTGTCAGAAAGCAAGTCAATGAAGAGAGGAGGATGGATCGGCCCCGTTTCGAGACTCAATCACGGTGCAGCCTAAACTGGGGGTGCAAGAGGCTGCTTGCGCAGCGTTTCTTTGATCAGCCCTTGCTGCGGTCGGTAAAGCGGAAGAACAGCGATTGTTTCGCGACGGGTGCCGCCAGCTCGTTAAGCGCCCCCATTTGGGAATGAGAAAGTGGCGTAAAGTCGCGCGCGATCTGTACGTTCTCCTCAAGCTGCTGAATAGTGTCGCATCCGACGATCACGGTGCTGACCGGGTGCGAAAGAGTGAAATGCATCGCCTGACTCATATTCATGACACCTGAACGCGTGGCAATCGCCGATCCCTCCCACGAATGCTGTTGCTGTTCGAGCGGAGGCGGAGTCCATGTGGAAAGCAGTCTGCCGCGCGCGGGCACCTTCATGCCGATGATGCCCATTTGCTTCTCCACAGCCAGCGGCAGCAATTGATCGGTGAAGCTGTGAATGTGCGTATCGGCTGCGTTCAGCGCCAACAGGATGGTGTCGAACGGGTGACGGTTCACCGCGTCGATCAATGCTTCAGGCCGGTAATGGCCGGTGACGCCCAGAAAGCGCACCACCTTCTGTTCTTGCATCTGGAGCAGCGCTTCCATTGCTCCTCCCTTGCCAAAAATCGCATTCACGTCCTCTGGCAAACCAATGTCATGCAACTGCCACAGGTCCACGTGATCGGTATTCAGGAGGGTGAGCGACCTGTCGATCATGCGCAGCGAACCATCACGCGTGCGTTCTTTCGTTTTAGTTGCAAGAAAAGCGTCCTTCCGCCGTGTCTTCATCACGCGGCCTACGTACTGCTCGCTCCAGCGCTCAGGACCGCCATAGATCGAGGATGTATCGATGTAGTTCACGCCCAGGTCGAGGGCACGTTCAATAATTGGCACCGCGATGTCAAAGTTGTTGGCCTTCTCGAGTGCCGCCTGACCCCCCAGGCTGAAGATGCCCACCTTGTAACCCGTCTTGCCGAGGTTTCGGGTTGGCATGGCGGCCTGCGTATTGGAATTAGCGGGGAGAGGAGGAAACGTGGCGGGAGAAGGATAGGCCAGCGCGGCGCCGTTGGTTAGAAGCGCTGCGGCAACAGCACCGCCTGTCTTGAGAAAGTTGCGACGGCCAGAGGAGCGGAGTGGTTGCTTCACGGTTTAATCCTCCCAGGTTACATGAGCTTAAGATGCGATTTGTATCTTACCACAGCGTAGTCTCACGGCTCTCGACTCGCAAACGTGGCAGGCCGTCATATTAAGGAGAACCTCCTCAAGGCCTGATAAAAGCACAAACCGTACATGTGGGTACTGGGACAAACTTCTCCGCTTTGGCGACTTATCATGAGTTAGCCCGAGGGGAGCTACCACGTCTATAATGCGGAAACGGTATGCCGGAATTTGGAACCGGTATACCGAGCCAAAGAAGTGCAGTGAGTCCTAAAGAATCGTGCTGGTCAATGCCCAGAAGCACAATCACCTTCGACACCGTGCGGAATATCGGACTCGCGTTGCCCGGCGTGGAGGAGAGCACCGCGTACGGTCAACCGGCACTCAAGATCCATGGAAAACTCCTGGCGTGCGTGCCCGCTAATCGCTCGGCCGAACCCGCCTCGCTTGCCGTTCGCGTGGATTTCGATGACCGCGCCGAGCTGCTCGCTGCGGACCCCGATGTTTACTACGTGACGGACCACTACGTCGGCTATACCGCCGTGCTGGTTCGCCTGTCTCGCGTCACTCCCGATGGGTTGCGGGACCTGCTCGGCATGGCCTACAAGTTTGTGACCCGCAGCGCCACGCCCCGTTCGCCAGTGGCTAAGCGCCAAAAGCTCGGACCAAGAAAATAAATAAAAGTCCGAATCCGAGCGCGTAGCGGCGCACTCGGGAGTAATCCACATGCCTGATAGACGCGGTAATCGCAAACTGATGACCCACTACCCCTCGGATGAACCAGTTGGTCTACCGCAAATTGAGGTCTAGAATAATCCCATGCGGCTCCGCCCATTTCTTGCGCTCGCATTCGCTCTCTCTTTCGCGCTCCCCAGCCTGTTAAACGCGCAGACGGCTACGCTCAAGGAAATCCACGCCGATGGCCTCAAAAAACTGACCGAGACTCAGGTGATTTCGCTCTCGGGCTTGTCCACGGGCGCGCAAGTCGGCCGCAAGGAACTTCAGGACGCCGCCGACGCACTGGTGAAGTCGGGCCTGTTCGCCAAAGTCAATTACAATTTCACCACCCACAACGATGCGGTTTCCCTGACCTTTCATCTCCAGGAGAATCCACGCCTCCCGGTGTCCTATGACAGTTTTCCCTGGTTTGCGGACTCGGAACTCGACGACGCCATCCGCAAGGATCTGCCCTTCTATGACGGCACGCTGCCCGAAGGGGGCGCCGTCGTCGAGCAAGCTGCCAGTTCCCTGCAGACTTTCCTTGCGGCGCACGGCTCAAACGTGCAGATCGCGCAAGCCGTGCTGCTCAGCCCGCTAACCGAAGGATCGATTCACCAGTTTCGCGTGGATGGCCTCTCGCCGCAGATTGCCAGCATGGAATTCAGCGATCCGCACATGAAAGAATCGCCGGCGGTGCAGCAGCATCTTCCGGAAATTCTCGGCAAACCCTATTCCCGCCTGGCCATCGATATCTTCCTGGCCGAAGCGATTCGCCCGGTCTATCAGCAGGACGGCTACTTGCGCGCAAAAATCGGCCCCGCGGAGGTGCGCCTCTCCGGGGATCCCCACCAGAAATTGCCAGAGCAAATCCCGGTGTACGTGCCATGCCAGCCGGGGCCCGTCTATCACTGGAACGGCGTCGAGTGGAGCGGCAACCAGACGCTTTCCACAATTACGCTCACGAGCACGCTGGGACTCAAGCCCGGAGATGTGGCCGACGGCATGGGCATTGAAACGGGATGGGACCGCATCCGCGAAGAGTACGGCCAGCGCGGCTATCTGGAAGTGAAGCTCACGCCCGCGGCCACCTACGACGACCAGGCCCACACCGTTTCCTATGCCGTATCCATCACGGAAGGGCCCATCTTCCACTTCAACCAGATGATCATCACGGGAATGTCGCTCGCGGGCGAACGCATGATCCAGGAAGCCTGGCCCGTAAAACAGGGTGATGTCTTCGATAAAAAGGCCTTCGAGCAGTTCCTGAATCGCCTGGAAATTCACCGTCAGACGATTTTCAAGGATCTACCCCTACACTACGATACCGTGGGCCATTGGCTGCAGACCGATCCCGCGAAGTCCACGGTCGATGTCCTCCTGGATTTCAAATGACCTGACCCTCTGCTCAGTGCGCACCTCACTCACGCTGCCAACCATCTTATAAGTAGCTTTCGAAAGGGCGCGGCTTCCCAGCTTGCGGAGAAAGTCTTTTCTTTAGGAGGCCGGGGCTTCAGCCCCGGCGTAAAAGCCTTATAACCAATGGGCTTTAGCCCCTGAAGAGAGTCTTTTGGCTTTTTTTGGCAGCCTGCTCAGCCGTGCCGAAATGCTTCCGCGCGGCATGCTGCGGCGCTCGGCCATTGGCGCTATACTCATCTGTGCGATGAAGACCCTGGTGCACATCCACAACGAAGAGCCTTCGACGCACGCGGCTGGCGAGAAGGAGCAGCTCCTCTTTTCCAAGCTGGCCAACCTCCCTTCCCTGATAGTCGCGCTCTCCGGCGGCGCCGATTCCGCCTATCTCGCCTGGGCCGCCCATCATGTCCTCGGCGAACGCGCCCTGAGCGTGACCGCGCTTTCCGCGAGCTATTCCGCCTACGACCGCGAGCAACTGGAAAAATTCCTGCAAACCACCGGCATGCACCACGAATTCATCGAGACGCACGAATTGGAAAACCCCGCCTACCGCGCCAACGCCGCGGACCGCTGCTACTACTGCAAGGACGAACTCTTCTCCGCGCTGAACCGGATCGCCGTGGAGCGCCATTTCGCCGCCATCGCCTACGGCGTCAACGCGGACGACCCCTCCGATTTTCGTCCCGGCCATCGTGCGGCCCACGAACACCACATCCTCACGCCCCTCCTGGAAGCGCAACTCCGCAAGTCCGAGATTCGCTTTCTGTCCCAGCGCGCGGGCCTGCCCACTTGGGACCGTCCCGCCTCCGCCTGCCTCTCCTCGCGCCTGCCCTACGGTACCGAAGTCACCGCCGAGCGCCTTTCGTTGGTCGAGCGCGGCGAAGCGGCCCTCCGCGAGATGGGTTTCCGCCAGTTCCGCGTGCGTCTCCATGACAACCTGGCGCGCATCGAACTCGCCCCTGCCGAACTTCCCCGCGCCCTCTCTCCGGAAATGGCCGCCGCCATCGCTAACGCCTTGAAAGCAGCGGGGTTCACCTACGTGGCCCTCGATCTGGAAGGCTACCGCCAGGGATCCCTGAACGAAACTCTGGCGAAATCCCAGGGAACATAAATCCCGGCTTTGCGTACATTATTCATAGGAGGGCCTGGAAACTCAGGCTGAAGCTCACATGCGTACCCACAGATTTGCTTTGCCCGGCATAGTCCTTTTCGCCGCAGCATTCTCTCTCTTCACCCTGCAAGCTTCCGCCGCGGACAACACCTTTGACCGAACCTTTACCATATCCGGTCCCGTCCGCCTTGAACTCAGCAACGGCTCCGGCAACGTCGACATTCGCGGCACTGCCGACGGCAAGGTCCACGTTCACGGAAGAGTCACCAAGGGCTGGACGCTCTGGGGCAGCTCCGAAAAAAACATTCAGGAGGCGGTCAGCAATCCGCCCGTGGAACTTCGCGGCGACACCGTTCTGATTGGCAAGGAAACCTCCTGGCTGAAAAACGTCTCCATCGATTACCAGATTGAAGTCCCGCGTGACACGGAAATTGACGCGGGCGTGGCCTCTGGCGGCGTCACCATCGATCAGGTGCGCGGCCCGGTGAAGTGCTCCTCGGCCTCCGGCTATGTGCACGTCTATCGCGTGGCCCGCGAAACCCAGCTCAGCGCAGCCAGCGGCTCCATCGAAGTCTCCGGTATCGGCGGCACCCTGCGTGTCTCCACGGCCTCGGGAAGCGTGGAAATCGCCGATGTCAAGGGCGATATCCAGGCCACCGCGGTTTCCGGCTCCATCCGCATCGTGAATCCCGGCGGCCGTGTGGAAGCCTCCAATGTCAGCGGCTCTATAAACGTCTCCGGCGCCAGCAACGACGTGCGCGCCCATGTCATCTCCGGACCAATCGAAGTGGCGGGAAATCCCAGCGGCAATCGCTACTGGGACCTGAAAACCGTTTCGGGTTCCGTGGACCTCCGCGTTCCTCCCAATTCCTCTTTCCTGCTCTCCGCGGATGCCACTTCCGGTGATATTCGCACCAATCTTCCGGTGATGATCGAAGAGCAGGGCAAGCACTCTCTGCGCGCCCATGTGGGCAATTCATCGGGCCGCGTCGAAGTCCACACGGTTTCCGGCGGCATCAACGTACAAAGCGGCTCCTGAGCCATCCCAAAATCTGCTACCCGGTCGCCCACGTTTTACTGCAAGAGCGCCCGCGACCGGGTACAATGCTGCCGTGCTCCCCTTTCGCCCCCCCCTCGCGAGCCGCATGGCGTTTTGTTTGACGCTGCTTCTCTCCTTCCCCGCGCTCGCCCAGGAATCTTCGTCATCCGCTCCCGCCCCTCCGCCCTCCAAAAATGCCGCCTCAAGAAAGGCCGCGGCGCAGGACGCTGCCGCCGAAAACGCGGACTTGCAGAAAGCCATCTCTGATGCCGGCAACGAACGCGCCGCGATGGTGCGCAATCTGGACGCCTTCCTGAAAAAATACCCGGAATCCAGCCAGCGTCCGCAAATCTACCGCGCCATTGTGGAATCGAGCCTGCAGTTGCGCGATTTTTCGCGCGCCACGGAATACGCCGAGCGCATTGTGGCTTTGGACCCCGACGACGCCGCGATGACGGTCCTCTCCATCCAGCTGCTCGATCGCTATGGCGGCGAGGAGGGTTGGCGCCGCGCCATTTCCTATTGCACGCGCGTGGTGGACCGCTTGGGCCGCGCCTCGCTGGCGGACAAACCGCAACGCGTTTCCGCCGAGGAGTGGCAGACCAGCCAGAAACGCGACATCTCTTCCCTGCTGGCCGAGCGCGGCCGCCTCCAACAGAAGCTGAACGACCTTTCCAGCGCGCAAAAAGACTTTGAGGCCAGTTACGCCGTTGTCCCCAATGGTGCTGCCGCCGAGAGCCTCGGCGAAATTGCCGAGCTGAAGAAGGACCTGAGCGAGGCGCTGCGGCAATATTCTCGCGCGTTTTCGCTGGACGATCACGGCGACAGCGTTTCCTCGCAACGCGAATTGCGCATGAAGATTGGCAACGTCTGGCGCCTGGCGCATCGCTCCGAGGATGGCCTGGGCGCTTATCTTTTGCAGGCATACGACGAGACCGCGGCGTCCATCATTCCTCCCAAAACCATTCCGAATAAGGGCTTGAAGGAGCCCTACGAATTCACGCTTCGCAAGGCCCCCGAAGGCACGCCCTTCCCTCTTGCGGATACCAAGGGCAAGGTCGTGGTGCTGAATTTCTGGGCCACTTGGTGCGGTCCCTGCCGCGAACTTGAGCCGCATTTTGAAAAGGTGGCGGCGCGCTTTTCTGGCGAAAAGGATGTGCAGTTTTACGACCTGAATTGCGATGAAGACGAATCGCTCGTCGCGCCCTATCTCGCGGAAGAGCGGCCCAAGACCACCACCCTCTTCGCCGATGGATTGAATATCCTGCTCCGCGTCAATTCGCTTCCCACCACCGTCATCCTCGATCGCGCCGGAAAAGTCGCCTACCGCTCTGAAGGCTTCGACCCCGACGACGTCGAAAAGGTCCTCACCGACGCCATCACCCGCGTTGCCCTCCTTCCGGAAACCCCAGCCACAGCCTCCGCCCGCCCCTGACACAGAATTCCGTCTAGGTTTTGTAGGGGCCGCCTTCTGAGGCGGGCCGCTCATTCTTTCCGGATATGAGAATGTCGGCGCGCCTACAATTCCTGCTCTTGTATATAAGTTAATTGTTAACATACAATCCCCACCCTGTTTTGCGTATGTGCGGGAATGATTGGGGTTGCGGCAGAAAAGCAGTTCAAAGTTGAAAGTTAAAAGTTCGGAGCAGAGATCGCTTGCCGGTTGGAACCACCGGCATTCGGGAGACGCAAAAGCGAGACCGCAAAGAACATCTGAATGGAGGTGCCCCCCTACCCCTTGTTTTTGCGTATGTAGGGGAAACAAAGGCGTTACGGGAGAATTTCCTGGATGTAGGGGAAACAAAGGACTTAGGGGATTTTTCCGTGCGGATGAGGGTGTGGGACGGCCCGAAATGGCACAAGAGCAGCGTCCCCTCAGCATAACAGGGGAAGCATAGCACAGTATTTACCGTTTGTCTAATATTATTTAGTGGGTACTATTTTCGAAACTGGTACGAGAAAGGAACTATGAAGGGTAGCGGGGACCCACCCCAAGTCGTCTCAGCACGCTAAGTCTGCCCCGCCCCCCTATAACCTCTTGTAAATTTGACCTCTCGGCCCGATGTCCGAAACGATCAATTCGTTTTGTACGATCTCGAATAAGATACGGTACCCGCCCACACGGCTGCTGCGTTTCGTCTGACCAACTAGCGGGTATGACAGCCGGGTGTCATATGGGGATTTCGCGATTGCCGCAAGTTTTGCGTTTATTCTGACTCTGGTAGGTTTGTCTAGAGCAGCGAGGTACTTCGCTGGCGTGCTAGTGATGCTGATCTTGAGCGCTTCGTTAGGCTCGTTCGAGATCGAAAATCTCCCCTCGTTCTCTCTCACCAGTTGCGCGCTCAAATATAGCTTTGACCTCGTCGGACTGGGCCATCAGCTCGAACCAATCAGCCAAGTCCTCGATCTGCCCGCGGTAAGACCGAATCTTAGTCAGGTTCCCTGCAGTAAGAGAATTGTTCGTCAATCCCACGCGACTGAGCAATTCATAGATGTAGTCGATGTCCCGGGAAAGTTTCATAAGCTTGTCGGCTGAGTCCAGCAATCTTTGAGGTGTTGGCACCTCAGCGCCCGGTTCGGACTTAAGTCTTCCGCTCATGGCCGCTTCGACTTTTTCAAACAGCGATTTCAGGGAACGATTCGCGCTGTATAGGCTATAAGCCAGCCTGACTACGGTTCCTCTGTTCCTCACGGCAGCCGCAAGGCGGGAAAGCGATGACAGCGCGCCGTAAACGTCGGCGTTCCATTCAGGCGAGTCCAGCGCTCGAATCACTGCAATCGAATTAGCCAACGACTTTCCTCCCAAACAGTTAGATGCTGAGCTTATCCCATGGGTTCTTGGAGGGTCAATGGTACGCTAACGCTCAAGTGCTCGGCTGCTCATGTCGCGTCCAGCCTGTGCCACCCGCCGATTGAACGGCTGGACGCGGCGAGTAGCTGCAGCTACCGCGCGACCCACACACCCTCAACATTAAAGCTCGGAGACCCTTCTTTCCCAAACATTTGGTGTGCTTGATCACAAAAAGGACGAATTATCCTATCAATGTTGGAGAGGTCGTCGACTTGCATATACGGAAAGCGGTAATCCCCTGCGGGCACTGGTTGTGTATGCTCCTCGAAGCCGGCAACTCCGGCATAAACTCCCGTTAGGGGTCGCTGAATCCGCATCATCATGCCCAGAACGTAGGGAGCGCCGACGGCCGCCGCTTCATAAACCGCACGCGCCCTCGACACAAACTGACGCAGGAAAATATCCACAGCGGCTGGACCGACCTGATGCTCACCGTCCCGAGGGATCAAGGGCAATTGATGGCTAGCTGTCAGCAAACCATTGCGCCGGAACGTCACGGTGTACTCAAATCTCCTCTCGCGCCGTTCTATGCCCGCGAAAGTATAATCCGGGTTCACATACTCAGCCTGTCTCGTGCGACTGAAGTTTCCAACCGCTCGACGGACCCTTTGATCTCTAACGTCAACCAAGAAGTCCTCGTAGAATGCCGGAATCATTCCGACTGCGATGTACGGCAGGTCGCCTGTTCGGGTTACTCCGAGAAACGAACTGTCCAACAGTTCCTCTGCCTGTCGGAGATGGCTGGCTGTTCTCATGACAAGTTCTTTGATTTCTCGCACTGTTAGATGGTAACGCTGTCGATCGCGACGGGACGGAAAGTAGATGTGCCCCTGATGCCTTACGGAATGGGGCTTGCTGGCACTGTTGGGAACACGTATTGCAAGCAATCGCCGTCCTTGCCCCACGTCGATAGGAGCCGCTTCAAGCGGCAGCCGCTCCTCAATCGCTTCCATCACACGGGCATCGTACGCGTTTAACACTGCCTCGGGATTTGGCACTTCCAGTCCAAGAGGTCCCGCAGGATCGGGCGCTCCGGTCGGCTGCCCCTGCTCATCCCGTCGCTCAGGTACGCCGATAAGCAAAACGCCGCCGGACGCGTTGGCAAACATGCAGACGTCGAGAAGGAACTCGCGTCTGCCTCGATCGTTGTTCTCGTACAACGCGCTCTTGTATTCCAGTTGCAGGTGCTCTTCAAGGCCGGATTCGAGGAGCCTGCGAACATCGACCTCGCGAATGTCGCGAAGTGGTCTGCCTTCCCATAGCATGGCTTCATTGTGAACTGGCGGCCTGAGCCTTCGCAAGCAGCTCAATCGGCGGGTGGCGCAGCCTTAAAGTGCTGAGGCAATCTCGGGTGGCCCATTCGAACTGCGCCACGGACGTCCACCAGCCCCTGTGACGTGATAGCATCGGGAGTATGGCGAGCATATACCGAAAGCGGCCCTGCCGTTGCGGGCACGGTTTTACAATCCACAGGCCCGAGCCTGGAAGAACGAAGCGGCCTCGCGCAATTTGCTATCACCCCGGCTGCAAGTGCAAGAACTACAGACCGGCGGGTGACGCACCCGCAAAGCGCTGAGGGTGGACTGGGTTGATGCCGGGCACGGTGGGCGCGGCGATAACGAGTCGCTGAAGGATATCAGCGATCAGGAAGCTAAGAGGAGAAAAACTCGAGGCCCACCCTGACTAATCGAGAGACGGCCGGGGAGGACGGATAGGGGGTGTCAATGCCCCGAAATCAATTCCTCAGGGGCTGAAGCCCCCGTTTCCCGGTTTTCACTCGGCACGACTGAAGTCGTGCCCTCCTAAAGAGTCAATGATCCCGTCAGGAGGACTTGCGGCTGTGAGGAAATTTTTCGGCGGCGGATTGCGCGGCGAGGATGGTGTTCACGTGGATCTGCACGGTGTCTTCGACGCGGCGGGCGTAGCCGCCGGCGAGCGTGGTCACGACCGGAACATTGCGCTGGCGGGCTTCCTCGAACACGCTTAGGTCGCGCGTCTTCAGGCCATTTATCGTCAAGCGAAGGCCGCCCAACTGATCTTCCTTGTACGGGTCGGCGCCTCCGACATAGAAGAGCATTTCCGGATGAAACTTCTCGAGGCCATTGCGGACCGCGGGCAACAGCACTTCCAGATATTCGTCATCGCCGACGCCATCGCCCATGTTCAGATCCACGGTGGAAGGCGGCTTGTGTCCGGGGTAAAGGTCCAACTGGTGAATGGAGAGGGTGAAGACGGAAGGGTCATGAGCGAAGATCGCGGCGGTACCATTGCCTTGATGCACGTCGGTGTCCACGACCATGGCTTTGCGGATGGTGCCGTCGGCTTGCATCTTGCGGATGGCCACGGCCACATCGTGGATCGCGCAGAAGCCTTCGCCATGGCCGGGGTAGGCGTGATGGAAACCGCCACCGATGTTGCAGCCGAAACCGTCGAGGGAGGCTGCTTGGGCGGCAAGAATCGTGCCGCCTGCAGCGAGCCAGAAGGCGTTGACGAGTTCCGGCGAGTACGGCACTTCGAGAATCATCACATCGTTTTGCGTGAGCGTGCCGGTCTTGAGCTTGTTCACCCAGTCGGGCGTGTGCACGCGCAGGATGTCCGCATCGGCAGCGGGTTCCGGGCGAAGGAAATTATCGGGGAGGGCAATGCCGTCGCTGACCAGCTTATCGGCGACGAGGCGATATTTTTGCGAAGGAAAGACGTGCCCGCCAATGTTGAGGTCGTAGAGTTCGTGGTAGATGAGCTTGAAGGGCAACATGGACGATGGCTTTCGAGAATTTGCATTACCCTGGTCAAGTGCGAAAAGCAGATCCCTCACCCGCAGAAGGCGCGGGCTCGGGATGACAAAAAGTTGCCGCTCGGATCACATGAGTGTCTACGCCTCGCCAAGATCATGGTCAGTGGCACGCAGCGACCTAGCCCCGATCCCTCCACTACGGCCCGCCAACAACGCGGGCCTTCGGTCGGGATGACAAAACGTTCGCGCTTTGCTCCGGTCCACATCTTGCCGAGATGGGGTCCAGCGTGCTGGACCCCTACAGCGAAGAGGCTTACGGAAAAAGCAGGTCGCGCGACATCGCGTTAGTTTTCGCGTTCGAGGATGAAATCGGGCAACGTGAGCAGCGCGCGTGTGTATTCGGAATCGCTATGGCCGTTGAGGCAGGCCTTGGCGCGGCCCGCGTAATTGAGGGCCAGGTTGCGCGCGCGGTCCAGAGCGCCGGAATCGCGGACCAGGGCGACAAGTTTTTCCGGCTGCACGGAATGGAATTCCTTTTCTTCGAGGACACGGGCGACGAGTTCGCGCGCTTCGCTGTGGCCATTTTCCATGGCGTAGATCAGCGGCAGCGTGACCTTGCCTTCTTTCAAATCGCTGAGGACCGGCTTGCCGAGTTGCTCGCTGGAAGCGGTGAAGTCCAGGAGGTCGTCCACGAGTTGGAAGGCCAGGCCGGCATTGCGCCCGTATTCCGCGAGGGCTTCTTCGTGGGTGTTGCCCAGGCCACCAAGCACGCCGCCGAGGCGCGCGCAGCTGGTGAATAGGCACGCGGTCTTGTAGGTGGCCAGCTTCAGCGCATCTTCCTCGGTCACATCCATGCGGCCGATTTTGGCAAGCTGCAGGAGCTCGCCCTCGACCATTTTCTGGGTGAGATCAATCAGGATATCGAGCACATGGAAATTGCGTTCTTCGAGAGCAATCTGGAAGGACTGCATGTAAAGCCAATCGCCCGCCAGGACGCTGCGATGATTGCCCCAACGGGAATTTGCCGAAGGACGGCCACGGCGCGTGTCGGCGCTGTCAATCACGTCGTCGTGGATAAGCGTGGCGCTGTGGAGGAGTTCGACGACCGCGGCCAGGCGAATGGCGCTGCGCGTTTCTGAGAGGTTTCCCTTTGCGTAGCCGTGACAAAGCAGGAGCAGCGCTGGACGCAAACGCTTACCGCCCCCGCCCAATAGATAACTGGTGATTTCCGAAACCGGCTGAAACGCCGCGGCACTCTGGCGGGACAACTCCTGTTCGACCTTCACCAGGTCGACGCGCACCAAGTCAAAAATCTCTTTGGCCGTGAGAACTGCGATGACTCGCCTCCTGCAACCGGTGCCATGTTTCAGCGGGACACCACAGGCGGGGCCGTCCCCAACCGGGTTAGCGGAAAGAATCGCCGGAAGTTTTCGGTGGTGGCCCGGGCGACTTCCTCTAGCGGTAAGTCTCTCACAT
>Ga0116107_1001613_pt1 | contig 13045 bp, 10 predicted proteins | sample June2015DPH_6_10_FD_88969 | JGI IMG/M metagenome (GOLD analysis project Ga0116107, IMG submission 88969) | Peatland microbial communities from SPRUCE experiment site at the Marcell Experimental Forest, Minnesota, USA - June2015DPH_6_100 | ecosystem: Environmental > Terrestrial > Soil > Wetlands... | reverse complement strand
TGACCTCGGCTCCAACGTTCCAGTTGCGCACGTTCGGTATCGTTCAAGGTAATCTCGACGGCTTTTCGGCTCATGCCGAAAAGCATACAATAAGTTCGCTTATTAATTCAAGTAAGTACTAGGGTAGCTCCTGAACGGCGGGCTCTCCCGGCCCGCGTGCTGACCGGTTCCAACGGGACGCCACGAGGGAGGTGGCAATGCAAGACCTTGAGAATCCCATCCGACAACTAGAAGAGGCTGGAGCCGAGCCCCCGACGCCGGCCGCCCGACTTAATCAAGCTATTCTTGCAGTCGGCCGCATTTACGGCGAAGAATGGGACCGTGAGTTTCTCGAATCAGCCAGAAAACTGCACGCAGACCTCATCGCGGCCGAGACAGCGCGAAGACTCGAAGTATTCAAAGAGCACTTTAGCGCGCGTTGTCAGAAGCTCATGAACCTGCAAGAAAGGTTGTGCAGCGACTTGGTACGTCTTGCCATGGCAAATCGTACGGCTATTGGTAGTGATCCGCTGGGCTGGGTGCGTGGCGCTGTCGAAGATTACTGGGCGACGCGCCGGCTGGGTTTTCTTGGTTGGGTAGCGATGGGTTGTAATTGGGCCGACCTTGAAGGTTGGTCCGCTCCTGGCTGGCTGTTGGACCTGATAGCCGAAAAGAACTTGAAATCTCGCTCTATCCCGTACCAGCTTTCGGACGAACAGTCTAGTCGCCTGATGCCGGAGCCAAATACGGCTTTAATCCTCAGTTGGATTCAGGGGCTAATTGAGATGTACCTATCCCAGGCAGAGTCTAGAGTACTGGACAAGGCGGAGATCGAGCTAGCGTCTGAACCTAGCCCCACTACTTCCGGTCAGATGCCGGCACAGCCCGCTCCTTTGGTTGGACTCAAGCAGGAAGTCGCCCGGGTGAGGAAATCGGCACGAACCTCTGACGGGGAGGCAGTTCGGCCTTTAGACATGCCTCCAGGGACGACATGGGAAGACCTGCGTATTACGATGGAGGAGCACGCACTGCATGTAAAAGCGAAAGGCAAGACGGCGGATCTCACTTTTCAAGAGGCAGGATTTGAGGAAAAGAGGAGGGGGAAAGTACCCGACCGTCTCTGGGCGCTCCTACGGGCATTTGCGATGAGTGGCGGTGTGCTGCGTTTCGATGAACCCCGGATGAGCGGGCGGGTTCGCGTGAGTCTCAAGCAGGACATCAGCAAACTTCGAAAGCGTCTCCAGGCGCTGTTGCCGATCGAGGGGGATCCATTTGAAATCCCGCGAAGAATACGCGAGTATCATAGTCGCTTCAAAATCTCCACCTCTGAGGGGCTTCTTTTCCCCACGCCAGCCGACGCCACATGGGATAAGGTTTCTATCTTGCAGGTGCAACCGGGCGTCATCTGATTATGGGCTGGGCAATCCCCGAAAATCGATATCGCAAGATCAAGCACTTGCGGCGAGCCCAAGAACAGGGTTTTTGGGCAAGCGTTTCAGTGCAGGCAGTGGGTGTCCAGTCGGGCACCGACCTTTGGGAACCTAGCAGTCAATTGGCCCGTTGCGTTGCGCAAGAAGGATCCCGGCGTAGAAGGGCGTTTATCGTTCCTAATCCATGATTCCAGGTTTCACGGCCCTCTGAATCATGACCTCAAGCGCGGGATACCCTCTTTCGGAGATGCCGTTGCACGCTCGAGTGATCCAGATGCGCCGCCCTGCCGGCTTCCCAGAACCCCGTTTCCGGGGAGTTTGCATGATTGCTGGTGGGAAGGGCTGTTCCCAACAGTTATCGGTCAATACTGGCGACCACTGAGGGGCCACCTCCTCGAACGTCGTTTCATCCTCTCTGCGCTTAATGAGGAGCTGTCCAATTCGCAAACTTCAAGATCACAAGCAAGTCGTGAAGCGCGGAAGAGCCCATGCCCAGTTGACACTATTTGTGAGGTCAGCGCGGTGATGTTCGGATACGAGTAAGCCCCGGCCCCCGGCTTCGCCATGAAAGCCTTCGCCTAAGAAACCGAGCGGCAGAATCTAGCTCGCTGCGGAGTTTCGAACTCTCGGTTGCTTCTCGAAGTTTGTGTAGCAGAATAACGTCCGGCTCTTCCCCAACAGCACCCAGCAAGCGAACTGTGGCAATGTAGAACTCCGTGGAGGTACCCTCGAGTAGTCTCCGCGCTAGCTCGCGAACCCGCTGGGTGACTGAAAACAGAGGTTCTCCCGCTTGAAAAGGGCGCAGGAGGGTGACGTCGGCAAGGGCATTAATTGAGCAATTAACAACTGTGTTGTCGCCTTCTTTCCGTTCAACTTTGTCTATACAAATTCGTGTCAACTGACTCAGGAGTTCGGCGTCGTTTTCATAATCAGGGTAATCACCATAAGTCCGCCTTCGGACCCGGGATCCGGCAAATCCCAGCGCCCCGAGCGCGCTACATTGCAGGCTAGGGCGCTTGTCGTTTTCGAGTAACCATCTCAAGACTTCCAGTCCAGTTCTATTCGGATTGTCTGTTGCAACCTTGCAGAAAATATGACGGAGTTGGATATCCTCTTTTAGCAGTGTGACCAAGTCTGAAATTACCACATTTGATGGCATCCGAGTGAGCCCAAAAAGGCAGCTTTCTGCCAAACTGCGCTCTTGTGTCCCCCACAAAAGAAGCTGTATGTCTGCCGGGCTGGCGCGACCATGCTGGGCCAACCGCCCCAGTGCGCCCGCCGCCGACCTCCGACTTATCACATGTTCATCCCTGTTTGACAACACGCGACAGAAAATTTCGGTAGCGCGGTCACGCTGCGATTGTTCGGCAAGTCGTGGGGTCAATTGCTCACAGGCGAAACACAACGAGTTCCGAAGGTTCGCCGTTTGCGTGATCATCGGAGCCTCTAGCAATTTCGCTAGCGCATCCCAACCCTCTACCAAGCCTAGCTTGCCCAAGGCTGACGCAGCACTTGCCTGGACTGCGGGCAAGGGTTCATTGAGCGAGACGATCAAGATTTTATTCAGAGCGATATTCCTCGTACTCACCCCCCTCCGATGTCTGTTGTCCAGTATGTTCTCAAGTGCACCTACAAGAGCATTCAGTAACGAATTGCGAGATTCACTGGGCGGCCCAGCGAGTAATGCGTCGGCTCTTTTCACAAGTGCCGCGAGCGCATCGTCCGTAGCGAGGGTACCCATAGCAATTGCTGCCCCTGCCGCCGCTGGTCCATCAGTGTCTAACTCCTTGCTTAAGAGCTCATAACTCATCGGGTCTTGGATTTGGACTAGCACGCGCCCAGCGATTCCACGGACGTGCAAATCTGGATCTCCTCGGAAAACCGACGCCACTTCGCTTCGGAGGTCTGTTGCGACGCCTAGCCATTTCCTTTCGTACGATGCGCCAACCGCCCAGGTTGCAACCCATCGTGCTGCTGGACAGGTACTCTTAAGAACCGCTTTGACCAAATCGACCACGCTGGAGGGAGGCTCTTTGGAACTCGCTTCGCCGGTTTGACGAAGCTTCTTGATTAAATTTATTAAATCGTTTGCATGCACCCCAACACCTTCATGTTTGTCGGCCGCACAGAGTACCCGGTATACCAGGCTGAACTCAGCCAGTTGGCGCCATTCACTGCCCGCTCTTCTTTTTCGGATTTGGATTCTATTCAGTGTTCGTGTGGCCAATTCCCAGGCGAACGCCAATTTGTCGCGGCTAACCTTCCCGGCTTGACACTCAAAAAGGCAGTCGACGAGAATTTCCGTGATCTCGTATCGAAATGAGCCAGACAAATCTTGAAGCGGGTTCGCAAGGATTGACGTGATCCAGGTTTCGAAGCCATCGATCAGCGATTCCGGTTCCTGAAGCATACCTGCGACCATCCAAACAATGACACTCGCCTTCCCAGGGGCCATCCGTCCCTCAATGCTTTCCCAAATACGACCAGTAAAGCCCGGCTTCCCCACCTGCCGCACCAAGTACAATGCAACGAGGAACTCAAGTAAGGTCCGGTGCAAGAACTCGTAACTAGCAACTGGTCCGTCAATTTTGGCGACCAATCCCGTCTCGCATACATCCTGAAGAAGGTCACGATGCCGAAGCGTGGGAGGTGCGTTGCTCCTGTTGATTGCATCGATGATCTCTTCATTGGAAAAGTCCGACCGATTGGGGTCGGAGGACCAAAGGTACCATCCCATTCCCTCAACGAACGGCAAAAACTGATTGCGCTCTGTGTAATTCGGGGACCTGCCGGCATCCTCCGCACGTCTAGTCCAGTCCCTAATATAGCGATCAATCAAGCGTTGATAAAAATCCACGCGACGGGTGAGCGCGGGACCTCGATTCCCACTTGTGAACGCCTCTCGATAAATCTGCGCAGCCAACATGAGAAGAACCGGTACACGAAGCATTTCCTCAAAGGGAGGCGTGTTGTTGACGATCTCAAGAAATTCGTTGTTCCAATCACTTTCTGGGATCCATCTTAAAATCGCTTGGTGGAGCTCCGATGGCGTGAAGGGAAGCAGCTCCCACTGTGAAAGGATCACGTCTTCGTCAGGCAAGTAACCCAACTTTCGCGCACTCACGACGAGCGAACATCGCCGCCCTTGTGTGAGGTGTGCCGAGAGACTATCCATCAAGACGCGTCGGGCAGACTGCGTACCATTTGCCGGAGGGCTTTCCGACAGTTCGTCGAGAGCGTCAATAGCCAGCACCCCGCGCCCTTGCTGCAACATTTTCAGGATCCAAGGAGAGACCGAAGCGGGGATACGCCCGCTTTCTTCGAGCAATCGCACGGCAGCGTCTGTCAACCGTTTTCGGGTCTTCAGGAGCTGGGTTGCAAGCTCAGGGGCGCGCATGTAGAAGGCGAATTCGATCTTGTCTTCTGGGGCGTCCAAACGCAACTGCGTCTGCGCGTTCATGAGTTGGGTAGTGGCGTGGTACAGGAGTTGGAGTGTCTTCCCGGAACCCGCGTCTCCCAGGATAATCAAGTCTGAATATTCCTCAATAATCTCATCCCATTGTTTTTCGTCTGGGCGGGGGGATTCTCCGGGCCGAGAGATTTTACGAAAGCTACGCGCGACGAACAGAGATTGCAGGGGCTTTCCCGACCGGCGCAGGCAAGCCGCGTCGAGATATCTAAGTTCTTGTTCGGCCGTTTCATTCAACAGGCTAGCCAAGCCAACTTTGGAGGGAGGAAGCCCTGGCGAGACTTCGGCGTCTATCTTCGTGCTCTCACTGTGGTGGGGGACGACTTGCTGTGGAATTCGCCGGGATTGCACTAGCGCATCCGCTATGCGCTCGGCTGTCGGCAGCCCTACCTGAATGGGCATGCGGCTTATTCTGGTACGCTCATTCCGGCGACAGATCCATTCCCCTACCGAGTTTTCCTCAGCCTCAATGAATTCTCTGACCCGAGTCATATCTGCAGACCCCAGTTCGCCTTTAAACGCCTCGGCGAAATGAGAGTCCAGACCTTCAACGTTCTTCTTAGCAGAGACCAGGACCTCCTTGACCATCTCCTTGTCGGCATACCAGAGAAAGGCGAACCGCTTATTCTTTGCAAACTCGAAAATGGCGGACTTCCGTTCTGAGGGACTTGATAGAGTTGCTGTCAGCAGCACGCAGACACTCTTTAATGACTTTCTTCCCGTAATCAAATCTGAGAGGAACGTACTCAGGCTGTTAAAAACGCTTTGACATTCAAGGAAGCAATATAGACAAGGTGTGGGCTGACTGTTCTGTACCCATAGTGCGTCAAGTTCCGAGCATTCGGCCAACCCAAGGCCAGGTTCAAGTTTCGCGCAATTGATCACTGTTTTTTCCGGCTGTGCCTTATGCTCTTCTTTCCTTGTCTGGTCCCAACGCTCAATCAGAGAAAGAGCGAAGGTCTCCTTACCTGCATTAGCTGGTCCGTAGAGGAGAAGGAACTTGTTGTCTTCAAACTCTCGGAAGAGCTGATCGAGTCGCGAAGCTAGCCGTTGGATCGGTCCGCTACCGCCCGGCCAATCTTCATGCCGATCAACGTTCTTGACAAGATACGACATGGCTCAGTCTCAGCGGGCAACCTGCCACACGGCGAGAATTAGAACCGCCATTGAAATAAGGAAAGCAAAGCACAGAATCGGAATCTTTGTGTAAATGTTGTTGAAGTACGCGTCTCTGGGGTTAGGTCTATCAGCCGCGGACTCACGCGCTGCTTTCAATAAAAAGCCGAGAACAATGAAACCGATAGTGGAGACGCCGAGCAGAGCGAGAGGGAGTCTAAACGACCTGGTTACATCAATCTTGGCGGTTGCCAAGTTAATTGCGGCCGAAAACACCGCCCCGGCAACAAAGGAAAAAACGTCGGCTGGCACAACATTAAATAGTTGGGATAACGCACGGCGCATCGGGGCTCCTTTTATGTGGGGCTGCCTTCCCGCGGGTCAACCGCCCAAGGTTGCCTGGGTCGATGGTTCCAGCGGGCTGTTTCAGGCTAACCCAAGGATGAATTTTGACTCGATAAATTGCCGGACATTCAAAATTCTCCTTGGAATTCTTTTGGCATCTAATACGAGGGCTAAAATACGCCAGCAACCGATTGAAAGCAATCGTTTAATTTGAAGGATGCTGCAAATTATCTGAGTTGCCGGAAGCCGGAATGTCCGCGTCACATCACGAAGGTATCGTTTGCGTGTAACTCAGTCGAATATTGAGGTAGCGCTCTGGCCGCATGTGCTCCGACCGAGGCGTCGCCACGATAGAAAGTGGTTTTCGGCCAAAAGAGATCCTGTGTGGCGGCGGAGTGTTCACTGACGGCGTCTGCCGCCGATTCCTAGCAGAAAATCCCCTTCCCACCACCAAACGCCCCCGAGGTCCCCTTATGGGTATTAGGGTTCAGCCGCCGCAGGCGCTGAATCCTTAGCGCAAATAGAAGCCTGTTTCTTCGGGCTAGAAAACTTAGTCGGAAAGAGGTAAGAGGGATGGCGAAGGACACGCCCCGCCCCGCTACGAATTGGAAGTCCCGATTGCTCGACGATTACTCGAAGAGCTTCGAGCGGGGCTGGCCGCTCGGACCGACAACGCATACTCAGATGTCGTCCCGCGAGGACTTTACTATAAGGGTTGTGCAGGTTCCGAGCAAGTGTGTTCTCGCATCTCTTCCAGGAGGACTTACCATGGACCATGCTGCTTCGTTGCGCAACACGATCGTGGCCTGGATTGGTCTCGACTGGGCTGACCAGAAGCATGATATTTGCCTTCAGGCCAGGGGGTCTGCCGCCATCAAGCACCTGGTGGTGGAGCACCAACCGGAAGCTTTGCACTCGTGGGTAGCTGATTTGCGTCACCAGTTCCCGCAGGGCCCCATCGCCGTCGCCCTGGAACAATCGCGGGGCTCGTTGTTTTATGCGTTGATGCACTACGAATTTCTCCGGCTTTATCCCATCCCTCCCAAGGCGCTGGCGGACTACCGCAAAGCGCTTTACGCCAGCGGCGGCAAGGATGATCCGACCGATGTGCAGCTCTTGCTGGAGTTCCTGCGCAAGCATCCCGAGCGCTTTCGACCCTGGGTGGCCGACGATGTACAGACGCACCAGCTCTCGCTGCTGAACGAACATCGTCGCCAACTGGTGGACGATCGCACCGCCCTCAGCGACCGCCTCACGACACTGTTGAAAGGCTATTTCCCCGAGGCGCTGCGGTGGGCGGAAGATCTGCGCACCCCCCTGGCCTGGGATTTTCTTGCTCAATTCCCCAGCCTCGAGCGGGCGCAACAGGCCTCGCGCCTGAATGTGCTGAAGGTTTATCGTGCCCACACCGCCGTCCCCCCGAACAACTCGAGGGCCTCTGTGACGAAATCCGCACCGCCCGTCCGCTCACCACCGACCGCGCTATCATCGACAGCTCGGTGCTGATGGTCGAGATTCTGGTCGAGCAGTTACGCGTGCTGAGGGCGGGCATCGAGCGCGTGGAGCACCAGTTGGCCGACGTGTTTGCCACCCATCCCGACCGTGCGATTTTCCAGAGCTTCCCCGGAGCCGGGAAGGCTCTGGCGCCCCGCCTGCTGGCCGCTTGGGGATCCGACCGCCAGCGCTTTCAAGACGCTGCCAATATGCAGCGTTTCGCCGGACCGGCCCCCGTCACCGTGCGGAGCGGCAAGAGTAAATGGGTTCACCGGCGCTACGCCTGCCCGACCTTTGTGTGTCAGACCTTTCACGAGTTCGCTGCCCAATCGCGCCTGAAATCTCCCTGGGCCAAGGCTTATTACCAACAGATGCGCAGCAAAGGGGCCGACCATCACCCCACCGTTCGTGCCTTGGCCTTCAAATGGATTCGCATTATGTTTCGTTGCTGGCAGGATCGTACACCCTACGATGAGACCCGCTACCAGCAAGCCCTCGCACGCTGGGGTTCGCCCTTGTCCAAAAGCGTGGGCCAGCTCGCAACTTCGCCAGCGAGGGGTTGAACATGAAAACCCTTGACATCGATCCTCAGATGTCTTCGAGGAAGTTTGTCCTGGCAGAGCACTCGCGGGACTAATCGCCGGTAACGGCGAAGGGTTTACCGATGGTACCGCCGCCGACTCCGGGGGATGAATTCCCAGGTGTTGACCACACAGATAAATGTTCGATTGAGATGCAGTGGTTGATTGAGTACTCTGGGTCAATGATGCTTTTTGTGCGGTTGGTCGCCGCGTCCCGCGGTTGGTCAGGATGCTGCCGGTCCCGGCGTCCACCGAACCCCGATCAGCGACCAATCTGCCAAACTCGAGCGATTTCCCTATCAAAGACAGACCGTCCATGCGGACGGCGCGCCGCTCGAGGTTCACCCTGGGTCCGGGAGGCACTTCGAGACTTGGCCTCTGACTTCCCCATCAGAAGCACCCCTTCAAAACCCCTACAAATCCTGATCTCCGCCACACATGTGTGCGGATTGTGTGCCCGCTTCCGGGCAGGAGGTGTCTTATGGCGCGCAAAGCAGGGCTGGGCAACACGCTTCACGCGAATTACGCACATGGCTGGTTCGCGTCTCACTCGGCCGCGGCCTGCAAACCAGGACGCGTATACATCACAACAAAACGATTCGCGGTTCATTCCACGAGGCGCAAGTCCAAGGGAACAGGCGCCGCCAACTTAGTGCGGATGGCATAGTTCAGCCAAGGCGTAGATTCGTCAGTAATGATCTGCTTAAAGCTGACGGCTTGACACTAAAGGACACCCATGACTGATTTCACCCCCACGGAACGCACGCAAGTGCACCGCCTGCCCAAGCGCGGTGCTTATGATCGCGAGACGGTTTATCGCATTCTTGATGAGGGCCTGGTTTGCCACGTCGGGTTTGTGGCAGACGGCAAACCGGTGGTAATCCCCACCGGCTACGGCCGCAAAGGCGAAACGCTTTACATCCATGGCTCAACGGCCAGCCGCATGTTTCGCGCGCTGAGCAAGGGCGCGGATGTGTGCGTCACCGTCACGCTGGTGGACGGGTTGGTGCTGGCGCGCTCGGCTTTCCATCACTCGATGAATTACCGGTCCGTAGTGATTTTCGGCCAGGCCACATTGTTGGAAGATCCCGCCGCGAAGCGGGAAGCGTTGCAAGTGTTCACCGAACACGTTGCGCCCGGACGGTGGGAGGAAATCCGCCAGCCCTCTGTGAAGGAATTGCAGGCCACCACCGTTTTAGCCATTCCCCTGCAAGAGGTTTCCGCCAAGGTGCGAACCGGTCCGGCGATCGATGATGAGGAAGATTACGCGCTTTCCGTCTGGGCGGGAGTGCTTCCCCTTGATCTCGCACCCCAAACGCCGCTCCCGGACGAGCGCCTTCCGCAGGGAATTGCCGTCCCGGAGTACGTGCGGAGTTACAGCCGGAAAGCTCGGTAGTGGGCCGACGGTGAGCGCGGTCGATGGCCTACGCTTCCACTGCCGGGTTCCGCCTGGAACAAGGTATGTCGGCTGTAGGCATTGCCACAATCTGACACATATGAGCGTCCGGGAACATGATAAGCGAGGATTATTTTCGGAAGAATCCTCATACACTTCTTGTTGCGCTAGTAAAGGCCGCCGTGAGATTCCCCACCCTGCTCTTAGCCCTCAAAACAGTGAGTAGAATCGAAAGACTGTATTGATAGTACGAATTGGTCAAAGAGTTTTGGCTCCTCCTTCACGGCACGCGCCAGATCACTTTGTGCGCCTTGTCGATAAGCGTAACCCCGTTCCCCCCTACCACGGCGGCAGAGGAGTAGGTGAGAAAGGTGATGGCTCCCCTGTATATGGACGCTGGTCGAGTCGAGGAAAGGGAAAGCAGAGCAAATAGAGATGGTCTGCTATAACCGCGTCAATCGGGGCAGCATTTACGATGTGGGGATGAATATCGTAATGAGGGTGACGGGAGAGAAGAGGGAGGATGTGGAAAGGGATGTTCGGTCGGTGGCGAATCCGCATGTACCCTGGCCAGAAGGTGTGGCAAGCGATGCGGCGAGTGGATATGGGGAAGGCTCGCGCCGAAGAGTTGGGGAGTGGTCCCGGAAAAGGAGGTCGAGCAATGGCTGGTGGGCGAGATCACAGCTGGGGGTCCCTGCTCGATGAGGCGGTAAGCCCAAAAAGCAAAAAGAGGTGAGTGTAATTCAGGGCACTCTTGCCGCAAGGATCGTAGAGGCGGCGGTGGCGTTTGCGCCGTCGGGCATATTCGCGTAACCGCCGATGTACTTTCCCTTGCGGAAAAAGCAGACCCCGCCCAGATACTTGTCCTGCAACTGCAGGGCTTCGTCCGCGAGCTGCACAGCCTGGGCAGTCGGGTAGCGCTGGCGGAGTTTGGTCACAACCCCCGCCGCGGACTGGGGGGATGTTTCCAACACCAGAAAAGCCCTCCCTTGGTCATACTGCGCTACGTAGCCGCGCTTAAGCAGGCGAACGCCGAGGACGCTTTGCGGGATCATGCGAGCACTCACCAGCTTTTCCGGCAGAAACCAAGCGAGGGCGTCCGGAGGTGTGCTCCGCCCCTCCAGGAGCTTCTCCATGACGGCAATGAAGGCGGTTAACGCGGGAGTGTGATCGATATCAGGCGTGGCGGCGATCTCGACGTAGTAATTCCCTTTCGCGAAGGTGCCCCGGCGCGGCATGACCTGTCCCCCCATGCCGGTCTTTTCGAGGGGATGGCCGGGATCGCGGTTGTCGCTAAAAATTCCGTAGGCGGCGTCCGCATCGACCATTTCCGAGATGTCGATCACGAGGGTGTTCTCGCCGGATTTGCACGTTACTCCCTGCATTTGGGTGAATCCGTAAGCCAGGTAGCTTTCCGCGCTCCCGTCCATGTATTCGTAAAGGTTGTCGGCAGTATAGTGACGCAATGGGCCTTCCTGTCGCCAGCCGGGGACAAGCGAGCAATTGGCTGCCTCCCCAGCCGGGGCGAGTGGTGTTACAACCACGGGGCAAACAAGTAGAAAAAATGCGAAGCGGAGAGTACGCAGAGGAGTTTTCATGGTCGAAACGCAAAAGGCTACTTTTACCGCAGAGACGCGGAGCAAAGAAGGTGTTAGGTTCCAGGTGCCTCGTGTCAGGAAAAGCCTAACACTTGACACCTATTCTGCGTCTCCGCGCCTCGGCGGTAGGATGAGTTTTGGGTATTAGCTCAAACTTTCTACGCAAACATCTCCTGCGCGCGGCTAAGGCGCTGTGGAACATTCACGCCAAAACGGCACTTCACCGTGCATGTCGGGCAGTCGGCACAGCGTACGGAGGCCAATTCCGCCGGCAATTGCTTGAAGTGGTCGCGGCCCAATTCGAACTGGCCATAGCCGTCGGCATACATAACATAGCGGAGCACGTCCGCCACGGGCAGGCCCTTAACGCAATCGCCATCGCACTCCCCGCACATACGGCAATAGAGCGGTGAAATGAAATCCAACTGCCGGGCCAGGAGATGTTCTTCCCGGGGCGAGTAAGGCTCGGTCATCGCCTTCAGGTTCTCTTCGAGCTGATCCATGTCCGTTATGCCCGGAATGGTGGTGTGTACGTAAGCGTCCTTCAGCACCCACTTGAGCGCCGCCAGCATGGCGCCCTCGCGCTTCAGCTTGGCGCCATTCGGATCGTCTGGCTTGATTCGGCGCAACCCGCCCGCCATCACCTTCATGGCTACCACACCCAAGCCCGCCGCGTCGGCCTGCGCCATGGCATCGGAAAAGGCTTTATCCATGGTGAAGTTGTAAGTCGCCAGCACGACATCCGTTGCACCCTTCTTCACCAGGAACGGAACCATATCCTTGGAGTTGTGGGTGCTCACCCCGGCAAAACGGATCTTGCCCTTTTGCCGCGCGATCTGCTGCGCCTCGAAGAGTTCATCCGGCGTCTCACTGGGGCTATTTTTTCCGTGCAGATACCAAACGTCCAGGTGGTCGGTCCCCAGCTCGCTGAGCGACGTGTCAAGCTCTTTCAGCACTGCCTCCTTGGTCTTTGCATCACATTTACTCGATAGCCAAATATTCTGCCGCTTGCCTTTGAGGGCTTGTCCTACGAGCCGTTCGTTGTTTCCATGCTGGTAGTTACGTGATGTATCGAAATAATTAATGCCCATGTCCGCCGCGCGCTCGATCACACTGGCGTCGGACGTAACCATGCATCCACATCCCACGCTGGTTACTTTGAGACCGGTTTTCCCCAATACGCGGTAGCTGAGTCCCTTGGCGGAGTGCGGTTCCGCTTCCGCCCAAGCGCTGGGAGCAGGAACAAAGCCCGCCACGGAGGTAAGAAGCCCTACGGATAAGAAATCCCGACGAGTAGACATTTTGCCTATACCTCTGCTCTAAGCGTTGACGATAGTCATGACTTTCGAACCGTGGTATGTTAGCACAAAAGGAGGTATCAATCCGGTGCTTTTCTCACGCCGCAGATTCTTGCAAGCAAGCGGGACCAGCCTTCTCTTTTTAAGTGCCCGTCGGCTGAGTTCGCAGGCCCCACCCGCCCTTCCCGTCGCGCCGATGGTGAAGGAATTCCCCGGGATTTCGCAAGTCTCCATCGTGCAGGGTGACGACCGCCGCAAGAATGTTTGCGCGGCGCTGGCGGCCATCGATGACCAGATCCTGCCGAAATTGCGGCAGAAAAAGTACGTGGTCATCAAACC
>Ga0116107_1001609_pt1 | contig 13062 bp, 13 predicted proteins | sample June2015DPH_6_10_FD_88969 | JGI IMG/M metagenome (GOLD analysis project Ga0116107, IMG submission 88969) | Peatland microbial communities from SPRUCE experiment site at the Marcell Experimental Forest, Minnesota, USA - June2015DPH_6_100 | ecosystem: Environmental > Terrestrial > Soil > Wetlands... | reverse complement strand
TTATCCGCCCCGCCGCCCGGCCGCCACCCACAAAGGCTCCTACGGTCATCTGGCGATCCTGGCGGGGAGCCTCGGCTATCACGGGGCGGCCGTGCTGGCAGCGCGCGGGGCCCAGCGCGCTCAGCCCGGCCTCATTACGCTCTACACCTTCGAGGCCGTTTACCATGCTTGCGCCGCCCAACTCCAGGCGGTGATGGTGTCACCCTGGCTGCCCGCCGCCAAATTGCCCGCTTCCCACTCCGCCGTCTTGCTCGGTCCCGGCCTGGCCGCCGCCGGCATGGCCGAGCAGATGAAACTCGTCCTCCGCAACCTGTGGCGCGATTCGGCGCTGCCGCTGGTCGTGGATGCCAGCGCCCTGGACTGGTTGCCCCTGGACCCGTCCGATCGCAACGCCTTGCGCGTGGTCACCCCGCATCCGGGCGAAGCCGCCCGCCTCTTGCGCTGCTCGCCCCAGCATATCCAGGCCAACCGTCTCAACTCAGTGCGTGAGATTTCAAAACGATTCGGAAACTCCTGGGTGGTCTTGAAGGGCCACCAATCTCTCATCGGCCGCAGCACCGGCCAGGTCTTCGTCAACTCCTCGGGCAACCCGCACCTGGCCCAGGGCGGCAGCGGCGACCTGCTCGCCGGCTTTATCGCCGGGCTGGTCGCCCAGCCTCCCCTTCAGAGCGATGTCCTGACATTGCTCCGTTACGCCGTCTGGCAACACGGGGCCGCTGCCGATTGCCTCCAAGACACCCGCCCAAACTGGGTGCTCGAAGACCTGGTTCACCAACTGGGCCAACAGACCCCGCCCTAAGGGCTCGTGCAAAAACAAATCGTCCTCGTCAGTCGGTCGACGAATCCAGCCGTGTGGGAATGTTCGAGCGCCGGCCGTGGTTGCTCCCTCTCCTCGGGGAGAGGGCCGGGGTGAGGGGCGAGCGGCTGCCCAACAAAACCGCTTCCTAAAAACGGATCTGCACCCCAAACAGGGTTTGCGCCACTTCTGTCTTGAAATGAGCCGCCACTTGGTGCGAAATGACGGGGCGGACTAATTCCGATGCTATGGATTTAGGCGATATTCTGAGCAAACAGCAGATCGTCACTGACCTGCGCGCGGCGAACCGCTGGGACGCCATTGATGAATTGATCGATAACCTGGTGGCCACGGCCAAGATCAAGGCCGGGGACCGCGACGCCATCGCCGCGGTGGTCAAGAAGCGCGAGTCCTCGATGAGCACCGGCATCGGCTTTGGCATCGGCATCCCGCACGCCTCGACTGATTTGATTTCCGAGGTCGTCGGCGCGCTGGGACGCTCCAAAAAAGGCGTCAACTTCGATGCCCTCGACAATCAACCGGTCCATCTGGTCATGCTTTTCCTGGTGCCCCAGGGCCAGTTCCAGAAGCACCTCCATACCCTCGCCAACATCGCCAAATTGCTCCATAAGGCCGAATTCCGCCAAGCCCTCGAACAAGCCCCCGATGCCGGCACCATGCTCCAAGTCATCCGGGAACAGGGCACGAAGTAAGTCGCCTAAGCATGTTGCCATACAAAATCCTCGAACAACGCTTACACCAGGCCGTCAGGGCCGTCCTGCCTGAGGCGGACACCGCGGCCGTTTTGATCCGCCCCTGCCCGGACCCGAAATTCGGCGATTACCAGACCAATGCCCTGATCTCCCTGGCCAAGGCGCGGAAGATGAACCCGCGCCAGTTGGCCGCCGCAGTGGCCGGCAAGCTGGACCTGGCCGGCTGGTGCGAGCCGGTCGAGATCGCCGGGGCCGGCTTTCTGAATTTCCGCCTCGAGCGGGCCGCCTTGGCCCGGACGCTCCAAGCCGCCGCGCAGGGCGAACACCTGTTCTTCGATAAAACCGCCCAGCCCCGGACCGTTGTGGTTGACTTCAGCTCCCCGAACGCCGCCAAACCGATGCATGTCGGCCATATCCGCTCGACTATCCTCGGGGATTCCCTCGCGCGCGTGTTGCGGCTGCTGGGCCACGATGTCATCACCGACAATCACCTCGGGGATTGGGGCACCCAGTTCGGCATGCTGCTGGCGGGCTGGAAGACGGCCCTTGACCCCGCCCGGCTCCAAACCGACCCGCTCGGTGAGATGGAGCGGATTTACAAGCTCATTAGCGCGCGTTGCGACCCAGACAGGCCCGGCTTTGACCACGCCACCCTCGAGAGCGCCCGGGCCGAACTGGTCAAACTCCAAGCCGGAGATGCCGAGAACCTGCGTATCTGGCGCGAAATGATCCGCCTCTCGCAAGCCCAGTTCGATTCCATCTACGGCCGCCTGGGAGTGAAATTCGACTACACCTTGGGCGAAAGCTTCTACAACCCGCAGCTCAAGGCCACTGTGGATGACTTGTTGCAGCGGGGCATCGCCACCGAAAGCCGTGGCGCCAAGGCCGTCTTTTCCGACGGCTCCCTGCCGCCCAAGGAAGACCCGTTCCTGGTCCACAAAGAAGGGGAGTGGGCCCCCAACCCGTTCATCGTTCAGAAAACCGACGGCGCTTTCAACTACGCCACCACCGACCTGGCCACCCTGGCCCGCCGCATCCAGACCTGGCACGCCGACGAAGTCATTTACGTCACCGACGGCCGCCAGCAACTCCATTTCCGCCAGTTGTTCGCGGCCTTTCGCCGCTGGCATCCCCAGGCCGCGACCAAGCTCGCCCATGTCTGGTTCGGCTCCATCCTCGGCGAGGACGGCAAGCCCTTCAAGACCCGCTCCGGCCAGACTATCGGCCTCTCCGGACTCCTGGACGAGGCCGAGGAACGCGCCTTCAAGGTCGTCTCCGAAAAAAGCCCCGACCTGCCCGAGACCCAACGCCGCCAAATCGCCCGCATCGTCGGCGTCGGCGCCGTCAAATACGCCGACCTGCTGCCCAACCGCCAAAGCGATTACGTGTTCAGTTGGAACAAGCTCCTGGCCTTGAACGGCAACACTGCCCCTTATCTTCAGTATGCCTGGGCCCGCATCCGCAGCATCTTCCGCAAGGCCGGACTTGATGCCGCGCAGCCCCTCGAGCCAGGCGCAAAACTTGACTTGAGCGCCCCCGAAGAAATCGCCCTCGCCAAGCGCCTGCTCGGCTTCGGCCCGGTCCTCGAGGCCGTCGCCCAGGAATACCGCCCCAATTTCCTCTGCAACTACCTCTTCGAGCTGGCCACAGGCTTCACCGCCTTCTACGAGAACTGCTCCGTCCTCAAATCCGAACCCGCCCAACGCGCCTCGCGCCTGGTTCTTTGCGACCTCACCGCCCGCACCTTGAAGCAAGGCCTCGAAACCCTCGGCCTCGAAACCATCCAACAAATGTAGATGGTAAGCGAGTTCAGACCTCTCCGGCCTGACGCAACGCTGTTTCCACAATCGAATCGTGAATCCAATAACCCTCCTGCCGGAGTTTTCGAAATTGGGAGGCGATGTCCGGCACCAGATGTTTCCTCTTGGCATCGACCAAAATGCGCGCTGTGCCTATGGGTTGAAGGCGGTAAATAATGCGGCTCACGAGTGGATCGGCTTGAACTCGGCGGCAAGTTCATCAGCATCCCAATTCACGGCGGGCACATTCCATTGCGGGCAACTGAAAAGAAAAGCGATGCGGGAAATCCCGGCCAATTGAGCCGCCTGTCCGCTGGTCAGACGCCCCATCTCGAACAACTTCATCGCCAGCGCCATGCGCGCCTCATTCTCAAAGCGTTCCGGACTTGAACCCGCCAAGGCCCTCCAGGATTCAGGGTATTCTATCTGCATCGCTTTCATGCGAACTGCATGCGCGCAATGCGGGTGAAAGAAAGGACATTCCGTAAAGGGGTCGAGGGGTCGGTTCTCCACCTTTCCACAATTGGGTTCAGGCCGAGCATCCATTCCGGCCGCTAGCGGGACTTTACAAGTTAGTGAAGTCAAAACACAATAAGAGCCCCGTAAATACTGGCTGGAATGAAGGTTCGGGTTGTATGTCCTAACGGCCCTCGCTGGGCTGGTACCGCTCCAGCTCCAAGACTCGCAGCAGCTCGTCCTGCTCGGCGTCTCGCTCGCTTAGGCAGGTGGCGGTGCGGGGGCGCTTCTCGCCTGGCCGCTGCGGGTAAATCACCAACACCTCGTGGATGCCTCCCAACAGTTCCATCATCCGACTCAAGCTCAAGTCCTGGCCGTGCTGATGGAGGGTGCGCTGCAAGAGCGAGGTCAGGGTCAGCGCCAGCACGCAATAGAAGGCATGCACGCGGATTTTGCTGTCGGTCCAGTGAAACATCGGTGACCAACCCAGGAAGTGCGGGTTCTTCATGTCGCGGAACGCGCTCTCGATGCGGTCCTGGGCGCGATAGCCCAACACGATCTCTTCGTTGGTCCAATCGGCGTTGTCGGTAAAGAGGATGGTTTTGCCCAGGTGCGTGCGCATCAGATGGGCCAGCGCGGCGGTGTCCGTGCGATAGCTCAGGCCGGGGATGGCACCCGGGGCCACCTCGGCGTGAATCAGGGTCTTGAGAAACTGGCCGCTGAGAATCTGCTCGACCTGCTTGCGGACGGAGTCGGTGGTGGGGGCGCACCCCAGCTTTAGGTGGCCCTGCTGGCGCCGTCGCAGGCGGGCTTGCAGTTCATCGAGCTTGTGGCGCGCCTTGGTCAAGCTGGCCTGGATGCCTTGCAACTGTCCTTCCAGCAGGTTCTCGTTGTAGGTGATGACGATGGCGCGCTCCTGGCCGAAGACCTTCTTGGTGGTGCGGTAGGCCAGGCAACTGGCCAGTCGTTGGCCCGCCAAGGGCCGGAAGTCATCCATGGGGATGCGCAAGAGGTCGGGGTGTTGGGAAGGCACCAGCGAGCCGATGAAATGGAAGGGCGAGTCATCGAGGCTTTGGAAGGCTTCCTGGGAGTTGTTGCCCTTATCGAAGATGAGGGTGATGTGCTCGCACCCCTGGGCCAGTTGACTATAGCGCTGGGCCAGTTCTTCGGAGACCGTCTGGAAAGTCGTGGCGTCGGTGAGGTTGCCGGTATAGACGCGGTGAAAGAGCGGGACATGGAAGTCGGTGCTCACCAGCAGGCCCAGGCTGACTTGGCGCAGGTCACCGCGGTGCTGTTTGTTGTGGCCGCGGGCCGGGAGTTGGGCCGGGGTACGGGTGTTGATGAAGGTGAAGAAATTGGTGCCGTCATAGACCAGCGTGCGCAGGGACAGGCCCAGTTGCTGGATGAGCTGCCGGGAGAGGCTCTGCTCGATGGCGGCGATGTCCGCCTCGGTGACGTGGTCCATGTGGTTCCAGAAGGCCTGGCTGGAGAGTTGGTCGGTGGTGGCGGGCAGCAGGCGAGGCAGGACGGTGTGATGGTACCAATGGGCCAACTGGGCCTTGCTGGAGGGGTGGGCGGCGCGGTTGATGGTCGCCAGCAGGAGGTATTGGCCGACCGAGAGGCCCTGGTCGCGCTTGGGGACCTGGGCATCGATGAGTTCGACCAGGCCGATGTTGCGGGCTTGGTCAAAGAGGGCGGCGACATCGCCGAAGCTGGCCAGGCGCGCGGTCTGGGGCCGGAGGGGCTGCTGGGCCTGGGTGACGGACTGGACGATATGGTCCAGGGAGCCGAGATAGACGGTTTTGACGATGGTCGGTTTGCCGTCCACGCGCTGGCACTCGCGGGCGTAGTAATAGGTGTGTCCCGTGAGGACTTTGGGGGTCAGGGAGGCCATGATGGTTAGGTCATACAATGGCTGGTATTTGCTGGCTGGCACGGCTACAATTCATAGTGGTTCTATGATAACGCACAACCACGGGCGTCTGTCAACAGAGAAAATACAAAAAAAGAGGCAGGAGCGAATCCCCGAGGAAAGAGTTAGGTCATACAAACGACCGGGACGAGCAAGGAGCGGGCCGGGGCAGTTGCAGAGCAGGAGAGGCGTATTCCCCCGTAAAATCAGGGCCAACCGGGGCCACGCGGCCGAGCATTAGATACTGGTTGGCCTGCCTTTAGTATAACTGCTCGATAACTTGTAAAGTTCCGCTAGAGCCTTAAGCCAGGCTGCTGAGGGTCGCTTTGTTCTTCGACCAGCAAATCGGATTAGTACTTCCAACTGTCGACCCCGAACTGTTCACGCCGATTGTGACGAAGAGAAGCAGCAGTATTTGCTTCCCTTTCCTGCGAGCTTCCTGGCTCACGTATCTGCCTGCTTCTCCAAGGACTTTCGCCATAAACGCCTCTGATTAGAATTGAAGGGAGTTGTAAAGGTTTGCTGGCACAACGTCAAGAATGGAGATCGCCCAAAGTTCGGAACCGTGCCGAAGGACGAGAGCCTGGCGGCTCCACGCATCTAGACCATGCACTGTCGTTTCCATAGCCGTGCCGATTCCGGCATAAAACTCAGCAACCGTCAAGCCCTCTTTGGCAAACCCTGCGTCTGTCCCGGATTCCCCACCTCAGCCAGGAGCCGCCAGGTGAAAAGGGACCACCCGGCAATCAGGACTCGGCTCAGGTCAAGCTGGACGCATTGGCGATGGGGTTAAAAGCGAAGGGGCACTCGATGCCTGGAAATCGAGGGAGCCCGAAGGGCAAACCAATCACGGGGCACAAAGACCTGGACATCCCACCTTGACGCCGGCTCTGCTCCTGATAAACTCGGCGGCATGAACACGGGCCATCAAGCAGCCCACGACGGTCAGCAGGCTAACTATGAAACAACATGCACGAATTGCTTTGGTATTAACCTCATGCTCAGTTTTAACTGTTCCGGTCCTCGCTCAGGGCACCTTTCAAGACTTGGACTTTGAGGATGCATCTCTATCGCCAGTTCCGTTCGGGGGTGGCCTTGTGCCAATCACGGAGGCACTCCCAGGTTGGACAGGCTATCTGGGCGGGGCTCCGGTGACGCAAGTTCTGCAAAACAATTTAACCCTTGGCCAGGCTAGCATCGACATAATCGGTCCTGGCTGGACCACCGGGACTATCCTCCAAGGCAACAAGTATACTCTCGTCCTCCAACCCGGATTTAGAGCCGGGCTTCCAGTTGGGCCACCACAAATCAGTGCTTCAGTATCCCAGTATGGATTGGTCCCTGCGACCGCAAACTCAATACAGCTAGAGGAGTGGGGCTATGTAGGTTTTGCTGTGAGCCTCGGTGGCCAAAACTTGGCTTTGGTTCCGATTGGCGTTGGGCCTGATTACACACTCTACGGAGCCAACATATCCCAACTCGCTGGACAGGGTGCCACGCTGACCATCACTGCGTTACCAACCGGAGTAGCGGCGACCCCGGATTATTTTGATGCCATTGCATTTTCCCCTCAAGTAATTCCCGAACCCAATAGCGTAGCCTTGCTGGCGTTGTGCGTTCTCATTCTTACGGCTGGCTTACACCTCCTCAATCCTGCTTTTAAGATTGCACCGAGCGGGCAGCCAGAGCGATAGGGGAAGGCGACTTCTAGTATGTTGACAATGTAATAACGTTACATTAGTCTGGTGGGATGAAATCCGACCAGATTCAATTGAGCGCCGAGGATCGGCGATTCTTACAGGAGTTCCGGAGTAAAGGACTCCACTCGGCGAGAGAAGTGAACCGAGCCCATCTTTTGTTGGCCTCGGAAGCGCACGTGCCGACGGTCCAAATCCAAGAGGTCTTGGGCGTCAGCCGAATGGTGATTTGGCGCACGCAGTCCGCCTACCGTGAGAAAGGCCTGGATTATGCCTTGTATGACGCCGCCCGCCCTGGCCAACCCGCCAAGTACAGCACCGATCAGCAGGCCGAGGTCGTAGCCCTGGCGTGCAGCGAGCCTCCCGCGGGAGCGGTGCGATGGACGATCCGGTCGTTGACCATTGCGGCACGACACCGGCCCAAGTTGGAGGGGGTCAACCGGGAGAGTATCCGTCAGATTCTAAAAAAAACGTCTGTAAACCTTGGCGCAAGGTAATGTGGTGCAGCGGACGGATCACCGCCGAGTACCGGGAGCGGATGTATGATTTGCTGGGCCTCTACGCCAAACCTTACGATGCTGCCGAGCCGGTGGCTTGCCTGGATGAAAAGAGCAAGCAGTTATTGCAGCAAACCCGTCGGCCCTTGCCGGCGGCTCCGGGGCAAATCGCCAAAGAAGATTACGAATATCGGCGGGCCGGGACACGAAACCTCTTCATGGCGGTGGAGCCTCAAGCCGGTCATCGCGAGGTGGTGGTGACCCAGCGACGAACCAAGCGCGATTTTGTGGCATTTGTGCAACATTTGGCACGCGGGGTTTATGCCGGAGCCCGCAAGATCCATCTGGTCCTGGACAACCTGAACACGCATTTCCGCGCATCCTTCGAGGAAGTGATGGGGTTAGAAGAGGCGAGTGCGTTGTTGGCGCGAGTGCAGTTCCACTACACACCCAAGCATGCCAGTTGGCTGAACATGGCCGAAATCGAAATCGGAATTCTGGATCGCCAATGCACGGGGCGCCGTATTGGCGAGGAAGCCCGCCTGCGTTCGGAAGTGCTCGCCTGGGAGCAGCGACGCAACGAAGCTCGGTGCCGCATTCAGTGGCGGTTCACACGACAAGACGCGGACCGGAAATTGTCGCGACACTATGTAACGCAATTACATTGTCTAGATACCAGAGCCTTAAGCCAGGCTGCTGAGGGTCGCTTTGTTCTTCGATCAGCAAATTGGATAGGTACTTCCAACTGCCGACCCCGAGCTGTTGTGCTATCCACCTGAGGTTCAGGGTCGTCTCCTGCCGTAAACGCCACGCTACACGCAGCTTGGCCTCGCTGCGGGCCGGGAGCAACTGCAATTGTTCAATGCTCAACCCGAGGCTGGCAACCTCCTCGGAAAGAATGCGAGCCGCATTCCGTTCGGCCGATTCCCGCCGCTCGTGACCGAAGTGATTGGGCCCGAGTTGCTGGCTGACCTGCGTCAGTAATTCTTCCCGAAACGCCTGGCTGCCCACACACCACCCGCGCCGGCAAGCTTATTGCAGAAACATGGAGAACCGACCCCTTTCCGCATTGCAGCCCTGTTGCGTTGGGTTAAAGTTACCCCCGCCTTTATGAAATACTCCAAATCGCAACTTTGGCAGCGCGTTCAAAAATACTCCGCTGAATACCCCGAACTCGGCCTGGCTGTGGACCCGAGCCGGATGCATTTGGCGTTTGGGGACTACCTGAGCGGGTTGTTGTTGGGCACAAGACAGGCGCTGTATGACAATGATCGCGACTCTGTAACGTTAGCGCCTATCGCCAGCCGGGGATGAGGGCCAGCAAAACGGCCGCACAGGAGGTCCTTGACATCCAAACCATGATTAGACCCCGGTTCATGAGCAATCCAACATCCAGGTGTCGAGGGTCGAATGTCGAGGGTCGAGGGTCGAGGAGCAACTCCTCGTGCCCTCGACCCTCGACCCTCGACCCTCGACCCTCGACCCTCGACCGCTGAATGTTCGTCTTCCCGAAAGAATATGATGTCATCGTCCTGGGTGCCGGCCATGCTGGCATCGAGGCGGCGCTTGCAGCGGCGCGCATGGGTTGCCAGACACTGCTGTTGACGATCAACGCCGACACGGTCGGCCAGATGTCCTGCAATCCTGCCATCGGCGGGCTGGGCAAGGGTCACTTGGCGCGGGAGATTGACGCCCTTGGCGGCGAGATGGGTTTGGCGACAGACCTGACCGGGCTTCAGTTTCGGATGTTGAACACCAGGAAAGGGCCGGCCGTCTGGGCGCCTCGAGCCCAATGCGACAAGAAGGCCTATCAGTTTAGAATGAAATGGGTCCTCGAGCGCGAGCCCAACCTGGACCTTCGGCAGGCACAATGCGTCAAGCTGCTTCACAAGGATGGGACCGTTTATGGCGTGGAAACGACGCTCGAAGTGCAGTATGCGGGCAAGACAGTTATCGTCACGACGGGCACGTTTCTGAAAGGGCTCATGCATATCGGCCTTAACCAACAGTCTGGGGGGCGGGCAGGTGAAGCCGCCGCGACCGGACTCTCGGCATCTCTGAGTGAAGCCGGGTTGGAGCTCGGACGCTTGAAGACCGGCACTCCCCCGCGGCTCTTGAGCAGGTCTATCGACTTCTCCAAGATGGAGGTCCAGCCAGGAGACGATCCAGTCCCTTACTTTACCCACTGGAAAGACGATTTGTTCCACATGGAACATTCCGGCCCGTGCCGGCCCAAAACGGACACCGAGGGTCGAGGGTCGAGGGTCGAGGGAACAGCACTCCCCCCTCGACACTCGACCCTCGACCCTCGACACTCTCCCTACCCCCCAGGCTCCATCCTGGCCGCGGTTAACGGGCAGCTCCCCTGCTACATCACATATACCACCGAAGCCACCGCCCGCATCATCAGGGACAACCTCGACAAGTCCCCCCTCTATTCCGGCATAATCCACGGTGTTGGCCCTCGCTATTGCCCATCGATCGAAGACAAAATCGTCAAATTCCCTGAGAAAGTCAGACAACAGTTGTTTCTTGAGCCCGAAGGCATCGCCACCGACGAAATCTATGTCAACGGCTTCTCGACCTCCCTGCCCTTCCAAGTCCAAGTGGCCATGATAAAAACCATCATCGGCTGTGAAAACGCGGAGATACTCCGCCCCGCCTACGCCGTCGAATACGATTTCGTCTATCCGACCCAAATCCAGCCCTCACTCGAGACGAAAGTCTGCCGTAATCTGTTCCTGGCCGGGCAAATCAACGGCACCTCCGGCTACGAAGAAGCCGCCGCCCAGGGACTCATGGCCGGGGTCAATGCAGCCCGCCGCGTCAAGAACCTCGGACCTCTAATCCTGGGCCGGCACCAGGCATACATCGGCGTCCTCATCGATGACCTCGTCACCAAGGGCACACTCGAACCGTACCGCATGTTTACCTCTCGCGCCGAGTACCGTCTGCTGCTCCGCCAGGATAATGCCGACCTGCGTCTCTCCTCGATTGGACACGAAATCACTCTCCTCCCCGCGCACAAAGCCCGGCTCGTCCGCGAAAAGCAGGAACGTATTGACGCCGAAATCTTGCGGCTGGAGACCACACGCTCCAACTCTGAGACGTTGGCTCAACTCCTTCGCCGACCGGAGCTCAATTACAGGCGCCTGCCCAATCCTAATCCCGACCTCACCGACGAAGATGTCCAGCAGGTCGAGATTGCCATCAAATACGCCGGGTATATCTCACGCCAGGAGAACGAGATTGCCAAGTTCAAGAACCTCGAGGACAAGCAGATCCCGCCGGCCTTCGACTACACGTCGGTGCCTAGTCTCCGCAACGAGGCGCGCCAGAAGTTTATCGAAATCCGCCCCGCCACGCTCGCTCAGGCCTCCCGCATCTCCGGCGTCTCCCCGGCTGACATCAGCATCCTTATGGTCTGGCTCAAACGGGCCGGCGAGGCAAAGCCCTGACTCATCATGTATTCTTATGTATATTAGTACCTTGCCTACTTAAATGGAAACCAAAGTCTCTTCCTGCGCTGTCCGGCGCTGTCACGAAAACGGGGAGCCCGCTTGACCCCGCTGCCGGCCACGCCTAGAATCTGGACACGACCAGATGAAACTGTTTTGCAAGATAGTGGCTGCGGCTGCCCTGCTTGGGGCGGCGGTTGAGCTTCGGGCCGGGTTGATCAACGGCATCGACGCGGTGGTTCACGATACGGTGATCACGCGCCAGGACGTCGCCGAAGAGACGCTCAAAGCGGAGAAGGAGCTGTGGCGCGATTACGGGGACCAGCAGGATGTCTATCAGAAGAAGGTGGCGGAGGCCGAGCGTGGCAACCTGGAGATATTGACGGAACGGCAGTTAATCCTGCATGAGTTCAAGACGGCCGGCTACAACCTGCCGGAGAAGGTCATTGATGATGAGGTGCAGGCGGAGGTCCGTTCTCACGGCGACCGGCAGACGTTCATTCGGACGCTCGAGGCCGAAGGGACAACCTTGGACCGTTATCGTCAGCGGATTCGCGATCATATCATCGAGCGGGCCATGCGGGAGAAGAACGTCTCCTCGGAAATCATCATCTCGCCGCACAAGGTCGAGGCCTACTACCAGGAGCATCATGAGACTTACAAGCTGCCGGACCGGGTCAAGCTGCGGCTGATCGTCCTGAACAAATCGAGCGACCCGGATGCGCCGCAGGCCAGGAAACTGGCCGATGAGATTCTGGGCAAGATCAAGGACGGGGCGTCCTTTGCCGAAATGGCGACGTTGTACTCGGATGACAAGATGCACCAGCAGGGCGGGGACCGGGGTTGGGTCAGGAAAGGCGAACTTCGAATGGAGCTCGACGAGGCGGCCTTCTCGCTCAAGCCGGGCGAACGCAGCGGCGTCATCGAGACTACGGAAGCCTGTTACGTGGCACAGGTCGAGGGTGTTGACGCAGCGCATTACAGTTCTCTGAACGAGGTGCGCGGTCAGATCGAAAAGGACTTGCAGGATCACGAGCGCACGCGGCTGCAGCACCAGTGGATTGAAAAGCTGAAGAAAAAGACCTTTGTTTCGTATTATCACTAACCAGGCGCGTCTTGCGCCGCGAGGAGGCTCCTTTTTATGACCTGCCGGGTGGGCATCTCGCTTGGCGATATTACGGGCATCGGCCCGGAAGTGACGCTCAAGGCCCTGGCTGCCGAAGGTCGTTCCGAAGGCGCGCACTACCTGCTCCTGGGCGACGCCGACCAACTACAGGCGCTGAACCGGCGGCTGGGACTGAATCTGCCACTCCTGGCTTACAGCGGTCCGGACCAGCCGGGCTGGATTGCTGTGTGGAACCCGCTGCCCGGCTCGCTGCCGGAGGGTCTGCCTGCCGGTTCGCCCGTTGCCGCCCAGGCCGCGATGGCCTGGTTGCGCGCCGGGGCGCAGTGCTGTTTGCGGGGGGAACTCAAGGCCCTGGTGACCGCCCCGGTGAACAAGCAAGCCATCGTTCGCTCCGGCCTGGCATTCATCGGACAGACCGAGTTCCTGTCGGAACTTGCCGGCACGGAGAGGACCGCGATGATGCTGCTGGGCCAGGATGAGCGCGGTCGTTGGCTGCGGGTGGCCCTGGCTACAACCCATCTGCCGCTCAAAGAAGTGGCCGCGCGCCTGGCGCAGCCAAAGGTCGAGCTGGCTATCGAATTGGCGGCCGGGGCCTGCCGCGACCTGGG
>Ga0116107_1001601_pt1 | contig 13115 bp, 12 predicted proteins | sample June2015DPH_6_10_FD_88969 | JGI IMG/M metagenome (GOLD analysis project Ga0116107, IMG submission 88969) | Peatland microbial communities from SPRUCE experiment site at the Marcell Experimental Forest, Minnesota, USA - June2015DPH_6_100 | ecosystem: Environmental > Terrestrial > Soil > Wetlands... | reverse complement strand
TTCTGCTCCGAAGAAGGAAACGCACTCTTTGAATCTTTTATCACCGCGTCGAAAAACGGATGCCTTAATTCGGACTTTGGCTGACCTTCTGGCTGTCCTGGATTCGCTTCCATTATAATCCGATTCTACCACTCTATAATTGGTGATTCAATTTTTAGCTTTATCAAGGAGAGAAACCAAGAAAAAATTAACTCTAAATAAATTATTCCCGAAGATCAGTAGCATTTAAACCGTATTTAGAAAAAGACATTCGACTACCATCTCTTCTTGCTTCTATAACTTCTTCTGTTGTAGCCAATGCGTCCAAGGATACCATACCTGGTTGATTAACTAATAAACTTTCTACCTCTTCGTTTGAAGGAACGTCGCCAATTGCCGCAAGCATTGCTGCTTCAATTGTTTCCCTATTCTCACTATGCTTGGATGAGCCATCTTGCTCCAACCTTGCTGCTATCTCTGGATCGAGTGGGAGGTCCGGAACGTCATATAAAACTTCTGGAGAATCGGCAGTTTCTGCACCTGCAAAAACTGCTTCTGCCAAATCAATGTCATCTATTGAAGCTGAAGCTCTTGCTTTTCGCAAGCTTGCACTTTCGACATGATCGGAATCCCTAGAATCTATATGCTCATCTGGATCGTTAGCGATTGTCGCATGATCGGTTCGAAATACGACAACTACAGTCCCCTTTTTACCCCTTCTTTGAACAAATCTACTTGTTGAGTCTAATGCTCTTTCTGCATGCGGATCTAGTGTAGCGTCTGCTGCTGGATCAAAATCTTCAACCGCTGGATCTACCATAACTTCTCCTTGGTGTCGTCTCCATGCTTTTCTCTTTTGACGCTTGATAATCGGCGGTGCGGCATCTAGCTCTCGCTCATGTTCTGCCCATGCTCTTTTCACTTGGCCTTCTACTCTTGTTCTGGAAAGTCCTTTTCCTACCATTAAGGCTTCACTTAAATCTGCAGCCAATTCTTCTGCTATTATCTTCCTTGCGGGAGCTATCGGTTTCCCCATTCCTTTAGTTTCTACACCCATAATTCAATTTTCCGTTTATATCATTAACTATATCACTTTGTCAAGATTTTTCCAAAAGGAGCATGGTCCAGGCAAAGGGAAATCTTCTGGCAAGAATTTTGACTTTTGAATTTTTCTTGACAAACTGCGGAAAGCCGAACATTGTCCAGTGGTTAATATGCTCAATGTCATTGCCAAATCTTGACCAATTTCTGCCCCTAACTAATTGGGCAAACATAAAAAACGGCTCATTTGGAACGGAAATCACCAGGTATTTTTTTGATACTCTGACCAGTTCTTTTAGGGCGTCTTGAGGTTTATCCAGATGCTCCAATACTTCGGTACATAACACCAAATCGAATGCATTGTCTTTATATGGAAGCTTATAGATACTTCCTTGGGATATCTTGATATCGGGATAAGTTTCTCTGCCCAGGGCAATCGCGTCTTTGGAATACTCCAAACCTTCCAATTTTTTGCCAATCCCCTTTTCTCTTAAGCGATTAAGAGTAAAACCTTCGCCACAGCCGACATCCAGAATTGAATCAACGGTTTTAGCTTTGGTGAGATTAACCAAATTCCTGAAAAAGTTCCACAGCAACAATCTTTGAATCGGATTTCTGTGGGTGTGCTTTTTGTAATTATCGGTTTGTTTCATTTATAAATTCTCGATTGCGTGGTAGGAAACTACTCCTAAAGAGATTATAACATTTAAGCTTTTATTCACGCCCCACATTGGAATTTCGGCGATTTGGTCACACAGTTTTAAGGTTTTTTTCGAACAGCCCTCAGTTTCGTTGCCAACGACAAAGGCAATCGGTAATTTGTAATCGATTTGGGTGTAAGGAACACTACGGCTGTCTTGCTCTATGGCGACCACTTGGATACTTGGGATTTGAGATTTGAGATTTGAGATTGCAGTTTTTGCATCAGCAAAATACTGCCATTTAATCCACTCGGTCGTATTAATTGAGGCTTTTTTGATGCGCGTGTTTGGCGGTGTTTCCGTTACTCCGCATAGATAAATCTTTTTTACCCCCAGCGCGTCCGCCAGTCGGAAAATTCCGCCGATATTGTAGGTATCTAAAATGTTGTCGAGAATAAAATAAATTTCTCTTCTTTTAATCTTTTTGAGCTCTTCTTTTGTCGGGTCTGAAACGCGAAGCTCTGCCGCCCTAAGCTTGACTTGCACTGAGCCGGTTCGGTCTGAGCTCACGGTTGAATGACTTGCCGAATGTATCATGTTTGCTATTATACTAAAAGCATGGAGAGCTTACAAAATTCTTGAGGGGTGGCAGGAATGGAAAGGCTCCCAACGGCGTGGACCACATCCGCCGCGAAGCAAGGCCGTGGTAACCCCAGCGGGAGGGAAATTTCTGACAGGACCCCATGTTAAACGAAGTCAATTAGAAATTTGGGCTTGGAAATTGTATAATACCGCCATGCCTTCAGATTCTGAACCTTTTTCGCGTCTTGCCAGTGCTTTAATTAAGAATTTTGCGCCCCGTACCGCCGTTGACACCGGCAATAAAATTACGGTTAATATTTTAGTTTCCAAAGTTGCCTCTTATTATGAGAAATTACGCACCGCCATGGATTACGGTAACGAAGAAACGATTTTACGAAGAACAATCGAGAGAAGTTTAAAAAGAATGCTTTTTTTGGAAGAAGTCCCCTCCTCGGTTGCCGCAAATTTAGTGCGAGAGCTTATTTGGGCAGGCTATTTTCCCGATGCGACTGTGCCGGAATCGATTGTCGGCAAAGTTGACTCTTCAATCACCCTTTACTTAAGGCTTAGGGATGAAGTATTGGCAAAAAAGTTTTTGCCAAATGTCGATGTCTATAGCTACATTTTGCAGCTTTTATCCTGCGACATCCATATGATTTTGGCGCCGAACCAGGAGAAAGAAGCGATGAGTAACTTCATGTTCCATATGTTTAGAGACTCTGTTGAAATCCTCGATGATTCTAAACAGACTAAAGATGTCCAGGTTTTTATTGCCGTTAGGAAAAATTTCGCCAGAGAAGATCTGGCATTTCTGCGTTATAGACTTTTTAACCAAATTTTCGGTAAACTTTCCGAAGAAAATTTTTCTCAAGTCGTTTCCTCATTTGCGAATGGCTACAAAGAGATTGAATACGAACTGCAATATCCCCGAAAAGACCGGATTTTTAACCACATCAAAAAGAAAACCCCGCCGTTTTTAATTCTCTATGATTTACTACTTTTGGAGAACGGCCACCTCAAAGAGTTAGTTAAGGACCAGAATAAATTCAGGGAAAGGATTTTTGCAATCTGCGAGGGAAGATATAGAAACATCGGCAAAAAAGTCCGCACCGCCATCATCCGCAGCTTTATTTTTATCCTTTTTACTAAAGCTTTTGTGGCGCTGTTTGTCGAAGGTGCTTTTGAGAGAATTCTGTTTGGCAGAATCCAATGGCTTTCAATCGGTGTCAACACGGTTATTCCGCCACTTCTAATGGTCTTTGCCGGCATGCTAATTACCACACCCGACAACCAAAATTCGGAAAAAATATACCTGGACATCCAAAAACTGCTGTTTAGCGAAAACCCTAAAATCATTGCGACTCTATCCTTAAAGCTAAAAAAGGACGGCAACGCCTTTAAAGATTTCGCCTTTTACATCCTTTGGCTTTTAAGTATTTGCCTGGTTTTCGGCCTGATTATCTGGGCCTTAACGCTTCTTCACTTTAATCCTTTAAGCCAGGTCGTGTTTCTTTTCTTTATCGCGATCGTCTCTTTTTTGGCCTACCGGATTTATCAAACCGCTCATATCTATACTGTGGTTTCCAAACCGAATTTATTCGCTCCGCTTTTTGACTTTTTCTTCGTACCGATAATCAGGGTTGGCCAAAGACTGACCGAAGGTTTTACCCAAATCAATTTTATTTTGATTATTATTGATTTTGCCATCGAAACTCCGTTTAAAGGCCTCTTCGGATTTTTCGAACAGTGGTTTTTATTTCTTGCGAACAAACGCGAAGAGCTGGAATAGTTAACCTTTTGAGTGCTTGATACCTGATGCTTAATACTTTATACTTTTTATTATGACCGCAACTGGACACGCCCTAGTTGGAACCGTCATCGCCGCCAAAATTGGTAACCCGGCTCTGGCTATCCCCATCGCCATCGCTTCTCATTTTTTATGTGACGCATTTCCCCATTGGGACACTGGTTACGATCGCGAAATTAAATCTAAACACAGATTTGTTTTAGAAAGCATGGCTGATGTTGTTTTAGGTTTTGTCTTGTCGGCGGTTTTGATATTTTTTGTCTTTCCCGCTACCAACTATCTTTACGCTTTTTTGATAATTTTAATGGCTCAATTGCCTGACTGGACTAATGTTCCATACCTTTTCTTGAATTGGGATTTCCCGCCGTTTAGCTGGAGCTATGAGCTGGGGAAAAGGTTTGATACCTCAATCGGTCTCCCTTGGGGATTGGTTAATCAAGTTGTCGTGGTTGTCGGCCTCATCTTCCTGGGCAAGGTCTTCTGATTTTCTGGTTGCAGTTTCTTGCGGGCTGACTTCTTTTGGATGCTTGATATCCTCCAATTTCCAAGCCGCAAAATCGCACTTGGGGTAATTAGAACAACCATAGAAACGGCGGCCTTTCTTCGTCTTTTTGAAAACAATTTTTGCTCCATCCTTCGGGCAGATTAAATTCGTTTCCACAACTAAAGGCTTGGTAAATTTGCATTTTGGAAAGTTTTCGCAAGCCATAAATTTCCCGAACCGGCCAAGTCTGATAATTAAGTGCCCCCCGTCTTGTGGGCAAATTTCAGTGGTTTTCTCGACTTCGATTTTTACTCTCGCTGCCTCCCCCACTTTTTCCAAGGTTTCCGCGAACGGTTCGTAAAACTCTTTAATTACTGGCGACCATTTTTTTTCGCCACTGGCAATTTCGTCCAACTCATCCTCCATTTGGGCAGTAAACGGAATATCATCAATGGTGGCAAAATTGGCCACTAAAAAATCGTTGACGGCAAACCCGACACTGGTTGGCGTAAACTTTCCTTCGTTTCTTTCGATATATTGCCTACTCTCGATAGTAGAAATAATGGTCGCATAAGTCGACGGTCGGCCAATCCCCGCCTCTTCCAAGGTTTTGATGATTGAAGCATCATTATAACGGGGCGGTGGCAGTGTTTCGTGTGCTTCTGAGAGACAGCTGATGTATACCAATTCCTCACCGATTGTAAAATCGGGTAATTTATTATCGTTTAGGGCAAATGGATTTACTTTTAAAAATCCGTCAAAAACCAAAACCGAACCGTTTGCTTTTAACGTATAGCTTGCCTTGGAAGCATCAACTAATACTACCGTTGATTGCGTAATCGCATCGGCCATTTGGGTTGCTACCGCTCTTTTCCAAATAATTTCGTACAACTTGGCGTATTGTCCACCTAGTTGCTCACTGATTTTTGCCGGTTGAGCATTAACATTGGTCGGCCTGATTGCCTCATGTGCTTCCTGGGCGTTTTTTTGCGTCGCTTTGTAATAACGAGGCTTGGGCGGCAGATAATTTTCGCCAAATTCCTGTCTGACATAATCGCTCATCTGTTTTCTGGCGGATTCGGAAATCGCGACCGAATCGGTTCTGTGGTAAGTAATAAAACCTTCCTCGTACAGTTTTTGTGCCAAACTCATCGTTCTCTTTCCGGATAGCCCCATCCTTCTGGCTGCGTCTTGTTGCAGGGTGGAAGTAGTGTATGGCGGTGGCGGCGTGCGGCGCATTTCCTTTTTGGCAACGTCGGAAACCTTAAATTCTTTGGTCTTCAAATCCGCTTCAATGGTTTTCGCTTTTTCCTCTGTGTCGACACTGGTTTTGACAAAACTGTATTCGCCGTCATATAAATTGAGCTTTTCGCTGATTTCTATTTTTTCGCCGCTGATTTCGATCAATTCAAAAACTGTTTTGTCCGAAGCCTTTTTAAGAGCTACCGTAATCGTATAGTACGGCTCCTTTTTAAATTTCTCGATTTCTCTTTCTCTCTCCACAATTAGCCGTAAAGCCACCGACTGAACACGGCCCGCCGACAACCCGCGGCGTACTTTCCGCCATAAAATCGGTGACAATTTGTAACCGACCAACCGGTCCAGCACTCTTCGAGCAGTTTGCGCGTCGACCAAATTGTCGTCAATCTCCCGTGGGGTTTTTAGAGCTTCTTCGATTGCCTGTTTGGTGATTTCATGAAACGCAATCCGCTGAAATTTGGAGTTTGGAGCTTGCGATTTGGAATTTGAGCTGAGCATTTGCTTGATGTGCGCGGCAATGGCTTCTCCTTCGCGGTCAGGGTCGGTCGCTAAAATTATTTTCTCGGCAGTTTTGGCGGCAGAGTTCAACTGTGCAATGATTTTCTTCTTATCCGTCATCATTTGATAATCGGGCGCAAAATCTTTGTCGATATCAATACCAAGTGTAGATTTGGGCAAATCCATAATATGACCCATTGAGGCAAGAATTTCATAATCGCCTCCCAAGAAACGAGAAATCGTTCGCGCTTTTGTCGGGCTTTCAACAATTACTAAATTCTTCATATCCAAAATTGTAGCTTAAATTATACAGTCGGTGTCAAGCCCCACTTTATTTACTCAAGCTAATTTCGCTGGGCGCGACTCCTCAATAAATGCTCTTTGAACCGTATTCGAATAGAACTGAAAAGGCGAAAAGTAAGTTGCGTGGGGTCAAGAGCCAAGTTGGAAAAGACCACCTGAATTTTTGATTATTCCTTTTATTTCCATTATTGAGAGTAAGCTGCTGATTGCCGAAGAATTTAATTTTGAGTACCTGATGACCTCATCAAAGCTTAACCCCTCATTTTCCAACAGCTGCACCATTTTAAGCCCATCTTTGGAAAGATTTTGTAGTTTTGAATTTTGAACAAACTTTTCTTGACAACTTATAGTTTTATATGTTATTCTTCCCGCGCTATGATAAACCAAATTGAAGCGCTAAAAAGACCCAACGGGGAGACAATTTCTATCGACGGAAAACCACTAATAGAATATCTTAACGTCCACGGGGCGGATGACGTTATTGTCAGAAGAGAGGTCATAAATGATTCTGAGGGACATATTGAGGGGACTCTAATTACATTTATTATAAATCCCGATTCTCCAAAAATTCAAGAAGCGCTGCCAACAGAACCACCCTTAAAATTAGGCCCTGACAGCTATGGCGGAAATGAATACGAACTTGCTACTGCCCTAGCTCTATTGGCCGATAAAGATTTTGCAAAAACAATACATCTAAGACGGGTAACAACCAGACTAAGTCAAATACAGGATACTATAGGAAAAGCAATTTCCACAATGACTTCTGACGAATAATCAAAATTATCTCGCTTTATCTCCCAAACCAACTGTCTAGAATTTGCTTGGCAATTGGGCCAGCGACGTTACTTCCTTCTCCGCTATTTTCCGAAAGCACTGTGATGACGATTTGCGGATTGTAAGCCGGTGCAAACAGCGTTATCCAAGCATGTGCCAGCGTATTGTTGCCACCGTTTTCCGCCGTTCCTGTTTTGCAGGCCAAAACTACACGGCGCATATCGGCCGAGCCGGAAGCCGGATCAAGGCCCAAAATATTTTTGCCGTCAATCGGCAGTTTGGCGTTTTTGATTTGATAGTTAAACAGCGGCCAGGCCACTCCGCCGGGGCTACAGGCTTCGACCATCCCCTCTTTGATTAAATCCGAAGCGTGGGCGTCCAAAAGATTGGTATTAATTATTTGCGGACCCAAATCCTTGAGCAAGTGCGGCCGGTATAAAGTGCCGTCATTGGCAATCGCCTGCGTCCAACCGTTGATTTGCAGCGGCGTGGTTAGCAAAAATCCCTGTCCAATTCCGTAATGATAAGTATCTCCCAGATACCACGGCTCGCCGATGACTGCTTGCTTCCATTCTTGAGTTGGCACAAGTCCCGGCTGCTCGCCCTGTAAGTCAATCCCCAACTTTTCGCCCAGACCAAACAACTTGGCGGTCTCGGAAACCTTATCAACTCCCACTTTTTCGGCCAATTTATAAAAGAAAATGTCGTTTGAACGTTTAATCCCCTTAACGATATTGACCTCTCCGTCGGTTCCGCCATAATCTGTATAGTACCAATTGGAAAAAGAAAAATCCCCGACTCTAAGAATTCCTGTGTCGTCAACTTGCCAGTTTTCATCGATGATATTGTTCTTAAGCGCTGCCGAAGCAACAATTAGTTTGAAAGTCGAGCCAGGTGGATAAGTTCCGCCAATGCTTCGGTTTAGAAGCGGCTGATTTTGTCCATCCATTAGCACGTCCGACAAGGTTAAATATGCACTGTTACTGGCAGTTTTGTAACCTTCTCCCATTGTAAACAGGTTTGGGTCGAATGAGGGCTTGGAAACAAGCGCTAGAATTTCGCCTTTGGGTGTAGAAACAATCGCCGCGCCTTTTTTAACGCCCGACATGGCGGCAAAAACCGCTTCTTGAAGCTTGGTATCCAAAGTTAAAGTGATATTCTCACCGGCAATCGGGTCTTGCTGGCCAAGCTTACGGGTTAAATTGCCCCGAGCGTCAACTTCAAACAGTTGCTTTCCGTCTACTCCTCTTAGCATCGGCTCATATTGCTGCTCAATGCCGCTTTTGCCGATAATATCTCCCGGGGAATAATCCGAATACAAAGGGTCGGAAAGCTCGTCTTGGGAAATTTGTCCGACATAACCCAAAACGTGCGCAAAAGCATCCTTGTACGGATAGCTTCTAAGACTGTCTATTTCCAAAACATTTTTGCCCGCTGCAATTAGCCCAAGTGCTTGGCCCTCGGGAATTTGTATTGTTTTACCGTTTACGTTTTCTCTAAAACCGGGCAAATTATAAACTAAGGGAACGCCGTTTCTATCTAGAATTATTCCTCGCGGTGCGTGGATAATGACAGTTTTTGTCCGGTTGCTATCGGACAAATATCTATAGTAGTATCCCTGAATTATCTGCAAGAAAAACAGCCGAAAAAAAAGTACGGCAAATAAAAAGACAGCGGAGAAAACAAGGAAGTAATTCCTGTTGGAATGACCTTCGTCTTCATAGCTTAAATTTCTGCGTCTGCGGCTGCCCTTAAAAATATAATCGCCAAAGGCGACTCCGGTTTTTAGCATAAAGTTAATTAGGCACTAACACCTAAAGGCTTATTGAGTTTTTGAATTAGCTTAAACAGCAACAACCCAATAACGACGCTGAGAATGGTTTGCAAAATTATGGCGTTGGTGTATCCTTGTAAGAACAGGAATAGTAAGCTACCGCTAAAAGAAGTTACAAGCACGAAATAACCGGTCGTGATTTCGAATTTGCTTTGATACAAAAGCACCAAAAATAAAAAAATAACGAAAAATGAGCTCGAGATGCCTAGGGCTTTAAATGATAAAAGGTCAAACAGCAAACCGAAAATAAAAGCGGCAATAAATAGCCAGTTTGCCCTCAGTACCACCGTTAGACAAAGCAAAACCAGAAAGATAAAAGGGATTGTGGTTAGGCTTACTTCCAAAATCAAAGCCAATAGCAAAAGAATAATCGCCAGAAATTTCATCGGTAATTAACTACAACGAAAACTTTTTTCAGGTTATTAAAGCTCACCAAGGGTTGTATGTCCGCTTTCTGAAATAAATCACTCGGATTTTTGCTGATGGAAATTATTTTGCCGACCGTCAAATCGGGTGGAAAACCGCTGTTTTGTAAATTAACGTTTCCATTGGTCAAAACCAAATCGTCTTTTTTAAGACTATCCGACAAAACCACATTGTCCAAAACTACTTCTCCGCCACCCTGCCCTTTTACTACTCCCTGGGCCCCAGTTTCTAAGGTTTTGGCGGTAAAAAGCGAGGAAGAATTGGTAAGAAGCGTCATCATTGATAAATTCGCCGTGACTTGAGTTATTCCCCCAATTAAATTATTTTCGTAAACCACCGCGTCGCCCGTTTTAACGCCGTCGTTTACCCCCCTATCTAAAATTAAGATTTCGGGAACGGACAGCCCGGGAATAAAGCCGGGTGCGCCAACTACATCCGCCGGAATTAAACCGGAACTTTTCGGACTGGCGGTTTGGAATTGGTCTCTTAAAGCTTTATTGTCGCCGATTAATTTATTTTGGTCGATTAGCTGCTGAGTTAAGGCAAGATTTTGCGTTTTTAGCGCTTTTATCTGTGCATTTTGGTCAAAACCGCTAATTTTGGCAAAAGTCTGGTAAGTAAAGGCTTGAACCGGAGAAAGAATATCTTTCAGGAATGAATCAAGCGGGTTTAAGAGGCCGATTTTTGAGGCGCTGAGGATTAGAAGCGACAGAATTAAAAAAACTAAAAAATAAGAAACAGAACTTCTTTTCTGCATGCACCCATTTTAAACTTTTAGAAGCGTTCTGACAAGCTCTGAGAAATATCTTTATTTGAGGCCGCCGATGACTTTAACCCGTTGTAGCAGCGAGTCTTCTTCGAGTACTTTTCCCGTTCCGCGGACAACTGAAGTAGTTGGGTCTTCAGAACGGATAACGGGAATGTGTGTCCTTTCCACAATTAAATGGTCGAATCCCGGAAGCTGCGAGCCCCCGCCGGTTAGCAAAATTCCGTGTGTTAAAATATCGCTGGTTAATTCCGGCGGCGCATCTTCCAAGACATCGGCAATCGCATCAATGATTTGAGTCAAAACTGGCGACAAGGCCTCGCGCACTTCCACCCCAGTGATTTTTAAACTTTTTGGTAAACCCGTTTCGATATCCCGTCCCCTGATAATGGCTGCTTTCTCTTCTTCTTTCGCGGCCTCTTTTGAATTTTCTCCCAAGCTTGTTGAATGGATAACTTTTGACCTTTGTTCGTAGGCGCTGCCAACTTTGATTTTGAGGTCTTCCGCCGTCGCATCTCCAATTAACAATCCATGTCTTAATCTGATGTAATGAATTATCGCCGCGTCCATCTCATCTCCCGCCACTCTTAAAGATTTGGAGACGACGATTCCCCCCAAAGAAATGACGGCGATTTCGGTTGTGCCGCCTCCGATATCAACGACCATCACTCCGGTTGGTGCAAAAACCGAGATATTTTCACCAATCGCCGCCGCCATCGGCTCTTCAATTAGGTAAGCTTGCCTTGCTCCGGACGACAACGCCGCTTCCCAAACCGCCCTTCTTTCAACTTCAGTCACCGAAGAAGGAATGCCCATTACCACCCGCGGTCTGGAAAAATTTGTCGGCAAAGCATTGCCGACTTCATGCACTTTTTTGATGTAATGGGAAATCATAGCCGACGTTGCGTCAAAATCCGAAATTACTCCACCGCGAAGCGGCCTAACGGTTACAATCGAAGCGGGAGTTTTACCAATCATTTTTTTGGCTTCCGCGCCGATGGCAATTACTTTTTTGGTTTTTTTATGCATCGCCACCACCGAAGGCTCTCTGATAACAATTCCTTTTCCGCGGACAAAAACAAGCGTATTAGCGGTTCCCAAATCGATGCCAATATCGTGCGAGAACAAACTGAAGAATTTATTAAACATAGATTTAGCTTATGGCAAATGGTAAATGGTAAATAATTTACTAAACGCTATTTGCTATTCGCTATTTGCTAGTTTAGCATCTTGCGGTAGTTTTTCCAATATGCTAGGATTATTTGTAACTACCGCTAAGATGAGATTATTTAATTTTTGTAACAAGGTCATCGAGTATTCTTTTTATCTACTTTTCTTTTTAATTCCGCTCGCCTTTACCAGCGACACTTCGGAGCTGTTTGAATTTAATAAGCTTTGGCTCACTTTTGGCATTACGATTATTATCGGGCTGGCCTGGATAACAAAAATGGTCATCCGCAAAGAATTTAAGATTCAGCGTACGCCCTTAGACATTCCCATTGTCCTGTTTTTGATTTCGGAAATTATTTCCAGTTTCCTCTCTTTGGACATGCATGTTTCGCTGTGGGGATATTATTCCCGCTTTAATGGCGGGTTGTTCTCTATTCTCGCTTACGTTTTCCTTTACTACGCTTTTGTTTCGAATCTTAAAGATGAGGTAAAGACAGAAAAGAAAAGTTTTGAATTTAAAAAAGTCTATTTATTCTTGGCTGCTATTGCGGTTTTTATAATTGGGTTTTTAGTCTCTTCGCAAATCAAGAATCCGGACTTAGCCGGCATCCCATATCAGGGTTTGGCAACTTTAATCACCGTTTTTGCCTCGTTTGCGGTGTTTATGTTAGCCGCACCGCTGGGAGTTATAAGACGTTCCCTTTACGCAATCTTATCTTCCTGTCTTTTGGTAATTTTGTGGGGATTGCCTTCACATTTTGGCTACGACCCGACCTGTTTATTATTTAGGGGAACTTTTGATGTTTCCTGCTGGACTACCGATTTTCAACCGAAAATCCGCATTTTTTCAACCCTTGGCCAGCCCGACTGGATGGGCGCATATCTAGCCGCGCTTTTACCTTTGATTGTCGCTTTATTTATTAATTCTTTAAGCGACGTTAAGCTGACTTTTGACAAAACATTTTCGTTTATCAAAGCCTACAGCTTTTGGATTGGATTTTCTCTTTTTGTTTTCTTCGTGGCAACTTATGTTGCGCTTTTGTATACTCAATCCCGCTCGGCGATTCTGGCAATTTGGGCGATTTTACCGCTATTTTTACTCGTCTACGGCTGGTTTTATCTTAAACCAAACTTTAACCGCAGACAAATCAGTCTGAATTTTAAAGTGGCGGTGGTAATTTTCTTATCCGTCGGCATTATTCCCTTTCTCTTCGGCCAACCCTTTACGCAACTAACTAAACTGACAGTGCCCGGAATTGTTGCGGGAATTACCACCAAACCAGCGCCGCCGGCAAAAATGGCTGTTAAAGCCGCACCAACTCCTCCTCCGTCGCCGGTTTCCACCGGTGAGCTGGGCGGCACGGATTCGAGCAAAATCAGGCTCTTAGTTTGGAGGGGTGCCATTGATATTTGGTTACATAATCCAATTTTTGGCTCGGGCTTAGAAACTTTTGCCTTTGCCTATTATCAATACCGACCGGCGGCACACAACATGACTTCCGAAGCCAAATTCCTCTATAACAAAGCACACAACGAGTATTTGAACTATT
>Ga0116107_1001600_pt1 | contig 13116 bp, 13 predicted proteins | sample June2015DPH_6_10_FD_88969 | JGI IMG/M metagenome (GOLD analysis project Ga0116107, IMG submission 88969) | Peatland microbial communities from SPRUCE experiment site at the Marcell Experimental Forest, Minnesota, USA - June2015DPH_6_100 | ecosystem: Environmental > Terrestrial > Soil > Wetlands... | reverse complement strand
GGAAAGTTTCAGCAGGTCTTCTATGAGTTCCGCCATAAGACGGGTAGACGTCCTGATTCTTGTCAGATAATCCCTGCCCTGCGCGTCGAGCTTGTTTTCGTAGTCTTCCAGAAGCGCCTGGCTGAATCCGTCAATCGATCTTAAAGGGGCTCGCAGATCGTGAGAAACTGAATACGAAAAAGCTTCCAATTCGATGGTGCGTTCACGCACACGCTGCTCAAGAACTTCGTTGAGTTGGCGGATTTCATTCTCCGCCTTTCTTCGTTTGCTGATATCGCGGCACAGTGTCATGATAACCGTCCCGCCCGTCGTTTCCACAACGGTTGCATTTATTTCGATGGGTGTAACCCGGCCATTCTTGTCCACGTAATCAATTTCCAGGTTTCTGACAAACCCCTGCTTCAGGCATAATGCGATCTCTTCGGCATTTCTTGCGCGATCATATTCGGCGGTCCACTCGGTAACCTTTCTGCCGATAATCTGCCCTAAGATGTTGTGACCGGAGAGCCGTATATATTCATCGTTGGCATCTCGCACTTTGCCTTCCACGTCAATGATCGCGAAACCAGTGTTTGTGGTTTCGATCAAAGAGCGATACTTTGCTTCGCTTTCTTTGATGGTTTGATTCGCTGTTTCCAGTTCATGGATCTTCTTTTCCAGTTTTCGAAAGAGTGTTTCATTGTATTCTTTCAAAACCTCTTCTTCGGGAATTTCCACCTCCGGTGTTTTCTCTATTATTTCCGGTTTACTGTCTGCCATGACCTTTTGCACGATATCCAGCAGTACATCCGGCTCCTGAGGTTTTATGATAAACAGATCCGCGCCCAGGTCCCTGGCCAGTTTTTCGTCTTTGGGATCCGTATAGGTTGCCGTATAGAATACAAAAGGAATATTTTTGAGGCGGCTGTCTTTTTTCCACTGGCGGCATAGCATAAAGCCATCCATTACCGGCATGAGAATATCGGAAATGATGATATCGGGAGGATCTTTTCTTGCGCTATCCAGTGCTTTTGCGCCGTTATCAGCCGTCGTTACATGGAAACCCTGAGACGCAAAAAGTGTTTCCAGATAGGAAATATTATTTTCGTCATCATCAGCAACAAGAATATTTTTCATAAATTACCCTTATAAAAAATGTTATTGGAGGTTATCGTTGCTCATATATTTTTTTATCTGTTCGACAAACTTCTCCGGGTCGATCGGTTTTTCAATATAGCCGTCCGCTCCGGCTTCAAGAATGCGTTCACAATCGCCAACCATGGCATACGAGGTAACGGCGACAATAGTTGTGCCGGCAAGTTCATCATTTTTTCTTAGTTCGCGCGCCACCGTGTATCCATCCATTGCAGGAAGCTGGATATCAAGGAGAATAAGATTGGGCTTTATCTTATTTGCCATTTCCAATCCTTTTATTCCATCGGTTGCCTCGAATACGGTGAAACCGTATTTTGTCAGAAGAAACCGCATAAGATAGAGATTCTGTTCGTTATCTTCAATGATAAGAATGACAGGATTCATTTTATTTCTCCTTTGTTACGGGTAATATAACCGTGAAGGTAGAGCCTTTTCCCCACTCGCTTTTCACATGGATGGATCCGCCCATCATTTCGATAAGTTTTTTAGTGATGTTAAGTCCAAGGCCTGTTCCTTCCTGAGTCCTCGCGGTTCCTGCATCCACCTGGCGAAAAGCCTCAAAGATAATATTAATATTTTCCGGTTTGATGCCGATGCCCGTATCCTCTACGGACAGCGTAACCAAACCGTTGTCCAAATGGCAGTTAAGATGGATTTCTCCACGGTTGGTAAATTTCACGGCGTTGGAGAGAAGATTGAGAATGATTTGTTCTACTCTTCGCTGGTCCCCGCGCATATCGGAGATGTTGTCTTCGATTGTGGAACGCAGAATAATATTTTTTTTATCGGCCAGGGGCGATATGATTTTCACCGTCTTTTCAATGGATTCTTTGAAGTCAAAGTTTTCTGACTTTATATTAAACTGTCCGGCTTCGATTTTGGAGATATCCAGAATATCGTTTATCAGATCGAGAAGATGGCGGGCACTTCCGCGCACCATTCCCAGTTGTTTTGTCTGCTCTTCGTTTAATGGACCCGCAAGGCCCTGCAGGACCATTCCTGTAAAGCCGATAATCGAGTTAAGGGGTGTGCGAAGTTCGTGGGACATGCTGGCCAGAAAAGCTGATTTGATACGGTCCGCCGCTTCGGCCTGCTCCTTGGCCACTGCCAGTTCGGCGGTGCGCTCGGCTACGCGCTTCTCCAGACCGATATTGAGCTCCCGAATCGTCTCCTCCGCCCCTTTGAGTTCCGTGATATCCGTGCCGATACTCAGAATCTCGGCCACCCGGCCTTGTGTATCCCACAAGATTCTGTTGGTCCATGCAATCCAGACCCGCTCTCCGTTACGGCGCATATTCTCATTGATATTGCGTTCGAAGGCAATGGGATCCAGGAGAATCTGCTCCATGAGCCTATTGAGGTCGCGTCCGTCGCTTTCTATTGCGGGGACGATGGTGCCGATGACGTGGCGTCCGATAATCTCCCCGGCTGCGTAACCAAAGAAACGCTGTCCGAATTCGTTGAGAAAGGTGATCCGTCCGTCGCGCGTCCAGTGCAGAATAATGGAATTGGCGTTCTCCACCAGTTCGCGATACTTCTGTTCACTTTCCTTCAGCGCTTTTTCATGCTCCCTGCGTTCGGAGATGTCGCGAATAACGGCCTGATAAAACTTCTTCCCCTCGATGTCAATGGCGCGCAAACTGATCTCTACAGGAAATATACTCCCGTCTTTGCGCTGATGAATAGTCTCATAGAGCGCCTTGCCTGAAACCGGCGCAAGCTTTATCTGCTCCATGAAATCTTTCCTTGTCTCGGACGCGCGCAACTGAGAGGCATGCATGCCGATCAACTCTTCACGGGTGTATCCGTAAAAATCTATTACGCGCTCATTAACTTCGACAAAATGGAAATTTTCATCGAGCAGGATAATGAAGTCATTGGCGTACTTTGATAAATAATGTATATTTTGGGCGGATAGTTTTGCCTCATTCTCTGCTTTGTTGCGAGCTGTAAATATTTCCTTAATCCCCACAATTCCCAGAAACATAAATAATGATACTATCAGACCGATGAATTCATTTGGCAAATCAATAGGATAAGTAGGATTTGTAGAAATTACATCATATAAGGAGATTATTCGCCTGACCATCATCAGACAAAGGGCAGCACAGATGAATATCCAGGAATATGCCCTGCCGGTTAGTTTGATGAGCCGCAAGGCATATAAAGCTGCCAGGAATTGAAACAGAACTGCGCAAGTTAACACTACCACGGTTAACATAGCTGTTCCCTTTTATCAGGCGGTTGATACTTCTGGAACATTAATTTTTATTTAAAATTAATTATAAGGAAAGGTTGTTTATATGTCAAAGGTTATAATTCACGATCGTAACGCGGCATAAAACCGTGCTAAAAAGCGGTGTACTTTGCCAATTGCCGTAAGGCATATAGACGCGGAGATTTTAAACTCGCAGCGGGCAACAACCGGGCATCGGGACAATACTTTAGCCTGTCCCTGCCGACAGGGTGAACTTAGGAAGTTCCGTTTGCATGTCAATTATTTTTAAAATAAATATTACCGCGCATTTTAGGGATAGTAAGATAGATCTTCCAATCGGCTCCCATTTTATTACCATTGCGTTTCGTATATGTCCTGCAATATCATAAGATACATATATTTTATACATGACGATCAGGATGTTAATCATGAAGGAATATATCCGTATTCTAATTTTGGAAGATAGAGCAAGTGATGCCGAACTCGTGTGGGAAACTTTGATGGAAGCAGAAATTCCTTTTACCGCACAATGGACCGCGAACGAGAAAGAATATTTGAGGGAATTGGAAAGGTTTAATCCCGATCTGATTCTGTCCGACTACGATCTCCCTCAATACAACGGAGCCCTGGCTCTGGCAGCGGCAAAAAAACGATTTCCACACATTCCGTTTATACTGGTTACCGGCGCGCTAAAAGACGACGAAGAAAGAATCAACCACATCCTCGCCCAGGGCGCCAGCGCATGTGTTTTAAAAGACCGCCTTGATCAGCTTCTGCCGACAATATATAAAACACTTTGGAATAAATAAAACAGGCCTGTTTTATTGGAACATATTTTTCGCATGGAATATTAACGGGAACCTGCCGCGCAGTTGTTTTTCTGACCCTCCATGATCATCCTGTCCGCGATTTCCTGTTGTGTCCGGAGGGCCTGTTCAGCAAAATGGTCATTCGTCCTGCCGTATTTCTTTTGAATAAAAGAAATGGATTCCCGCGCACTCTTCAGCTGGATCGCTATCATGCCGCATTTATCCAGTCCCCAGCGGGCCTCGATTGTAGCTTCGGGATCTGAAGATAACCATTTGACATTCTGAAATACATGCAGCAAAGTAACAACCCGATCAGGAGAAATTTGCAGTCGAATCATCGCCATTTTATCGATCATGGCATCCCGGACCAGGGGATTCTTCCTGATGATTTCATCGAGATGGTCCGCCATAACACTGATAAATTCATCCCGGGCGGGTGTGCTGTAAATTTCCCAGGCGCGTGAACCTTCGGGACATTGAATTTCATGGCATTTCTTATTGCCGGCAAGAACGATCGGTATTCTTTCCTTTAACCGGCTGGTGAGGGTATTTATTATTTTTTCCGCCTTTTCATAGGGAGCATACACTGTCGGGTCGATTCGCTTTCCTACCGCTTCGGAATAGTCCGCATATCCTATAGTAAAAGCCGGCGAATACTGTTCTTCGGAATAGAAGGGGTGCTCCTTCATGGGAAGATAGCGCCAACCGTCACCCGTCTTTATCGGCCACCTGAAATTCACAAAACCGGAAAAGCGGTCATGGCGCGGAGCGGGGAATGAGAAATTCCTGAGGAACAGACTTTGGATCCTTGTAGGCAGGTTGGCTTCAAATGTCTGGACCGGATGGGTCGTGCTGCCATCCATGATGATTTGGCATACGATGCCCGCATGATTTCCAGTGACAAGGAATGTTGTTCCTGCCTTCACGGATTCTGCAGTGATGCTGATGGGGTAGGTATCCATAGGCAGGGTTCGCGTCGATGTACTGTAAATCATATACAACAACGCGGCTCGAAACCGGCGATCCTTTTCCCAGTTCTCATCGGCAGGTATTTGTTTCCAATCCGTCGACCAGTGTCCTATCAAGCGGTTGTTGGCAGTCGTTGCCGCTGCCGGCAGATGGTGGATGCGCGCGTAAATCCATCTAAGAGCGTAGGGCACATCCGCGCAGTCTATGCGCATGTTAAGGTGAATAAAAAAATCAGCCGTAACATTGGATTCTATCCACCTGCTGTAATTATCTTCTTCCTGAATCGTCCATCGATTCTGACCGACCTTCCACACTTGGGCATCAGACTCATGGGAATCATCACAAAAGGCAAACGTCGCCATGCATGCATAAGCTGCAAAAAATATAGTGAGCAAGCGAAAAAAATACTTCATGAAATCAGATTCCTTAGACCTCCGTGAACCGTTGAAACACACCATGGTTTACCCTGTATGATACAGTCCGTTTAAGAAAACAACAACTAAGACATCCGATCGATAACAGGCGTCACAAAATTCAGCATTTAGCGTTTGAAAGGAAATTACCCTCTGGAGAAAGCGGCTTTGACCTGTTATGGTGATTGATCGTTCAAGCTTCAATTTTAACGGGAACCTGTCGCGCAGTTGTTATTCTGACCCTCCATGGTCATCCTATCCGCGATTTCCTGCTGCATCTGGATTTCGCGTTCGGCAAAAAGAGGATCAGTATTGCCGTATTTCTTTTGAATAAAAGAAATAGATTCCCGCGCACTCTTCAGACGGTTTGCGATCATGCCGCATTTGTTCACTGCCCAGCGGGCCTCAATCGAGTCTTCAGGGTCTGAAGACAGCCATTGGAAATTCTGAAATGCGTATTGCAATGTAATGGACTGTCCCGGTGAAATTGCCAACTCAATCTTCGCCATTTTATCGATAATGGCATCGCGATCCAAATGGTTCGCCTTAATGATTCTCTCGAGATGGTCCACCATAACACCGATAAATTCATCCCGGTCTGGTGTACTGTAAATTTCCCACAGCCGTGACTCTTCCGGACATTGAACTTCATGACATTTCTTATAGCCGGTAAGAACAATAGGTATTCTTTCATTTAGCCGGTTAGTGATCGTATGAATTACTTTTTCGGCCTTTTCATGAGGATCATACACTTTCGGGTCGATCCGCCTGGCTATTGCTTCAAGATAGTCGCCGTATCCGTGAGTAAAATCTGACGAATACTGTTCCCCGGAATAGAAGGGATACTCCTGCACGGGGAGATAGCGCCAGCCGTCACCTGTCTTTACCGGCCATTTGAATTTCAGCAAACCGGAAATGCCGTCACCGTGGGGATTCGGTAATATGAGATTTCTGCGATGTAATTTCTGAACTTTTGCTGGCGAGCCCGCTTCAAGCGTCTGGACCGGATGGGCGGTGCTTCCATCCATGACGATATGGCTCACAACGCCCGAATGATCTCCAATGGCCAGGAAAACGGTTCCCCCTGTCACAGAGTCAGCAGCGATTCGTATGGGGTAGGTATCAAAGGGAAGCGTTTTGGTTGATGTTGATGCCAGCATGGCCATTAACGCCGCCCGGAAACGCCGGTCCTTATCCCATGTCGCGTTGGCCGGGATTCGGGCCCAGTCTTTTGACCAGTGCCCTATCAGGCGATTGCCGCTTGTTGTGGCCGCTGCCGGCAGATGATGGATGCGCGCATAAATCCATCTAAGCGCATAGGGCACATCCGCGCAGTCCACGGGTATGTCATGGCGAATAAAAAAATCTTCCGTGACATTCGTTTCTATCCACTTGCCATAATTATATTCCTCTTGAACCGTCCATCGATTCTGACCGACCCTCCACACTTGGGAATCAGACTCATGGGAATCATCACAAAAGGCAAACGTCGCCATGAATGCGTATGCTACAAGGAATATAACTGAATGGCGAAAAGATGGCATAGTGATTCCGATTCGATGAAACTCCGTGAATGGATATGCTCGTAAAATAAAGCTCCCCGCAGCAAGCTGCGGGGTTCTTTATATTTGTTGTGTTATCAGAAACAAAAATTTACTTCTGTATTACATAATCAACAGCTGCTTCCACGCGACGGTTCTTCTGCCGCCCTTCTTCGGTGTCATTGGAAGCAATGGGCCGATCGAAACCGAAACCTTTTGCGGTTATACGATTTGCATCAATACCTTTTTCGACCATGTATTGCTTCACAGCATCCGCGCGTTTCTGAGAAAGTTCTTTATTAAACTCAGCCGTACCTACATTATCCGTATGTCCTTCGATGACGACTTTAAGATCGGGATTATCTTTCATCACTTGAACCAGATCATCGATGTCTTTGTCGTACCCTTGCTTGATGATTGCTTTGTTAAAATCGAACTCGACATCAAGTGTCTGTCTGCCTTTTTCAATAATGGCAGGCTTGGCGGCCGGCGGCGGCGGAGCAGGTTCGGGCGCTGGCGCCATTACCGGCTGAGGACAGGAGGAGGCGTCAACTTTACAGTTACAGTTTGGAATCCCTTCATCCTGATTTAAGGGAGGTAAACCACCGGGTCTGAGTTCTGCCTGAACTGCCGTGACAACAGCCGACAGCATAATAACAATCGCTAACATCCAAACTTTTTTCATAATATTCTCCTTTCGTTCTCGAATTGAAAATAAATTTTAAAAAAATTAACGTGTTGTACTAAACAATTGCATCCAAAACAATTTTGTCATCTATATTTACAGGCGGCTCTTATGACCACTTCTTGCCCAACTGATCCAGACCGGCCTTTTGTAAATCCTCCGGGCTCATCAGGATGCGGAAACTGCAAGCGGCCTGGAAGTTGAGAAAGAAGGGCTCTGCAAAGAAAGGCACATCTGATGGTGTTTTTACATCAACCACAAAGATTCCGCCGCGTTTCCCGTCTCTCTCCGAAAAATAGGCCGTCTCCGGCTTGATTGATTCGAGGATTCGCCCGATGATCTCGCCCACCTTACCGCTTCTGATAAGAGAGTTGAAAGGCTCAGGCGGGAATTCTACTGAAAGCAGCATTTTCATGTCATGACCTCCTTATGAATTATTTATTGGATGGAAGGTTAATTCCCTCACGCCCCAATCCATGTCCATTAAGCACTTACTTCACTTTCGCGTAATCAAGCATTCCTTGAAAATCGACGACAATCACCGGCTCGTCTCCCACTACCCAACCATCATGACCTGAAGGGAGTAGCGACACGTCTCCAGGTTTACACTCTAATTCGGTCCCGTCGTCCATCCGAACCCTCAACACGCCTGACACATGATACTGTAAGTGAGCGGCTTCGCAGCTTTTCGTCTTGACAAGAGGTTGGACCGACGTTGACCACCTCCATCCGGGTTGAAAAATTGCCCGACCAATGGTCGCGCCGCCTATCTTGATGAGTTCCACACGTCCTTTCGGAAATTCGCGAACCTCGTCGGGCTTCCCAAAACTCTTCAGTTCCGCCTTTGCCATAATTCACCTCCATGGATATTTACAGGACATTACAAATAAATTTCATTAATAAATTCCCTTGCCTGCTTTAATCACGAAAAACTTAAAATGCTCTTTTTAGTTTACCGGAGTTCATACATTTGCGATTTTGTTATGATAAATTAATACCGCTGTCCAAGGAAGACAATACGGATTTAATGTGAGGATAATAGTAGCTATAAACTACCTGTGAGACGAGTCGCAAGATCTAAAAAATACATACTCATCAAGATGAAAACTGATGTACAAATTTTTGAATTAATACCTGAAACGGGAATGGTCCAATTAAATCTTATCCCGGTTATTTCTTTTACCTACAAGCAAATGTTTTTAACAATTCTTGACGTTGAGCATTACCATTTATAAGCTTCTACCATAAATCATATAAAGCTGAATAATAGTCAAGGAGTCTTAAATGGAAAATAATAACCAGTCCGGGATGTTGACGAAGTAGGCCCACCGGCGATAATAGTGACTGTAGACCAGGGAGACACTCTATTGTCTACTCTAGTACGAACAGTCCAAGCGTAATAAGTGTCAGGGTTTAACGCTACTTCAACAATATGTTCATTCGTTAATAATGCTGTTCTGTAATAAATAGGTTGCCCCGTCTGAGGGTATGGTGGGGGTGGGGACGAAAACGACCTATGGGGGTAAGTAACGTTAAATATAGCAAAATCATAGGTTACTCCTGGCTCATCGGATTTGCTCCAAACAAATTTCGGTGTCAAAGAGTCAACAGTCGCAGTGGTAATATATGGAATATGTGGCTTTATTGGTTCTAGTAGAGAATATGATTTCATAACACAGGCAGTATTCAGCAACAACAATAATATTGCACAACTCAATCTTAATAACTTAGCGGTCTGCATAATAATAACCTCCAAATGTAATGATAACCAATTACTTCATCAAAAGTATAAAATTAGGATCAAGCAAGGCCTTACCAATTAGGTCTTGTACGGCATACACAAAATAAAAGGCAGCGTTATAGCAAGTCGTATTTGCATCAAAAGTCGTTTTGAAGGTATAGGTCTCATCTATGGTAACAGATCTACCATTTGAAGAAAAAATAGTTAACGATATAACCCAGGTTGCTGAACCAAAAGTGGACAAGCTGATATTATTGATTTTTGCAGATAATGACAATGGAGCAGATGAAGAGTATAAATTTGCTCTCGTAAATTCAGCAATAAATGCCTTCCTTATATATTCTGCATATGACGATTTACCATTAGGTACTTTTATTTGATCATTCAACCGGCATTGGATTGTGTCAGTAATCATATCCGATGACATAGAAAAAAGACCAATATTTATTTTATTAACATCATTATATTTTGAAAACAGAGCACTATTTTTATCATAGGTAGCATAGTTCTGTGTTGTAAGCGTTCCAACACAAGACGTCAGCAGCAATAAAAAGGTCGTTGTTAATACCGTCAAATATCGTTTATCTGCTATCTCTTTCCCTGCCCCCTCGTTTTTTCTCATTATTCCTTAGTTCCTTTAATTAACATATTCGACCCAAATTAAAATGATCAAAAAGGCAGTGTATGTAACACTATACATAATATGTTAATTTTGCCCCGTTATTTTTTTGCTCCTGCATTGATAAGCAGCTCCTTTATATCATTGTCGCCATTTTTTGAGGCAATTAACAAAGCGGTTATGCCTTTATCTGTCTTTGCATTGACGTCAGCACCCTTACCAAGCAGTGCCTGCACGATTTCTTTATTGCCTTTCTTAGAAGAAGCTAATATCAATGCGGAACCACCGTTATTTGTTTTTGCATTGACGTCAGCACCTTTGTCAAGTAGCGCCTGCACAACCTCTTTATGACCAACCATACAAGCAAACATTAACGCAGTCATACTCTTGTATGTGGCATTGACGTCAGCACCCTTACTAAGCAACAACTCCACGACTTCTTTATAACCAACCATAGAAGAAAATATTAACGCTGTTCCACCATTTTCTTGCTTTGCATTGACGTCAGCACCCTTACTAAGCAACAACTCCACAACCTCTTTGTGACCTTTGAAAGAGGTAAGTATCAACGCGGTGCCACCATTATTTGATTTTGCATCAACAATGGCCCCCTTGGCAATCAGCAACTCCACGACCTCTTTATGACCGTTCTGAGAAGTAAGCATCAACGCGGTTGTGCCTTCATTCATCTTAGCATTGACATTTGCGCCCTTAGCGAGCAACAACTCCACGACCTCTTTGTGGCCATATTGAGAGGCAATCATCAACGCGGTTTTGTTGTTATTTGACTTTGCATCAACAACGGCCCCCTTGGCAATCAGCAACTCCACGACTTCTTTGTGGCCATACTGAGAGGCAATCATCAACGCGGTCCCGCTGTTATTCGGATTTGCATTGACATCGGCCCCTTTGGCAATGAAGTTTGTAACGGCAGGCAAATCACCGCGTTCTGCTACTTTAATGAAATCTTCATTCATACCGGCGATTGCAGTGGTCGTCCATAATGTGAAGACCACCATCAACGCCGACAGTATTCTTGATTTATACCCTGTTTGCACTGACATGCTGTCCACCCCCTACTCAGATATGAGTTCAATTGCCGCCTGCTCACTCATTTTTACGTAATTAGCATAATTGAGTAATGTAATATAATAACCGACCATTATTGCATCTTGATTAAAGGCAAGTGAATATTTCGTGAATTTATTGGAGCCGCATAGTTCCAATATGAAATATTTAATAAGGATTAGCTTTTAAAAGGTTGCTTAATTATCGAGACTTATGGTTTGAGGATAGCAGGAAGAAAATGATTATTTGTAGGACCTATTTATCACTGATTTACGTTTTTTGAATTGAAGTGAGAATTGCGATTTGAAAGGCAGCGTCGCAGCCATATTATCAGGCTGAAATACACTCCTGTTCTTGTACTAAATGCATTCTTCCAGCTGATAAGTAAACGCCCGTAAACCTTCACCAGGAAACTCTCTTTTCAGTTTACGCACAATCTCAAGAAGGTTGGGAATCTCCTCATCGGGCACAGCTATATAAAGTATATTGTTCTTGAAGGGCGCGTGAGAGGTACCCGGCTTTGCACCGGTTTCTTTGCCTTCACCTGTTGTTCCATGCACTTTCGTATACTGCTTATAATCAGCTTGCTTAAATTCATTTATGATGCCTGCATCGAAGTAATCGGCATAAACCAAAGCAAACATTTTCATAATTTCGACCTCTTTTTTAAAATATTATAAGATGTGCGGCCTTGGAAATAGGGGACAAAATAGAAAAATAGGGGACAGCGCCCTATTTCCCATAGCATGTCCTCCGAAGGCGGAGGTGTCGCGTAGTGACGGAGGTGGATGGATGCATGCATGCACAGGAGAGGCAAAGCAGCTCTTACTGAAAAAAAGTAATCATGACACAGTCCCAAAAGTGGGAATCCCATGTCTGCCTGTTGCCATGTTCATATTTTAAGTATTATTAAATTGCGGTTCGGCTATAATATTTAAATTGACACTCATTTTTTTTTAATTTAAAAAAATTGGAGATCATTTTGATATTAGGAGTGTCCAATGAAACGAATACCTGGTTTTGTGTTTTGTATTATTCTGATACCGGCGATAATTGCCGGGGCAGTTGAATCGGACAAAAATGCCGAATTGTTTCAAGCCGCGGTTACGGGCAATCTTAAGCAAATACAGGCAGCGCTTGCCCGGGGCGCGGATATCAATGTAATGAATAACAGCACCAATGGTATAACGCCTCTTATGACGGCATCGGCAAACGGCCATATAGAAGTCGTCAAACTCCTTTTGAATAAGGGAGCCAACGTAAATATAAAGAGTAAGAATGCCGGCGAAACCGCGCTGATCAAAGCATCAATCGGCGGCTACACGGAAATCGTCAAACTCCTTTTGAATAAGGGAGCGGATGTGAATGCAAAACTGACCACAGGCAACTATACCGCTCTGATGTGCGCGTCCGGCGGCGGCTACACGGAAATTGTCAAACTCCTCTTAAATAAGGGAGCCGATGTGAATGCAAAGGATGTCTATCATACAACCGCCTTGTTGGAAGCGTCGTCCGGCGGTCATGCAGAGGTCGTCGAACTTCTTTTAAAAAGGGGCGCCGATGTGAATGCAAGAAGTATCTATGCTTCTACCGCCCTGACGGCGGCATCGGCAAATGGGTATATAGAAGTCGTCAAACTCCTTTTGAATAAGGGAGCCAACGTAAACATAAAGGGTATCAATGCCGGCGAAACCGCACTGATGAAGGCATCGGCTGGCGGCCATAAGGAGATTGTTAAACTTCTTTTGGAAAAGGGAGCGGATATCAATATCAAGAGTAACGACGGTTCTACGGTGCTTACTCTTGCCAAAAAGAACGGCAAAAAAGAAATCGTTGACATGCTGGAAAAAGCCGGAGCAAACCCCGGAGCAAACCCCGGAGCAAACCAATGATCCACCCCCGCCGCCTTAGCATCGCCG
>Ga0116107_1001594_pt1 | contig 13138 bp, 8 predicted proteins | sample June2015DPH_6_10_FD_88969 | JGI IMG/M metagenome (GOLD analysis project Ga0116107, IMG submission 88969) | Peatland microbial communities from SPRUCE experiment site at the Marcell Experimental Forest, Minnesota, USA - June2015DPH_6_100 | ecosystem: Environmental > Terrestrial > Soil > Wetlands >... | reverse complement strand
GCTCTGCGAAGAGGCTGGGGTTCTCCTTGTATTTGGGGAGCAGGTCCTGGAATTGCTTGGCCCGGCTGGAGATGTCATCGACAAACCGGGCGCGCTCCGACTCGGCGAGCTTGATGCGGGAGGTGGCCTCGGCGCCGGCCTTGTTGGTGGTTTGGATCTCGTACCCCCGGGCTTGGGCAATGACTTTGCTGCGGCGCAACTCGGCATCCAGGACGCTTTGAAAGGCGGCCTGGAGTTGGCGGGGCGCCTTGCTGCCGACGTCGCAGGCCTCGACCGTCACACCAAGCTGGCGCTCTTGGATCAACTCGCTGACGCGCTTGCGGACGGCGTCTTTAAAGCCCAAGACGTCGCGCACCAGGAGGTCATCGATTTTGAAGCGGGAGGCGGCGTAGAGGAGGGCATCATCGAGGGCATTCTGGACCGCGTTGGAGGCATTGACGAAATCGAAGATGTAGCCGATGGGGTCGCTGATGTGGTAGGTCAGGGTGGCCCGGACATGGACGATATTGGCGTCGGCGGTGATGGCGTAGCCGTCCACGACCGGGTTCATCGGCGTGCCGAACGGCACCGGGGGTTCGGTGCCGGCCAGTTCCTGCTCTCGCGTAGTGGCGTACCAACCGACGGAAGATTGGACCTGCTGGAGGCCGGAGATGGAGACGATGACTGGCTCATCGATGGGGTACGGGAACGACCAATGCAGCCCCGGCCCCAGCAGGGCCTGCTGGCCTTGGGCCACGGGCCGGCCAAAGCGCAGGATAATTGCCTGCTGCTGCGGGCCGACGGTGAAAAAGCCCGAGGCCAGAAAGACGGCGACCAGGACCAGCATGACGAACTTGATGATGACGAAACTACTGCGCAGGGCCTCGGCCAGGGCTTGGGAGCCGGCATCGAGCGGCGTCTCCGGCGGGGCGGGGGCGGGCAGCGGCTTGGGGGTAAGGGGCAGGTCGTCCATAACTATGGCTCAGACTCCGGCTGTGAGGGTTGGTGCATGGCGCGGCCGGGCTATTTTTTCAAGAGGTTGGTGGACACGCCGTGCAGCAGGCCAAAGGGGGGTGTGTTGGCGTCGAAGATCAACGTCGAATGGTCCTTGAGCGAGTCTTTGAGGGCGTCGAGTTGGAAGATGAATTTGGCCAACTCCGGGTCTTGCTGGAAGACGGCCAACGACTCCGCTGCCTGGGCTTCGCCCTTGGCGCGGATTTGCGTGGCCTGGCTGTCGGCGTCGGAGAGCATCACGGCGGCCTTGCGGTCGGCTTCGGAGTGGATCTTGGCGGCCTCGGCCTCGCCCTCGGATTGGGAGGTGTCGGACAGGACCTTGCGCTCGGCCTGCATCCGATCGAACACCGTCTTGCTGACGCTCTCGGGCAGTTGCAGCTTCTTGATGCCCAGGAATCTGACTTCGAGGCCCCAATTGTTGGTTGTGATCTGGGCCTGGATTGCCTCGAGCATCTCATGTTCGATCCCCAGCAGGCTGGCCGCGTTGTCGCTGGTGGAAACGAAATCGGACAAGGCATGTTGGCCGACGATGGCGCTTTTGAGATTGCCCAGGCGCTCCTCGAGTTTGCGCTCCGCCTCGCTAATGGAATTGAGACTGCCGGCAAACTTCGGGAAGAAGGCGGCGGGGTCGGTGATTTGCCATCCCACATAGACCGAGGTCAGGAGGTTGAAGCTGTCCTTAGTCAGGCCCTCGGTGAGGCGATCCTCGAAATTCTGGATGCGTTTGTCGAACTTATAGACCTTCTGGATGGGCCAGGGCCACTTATAGTGGCGGCCGGCCTCGGTGATGGGCCGGGTCGGTTTGCCGAACGTGGTGACCACCGCCACCTCCGACTGGCGCACCTGAAACACAAAGAGCAGCAGGCCGAAGATCAAGAACAGCAGCAGGCCGATAGACAGGGTGAAAAGATTGCGTTTCATGGCAGACTACTTGGTCGGTTTGTTGGTCGAGACGTTCAGGTTTTCCAGGAGCTCGGGGCGAATCCGGTCCTGGAGGTCGAAGATGAGGACGTCATGGGTGTTGGTGGTGAGCATGATGTACTTGCGCGCGTTGGCGGTGGCGCGGGTGAAAGTCCGCAGATAGGCCCGTTCCACATAGACCGAGGGAGCCGCCTGGAAAGCGGGGATCTGGTTGGTGAACAGGGCGGCTTGGGCCAGGGCCCGGGCCTGGGTGGCCTCCCGGTCGGCGCCGGCCTTGTCGAGAATGGTGGCGACCTGCGCGCCCGCCAGGTTGTTGGTCCGGACCTGGTCGGCCCGGGCATTCAGGATCTTCGCCAGCTTGGTTTGCGTGGCGGCGACGACGTCCTCATAATCCTTGGCGACTTTGACCGGAGGATGCATGTCCTGCAAGGCGACGGCGAGGATGCGGACGCCCAGTTCGCGCTCATCGGCGGCGGCCTGGATGCGGTTGGCGAGGGTTTCCGAGGCCCGGAGGCGCCCGCTGGACATCAGGTCGTTCATGTCGGCGCTGGCAAAATAGCGGACGACCTCTCGAGTGGCCACGTCATGCAAGAGGGAGGGGGCGTCTTCGTTGGTGTACGACCAGAGCATCAGGTTGGTGATCTGGAATTCGACCGGGATGCTGCCGGTGATGAAGCTCACGGGGGGCGTGCGTTTGCCGGCAGGCTCGTTGGTGGCCCCAAGCATACTCTGGTCCCGGTTGGCCACCAGGAAGTCCTCTTCCTTGGTGCCGGGGCGCGCGTGGGCCCTGGTCCAGAGCACGACCGGCTCTTTTTCCTCCGAGGAGTTGCCCGTCACTCCGACTTCAAAGGTCTGGATCTGCTCGGTGCGGGAGCGATAGACGCGGTCAATGGGCCAGGGCAATTTCAAGTGCGCGCCGGCCTCGAGCACCGTGCGGCCTTCAACGGGCCTGCCGAAGCGCTCCAGCAGGCCCTGTTCGCCGGCGTCGATGAAGACCAGGCACGTGGAGAGCAACAAAACGCCCCCTTGCAGCAGGAGCAGCCACTTGAGGGCCCGCTCGAAGAACAGCCGGTAGAACCAGGTCTCCGAGACCTTAAAGCCGAATTGGTAATCCACCGCCTGGGCCGCGGTGGTGACCAGGCCCTCGGGTTGGGCCAGGAGGCCCACGAGCCGGCTTTCATACAAAGGCCGCTCGATCTTGCCCTTGACACGCGGCCGATAGATCTCCAGCACCAGCGCAATGAGGGTCTCGACCGCCACCAGCGCCAGCAGGCCGCACAGCACGTGCGCCAGGACGAAGTCCGCCTTGGGGAATTGCCATCTCACGGCGATGATGCCGGCGGCCACAAGCCCGCAGATGAAGGCGTTGAGCAGCACATAGCTGGCGCTGGGCCGGAGCAGGCGATTGTTCTCCAGCCGCGCGTAGGTGGCCGAGAACCGGCCCAAGAGGAAGAGCACCAGGGCGAACACCCCGAAGAGCCCCAGGGCGATTGTCGGTTGCCTCAAGTCGGCGACGGTCGTGGGTTTGCCCAGCCAGCGCCAGAACAAATAGGCCCCGGCGGATTGCACCAGGCACAACAGGACGGTGAATGCCGGGACAAAAATCCGCTCGAACTGCTCACGCGAACGCTGGGCCGGAAAAACCTCGCTGTCCTTGGCCTCGAACATAGCCGAGCCGGCGTGCGTTCTGGCCAGGTCTTCCAACTCGAGCTTCTCGAGCCGCTCGTTCTCCTCCAGGCGCATCTGAAACCAGCTTACGGCCGCCACCAGCAGGCCCATGCCCAGGAACAGAGTGCCGACCTGCCCGGCCAGCGAATTGCTGTTGCGGGCGACGGCAAAGCCCGCCACCCCGACCACCAGCAGCGCCAGCAGATTGACTAGCCCGTTTTTCTGTGTGCTTCGTTCCATTATCTCATTAATCCGGTTTGACAGTTCAAGAGTCGCAACTGCTCATCGCTCGCCTGGTCAGCTAAGTTCCCGTTCTTCGAATAACATGACCGCCAGCGCCAGGGCCGCCCCCACATATCCCACGGCATAAGCAAAGGCCTTGCCGACATAGCCCCAGTGATAGGTGCTCTTGCCGGTGTCCAGGGCGTCGGCCAGCCAGAAAAGCTGCCAATTCGGCGTGAGGGTGTAAAGCACGGCCGCCCACCGCGACCCGCCCATTCCGGCCTGCGCCAGGCGCGCCCGGTCCTCGGCGCTGAGATTGGGCCGCGCCCCGGCTTCCGGCTTGCCTTCGGCGTCCTTGGCATATTTCCCGATCAGCTCTTTGAGGAGCCCCTTTTGGCTCTCCGACCACCGGGAACTGGTCACTTCCTCCTTGAGGTTGTACCGCCAGACCGGGTCGGCCCGCCGGCCGAACACGTAATCGGACATGATGCCCAGCAGAAACAACGCCGAGCAAACCGCCAGCGTGGGAATCATGTCCAGCCGGGTCGAGCAAGCCAGGGCCAGCCCGGCCAGAATCCAGACCGCGAACAGGACGAGGATTGCCGCCGGCACCAGTTGCCAATCCACGCCGGTGGCGAAGGCCTGCGGTTTGCCTTCTTTGGTGTAGTAGCTGATCACCACAAAAGCCAGGCTCACCATCACGATCAGGCCGAAGACAGCGTCTGAAACAAAGGGGCGGCGCAGGAAAAAATTGCTGAATCCTCCCAGCAGATAGGCGAGCACCAGGCCCAGGGCAAAAATGCCCAGGGCAAACATATCCGTCGAGCCGTAGGCGTCGAAGGCCATGCGGCTGGCCAGCAGCGCCGCCACCAGGTTGACATAAGTCAGCAGGGCCAGGGCGGCGACCAGGCCGGCGTACTTGGCCAGCAGAAACTGGGAGCGGCCGACCGGTTTGGACAGGACCGCCAACGCGGTGCCGGCCCGGATTTCACGCGCCAGCGAGGCCGAAGCGCTCAAGACCGCCCCCAGCAGCCCCGCTAGCAGCATCACGGCCAGCGTGCTGTTCTTGACCAGCTTGGGCTCGTCGCCAAACGCAAAGTAATACGGCGTGGCCAGAAAGATCTCGAAGGCGGCGGAACTGGTCATCAGCAGCAGGAATACCGGCTGCCTCACCAGCTCCATAAACGCATTCGCCGCGATGGTGATGAACTGTCGCATCGTCTAGTCGATCAAGCCTGACAGGATACGAATCGCCCGGTTCAATGCAATCCGATAATTGAATGGCGATAATTGAATTTCTGCGCATTATGCACCGCCCCGTCCCGGCCGGAACTGTGCGTCTGACGGCACACGCCTGTGCGTTTGGCCGCACAGGCGCGAGGAGAAAAGAGGTCGGTGAAGACGAGGTTGCCGAGGCGGCGGCTGGGCAGGGGGTCGCCTGGCGGTTCTGGCGCCTTTTGGCGACTCGCCGGGATTCTGGCTTTGCAGGCCAGCCGCCAGCCTCATTAACACCGCCGCTTCAGCGCGGTGTACGTGTGCCGGGGGCCGTCCCAGCCGTTTTAACGGCTTTCCGCGCTCCCTGCCAAACCGTTGAAACGGTTGCAGCGCCCTAAGTGCCTCTTGACACCGGGCTGAAGCCACGGTGTTAATGAAACGTCTGGCCGGGGTATGAAGGATCCGGGCTAGAAGCGGCACGCTGGAGAGACGCGATCATATTCGTGCCGTTGGCTAAGCCTGTGCGCCAATGTCGAATTAACCGACGCGGCGGTGAATACCGCAGGCGGGGTCGAACTCCTTTTGTTGCTTATCGCGCTCCGCAGGGCCGAGGCGAGACCATGTCGAGGTTTCGGCCGGATCGGCGGCGGTGTCGAACCCGTACGGCACATTGATGCCGACAAGATCGGAAATGAGTTTCCGGCCCGTCGGAGATTTCCGAGACTTTGTCTCGGAATTTTCAGACGCGGTCTGAAGGATCTGCAATTCCCGAGGCGCTGTCTCGCCTTGCCGAGCCCCGCCTTGGGCGCTCGACACAAATTTACGAGAAAATGTCTCGTAAAAGCCCAGCAACGGACCCCGTTATGCCTGGCCAACGATGCCGACAATACAGTCCGAAGTTATCGTAAACGAGGGACTCGGCACCGTGTAGTCCGCCCTGACGGCTTGCCAGAGATCGTGGTCCATGAGCGTGACGATGGTCGTGTCGCCGGGGGCGTCGCCGGCATCGAGCCCGTAGTCGAACTGGATGCCACCCAGTTCGGTCAGCAGAAAACGCGGATGCAGTTTTTCGCCACCGGTTTTCCGCAACCAAAAGTGTAGCCTTACAGTCGTGCCTGTCGGAACCACTTCTGCGAGTTGTCGCTGCGCGTTGTATTTACGATTCTCCAGAGCAGTGTCGTTGGGGGGACGGTCAACGTGAAGCTCACACCGTCGCCAGGGTTTCCCGCTTGCTCTCATGCCAAGGAGGGTCATGAGCGGATCTTTGAAGCGGGGCTCGCTGGCGTCGAGGTTCGGCTCCACCAGCATGATCTCCTCCGACGAGGCGAGCAGGAGAGCTGCACATCGCGCGAAGGCCGCAGCGTCCCGGGCGACTTTCTTCTGCCGAGGCACGTGCCATGGTGGTTGGCTCCGCGAAAACTGGCCTGCCACAAGCACACGGCTCTTGTCTCGTGGGTTTTTCCGCGCCACGACCCCGTCAAAGCCGCCCGCCACTGCGTGGCTCTCCGCATTTGCGAGCCAGTCCTTGCCCTTGTCGAAGGCACGGCCGGCCCGAATGAATCGGTCGGGGTATTGCCTCATCCGTTCCGCGATCGCAGCCGCCCGCACGGGCGGGCTGAGGCTGAGCGCCAGCCTTCGCACTCGATCGATCCAGTCCGCGGGGTACATGGCCGCCAGCCGGCCATGGCAGACGCCCAAATCATCAAAGATTTCGCGGAAATGCGGCCATGTCGCCATCACCTCCGGTTCAATAGCAAATTCTCGAATCATGGCAGGTCCGCAAGGCGATCAGCAAAAAACCCGCCGGGCCACGGCGCACCGAAATCTCCGTCCGGCGTGACAGGCAAATGTCTGACAAGGCTACCTTTCGCCATAGGTTCCACGAACACCACGGCAATGTTTTCCGGTTGCACAGGCGTTGCGCCTGCCGGCAGCCGGCTTTCGGTCGTTTCGCGAACTCGTCGCAAGATGCGTAAAATCAAGTGCTCGCTGTGCGTTTCCAGGAGGAAGGTGTTCTTCCGCTCGCCAAGGGCGGACTCGATGAACACGTCTCCCAGTTCGGCCTGCAGCGCCGGATGAAGATGAAGTTCGGGTTGCTCGACAACAATCAACCTTTCGCGGGAGGCCAGGGCCGTGACCAGGACAGGCAACACTTGACTGAGACCGAAGCCGATGTCCCTGTGGCTCACGACGGTCCCGGACTGCGTGTCCTGAAATGAGAGCTCTGTCAGCGCGGCTAACTCCGGGTGGTTTCGCAACGCCTCTTCGGTTGCCCGGTGCAGCGGACCGCCGTAAGCGCCAGGCTGCTCTTTCAGAGCATCGAGCAATTTCTCGGCCTCCACCATCTGCTTGGCAATGATTCGGTAATTCGTGCCCAACCGCGCCGGTCCAAGCCACTCGTTCAAAACCCCGGCGACTCTGGGATCCTCCCGGGCCAGTTCCCAGGCGGCGCCGCCGCCCGCCAGCCAATTGGGATCCTGATCGCGAACCGAGGGGGCATGGCGAGACGGAACGCAACGCAAGGGACCGAGGTAGGAGAGCTGTCGCAGCGAGGCCAGAATCTGCTTAAACCGGCCCGAAAGGAGCCGGTTCAGGTCGTAGCGGAGGGCTTGCGCCTCAGCCCACCAGTCAGTATCCACGGATTCCAGTAGGTCCTCACGACGCAGGAACCCGACGGGGTCAGACTGCATCTCCTCCTCCCATCCAGTCCATTTCGACCACGGATTCGCTGCGGTGTCTTGCAGCGCAAGCCCTTCGAGGCGGTATGCCCCCTCCTTCAGGATCGTGGCGAACCGTTGCCTCAAAAGCGTTAGCTCGCTTCTTGCCGCCTCCGGATCGGACCTCGCCAGCGCTAGGCGGGACAGGAACGGATCGGCCTCGATCTTCTCTTGATGCGCCTTCTCCACCGAGTGCTTCTCCTTGGTCGAAAGCTCGTTCCCATCGAAATCCCGATGAAACTTGGGTTGCAGCATGCCCGCGATTGAGTGGGCCATGACGTCACGGGCAATGGCCTCCAGAAATGGATGAGCGAGATCGACCGTTGCTACTTGAAAGACGCCGGCTTCCTTGCGCTCCAACTCCATAAGCCTCTGGCCGTTGATTAGTACCTCCAGGCGCAGCAGCTTAGGCCCTGGAGCAAAAGCACCGCCAACAACCTTAGAAGGCGGGTTGATTAATATTTCCATTTTCAGGAGCTCTGGCCAACTCGTTCCGGCCACCCCTCCCGCACCGGCGGGCAGCCCTATGTCGCTGGCGGGCAGCCCTATATGAAAGGTCAGGCCAACGCGCTTGGCCGCTCGAAACGCCGCGCGCCAGGGGGCGCTGTCGTTTGGTCTGTCCCATGACGTTCCTTCCGGGGCAGGCTTCTCGACGTATAAAGACACTCTGCGGTTGACCTCATGCCGGTGGACGTACTGCCGGAACCCTCCGAGATCCACGCAGTCGCCGCCGAGGGCGGTTTGGTGCGCATCCAGCCTGCCGCTTTCGAGGCCATGCTGAGCCAGCAGCAGCGCATGAATGATGCTCGATTTGCCCGAGCTATTCGCACCGAAGATCAGCGTGAGCGGCTTGATTGGCACCCGCTGTGTTTCGCCGAACGCCTTGAAGTTGCCAATGCCCAATTCTGTAATCACGCTGCCAGTATTGTTCCACCGCGATTTTTCTTCTAGCCTAAACTTCATAAACCCCATAACTCTTTAGTCATGTTTGTGGAACTGCTTAGCCAAGGCGGGCTGTCCTTGGACCGCCTGCAGAGCTTTTGCCTCGTCGCCCAGGCCGGAGGCGTCACCAAAGCCGCCAAGGGCGACCCTGCAAAGCAAAGCCTCTTCAGCCGGCAGATCAAAGAGCTGGAGGAGTTTTTCGGCACGGAACTAATTCGCCGTAAGGGGCGCGGCATCGTCCTCACCGATGCGGGGGCTCGGCTGCATGTCATCGCCCGCGAGTGCTTTGCTTCCTTACTCGACTTCAAGAATGAGTGCAAAAACCAGCCCGTGGAAGTGGTCATCGGCGCCCGGGAGAGCGTTATCCAATGGCTCCTGATGCCGCGTCTGGACCGCATCCGCGAGCGCCTGCCGAACGTCCGGCTCAAATTCTTGAATTTGCCCACCGGGGAGGCAGTGAAGCGCCTCGCCGAGGGCTTGATCGATTTCGCCCTGGTCCGCACAGACGCGGTCACCCGCCCGCTCCAGGCCAAGGCCCTTGGCGTCATGGGCTACTCCCTGTTCCTCCCGGCGGGTCTGTGCGCTGCCCACGGTCGAAAGGACGGGCTCAAGATCCTCGACGGCCTGCCGCTGGCGACGCTCGAAGGGGAAGGCAGTTTCCGCAGCGCACTCTCCGGCGTCGCCAGGAAGCAATGCGTGCGGGTGAACGTCCAGGTTGAGTGCTCCTCCTTCCCCCTTGCAGCCCGCGCCGTGGCCGGTGGGAAGGTCGCAGCTATCCTTCCGAGCATCGCCGCCGCCGGCCTGGAGGTTGCGGGGGTCGAGCAAGTCGCTGTCCCGTTTTTGAAAGCCTTCGACCGTCAAATGTCCCTCGCAACCAGCCCCCGCCTAATCCGTATCCGCCCTGTCCTCGAGAAAGTCGTCGCCGTGCTTCATCAGGTTTGCAGCTTTTAGCGCCACCCACCGCATGTGCCAAGGGACGTGTTCATGTTGGGTTCCTTACCCGGGGCGCCGCTCCGCTTGCCGCTGGGCTCAGTCATCCTGACTCCGTGGAAAATGGGTGAGCCGCCCGGTGGGGCACCGGGCTTACAACGGCACGACCGCTCCTGTAAGCCCGGTGCCCTCACCGGGCGAGTCGGAGTTCGGGGAAACGGTTTCGATGAGGGCGGCTACCCGGGCGCAAAGACGGGCTGAATCGGAAGGCGAATAATCCGTGGTGAGTTTAAGGTAACGCAGCCGCAACTCCTTTTCGACCATCTGGCGCACCCGAACCGATTCCACGTCGTATGTCAAACAGGCCTGCCAGACCAGCTCGATCACGCAATCGGGCCGGAACCGGGCAGCCAGCGAACGCAGCATCTCCAGCCGGCGGTCATTGCCCATCATCACCGAGCAGGGGAGGTGGTAGTACTTCCTGGCGATGGCCAGAATCGGGTCCGGCTCCTGCGCCTCCACGTCTTCGAGGATCGGTTTGAGCCCGGTGCAATTCTCCTGGCAAACCACGACGGCGCCGCAACTCTCGATGAGTTCGATTACCCGTTCTGCGCCGTGGACCAGGGGCACGCCGGTCAGCAAGACGCGGACCTTGCGCGCCGGGGGCGTGCCGGCCGCTGGCGCAGCCCCAGCCCGGCGCCCATCGCCGAACCACGCCAGGGCGGCGGCATATTGCTCGAGGTCGGCCTCGATGCCGGAGATGATGCTCTTGAACTCGAGCAACTGCCGCCCGGTCAGCGGGGGCGGCTCGGCGGCCATCAGGCCGGCCAACTCCCTGCGGCAGCGGCGCTCGCGATTCATGAGCTGGATGGCGGCGCGCAATTTGGCGTCGGTAACGCTCACTTTGAAGCGTTCCTCGAGGTGGGCCTTGAGTTTGCGGACTTCACCGACCCAGTGTTCGAGCGCGTCGGGGTCCTCGGCCTTCTGCGGCAACTCCAGGACATACATCGGCTTGTCGGCCGCCAGCAGCTCGAACATCTTCTTCTTGCCGTCGCACGTTGTCTCTGCCACGACGAGGTCGGCCCATTCCAAGAAGGGATTCGAGCCTTTGACGTGGTAGCCGAAGGTGGACTTGATGAGGGGGCAGAGATTGGCGGGCAGATACTGTTCGGCAGCGGGAATGGTTGCCGCCGAGCCGCCGCACAGGCAGACCGGCACCGCCCCGGCCGCCAGGATGACCTCGCGCGGGGTGAACTCGCACAGGATGCCGACAATCGGCCGGCCCTGCTTCTTGGCCGCCTCGGCAAAATCGTAGCAGTGGTCAATCATCCTGCCGAAATACTCGAGAGGCCCGCCCGGCCCGGTTCCGGACACAGAGGACCAGATATTTCCCGCTTTGTGCTCTTTGCGTTCGCTGCGGTTAAAAATGATGTCTTTCATTCGGATTTTAGGGCTGCAGGGTTCCGCCTCCCCCGCCCGCCCTGACTCCCGAGCAGCCCTGCCCTCTTGGCCAGCCGCGCCGCCAGGCGGTCCAGGGCAGGCGAGCGGTCCAGAGGGGCCAGATGCACGTCCAGCAGGCAGAAACTCTCTGTCCAGCGTTGGGCCTGCGCCAGCGCTGCCTCAAGCTCGGCTTCGGTCTCCACGATGAACCCGCGGCCGGCGCCCAGGACCTCGGGGAGGCGGCTGTAGTTCCAGGGCCACACGTCGTTGTAGGGACCGTCCTGCATCTGGCGCTCGGTGCCGTAACCGCGGTTGTTGAGCACGACGACTACCGGGTTCAAACCGTTGCGCGCCACCGTCGCCAGTTCCATGCCAGTCATCTGGAACGCTCCGTCGCCCACCAGCACTAACGGCCGCAGTTTCGGGTTGGCCAGTTGGACGCCAACGCTGGCCGGCACGGCAAATCCCATCGAAGTGTAATACGCCGGGCTGATGAACTCCGTCCGCTCCCGGATGAACAGGTCCGCCGCCCCGAACAAGGCGTCCCCCACGTCGGCCACGACCACCGTGTTGGCCGACAGGAAGCCGTTCAACCGCTCGAAAAGCCGCTTCACGCTCAGTTTGCCGCCCTGCGTCCTAAAGGGGCCAATCGGCGCCGGATGCGGCCTCTTGTGCGGTGCCCGCCGACTCAGGCCCAACCCCGCCAACCCGGTCAGGAAGTCCTTGAAAAGGACCTCTTCATAAGTGTGATAGCGAATCGAGAGCTTCTCGCTCGTCGCGTAGATCGAGCGGACCGGGTCGAGCCGGGCGGTATAGATGCCCAGATTGATATCCGTCATGAACGCCCCGAGCAGGATGACGCAATCGCTGGACTCGACGTAGCGGCGCACGTCCTCCCGCCCCATCGCCCCTTCATAACCCCCGAGATAAAGCGGATGCTGCTCGCCGATGACCGATTTGCCGAGCATGGTTGCCGCCACCGGAATCCCCGTCTTCTCCACCAGTTTGAGCACCCATTCCTGCAGGCCGAAGCGGTGAACCTCCACGTCGGCCAGGATGACCGGCTGCCGGGCGCCCTGGATCATCTCCCCGGCCTCAGCCAGCGCGGCGCCCAGGCTGTGGCGGTTGCTGCGCTCGTGGACCTCCAGCGTCCGGTGGTGCGGGATGCCCGGCACGTCCACCAGGTCCCGCGGCAGCTCGATATACACGGGCCGCTTGAAGCGCAACGCCGCGTGCAGCACCCGATCGATTTCCTGGAAGGCAGTCTGCGGCTCGCTCAGGACCGTGGCGGCCACGGTCAGCTGCTCGAAGACCTTCTTTTGCGTATCGAACTCCCGGACTTTGTGGTGGAGCAGCGGATTCTTCCGCCGCTCCTTCATGCCCGGCGCGCCGCTGATGACCACGACCGGAGATTTTTCGGCAAAGGCCTCTGCCGTGGTATTGGCCACCTTGAGGCCCCCCACGCAATAGGTGACGCACACCGCCCCCAGCCCGCGCACCCGGGCATAAGCATCCGCCGCAAACCCCGCCCCCTGCTCGTCGCACGTATTGATGATGCGCAGCCTGCTCTTCGAGAGCTGGTCGTAAAACCCCAGCACGTAATCGCCGGGAATGCCGAAAACATGCCGCACCCCGTGCGCATAAAGCTGCTGGATGAGATATTGGCCAATCGAGGGCGAGATTTTCATCTGGTCCAAGGAAACGACGACTTACTGCCGCGCCCGGCTGGACACCTGAAACTCCATGGGGTGCAATTCCCCACATCGCCAGTCCCAAGCCACCACCCGTCGAAAGTACCACATCCGGCCCCGCCTTCCAAGGTCAAATCCAGCGAGGCAATGCCTCAGACCGAGCAATGCCTCACGCAAAGGGCGCCAAGGCCGCAAAGGAACCGGAGGCCGGAAGTCGGAGGACGGAGGACGGATACCGGAAGCGATAGTCTTCTGCCCTCCGGCCTCTCTCCTCCGCCCTCTCTCTCGCCGATTCTCGGGAAACGCGAGACAGGGAGTTTCACGGAGCCCAGAATAACGCTTTTTGGGGGACAGCCGCAAGAATTTAAGCGGGACAACGCAGGGCTGCTCTAAACTCGG
>Ga0116107_1001593_pt1 | contig 13146 bp, 13 predicted proteins | sample June2015DPH_6_10_FD_88969 | JGI IMG/M metagenome (GOLD analysis project Ga0116107, IMG submission 88969) | Peatland microbial communities from SPRUCE experiment site at the Marcell Experimental Forest, Minnesota, USA - June2015DPH_6_100 | ecosystem: Environmental > Terrestrial > Soil > Wetlands... | reverse complement strand
TTCGCAGCAGAACCCTCATGAATGGTCCAGGCTAGGGTGCGGAAGCCGGCGCCGGACCGCTATCGCTCCACCAGCCGCCGCCGAGAGCGATGAAGAGCCCGGCCGTGTCCGACAGGCGCTGGCCGATGGCGCGCACGTAGCCGAGGCGCGCGCTGGAATAGGTGTTCTCGGCGACGATCAGATCCAGCGCGCTGGTCTTCCCCGCCGCATAGCTCAATCGCTGCAGCTCGAGCGAGGCACTGGCGATATCGACCGATCGGCGGGACGCCGACACCAGCTCGGCATCGTGCTCGAGAGCGCTCAAGGCGTCCGCCACCTGGCCGAACGCCAGTACGATCGTCTGTCGATAAGTCGCCAGCTGGGCGTCGTAGGCATCGATCGCGGCGCGCTGCTGCGCTCGCAGAGCGCCCCCGGCGTACAACGGCGCGTCGAGGCCGGCGCCCGCATCCCAGGCCCGACTCGCGGAACGCAGCAGGTTGGCGAGCGTCGCCGCCTCCTGGCTCAGGGATGCGGAAAGAGTGATCGAAGGGTACAGCTGCGCGGTCGCCACGCCGATCGCCGCGCTGTCGGAGTGGAGCAGCGCCTCGGAGGCCAGGATGTCGGGACGCTGATGGACGAGCTCCGAAGGCAGGGTGACGGGCACGTCGTTGGGGAGAGCGAACTCGTCGATCGCGAAATCCGGCGGCGCCCACCGGCCAGGGGCCTGGCTGGCGAGGACGGCCAGCGCATGACGGGCCACGCTCAGCTGCTGGCGCAGCGGCGCCAGCTGCGTGCGGTCGGCCGCCAGCTGCGCCTCGGCGGTCAGCACGTCGGTCCGGGCCACCTTGCCGGCGTCGAACTCACCCCGCACCATATCGAGGTTCTTCTGATCGTTGTTGATCACGTCCTGCACCGTCGTGATCTGGAAGTTCGTCGAGGCGATGGTGATCGCCTGCGTGACGGAGTTGCCGGTCAGGGTGAGGTACGCCGCGGCGAGCTGGTAGCGCTGGTTCTCCGCCAGAGCCGTTTCCTGCTCGATGCGTCGCCGTGTCCCGCCGAACGCATCGATCGAGTAACTGACGGTTGGGCCTACGGAGAAGAGGTTCCCGGTCGCGCCCAGCCCTGCCGGGACGCTCGAACGGTGCGCCGACGCGCCGAGAGCGATCTGCGGGTAGAGCGCGGCGCGGGCCTCGACGATCGCTTCCTGGGCCTGCGCCAGGGTGGCCTTGGCGGCGGTCAGCGTGTAGCTGGCGGCGATCACCTGGCGCAGCGTCTCGTCGAGGCGCGAGCTGTGGAACAACTCCCACCATTGCGCCGGGATGCGCTCTCCGAGCGCGATGTGCTGCGCCGCGTCGGCGCCGCTCTCCGGCTGCGCCGGCGGCGGTTCCGGCGGCAGGTATGTGGCGATGTCCGGAGGCGCCGGCCGGTTGAAGTTGGGGCCCACGAGGCAGCCGCCGAGCGGCAGCACCAGAGCCAGACAAAGAGCGAGCGCGGCGCCGCCGCGATTCCACTTCATCCCTCTCGCAAATCGGCTCGTCACGCACCAGCCCCTTTCCACCAATCTCGCATCATCAATCTCACTCATAGCGCAGGGCGTCGATCGGATTCAGCAGGGAGGCTTGACGCGCCGGGTAGTAGCCGAAGAAGAGGCCGATCGCCGCCGAGAACAGGAAGGCCGCGAGGACCACCATCGGATGCAGCAACGTCGGCCAGCCGGCCACCCGCGAGATCACCTTCGATGCGACGGCGCCGGTCAGCACGCCGGCCCCGCCGCCCATCAGGCTGAGCAGCGCCGCCTCGACGAGGAACTGGAGAAGGACGTGGACGCGCCGGGCGCCGATCGCCATCCGGATGCCGATCTCCCTCGTGCGCTCGGTGACCGACACGAGCAGGATGTTCATGATGCCGATGCCGCCGACGAGCAGCGAGATCGAGGCGATCGCCGCCAGCAGCAGCTCCATCACGCGGCTGCTTTCCTCCGCCACCTCGGCGATCTCGGTCAGGTCACGCACGGTGAAGTCGTCGGGCTGGCCAGGCTTGATCCGGTGGCGCCGCTCGAGCGTCTGCGTCACCTGTTGCAGCGCGGTCTTGACCAGCGCCGTACTGCGCGCCTGCACGTACATCGTGTGCACGAACCCCGTCAGCTTGGGCTGGATGCCGAACGGGTTAGGCGGCGTGAAGAAAACGCTCGACTGGCTCTGGGCCGAGCTGGGCGCGGCCGCGCCGAGGACCCGCTCCTGGGACGTGCGGAACGGGATGAGGACGGTGTCGTCCTGGTCCTGTCCGGTCGCCGAGTGACCCTTGATGGCAAGCACCCCCACCACCTGCATGTCCACGTTCTTGACCCGGATGGTGGCGCCCAGCGGGTCCTCGAACTCCCCGAAGATGTTGGTGAGGACGGTCTGACCCAGGATACAGACCGTCCTGGCGTTGTCTTCATCCTGGTCGTTGAGCTTGCGGCCCGCCACCACCGGCCAGTCCCGGATCGAGAGATAGCTCGGCGTGACTCCCTGCACGCTCGTCGACCAGTTCTGGTTGTTGTAGACCACCTGGGCGGACTGGCGATTCACGTAGCTCATGTCGGCAACCGCGGAATCCTCCTCCAGGATCGCGGCGCCGTCGGTCACTCTGAGGCTGGTGGCGCTGCCGATGCCCGCCCGCACGCCGTTGAAGCGGGTCGTCCCCGGCAACACAATGAGCAAGTTGGTGCCCAGGCTTTGGAGCTGTTTCTGAAGGGCCGCTCGCGCCCCTTCGCCGACCGCCAGCATGGCGATCAGGGCGGCGACGCCGATGAAGATGCCGAGCATGGTCAGTGCCGACCGCAGCTTGTTGCGGCCGATGCCTCGACCGGCAGCGAGCAGCGCCATCCAGAGAAAGGAACGCACCTCGGAAAGCACCGACGCCGTTTGCAGGCCTTCGCGGGATGCAATCGCGGTCAGATCGGGCACCACCTTCTTCCCGGTTCTCCGCTCATCGGACACCACGAGGCCGTCGCTGATATTGATGATGCGATCTGCGACCTCGGCCATCGCCCGTTCGTGGGTGACGAGGACGACCGTCAGGCCGCGTTCCCGATTGAGCGCCCGGATCGTCCCCATGATCTCTTTGGCCGTTTGGGAATCGAGGTTGCCCGTCGGCTCGTCGGCGAGCAGGATCGTCGGGTTGTTGATCAGGGCGCGGGCTATCGCCACGCGCTGCTGCTGGCCGCCGGAGAGCTGGTTGGGATGGTTGCGCTCGCGATCCGCCAGTCCGAGCAGGGCCAGCGCCTCGCGCACCTTGCCGGCGCTGCCGGTCAGCTGACCCGAGTAGAACAGCGGCAGCGCCACGTTCTCGGCAGCGCTGGTGCGCGCCAGCAGGTTGAAGGTCTGGAAGACGAAGCCGATCCGGCGGCTGCGGATGCCCGCCAGCGCGGGCTCGTCCAGTCCGGCGACGTCGATCCCGTCGAGGAGGCACGCGCCGGCGGTCGGCTGGTCGAGGCAGCCGATGATGTTCATCAGGGTGGACTTCCCCGACCCCGAGGCGCCCATGATGGCAACGAACTCCCCGCGCTCGATCGTCAGGCTGATGCCCCGGAGAGCGTGGACCTCCTGGTCCCCCAGCTGATAGACCTTGGTCACGCCGCGGACGGCGATCACCGGATCTTCGGGCACGTGAGGCTCCGCCGCCGCGCTCACAGCCGTGGCCCCATCGGAACCTGCCCCTGGCCCTGGCGGAACGCCGGGTTCGGATTGGGACCCGCGCTGCCGCTCCGCTGCTCGGAACGGTTGACCTGGTTGACCACTACCTTGTCTCCAGGTTTCAGGTCATCGGCGGAAACCTCGATCATGGCGCCGTCGTCGATACCGGTGGTCACCGCGACCGCCCGTAGCGTGCCGTCGGGGTTCAGCACCCAGACCCGGCTGCGGTGCGCGCCCGCGCCCGCGGGCCGGCCCTCGCCCCAGTGCCCGGTGCCGCCGGGCCTCCCGGCTTCCGTACCGGCGCCCGCGGGACCGGTGCGGCCCTGCGCTCCCGTGCGTTCGCGCTCGCCGCCTCCGGCGGATGTCCCGGTGCCGCCCTCGCCCCTCGCCCCTGACCGGCCCTCGGCGGTACGGGACCCCTCCCCCCTGAAGCGGCTGAGGCCCTCCGGATTGAAGCGCACCGCCGGCAGAGGGACGCGCAGCACGTCATCACGCTCATTGATGACGATATGCGTGTCGGCGGTCATGCCGGGGAACAGGGCGCGGTCCGGATTGTCCACGGCGATGACGACGTCATAGGTGACGACGTTCTGCACCGTGATCGGTCCCTCGCGGATTGACGTGACCTGACCCCGAAAGGTCCGGTCCGGGTATGCCTGCACGGTGAACACCGCCGCCTGCCCGACGCGCACGGCGCCGACATCCGCCTCGCTCACGTTGGTGTCGACCTGCATCTTCGTCAGGTCCTTGCCGATGAGGAAGAGGGTCGGTGTCGACAGGCTCGCGGCCACCGTTTGCCCGACGTCGACGGCGCGTGTGATCACCGTGCCGATGACCGGCGACACGATCCTGGTGTAGTCCAAGTTCACCTGCGCCGCCTTCAGCGTCGCGACCTTGTTGACGATCGTCGCCTCGTCGAGGGCGATCGTGGCGATCGTCTGGTCCATGGTGCTCCTGTCGTTGTCCACCGTGTCCTGCGATACGGTGCCCTGGGCCAACAGTTTCGAATCGCGCTCGAAGGCGATCTTCGCGTAGATCAGGGCGGCCTGATCCTTCTTCATCTGCGCCTGGGCCACTCCGACTTCGGCCTGGTCCTGATCGACGATGAGCTGGAACGGGACGGGATCGATCGTCGCGCAGACGTGTCCAACCACGACCTCCGTGTTGTAGTCGCACCCGAGCGACTTGATCGTGCCGGAGACGTAGGGTCCGACCTGGACCGTGACGACCGGGTTCATCGCGCCGGTCGTGATGACGCTGCGCTGGATGTCGCCGCGCGTCACAGTCGCCGTCACGTATTGCGGCCTCTGGCTTCTCGCCCGCCACCAGAGAAAGCCGGCACCCGCGAGGATCGCTAATATGATCGCCAAGAGCCAGACAGCGTTGCGGCGTACGAAAGACATGGATTGGGATTTCCTTTCTCAGCGTCGTCGATGATAGCCCTGGAGACATAGGGGACCAAAAGAAGCGCTGGGGCAGACGTGCGAAGGAAGCCGAGATGACCCGCCCCGTGGCTTGGCCCGCCAGTTTCGAGAGATTCCCACGGGTGGACACCGAGGACGGCACCCACCCGTGATCGATCCCCTGCGACCACGCTCCTCGACACTAGGACCGGCCGGGACCCGACTGCTTCCACTCCGCGGACTGAGCACGCAACTGGTTGTACTGCATGACCTGGTCGCTGCCGAGGCCGAGCTTGTGGGCGAGGCGCAGGACGCTGGCGCCGCCCATCCCGAACGGCCCGGCTCCCATGCCGCCTGGTCCGAAATGATCGGCGGCGCGGATCATCGTGGGCACGAGAAGGGTCACGGTTGCGAGCGTCGCCACGATCCGCTGACGGATCTTCATGATTGTCTCCTTACTTCGGGGCGCCGCTGCAACGGACGCCGTCTCTGTTTTCTAGAGACGCAGCGAGCCGTTTGACCGTTACATCCGCCCACAAGGCGCCGGCGGAACGCCCTTGGGCCGGGAGGCGGGTCCGCCATCGGTTTGCCCGGGGCGGATTGTGGGTGTATAGTTAGTTGAACGAACTGTTCGTGGGGCTAACAATGACTGCCAGGGTCCAGACCTCAAAGGAGCGCGGCGAGACGGATGCCCAGACGTGCGCGCGGCACGCCCTCGAGACCGTCCCGCTGGTCATGCGCGTGATCCGGCGGGAGATGCGCGAAGCCACGAAAGAGCAGCTTTCCGTACCGCAGTTCCGGGTGCTCGCCTTCCTCGGAAGGAATCGCGGGGCTTCGCTCTCGGCCGTCGCCGAGCACCTCGGCGTGAAGGGCGCCACGGCGTCGGCCATGGTGGACCGCCTGGTGAAGCGGGGCCTGGTGGAGCGGAAAACGAATCCCGTGGAGCGCCGGCGCCTGGAGCTGGGGCTGACCCGGACGGGCGTGTCCTTACTGGAACGGGCGAGAGGGCGGGCCAGAGCATTCCTGGCCGCGAACCTGGCCCCGGCGAGTCCAGCGGACCTGCAGATGCTCGTTCAGGGTCTGGACGTGCTCCGGCGCGTCCTCTGGGAGAAGCCCCGTCCGTGAGCGATCTCGACGGGGAAGCCGTCCCATCCCGGCGCGAAGCCGACGCCGCTCCGACGGCCATCCGGACCGAGGGCCTGACCCGGAATTTCGGACCCCTGGTGGCCGTGGATCACCTGGATCTCTCCATCCCAGCGGGGAAGATCTTCGGCCTCGTGGGGCCCAACGGCGCCGGGAAGACCACCACCATCAAGATGCTCACCACGCTGCTGCCGGCGACGGCGGGGAACGCCGAGGTCGCCGGATTCGACGTGCACAGGCAGCCGAGGGACGTGCGCCGGTCCATCGGGTACGTCCCGCAGCTCCTCTCCGCCGATGGCGCGCTGACCGGCCGCGAGAACCTCATGGTGTTCGCCCGCCTGTATGCGGTGCCGCGACACGAGCGGGTGGAGCGAATCCATCAGGCTCTCGAGATGATCGGCCTCGCGGAGGCGGCGGATACCCTGGTGCGGCGCTACTCAGGGGGCATGATTCGCCGGTTGGAAATCGCCCAGGCCATGCTCCACCGGCCGGGGGTGCTCTTCCTGGACGAGCCCACCGTGGGGCTCGACCCCGTGGCCCGGCGCGCCGTCTGGGATCATGTGAGGGAGCTGCGAGCCCGTTTCGGCGCCACCATTCTTCTGACCACACACTACATGGAGGAAGCCGAGGCCCTCTGCGACCAGGTGGCGATCATGCACCAGGGCAAGGTCGTGGTCCAGGGCTCGCCGTCGCAGCTCAAGTTCGAGGCGGAGGAAGCGGACACCCTCGATGACGCCTTCGTCTACTTCACCGGAAGCTCCATCGAAACGGGAGGAAGCTACCGTGAAACAGCGCGGACCCGACGAACGGCCCGGCGCCTTGGCTGACGGGGTCCGTCCGGCGTACCCAGGCCCTTTGCGACGAGCGGCGCTGGCGTGCCGGGACTTTGCGCAGCAGGTGCTCGTCATCGCCTGGTCCGAGACTCGGAAGATCCGGCGCGATCCGACGGAGCTCCTGACGAGGGCCGTGCAGCCGATCCTCTGGCTGTGCATCTTCGGCGTCGTCATGAACCGGGCGCGAGCGATCCCGACGGGGCCGCTCAGCTACCTCGACTTCATGGTGCCCGGCATTCTCTGCCAGAGCGTCCTGTTCATCGCCATTTTCTACGGCATCGCCCTCATCTGGGAGCGGGACCTCGGCCTCCTGCACAAGTTCCTCGTGAGCCCGGCCTACCGCGGGGCCCTCGTGACGGGCAAGGCCGTCTCGGCCGGGCTCCGCGCCTTATCTCAGGGCGTCATCGTGGTCCTGCTGGGCGTGGCCATGGGGGCTCACCTGCGGTTCACGCCCGGGGCACTTGGAGGGATGCTTGTCTTCATCGTGCTCGGCGCGGCGATCTTCTCCACCTTCTCGCTGGTCATCGCCTGCCTCGTCAAGACCCGCGAGCGGTTCATGGGCATCGGCCAGATCCTCACCATGCCGCTCTTCTTTGCTAGCAACGCCATCTATCCCCTCACTCTCATGCCGGACTGGCTGCAAACAGTCGCCCGAGTCAATCCCCTGACCTACCAGGTGGACGCTCTGCGGGCCCTGATGATCCGGGGAGGCGAGAGCACCATGGGGCTGGGTGTGGACCTCCTTGTTGAGGTGTCGGTCCTCGTCGCCCTCATAACCCTTGCCGCCTGGATGTACCCCAAGGCCATCCGCTGATGGAGAATGCCGGCTGAGGAGAGGGGAAGGGGCCGCCCTTCAAGGAGGTTGCCATGACCGAGCTGACACTGGATCCCGTTCGGACCGCCGTCGTCGTGATCGATTTGCAGAAGGGGATCATGGGGCGAGCGACGCAGCCGCACACGGCCGCGACCGTCGTCGCCAACACGGCGCTCATCTTGCGGGCGGCCCGGCGCGCAGGCGCCAGGCCGATCCTCGTGCACGTGGGCGGCTCCGCCGACGCCCTGGACCGCCTGAAGCCCATGGCCGACGAACCCATGCGCCACGCGGCCCCGCTTGCGCCCGACTGGTCGGAGCTGGTACCCGAGCTGGAGCGGGCGCCCGGCGATCTCGTCATCCTCAAGCGCCAGTGGGGCGCCTTCTACGGCACGGACCTGGAGCTCCAGCTCCGGCGGCGCGGCCTCACGACGCTGGTGCTCTGCGGCATCGCCACCGAGTACGGCGTGGAGAGCACGGCCCGCGACGCCTTCGAGCGAGGGTTCGAGCAGATCTTCGTCTCGGACGCCATGGGCGCCCTGAGCACCCAAGCCCACGAGCACTGCCTCACGCGCATCTTCCCCCGCATGGGGCGCGTGCGCGACACCACAGCCGTCCTTGCTGCTTTCGGAGGCTGATCCTCGGAGCCCTGCCATCCCGGCTCTCGGCTCGGCGGCGGGCTTCCTCCCGTCGCCGCGGCCGCGGATCGAAAGCACGGCCGCTGTGGGGGTTGGTGCACGGGAGCCAGAACCGCTCGATCAGTGGGCGGCGATGAACGCGTCGATCTCGGCGTGCCACTCGTCGGGTTCGAAGGTCCCCGGGGTTGTCTCCTCCGCGAACAGGAGGTCGACGATGTAGCGGGGACGCCTCCCCCCGATGTGCATCGCCTTGCAGCACGAAACGCAGTAGACGACGACATCGTCGGCCGGCATCTCGGCTGCCCTCGCGCGCATCTGATCCTTCACCTTGCCGACCGGCAGCGAGCCATAGAAGGTGTCGCCGCAGCACGTGCCCCTGCTTCTCGTCCTCGCGGGCTCCACGACCGAGATGTTCATCCTCGACAAGAGCGTCCGGACGGCCTCGTGGACCCTGTCCTGGTCGCGGGTGGGGCAGGCGTCGAGGAGGGTCATCACCGCGCCGGCGTAGTCCGGAAAGGGGAAGGTCGTGCTGGCAGCGAGGACCTCCCAGAGCGAAATCGTCGTAACGCCTTCATACAGCTGCCGGTATCGCCTGTCGCAGCCCGGACAGGTGTTGACGACCCGCGCGGGGCCCGGCAAGTCCGGTTCGTGCCGGCAGCATGTCAGGTGCTCCTCGACGTAACCGACCTCGGTTCTGAGCCACTGGAGAACTCTCCCGGCCAGGTCGGGTCTGTAAAGCATCAAGGCGCATCCTGGGGCGTAGACCGTCGTCATCCGCGTCCTCCTGCCGGGGAAGCACCCGGGTGCGCTTCCCAACGACGTGGCAGGGTACGGCATGTTCTGCTTCGTCGCCACCGGAAAATCGACGACAAATCCGGCCGCACCCTTCCGGTCGCCAGCGGGAACCGGTTGTGGCAGACTGCGAAGCTGAGGAGGGGGAAGATGACGCCGCTGCTGCGGACCGGGGTGACGATCGTCGTGCTGGCGCTCGCCAGCTACACCGTGGGTGTCGTGATCGAGCAACGCGCGCGGAGGGTCGCCCGGCGCGCGCTGGCGTTTCTCGTCGCCGGCGTCGTGCTCGACGTCACCGCCACGATTTGCATGATCCTCGGCTCGGGCAAGGTGTTGACGCTGCACGGCGTCCTCGGCTACTCGGCGCTCGCCGGCATGCTCGCCGAGACGGTGCTCGCGGCTCGCCACCGTCTCCGCTCGGGCGATGCGGAGGTCCCTCGCTGGTTGCACCTGTCCACGCGGGTCGCCTACTCCTGGTGGGTGGTCGCATTCGTCTCCGGCGGCATCCTGGTCGCGACCGCGAGGTAGCGCCCGCCTCCTCTCGCGGCTCACCGGCAACACCCTGGCGCCCGCGCAGTAAGTATCACTCTGGGGCCGCGGGTAACCCCACCGAAGAGGCATGGTTGCGGTCCTCGGGGCACCGGTGGCGCGAAGCCGCCGTGCCGGCGACGATGCCGGCTTGGCGGCCGGGTGCTGGTGGGTTACGCTTCGTCATGATGTCAACCGTGACTTGCGGCCGGAAGGAAACCTCGGACCGACTCGCCCGCCGGGCCCTGTTCAGCTTCGTCCTCACATTCATCGCGTCGAGGACCGTCGTCTTTCTCATCATGTCGGGCCGCGTCCCGAACATGTTTCTCTTCCTCCACGGGACCCACGTCCATCACCTCAATTACGGCATCTTCCTGCTGGCGACCGTCGCCGGCTACGTCGTCCTCGCCCGGCCCGCAGGCCGAAGGCTCGAAGCTGCAGCCGTCGTGTACGGCGTCGCCATGGCCCTCACCTTCGACGAGTTCGGAATGTGGCTCCACCTCGGCGGCAGTTACTGGCAACGCGCCAGCGTCGATGCCGTGGCGATTGTCGCCGCGCTCATCGGCCTGGTGGCGTACGCGCGCTCGCTCGAACGGCTCGAGTTGCGGCATTTCTGGGCGTTCTGCGCCCTCGTCATCGCGCTCGCCTGTTTCGCGGCGGTGACGTTCTGGGCCGGCGGGAGGATCGGCCACGTCGTCGGCCCCGGACTCGAGGAGCTCGAATCCTCGTCCTCACCATAGGCACGCTCAGTCCTGCCCGAACACCTCGCGGCAGGTGCCGGAATGAGTGTTATCGAGTGCCGCAACCGCGGTCAACGCGCGCATGGCCACTGTCTATCAGCAAGAGTGAACCAATTGCATACCTGACACCTCTACCGCTCGAGCAGCACGACGCCCGCGCGCCACTGCTCGCGCATTCGGGCCGTGCGACGAGGCATCAGCCTCGACATCAGCTTGAACATCCAGATTCCGCTCATTGGGCGGTTGAGCCGGATCGAATGCTCGAACAGCTCGTGGAATTCCGCTTCATGCCAGCCATGAGGCTCGAAGAACTTCGTGCCTTCTTCGGGCGCGAACTGGTACTTTGTGTTCGCCCGCTTCAGCTTCCTTCCCCACCAGCGGTTCACCCGCTTGCGGATCATCGGTGTGGCGAGGTCGATAACCCAGTGCCGGAAGCTCCCGACGGCGCGAAGATCCTCCGCCAGCTCGCCGACGACCTGCGGCGCGAGGTACACAAGCAGGCCCTCGGTGAGGATGAGCGCGTTGGCGGATTCCGTGCCGAGCCTCGCGAACAGATCGCGCCGCTGTCGGGACTGTGACAGGTCGAGGGGGATTCTCTCCACGCGACAACGGGGTGTTTCGGCCGCCAGCGCTTCGTTCTTCTCTCGGATCATATCGGGCAGATCGACCTCGATCCAGCGCAGCGACGGCGGCAGCGGGAGGCGGTAGGGCCGCGCGTCGAGGCCAGCCGCAAGGTTGATCACCGCCTCGACGCCCCGCGGCATGAGGCGCAGCACCATCTCGTCGAACACCACGGTCCGGACGATCGTCGACCACGCCATGCGGCGCCCGTAGGGGAGCTTGCGCGCAATCTCCTCGCCGCGTCCTTCGCTCAGCCTGACGGCGAACTCGTCATGGAACAGCGCGTCCGGGCGTCTCGTCTCCATCGCGCGGTGGTACGCGACGAGCAGCGCGGTGTCGGACACCGAGCGCAGCGGCTGGATTCTCTGGGCTGGCGTCATGGCCGCGATTGTACCCGGGACGCGCGTGCCGAAAGAGGATGTGCGTCGCGATCCGGTTGAGGAGCCGGCGGCCGTGGGAGATCACGCCGACGATCGCGCCGTAGGATTGGAGAGGTAGGGTCCTGCATTGCCGGGCTGGTAGGCTGATATTGCCCTCGCTGGGCGCTGGTGGGACCATGGAGACGGGGAAAGACGCTCGTTCAGCGCCAGGGAATCGTCGACGGAGCCAGAGTTGACCGAGAAACAGGTGCCGACAGCCCGAGAGACGGCGCGCGCGGATGTTCGCGCCCTGGGGCCCGCGATCGGGGCATCGCGGGGCAGGTTGGGGTCCTGGCTGTCACGAGCGCTGGCAACGCTTGTCGGTCGGTCGGGCCTGAAGGAGCACGCACACGCCGGCAGCTACGAAACCATCTTGAGCGGCAAGCACATCGAGGCGATCCACGCGCTCAGCCGCGGTCTCCAACAGGTGCAGGCTCCGTCGGAGATGGCGAAGCAGGTGATCGAGGTGCTCGAGGAGCAGCTGGGCTACGACTACGGCGCCGTCCTGCTGGTCGATCCGGTCGAGAAGTCGCTCATTCCCATCGCTCTGAGCGGCCAGGGGAAGGGCGCGGAGTTCGTTGCGCTGGACAAGCAATACGTCGCCAGCCATCAGCTGAAGGTGGGGGAGGGGATCACGGGTTGGGTGGCGAAACATGGTGAGTCCGTGGTCGCCTCCGACGTTCGCCGCGATGCGCGATACCACGAGATGCGGCCGGATATCCGGTCGGAGCTGTGCGTACCGATGCGCGTCGACGGCCGCACCATCGGAGTGATCAACATCGAGACGACGCGAGAGAACGCGTACGGTCAGCTCGACCAGGTGATCATGGAGGTGGTGGCGGCCCAGCTCGCAGTCATGCTGTTGGCCGCCGAGGACCCTGTGACGGGGGTGTGCAACAGACGCTGCCTGGAGAGCCTCGCAGAGCACGAGTTTGTGAGGGCGCGGCGGTTCAAGCGCCCGCTGACTGTCGCGTTGTTCGACTGCAACGACTTCAAGAGGATCAACGACACCTTCGGCCATGCCGCGGGCGACCGGGTCCTCAGGCGGGTGGCCGAAACAGTTGTCGCCCTGGTCAGGGACATCGACGTCTTCGGCCGGCTCGGCGGCGACGAGTTCGCGCTCCTGCTGCCGGAAACCGGGCGAGAGGAGGGCCTGCACGTGGTGGCGAGGCTCCAGGCGGCGTTCGAAGCGCAGTCGATAGAGTTCGGTGGCGAACTGATACCGTTCACGGTGAGCGTTGGCGTCGCGAGCCGCGACGAGACTCATCGGGATTGGGCAGCTTTGCTGGCGGCTGCAGATAGAGACATGTTCCTCGCCAAGGCCGCCTGGCGCGCCTCGTCGCCGCCGGAAGGTGGCCCGGGGGTCCCCACGACGAGCGATTCCTCCTAGCCTGGACTATTCATGAGGGTTCTGCTGCGAACGCGGATCTGGCCGGCCCGGCGGGCGTACTCGGGGTTCGGAGCCTGCGACGTATCGCAGAGGATACGACTCGGCTCCTCACCCCTACGTGCGCCCACCATGCCAGCCACCTCCGCGTTCTCGCGACGAACCCCCACGAATA
>Ga0116107_1001590_pt1 | contig 13169 bp, 14 predicted proteins | sample June2015DPH_6_10_FD_88969 | JGI IMG/M metagenome (GOLD analysis project Ga0116107, IMG submission 88969) | Peatland microbial communities from SPRUCE experiment site at the Marcell Experimental Forest, Minnesota, USA - June2015DPH_6_100 | ecosystem: Environmental > Terrestrial > Soil > Wetlands... | reverse complement strand
TACAAGGCTCGCGCCCGCGAGGTCGCCGAGAAGTACGTGCGCCCAGTGGCGGCAGAGCTCGATCGCACCGGCGAATACCCGTGGAGCGTGATCGCGGCGCTGAAGGAGTACGACCTGATGGGGATATGGGTCCCCGAGGCGTACGGCGGCCACGGTGCGGGCGTGCTCGACATGTGCATCGTCGTGGAGGAGTTGTCGCGCGCATGCGGGGGGATGGGCGTGGCGTACGCGGTCAACGCGCTCGGCTCGTTCCCGATCGTCCTGGGTGGGACGGAAGACCAGAAGCGCCGGTACCTGCCCGCGATCGCGAAGGGCGAGAGGCTCATCGCGTTCGGGCTATCCGAGAAGGCATCCGGGTCGGACGCCGGCTCGCTGAGGGCCCGCGCGGTGCGTGACGGTGACGGCTTCGTTCTCAACGGCGAGAAAAAATGGACCACCAACGCGAACGCCGCCAGCATCTACACGGTTTATGCGTCCACCAACCCCGAGCGCGGCACTCGGGGCGCGTCGGCATTCATCGTTGAGAAGGGCACGCCGGGATTCGAGATCGGAAAACGGGAGCAGCTCATGGGCATCCGGTGCGTCCCGGTCCACGAGTTGCACTTCCGGGAGTGCCGCGTGCCTGCGGCGGCCCTGCTCGGTGACAAGGAGGGCGCCGGGTTTGCGAACGCGATGATGACCCTGGACCGTGCCCGGCCCGGCGTGGCCGCGCAGGCGGTCGGCCTCGCCCAGGGGGCGCTCGAGTGGGCGATCCGCTACACCTCCGAGCGCCAGCAGTTCGGGCAGAGCGTGATGTCGTTCCAGGCGATCCAATTCATGCTCGCGGACATGGCGATCCAGGTCGAGGCGGCCCGGCAGTTGGTCTACACCGCCGCGCGCGCGATCGATGCCGGCATCCCGAACGTCTCCAGGCTCGCCGCGATGTGCAAGGTCTTGGCGACCGATACCGCGATGCGCGTCACGACCGACGCGGTCCAGCTCTTCGGCGGGTACGGGTACTGCCAGGACTACCCGATCGAGAAGTACATGCGCGACGCGAAGATCACTCAGATCTACGAGGGCACGAACCAAATCCAGCGGGTCGTCATCGGGCGCGCGCTGACGCGCGAGGCCGGTGCGATCGGCGGGCACCTGGCGGTCACGGTCGAGCACTTCGCCAAGGAGTAGTTAAAGGCGCCGCCGATAGCGGACCATCTGCGGCGTCAGGCTCGCGCCTCGCATGCTCACCTAGCCTCCGGCTAGGCTCCGCTGCTCGCCGCTCGCCTTCCTTGCATCTGGCCCACTCTCGGCGGCGCGGCTACACGCCCCAAGCTGCGAGGCCCTGCCTTCGGTTGAGAGGGAGAGAGCGTCCGGGTGGGTCGGGGAGTGGACGCGGGGCCCCCCGACAAGGATGGTGGAGGCGGGGGGAATCGAACCCCCGTCCGGAAGACTTGGGCCGCAGGTGTCTCCGTGCGCAGCCTACGATTGGATCTCGCCGCTCCGGCTGGGTGTAGGCTCCCGACCGTCGCGGCCAGCCCGGAGTGTCTCGACGGCCGCTCCCGGGCGCAGCGGCGGTCCAGCCTGCTTTGGCGGCGCCGTGATCAGGTTCGCAGGCGGGAGCCGGCGATCACGACGTGACTGCGGTTAGGCAGCCAGTGCTAGCTCAGTGTTGGCAGCTATGTGTGTCCGCCTGTTTAACGTGGCGGCGGGCCACGGCACGCTGCCGGCGACCCAACATGTCCCCCGTCGAACCCGGTACGCCCCCAGGTCGCGGAACCTCAACAATGTACATCCTTTTCATCGGCTTGACGAGGGGGCGCCCTGGGGTTACCGTGAGCGCCATGGCGGAGCTCGAGCCCATCAGCGTTGTGGTGACCTCAGTGGGGACGGAGCAACAAGCCGTCGAGATCTCCGAAGAGCTGATAGCGCGTCGTCTCGCCACGTGCATCAACATCGTTCCTTGCCTGAGGTCGATCTACCGCTGGAAGGGGAAGGTCTGCGAGGACACCGAGTACCTTCTCATGATCAAGACGCGTCGGGCTCTGTTTGGCGCTGTCACCGAGGCCATCCGGGAGATCCACTCATATGAACTCCCCGAGGTTCTCGAGTTTCCGGTGGGCAATGCGGAGCCCAATTTTCACCGGTGGGTGGTCGACATGGCGACCGGCGTCCCTGACGCCGAACTCGAAACGGACGTTGAGCCGTCGTTCGACTGAGCGCCGGACTGTTCCGGCGTCGTCCGATCGGGCGTCTGTGCCGCGTGGACTGCGTGGCGGACACAATCCAACCATAGAAGAAGAATGAAGCCCGTTCCAGCACCGAGAGACCACAACGAGCACTTTCCGGGCAAGGTGGTCTCACAATTCGGTTGCCTCGCCGGACCGCCCGGCGTACACTCTGGACGGTCAAAGTCGGTCTCCGCGACTCGGAGGGTTACCTGATGAGAAAAGCACGGTGGATGGCCGGTGTGCTGTTGCTTGTTCCTTCGCTGATTCTCGCTCAGGCGCAGGGGCGGATCAAGGGCCTGATCTCTGACGCCAAGGGGAAGCCGATTCCAAAGGCGAAGGTCATCATGACCTGTCCCGAGATCGCCAACTTTCACCGGGAAGTGATCGCCAGCGACAAGGGAGCCTACGCGACCCTGGTTGTCGACGCCACCAAGGAGTACAAGTTCCGGGTCGAGGCGGAGGGGTACCAGCCCTTCGAGCGAATGGCCAAGCCGCTGATCGGGGGCCAGACGCTCGAGCTCAACTTCACCCTCCAGAGCATCGCGGATCTTCAGGCGAAGGAGGAGCAAAAGGTGCTCGAGGAGCCGGGGATCAAACAGCTGCGAGAGGGCCAGGAGCTGGCAGAGGAAGGAAAGGTCGTTGAGGCACGCGCCAAGTACGCCGAGGCGGTTGCGCTGAAGCCGGACCTCTACTTTGCCTGGCTTGCACTGGGAGACATCGATCAGAAGGCTGGCAAGAACGACGATGCGCTCGCCGCCGCGGAAAAGTGTCTTGCAACCAAGCCGAACTTCCCGCAGTGTCTGGCGTTGGGAATGAACGCCGCGCAGGCCAAGAAGGACACCGCGCTCTACCAGAAGTATGCGGCTGCGTACAAGGACGCGAACCCGGCCGATCCGGTGGTCTACTTCAATGAAGCGGTGGCGTTCCTCAACAAAGGCGACGACACTCAGGCGAAGCCCCTGCTCGAGAAGGCCCTCGAGGCCGATCCCAAGTACGTCGACGCGATGTTCCAGCTCGGCATGGTCTGCTTCCGCACCGGCGACTCGGCCAAGGCGAAGGAGTTGCTGCAGAAATTCCTCGAAGTTGCCCCCAATCACAAAGAGGCGCCGACGGCCAAGGAGATGCTGAAGTACATGTGACAACCAGGTTCCGGGAACCGGGCTCAAGAACGGACACTCGAAGTCGAATCGGCGGCGGCCAAACGGCCGCCGCTCTTGTCACCGCCGCGAAGAGCTCAGACCTCGTGGCTTGGGAAGCTGGCGGGCGCAAGTCTCTCGGCCTGCCCGGCAAGGCCAGTGGCGTTCACGCAGCTCACCGAGGAAGATCGAACGGAGTCTGGTCACGAAGCTCGGTGACGCGATTGGCGTCATCGAGGAGGACCACGCGCGCCCGGTGATGGGGGATGTCCTCCCGGTCGAGTTGACAGTAGGCCGCGACGATCACGAGATCGCCCACCTCGGCGAGGTGCGCAGCGGCGCCGTTGATTCCGACCTCGCCGCTTCCGGCAGGGGCCGCGATACAGTAGGTCGTCAGACGCGTCCCACGGGTGATGTTGTAGACATCCACCTGTTCGAGGGGGAGCATCGCGGCGGCCTCCAGCAGGTCGCGGTCGATGGAGATCGAGCCGACGTAGTCGAGTTCGCAACGCGTCACTCGGGCCCGATGGATCTTTGCCCGCAGGAATGGCCGGAGCATCAGGACACCTCCACGAGAACGTTGTCGATCAGTCTGATAGTGCCGACGTGCACGGCGAGCGCGACAAGGACGCGGTCCCGGATCGTCGCGAGCGGAGCGAGGGTGTCGGGGTCGACCGCCGCGACGTACTGCAGACGGGCCAAGGGTTCCCCGGCGACCTCGGCTGCAACTTTCGCCTCGAGTGCCGCCCCGGACCGCTCTCCGGCGCGGACAGCAACCGTCGCTAGCCCCAGCGCCCGGACCAGCACCGCCGCCGCGCGGCGTTCCGGAGGGGTGAGGAGAGCGTTGCGTGAGGACCGGGCGAGGCCGTTCGCCTCCCGCTCGGTCGGGTGGACCTCGATCCGGACCGGCATGCACAGGTCGGCAACGAGGCGGCGGACAACCGTGGCCTGCTGCCAGTCCTTGGCGCCGAAAACCGCCACGTGCGGTTGGACGATGTTGAGGAGCTTGGTGACGACGAGTGCCACTCCGCCGAAGTGTCCCGGCCGGTGCGCGCCGCACAGCCCCCGGCTGAACTCCGGGAGGTCGATCACAGTGGCCGTGGGCGAGGGGTACATCTCCTTCGCGGAGGGGGCGAAGAGCAGGGTGGCACCCGCCTGATCGAGCAGGGCGCGGTCGCGCTCGAGGTCGCGCGGGTAGCGGTCGAAGTCCTCGCCGGGGGCGAACTGGGTCGGGTTCACGAAGACGCTGGCCCAGACCTCGTCCGCCAACTCGAGTCCGCGACGGACAAGGACGAGATGTCCTTCGTGGAGTGCCCCCATGGTGGGCACGAACGCCAGCCGCCTCGCGGTGTTTGCGATCTCTGCGCGTCTGGCGCGGACTCCGTTCACGGTCGATATGACGAGCATGTCACCCTCTCTTCAGATGCTTCGCAAGCGCATCGGCGAGCCCGGGGGGGTCTGGGTAGCACTCGGCTTCCGCCGGGTATCGTCGTTCCCTCACGTCTGCGGCGAACGCCTCCAGGGCGGCTCGGATAGTTCCCGCGAGGTCCGCGTAACGGCGGACGAAACGTGGCAGAGGCTGGTCGGAAAGCCCCACGATATCGGCGAAGACCAGAACCTGACCGTCACAATCCGCCCCGGCGCCGATCCCGACGGTGGGTACGCCGACGGCCCGGGTGATGGCTGCTCCGAGCGCGGCGGGAATGGCCTCCAGCACCAAGAGGAACGCCCCGGCGCGCTCGAGAGCCCGGGCCTGTTCGATCAATGAGAGCGCTTGGTCGCCCTCTCGGCCCTGAACGCGGTAGCCGCCCAGGCGGTGCAGCGACTGTGGCGTCAAGCCGATGTGGCCCATGACCGGCACTCCTGCGGCGACGATCGCCGCGACCTCGTCGTGCCTCGGGCCCTCGAGCTTGACGGCGTGCGCGCCGCCCTCGGCCACGAGCCGACAGGCGCTCCTGACCGCGTCGGCGACGCTCGTCTGGTACGAGCCGAACGGCATGTCCGCCACAAGCAACGCCCGTCTTGCGCCCGCCGCCGCCGCGCGTGTGTGGTGGATCATCTCATCGAGGGTAATTGTCAGAGTGTTCGGCCGTCCGAGGGCGGCCATGGCGAGGGAGTCTCCGACCAGGATGATGTCGACGCCGGCGCGATCGGCGAGGCGGGCAGACGGTTCGTCCGTGGCCGTGACCATGACCAGCCGCCGTGACCCCTTGGCGGACGTGATCTCAGAGGCGGTTATCGTGGCTTCCATCGGTCCCTCCGGGCCGACGGATCCGGGCGGGGCCGGTCGCCGTGCCGCTGGCGGCGGCATCGACGCCTGCTCCCATGGCGCGGCGGGCTATGAACTCCTGATCGGCCCGTCTCGGTCCATTTCGCCTAGCCGGATCCGAGCGGTACGTACACCTGTGTGCCCTGCCTGGTTCGGGCAATCTGCTGGAGGAGGTTGTCGAAGTCCTCCGCCTTGTTCACAAAGTCGATCTCGTCGGTGTTGACGACGAGAAGCGGCGTCTCGGAGTAGCGGAAAAAGAATGCGTTGTAGGCATCCTTCAGCTTCTGCAGATAGGCGGGGTCCATCCCCCGCTCGAACTCCCTGCCGCGCATGCGAATCCGCCTCATGCACGTCTCGACGCTCGCCTCCAGGTAGATCACCAGGTCGGGCCTTGGCAGGCGCGCGGTGAGCAGCCGATAGAGCCTGTCGTAGAGGCGGAACTCCTCGTCGTCGAGGTTCATGCGTGCGAAGATCCGGTCCTTCGGCATGGTGTAGTCGGACACCACGAAACGGGTGAACAGATCCATCTGCGAGAGCTCGACGTGCTGCTGATGCCGCGAAAGCAGAAAGAAGAGCTGCACCTGGAACGCCGCGCCTTCCTTGCCGCGATAGAAGGGCTCCAGGAAAGGGTTCTGGACGTCTTCGAGGATTTTGACGCCCTCGAAACGGGAGGCAAGCAGCTCGACGAGCGAAGTCTTCCCGACGCCGATCGGGCCTTCCACGGCGATGTGACGAGCGGTGAGCGTCACGGCGTTCATGCGCGCACCATGATATCAAGGAGGTAGAGCGCGAACATCAGCACCGAGAGCGCGCCGTTGGCCGTGAAGAACGCGGTGTTCAAGCGTTCCAGCCGATCCGGGCCGACCAGGGCGTGCTGCCAGACCAGTAGTGCAGTCGCTACGGCGAGCCCGACCCAGAGGCCCCAGCCTCCTATGAGCATCGCGAAACCCCCAAAGCCGATGGCGGCCACGGCGTGGAGTCCGCGCGCTACGAGGATGGATCGCCAGGCGCCGAGGGCCGCCGGAATCGAGTGCAGGCCAATGGCCCGATCGAACTCCTCGTCTTGGAGTGAGTAAAGGATGTCGAACCCGGTGACCCAGGCTGTAACCGCGAGCGCCAGCACCAGAGGTGGCCACGCGAAGGAACCGCGTACGGCCAACCAGGCTCCCACGGGAGCGATCCCCAGCCCGAGGCCGAGCCAGAGGTGGGAGAGGGACGTGAAACGCTTGCTGTACGAGTAGCCGAGGACCCAAGCCAGTGCGAACGGGGAGAGCGCAAGGCAGAGAGGGTTGAGCCGCCACGCCGCGACGAAGAGGGCGGCGGCCCCCCAGCCCACGAGGGTCCACGCAATCGGGCGTCCGAGCCGGCGCGCCGGCAGCGTCCTTGAAGACGTACGGGGGTTCATCGCATCGGTAGCGTGGTCGGCAAGCCGATTGAAAGCCATGGCCGCCGTGCGCGCCCCAGCCATCGCGAGCACAATCCACGCCACGACCGGCCATCGAGGCATGCCACCGGCAGCCGCGATCGCCGCGATCAGAGCGAAGGGCAAGGCGAAGGCTGTGTGGCCGAACTTGACGAGCTCCGCAGCCTCGAGCGCCGCGCCAGCGGGCATCAGGTTTCGCTCTTCCAGCGCAGGTCCTGACGCTCGACCGGGATTCCGAGCAGATCGAACAGGCGCATGCAGTAGTGGTCCACAAACCGCGACATCTCGTCGCCGCCAAGGTAGAAGGCGGGAACGGGCGGGGCGACGATCGCTCCGGCGTGGGTGAGCGTGAGGAGGGCCTGGAGGTGGATGGCCGATAGAGGGCTCTCGCGGAAACCGAGGATCAGAGGCCAACGCTGCTTGAGTGCGATGTCGCCGAGACGCTGACCGAGCCCCCGTGACGCACCGGCCGCGAGCGAACACGCGGTCGAGGCCGAGCACGGGAGAACCACCACGCCGATCAGCGGGTGCGAGCCTGAGGAAATGGGCGCCGCGAGGTCCGCCTCGGCCCACGAGCGGATCTTTCCCCTACCGGTTTCGCTCACGGCGAGTCCGGTCACGAAACCCCGCGGCGTCGCGCGGTCCTTGCCGAGCTCATCGGCCACGACCAACCGCGCCCCGTCGGAGAGGACCACGTGCAAGACGCCGAGCTGTGGGTGTTCGGCTGCCTGCTCGGCGAAGCGCACCGCCAGACGCGAGCCGCTCGCGCCCGTCACGACCAAGGCGAGTTCACCTCCCACAAACGCCTCCCAGGCGGCAAACCATCTCCTGCCGCCATCGCCCCTCCTCACGGAAACGGCGCAGCAGACCGAATCCCTCTTCCCGGTAGAGCGCGACTGCCGCCCGGTGAGAACGGTCCACTTCGAGCGAAAGCCATCGTGCCGAGGCCGCCCGCGCACGCGCTATGGCATCGCGGACGAGCGCGCGTCCCAGGCCCCTACGACGCCACCGGGGGTGGACGGCGAGGGAGACCAGCCACGATACCGGGGCCGCAACCAGGAGCACGCTCGCGGCGGAGATTGCATCGTCCGCCTCGATGACGATCGCGGTCCAGTCTGGGAGCGCCACCACCTCCCACCAGGCGCGCAGCGACCACGCCCGACGCCCAAAACACGCCCGGTCGAGCTCGAACAGCGCCGTGAGATCGCCGGGCCCGGCGAGGCGCCCGACCGTCGGCGAAGGGCTGTCAACCTTCTCGGCAGGTGTACGGATTTCTTGACAGGCCACAACACAAGTCTCCATGTGATTCTCGTCCAAACTGACAGGAGAGCTTACCACCCCACCGAAGACTCCCTCCTGACACCCCCATCCCAAGTGATTGTTGTTCAACTCGTTACTCGATCTGGGGTGGTTGGCACGCGGCTCGCTCTACCGCCCGCGGAGGTGAACGATGAGCCACGGACCTTAGCGACGTGCACACGAGCGTAGCTGTCAAGCGTGGGAATCACCGGAAGGCGACGAACTCGACAAGAACTCAATGAAAGGAAAGGAGATTGGCAATGACATTCAGGACCCTGATGTGCATGACTCTGGCGGCCGCCCTCGCGAGCGGCGTTCTCGCGGCGCAACCGTCAGGCAACCCGCAGGTCAACATCAACACGGCGACAGTCCAGGAGCTGCAACTGCTTCCGAGGGTCGGGGCTTCCCTCGCCCAGCGGATCGTGGACTTTCGCACCGCCAACGGCCCGTTCAAGGCGCCCGAGGAGCTGGCGCGCGTGAAGGGAATCGGTGAGAAGAGCTTTGCCCGGCTGCAGCCCTACGTGGCAACGTCCGGTGCAACCAGCTTGAAGGAGAAGGTGCGTTCTCCGAGGACCCCCAAGACGGCTGTTAAGGCACAGAGTTGATGATCCATAAGGCAAAGGACTCCATGCAGTAAACAAACTACGAGGTGCGTGGACGGTCGGGGGCGGCGTACGGCCGCCCCCGGTTCATGGGAGGCTGTGATGACGACACGAGGCGGGTTTTCGCTCATCGAGGCGTTGGCTGTGCTGGCAATGATCGGTCTCACTGTGGCGATCGCGGTGCCGAACCTCGAGCAGTTCGAGCGCACGAGCGACCTCGTGCGCCTTGCCCGGCAAATCGCGGCGGACGCCCTCCGCTGTCGCATGGAGGCCCTCACGAGCTGCCGCAACGTCGGGCTGGTCTTCAGTGATATGGAGGACCGTTCCTACTACGTGATGGTCGCGGACGGCGACGACGACGGGGTTTCCCGAGCGGACTACGTCCGCGGAGTCGACAAGGCGCTGGGCCCGAAGGTGTGGGTCCACTTCCTCAGTCTGGGTGCCCACCTCGGCGTGCCGCCAAGTTGGAAGGTGCCGGACCCATCCGGAGGCGGAACGCTCGACCAGCGCGGGCTGAGAGTCGGGTCCAGCGGTATCATCAGCTTCGCACGTACCGGAGGAGCGACGCCGTCGAGCGTGTACTTCAACGACGGCAGGGAGCGGATGCTGGTTGTGCGGGTCAATGGCGACATCGGGGTGATTCGCGCCCTGCAGTGGCGTCGGGGGTGGAAGCAGTGGCGCGAGATCAAACTGTGAGGATTCGACTGCGGGTCAGCCAAGTGGGACGCGCCCGTGCGGCACTACCAGGGTGCCAACCAGCATCTCTCCGGATACCGTGACCGGCCCGGCGATGACGCAGTCGCGAAGTTCGCTGTCGCGGCCGACAAAGGCACCAGCCATGAGAACGCAGCCCGTGAGCGTGGCCCCGCGGGCGACCCCGCACCCCGCACCCACCGCGCTCCGTTCGATCCGACAACCTCCCTCGACCGTTGCGGAGGGGTGGGTCCACGTCCCGTCGCCCAGCGACTCGACGACGAGCTCCCGATACGAAGCAGGCGTGCCGGCTTCGCGCCAACGTCCGCTCACGACGGCGCCGCGCAGGCGGTGGCTGCGGCGAAGAGTGTCCCAGAGAGAGGCCATCTCGCTCGGTCCGGCGGGCAGCGACGCCACGACCTCGCGGGTCAGGAGCTGAAAGCCGGTGAAGAGGAACCTCTCGGCGGGGTCGTCCGATCCGGGTGCGAGGAACCGCGTCACCGGCCCGTCCGGGCCGAGGACGATCGAGCTCCAGCGGTGCGGATCGGGGTGTGGAATCAGGGCGAGCACCGCGACGCCGTCCGCACGCGCGGCGAGCAACGGTGCGAGGTCGAGATCCCCCCACGTGTCGCCGTTGCCGACGAGAACATCGTCATCCCCGAGAAACGACCGGGCGGCGGCCACGCCTCCCGCTCCGCCGAGGAGGTCCGGCTCCCATGAGAACACGATCGTGCCGCCCCCCTCCGAACGGGCCGCGGCAGCGACCAGGTCCGGGTGGCGGTGTAGGTTAGCGACGATGTCCTCGCAGCCGGCCCTGCGAAGGTTCGCAAGAGCGCTCGAGAGCAGCGGGCGGCCCAGGACATCGAGGGCAGGCTTGGGCACGGCGGAGCTCAGCGGCTCCATGCGGTGTCCGAGGCCCGCTGTGAGGAGCATGCCTTTCACGCCCACCATGATACCGGTCGGCCTATTCGGAGAAGACCATGTCGGTCGGCGCGGTGGGGTGGAGCGCGCGGTATTCGGTCCAGAGGTCGAGGTAGGTGCCCCGCACCGCGGAGCGCGGGTCGAGGCCGAGGTCGACGGCCGCCGCGGCGAGACGGTCGCCCGGACCCTCGACCTCGACGAAACTCCCGACCGGCGTCTCGTCGAGGGCAACAACCATCTCATCGAGAGCCCATTCCTCGCGCCGCTTCTGGTAGCGACGGACCGGCCGGAACCCGAGTCCGGCAAGGATGACCAGCACCCTTTCGGCGCTCTCGACCGGTGATTCGATCTCGACCCTGCTCTTGACGCCTCCGTGGAACGAGCCGGGCTCCTTCAACGTCAGCCAGCCGTTCCGTCCTGCCTGGCGGACCCTCAGGAGACGACCGCTATTTCGGAGCGTGCCTCCATCGTCGTCGAGGACCCAGTTGTCCTCCAGCGTCAGAGGGGCCAGCCGCCGCCAGCCCCGCTCCCTCAGGCGTTCGCGAGCTGACGTCAAGTCGGTGACCGGGATCTTCATCTCCTGCTCGACCACGCGCACTCCCTCCCCGCTAGTATAGGTGGATGCGCGCCGTCGTCTTCGGCACAGCGGGCCACATCGATCACGGCAAGACATCACTCGTGAAAGCCCTCACGGGTGTTGACTGTGATCGCCTCCCCGAGGAGAAGCGAAGGGGCATCACGCTCGTTCTGGGTTTTGCACCGCTCGTCGACCCGCTGGGCGAGGTCGAGATCTCCTTGATCGACGTCCCCGGCCACGAGAGGCTGGTCCACACGATGATCGCCGGGGCCGCTGGCATCGACCGCGCGCTTCTCGTCGTGGCGGCCGACGAAGGGATCATGCCGCAGACTCGCGAGCACCTGGACGTGCTCGAGGTACTGGGTGTGCGAGGCGGCGTCGTGGCACTGACCAAGGCGGACGCGGTCGAACGCGTACGACTCGACGCCGTCCGGGCAGAGGTCGCGGCTCACCTCGCCGCCGGTCCGCTCTCGGGTGCGCCGGTGATCACCTGCTCCGCTCTGAGCGGTGAGGGCGTCAAGGAGGTCCGCGACGCGGTGCTCGAATGCAGCCGTGGGGTGGCCCGGAAGCAGGATCCTCACCGACCTTTCCGTCTCGCGGTTGACCGAGCCTTCACGGTATCCGGAGTCGGAACGGTGGTGACCGGCACCGCGAACTGGGGACGCGTGCGGGTCGGCGACGAGTTGGTGGCGCTCCCCGGCGGCGCCCGGGCGCGCGTCAGGGGCATCCAGGTTCACGGTACGCCCCGCGACGAAGCGGAGGTCGGCGAACGGATCGCGCTGGGTCTGACCGGCGTGACCGTCGCCGAAGTTCCACGCGGAGAGCAGCTGCTCCAGGCCGACGAGTGGAGGCCCTCGCACCGCCTCGCGCTCGACGTGCGAATGCTGCGAGGGGCTCCCGTAATTGCCGAGGGCGATCGGGTGTGGGTCCACCTGCTCGCGGCGCGGAGGCTGGCGCGGATCGAACGGGCGAGTCCGGCAAAGATCGGTCCGGGAGATTCGGGGCGCGTCATCGTGCGCCTTGTCTATCCCATGTTTGCGGCTCCCGGAGACAAGATCGTCCTGCGGCGGGTCTCTCCGGCGACGACCGTGGGAGGCGGCGAGGTGCTGGACACCCAGCCGCCTCGGCTGGCTCGACGAGAGGCAGAGAGCCTCGCGGCGCTGCCGCGACCGTGGATCGATGCGCCGGCGGCCATCGGTCGGTGGGTAGGTCTCGCCGGATCCCGGGGGCTCGCCGCGACGGAGCTCTCGCTCCGGATGGGAGTGCGAGAGGCGGGCCTCGAGTCGGCCCTCGGCAGGCTCGTGACGGAGGGCTCCATCGTGGTTGCACACGCACGCCCCCTGCAGCTCCTGCACCGAGACGCCGTTGCCGGTGCGCGAGCGAAGGCGGCCGAACTCCTCCGCGCAGCAGGCGGCATGGGCGTGCCCCGTGCCGAGTTCGTGGCTCAGTTGCTCTCTTCCCCGGCGCGGCCCCTCCGGGACTTCTACCTGGACCACCTTCGGCGTGCCGGTCTGGTCCGCGAGGTCGCCGGAAGGATGCTGTCCGCCGACGCAACGCCCCTGGAGGACGCTCTCGCAGGTCGAGTCGCGGAGTTCTACCGCAGGGCCGGCTTCGCGGCCCCTGCGCCGGAAGAGGTCGCGCGGGCCCTCGGCGCGGAGCCAAGGGTGGTGGAGGGACTGGTGCGCTTCCTGGTTGACCAGAAGCGCCTCGCGAGGGTCGGCGGCAAGTGGGTGCTGCACCGCCAGGTTCTCGACGAGGTGGTGGCCTCTCTCAAGGACTGGGGGGTCGAGGGCTTCGACGTGTCTGCATTCAAGGCCCGCTTCGGTCTCACCCGAAAGCTCGCGATCCCGGTGCTGGAGTGGCTCGACTCGGAGCGCGTTACGCGGAGGGAGGGAGACCGCCGGCGCCTGCTGCGGCCGCGTGGGGAGACCAGCCCTGGCGCATGACCCTGAGGACGTCGGACGCCAGGTCTCCCACTTTCACTTCGATCTCGCCGTCCAATTGCACCCATGCGTTCACGGGCCCGTCCTTCGTCGTACCCG
>Ga0116107_1001588_pt1 | contig 13176 bp, 13 predicted proteins | sample June2015DPH_6_10_FD_88969 | JGI IMG/M metagenome (GOLD analysis project Ga0116107, IMG submission 88969) | Peatland microbial communities from SPRUCE experiment site at the Marcell Experimental Forest, Minnesota, USA - June2015DPH_6_100 | ecosystem: Environmental > Terrestrial > Soil > Wetlands... | reverse complement strand
CCGCCCAGAAACAACGCCAGCAGAATGCCTACAACTTCGTCGCGGCGCACCATCTCATACTGCTGGTAAAAGATTGCTTGCGCGTTGGGGTACGGTTGGCTGCTCATGGCCGGTTCTCCTTGTTCTCGTCTTTGGATACGCAACCAGTAGCCATGTGGTTCCCCAACTCGCAAATGAACCCGATACCGAGATGTCCAACTCCAACGTGTTTCTGATTATTTGTGCAGATACCGGCTGGCGAAGTCGAGGAAGGTAGGCCAGTTTGGCGCTGGCGTGTGGCCGCCGGAGTGCTGCCGGAAGGCCACGTCGCCCGCAATCAGAGCGGTCTCGATTGGCGGAAACTCCTCGGTTCCCAGATCCTTCTTGCCGAGCAGCCGGTAAACCGGCCCGGCGGCAGCGGCGGCCATGAACATACCCTTGGCGTCTACCCAGCCATCCCCATTCAGTGCGCCACCGCTGATGAAGACCGGACGAGGCGCGCAAAGGGCGATCAGTTCGTGGGCGTCAACGGGCAGGTCGCCGGTGGTGAGAGGCCCCGCGTACTTGAGGAAGTTGCCGGCCATCCAGTGGTACTCGCCGGACCCCGCCAGGTTCTCTGTCAGCTCGCCGAAGATGTGGCGGTAGAGCTTGGCGCCGCCGGTGCCCGAGGAGCTGATGTAGGCGATGGCGAAACGCGGATCGTAGGCCATGGCCACCAGCGCGGTTTTACCAAATCTGGAATGGCCCTCAAGCCCGACCTGCTTCGCGTCTACAGATTTGTCGGTCTCGAAATAATCCAGCGCGCGGCTGGCGCCCCAGGCCCAGGCGCGCAACGAGCCCCAGTCGTCGAGCTTGCGCGGCTGCCCTTTGTTCGCGAGGCCGATGATGCCCTCGTTCAATCCCGCGCCGCTATCGGCCTGAACGCTGTAGGGTATGTACGTCGCATAGCCCCAACCACGGGCCAAAACCTGCTGCTGCCAGGTTGGACCCTTGTTGCCGGGGCCTCCGGGCATCCCTCCGGGAAAGTTCTTGAAGAATGCCGCCATGAATTCCTTGCTTAAACCGAGCTCCATGATGACCGGAACAGGACCGGATGCGTTGGCCGGAGTGGTCAGCTCCAGCTCGATGGTGACTTTGATACTGGGATATGCGGAGTTGTCCACGTGGCCCGCCAGCTTCTTGGTGATCACCGGCACGTCGCCGACCTTCTCCTGCGTGGTGCTGACCACTTCCCAAGTCACGTTGGGCGTGTTGGCGGGAACGCGGCCGAGAATCTCGCGGTCGAAGTCTTCCACGATCTCCGGACGGCGCTTCGACCACCATACTTTGGCCGAGGTCACGCGCTTGCCGTTTTTGAGCAGCAGCGGATCGGGCAGGTTGGGATAGACGTTGGCCTTGGACTCGTCGTAGTTGGCCATGAAGGGAGATTTGGGGTCATTGTCGGCGCCATGCCGCAGCTCTTTGATGCCCAGCAGGTCCATCAGGCGCTGATGGTCCTTTTCGGAGGCGGCTTGCATCGCCAGTTGTTCGGGGGTGGGCGCGGGCCTCGGCGCAGGTTGCGGCGCGGGAGCTGCTTGAGCAGCCAACCGCATCGCGCCGGACAGAACCAGTAGAAGAACCGCCAGCCTGCAACAAGTCATCCTCAACATGGGCAACCTCATTTCCAGAGCGTCTCCTCATGGGAGACGAAATCGCTCCAAGAATACCGGCCTTACGGCGCAGTGGGCAAGTGGGAGGGAGTTGCGCCGAAGTAAGGAGTGAAGTGGCGCAGGAGATGCACTTTTCTGCGATTTTGAGGGCTTTTTGGAGGCGAAATCGTTTGCATATAAATACACCTGTTTCTGCCAAGATTGGGTACAAAGGCAGAAACAGGAGGGATTCTCGTGGCGGAGTTGCCGTTCAAAACCGTGAAATCGTTGAAAACACACCTATTTAAGTTGGTGAAGAAGGGCTTAAACCGCAGAACAGGGGTGGTCCGGCCGACGGACAGGCACCAGGAGACGCGCGAGAAGCTGGACGAGATGCTGCTGGCGTTCCGCGCAGCGCGGATAGCGGCAGGCGAGCGGAGGGGGTGGCTCAGGGCGGTGCGGCAGGTGGTGGGTATTCCAGTAAAGGAGGTTGCGCGGCGGCTAGGCGTGTGCCGGTGGGAGGTATTCCGGCTGGAGAAAGCGGAAAGCGAATCGCGGATTATGCTGGGAACTCTGCGGCGGGCGGCGAAGGCGCTGGATTGCGATTTAGTGTACGCGCTGACGCCACGAAAGGGAACGCTGGAGGAGCTAGCGGCGGAACAGAGAGCGGCGCGGGAGAAGGAACGCGAGGCGGCGCTGGAGAAAATAAGAGCAGAAGAGAAGGAAAGGGAATATAAGGTTCTGAAGGTGATTGGTTGGCGTTCGGAGATGCGGAGGCACGTGCGGCGCGGGCTACGGGAGGCGGGATTTAGGGTGAGGTGAAGGGCAGCTGACAGCTTACAGCTATCAGCTAACAGCTTGAAAGCGCGCGGCGGGGGAGAAGTATTTTCGACAGGACCACCTGCTTAGGCGTGGAGGCCTTCGGGCTAGGCGGGGTGGAAGGATGAGAGGTTTGCCTAGAGCCTAAAAGCGGGACCTGGGGCACCCTGCCAGCGGCGCAGGTCTGAATTACGCAACAGGAATGATTGAGGTTCGTGGGCTCCCAGATTCCAAAAACGGGAATTCGGTCACTCGGCCGCACTGGGGCGTATGTTCTTACAGATTATCAGTTCGCCCGAGTATTCGAGTTCATAATCGAAATCGGCTAAAGAATTGAAAAATGTTTCCTGGCAATCCAGCCCGTGCAGTTCGATGCAGATGTTACGCACTTTATGCAACCAATTCCTTGCAGTCTCGCCAAACACAGCCAATTCAGATCGCTCTATATCCACCTTGAGCAGGTCCACCTGCTCAGCCCCTGCCATTCTCAACAAACTGTCTACATCCCAAGCTTGTATAGTGCCATCGCTATTAGCGGGCGGCAGCATCACCTGCGTTGCCCACTCGCGTTCTCCCCTTGAAAGGCAAAGGGCCGTGGATTCAGACCAGACTGCGCCGTGCAAAAGGAGCACCCGGTCACCGTATGGTTTGAGATTGACTCTGCAAACTTCCAAATTCCGCTCGTCCGGCTCAACAGCCACCACGCGGGAATTCGGAAAGCAACTTAAAAAGTAGGCCGAAGAGTACCCGACATTGGCACCCAGATCCAGAACCAGCGAGACGCTTTCCAGGCTACGCAGAGAAGAGTATTCATCGCGGATGAATATCTGATCAAAGACAATCATGTCGCTACTGCCGCGCAATCGGACGGTGAGGACCTGAAGAACCTGGCGAGGATGCACATGCCACAATTCCGGCTCTCCAACACCCGCAACCTGACTAACGCGAATGAGAATCCTGTGTAAACTCGACCAGAGGCCAACCAACCTCCGCCATATGTTGAAGGAGGAAATCTGATGCCGTAGACTCTTTAAGTATTTCACGCGGCCTATCATAATACATTCATTTTGCGTGATTCCGGCGGTGTCGTCGAGCGCCCCAGGTTTCGATGTCGAGACCTGGGATTGGGCAGGCCATCTCTTCGTGCGGCGGTCCAGAAAAACTCAATCTCATCTAGAATCCTTCTTGATCCGCCACTGCAAATTCTTCGCTGATTTCCAAACTCAATTCTGAATTTGCAATATATGCGGAGGCCAATTCCGAATCGAAGTGATTGACCGCAGTGTCCTCCGATTGCTGCGTAGTAAAACTTTGGGGCGATTCAATTCGATTCAATTCCATTTATGCCTCCAGTTCAGCAAGAAGCCGCATCCCTTCGGGGCTGAAGCCGTGCCCTGACACAAAGCCGGTTTTGAATAATACAAATGGGACTGTTGAGGTTCGGTGTATCCCACCCTAGCCGCAAATACAAATACGCGGCGAGGGTGGGGCATCCGGTTGCCAGGTTACATTTCCTTGACGCCTTCGACGAAGGCCTTTAGTTTGCGCGAGCGGGAGGGATGGCGGAGTTTGCGCAGGGCCTTGGCTTCGATCTGGCGGATGCGCTCGCGGGTGACCTGGAAGCTCTGGCCGACCTCTTCGAGGGTGTGCTCGGAGCCGTCTTCGAGGCCGAAGCGCATTTTGATGACGCGCTCCTCGCGCGGGGTGAGGGTGCGCAGGACCTGCGAGGTGTACTCCTTGAGATTGACGCCGATGACTGCCTCAGAGGGCGAGACGGCGCCGCGATCCTCGATGAAGTCGCCGAGGTGAGAGTCTTCTTCCTCGCCGATGGGAGTTTCGAGAGAGATAGGCTCCTGCGCGATCTTGAGCACCTTGCGCACCTTGGCGACGGGGATGTCCATGCGCTTGGCGATCTCTTCGCTCGACGGCTCGCGGCCGAGTTCCTGGACCAATTGACGAGAAGTGCGGATGAGCTTGTTGATGGTCTCGATCATGTGCACCGGGATGCGGATGGTGCGGGCCTGATCGGCGATGGCGCGGGTGATGGCCTGGCGAATCCACCAGGTGGCGTAGGTGGAGAATTTGTAGCCGCGGCGGTATTCGAATTTGTCGACGGCCTTCATGAGGCCGATGTTGCCCTCCTGAATAAGGTCGAGGAACTGGAGGCCGCGGTTGGTGTACTTTTTAGCGATGGAGACAACGAGGCGCAGGTTGGCCTCGATCAGCTCGCGCTTGGCCTGATCGGCGTCCATGTCGCCCTGAATCATCTCGCGCTGGGTGCGCTTCAACTCGATGATGAGTACGCCGGCGTCGACCTCGATTTTTTCCAGGTCGGCCTTGCAGTTTTTCTGCTGGCGGCGGTACTCCTTCTTGAGCTCGTCGCTGCGGCTGGATTCGTGCTTCTGCTCGAGAGAGCGAATCTGGCGCTCCAGGGTACGCATGGTGTCGACGGTTTTATTGACCTTGTCGAGCAGGCGCTTGCGCTCCAGAGGCGTGTACTTGAGCTCGCGGACGATGCGCGAAACCAGCACCTTTTCGCGGGCGATGGTCCAGCGGGCGCGGCGCACGGCGGAGGCTTTGGCCTTGGTGGAAGCAGCCTGTTTCTCCTCCAGCGTGGCAATTTTCTTCTGATGTTTGGCAAGGGCGTCGATGCGGGCGACGGTGGCTTTGACGCGGGCCAGCACCACCTCTTCGGTGAGCTCCTCGTCGTCGAAGATGACCACTTCTTTGATGTTGCGCACGCCGCGCTTGAGGTCCTCGCCGAGGGCAACAACCTCGCGAATCACGATGGGCGAACGGGAGATGGCCTTGAGGACGCGCATCTGGCCGCGCTCAATGCGCTTGGCAATTTCGACTTCGCCCTCGCGCGTGAGCAGGGGGACGGTGCCCATCTCGCGCAGGTACATGCGCACCGGGTCGTTGGTCTTTTCCAGAGTACCCGGCGTGAGGTCGAGCTCAACGTCTTCGCCCTCTCCCGGCTCGAAGTCCTTGTCGCCGCGGAACTTTGGGCCGTCGAGCAGGTCGATGCCCTGGGTGCCGATGGTGGTGATCAGATCGTCCAGATCATCGGGCGAAGTGGCGATCTCCTCCGGCAACATCTCGTTGACATCGCCGTAGGTCAGATAGCCCTTTTCCTTACCGACCTCGATGATGTTGTCGATTTCGTGCTCGTGATCGGGTACAGGATGCGGTTCGTGCTCAAATTTTTCGTCGCTGGGCAAAATAGTCTCGCTCTCTTACGCAATAGAGATTCAGCACCGTTTGCGCGCCGGTGCACGGGTTCCGATTCAGTCCGTCTCAAGGCATGCGAAAAGAGATTTCCCTGAGGAAATCCAGTCGAATCGGCGCATGCGGACACGAACTGCGGCAACCCGCATAAAGGATGCGGATTCAAGGGTTTGCTCGGAACAGGATGACAAGCGCTTCAGGTTTCACCTGGGTCGCCCGCGAGCCGCAGCTCATGGATGGGGCAAAGGGGCGCGCATCCGCACAGAGACCACTAGATTACCACCTTTAACCCGATGATTCCAAGGCAAAAAATGGGGCGTCGGAGAGGAGCCATTTCGGTCAGCCTGACAGCCGAGATGAGTAATTTTGCTCGTCTTCCGCTCCTGTTTCTCTATGATTTGACGCGGGAAAGCTCGATTTTGATGCAGGAATTACGGGGGCGACGGGCTTAGAGGAGGTTACTGCTCCGGCAGGTTCTGGTTGTGCAATTGCCGCAGCACACGGTCCAGGTCGAGCTTTTGCTGGGTCAGCGAGGCCAGCTCGGCATGGTTGCCGCGGCGCTCGGCCTCGGAAATCAAACTGATTCAATCGTGAATATTTTCTTGCTCAGTAAAAATTCGACCCTGTAATGCTCGAAAAAACCATCCTGGCCGAGCAGACCCAAGCCCATTTGATCCATTCCCTGGGTGAAACCAGTATATGCGGAAAACGTAATTCCGCTCCCAAGATCAATGTTGATCGTGTCGTAATAGGTGGTGTTTGCGCTGCTGCCTACTCCGCCGGTAAGCGCTTTGGGCAGTTTCAGAACGTCAAGTTTCAACAGAATGGCGAGGCTCAATGGAAACAAGCACGCATCGGCCCCGGAGTCCGGCATGACTATGCAACGGGTGGATTCGCCGTTCGATGCTGTAACTGTTGCAAAGGCCAGTGGACGCTGTGCAATCAAGCCATGAGGACGCGCTTCATCAGCGGGCAATGTAAGAGCAACGTATGGGAATGTGGCAATAGCCATTTTCTTAGAAAAACATCGCCAGGTTCTGATCGGGTACGCGCACCATCAGAGGCAGTTTCTCGCCTTTTTGCTGAGCTTCATTGAGAACAGCCTGAGCATCGACCCCATAGGCCAGGGTTTTGTGTTGCCGTTCCGAGATGGCAACCCATGCGCCGGGGGGAATTCCCTTGAGCAGGTCGAAGATATCGGCAACTGTGGTTTCCATATTGTCCTCCTACCTCCGCGTATTTCAGGTCAGTTGAGAACTTCCCCTGCAATTTCATTATGCTCTTATCGGCAGAGGTTTGCCGAGTGAGCCAGCCATTACTACTGCTCCGGCGGGTTCTGGTTGTGCAATTGCCGCAGCGCCCGGTCGAGGTCGAGCTTCTGCTGGGTCAGCTGGGCCAGTTCGGCATGGTCGCCGCGGCGCTCGGCCTCGGAAATCAGCGTGCGCAGCTCGCGCTGACGGCGCTCGATGGCCCGTTCGTGGATCTCCTGAATGGCGCTCTGGACCTCGCTCACCTCAGGCGGGCGGGTCTCGGCCAGCAGTGTTTCGGCCAGCAAGGCACGTTGGGCCTCGTTCTCGACAGAGTCCATGGGGCCTTTGGTCTGTCGCGCACTAAGCGCCAGCAGGGCAGGGAAAGCGCCAAGGTGCTCAAACCAAGTGGGTTGCTGGGCCAGGGCCTCGCAGGCGAGCTGGCGCGATTGCTCGAACTCCGGGTCGTCGATGGCCAGCGCCCTGATGAGAACCTGTTCAACGCGGGAAACTTCACTAGAACCTGAGCCGGGATCATTGCGCATCCCTTCATGTAACGCCGCCACGGCATGAATAGATAGCGTCCGGGCCTTTTCTCGATCGCTTCCCGATTCCGCAGACACCCAGCCTGGGGGAAACGAAGGTCTATTAGCTGGATTCGTGGACTTGGCTTCGATGTGGTCGCGGCGGCGCAGCGCGGCCTGGCGCAGTTCCTCGCGCAAGAGAACCGAGTCAATGCCCAGCTTTTGAGCGGTGTCGGCGGCGAACTGGTCGCGCGCGATTTTTTCGGGCATGCGCCGGATGTAAGGCAGCAGGAAGTTCATCGCCTTGATCTTCTGGTCGGGGCTGGCGCCGGGAAACGCAGTCCGCGCCCGCTCTATAAGGTAATCGGCCTGGCGGCGCGCGCCGCGCACCGCTTGCGTGTAAGCCTCCACGCCGCGCTCGCGGATGTAACGGTCGGGATCGAGGCCGCCATCGAGGGTGACGATCTTGATGTTGAAGCCCTCCTCGGTGAGCAGGGCGATGGACTTTTCCGCTGCGTTGGAGCCGGCGGCATCAGGATCGAAGTTGACGACGACTTGAGAGGTGTGCCGCTTGAGAATCGCCACCTGCTGCTCGGTAAAGGCTGTGCCGCTGGTGGCGATAACGTTCTGAATGCCGCCCAGGTAGACGGAGATGCAGTCCATCTGGCCCTCGACCAGCAGGGCGAATTCAAGCTGGCGAATCGCACTGCGCGCCTTGTCGAGGTTGAATAGGACCAAACTCTTCGAATAGAGCGGCGTCTCCGGCGAGTTGATGTACTTGGCGCCGGCCTTGTCGCCGGTCTCGAGGGTCCGCGCGGTGAAGGCGATCACGCGGCCGCTCTCGTTGCAGATGGGAAACATTACACGTTTGCGAAAGCGGTCGTAGATGGGGCCCCCACGCGAATCCGGCCCTCCGTCGCCTTGTTCCTTCCAGGCGAAAAGACCACTTGCACGGAGGGTTTCGTTGTCGGCCATGCCGCTCAGACGGTCGCGCAGCGCGTTGAAGCTGTCGGGCGCGTAGCCGATGCGAAAGGTCTTGATGCCTTCCGGCGTCAGACCACGGCCAGCCAGGTATTCGCGCGCTATAGCTCCTTCCGGTGAGCGCAACTGCTCTTCAAACCATGCGGTTGCCGTCTCGTGGAGTTCCAGGAGCTTGGCTCTTTGGCGTGCTTCGGCAGCCTGCTCCGGGGTGGAGAACTCCCGCTTGGGCAGTGGAATTCCGCACTTGCCCGCGACGATGCGGACCGCTTCGGGGAAGGGGACGTTCTCGATTTTGGAAACGAATGAAAAGACGTCGCCTGAGGCCTGGCAACCGAAGCAGTGGTAGAACTGGCGGACTGCATGGACGGAAAAGGAGGGCGTTTTTTCCTTGTGGAAGGGGCAGAGGCCCTGGTAGTTTTGCGCACCGGATTTGCGCAGGCGGATATAGCCTTCGACGATCTTGACAATGTCAGCCTGCTGCTTGACGGTTTGGGCGAAGTCGGACATGGGGTACCTTCTTGAGAATAAGCCTTCAGCTTACGGCAGCGCATTTGCGAAATACGCCCGAATCCCCCCCCCGTGACAATCAAGGCGGAAGGCGAGTAGAATTCCACGCAAACGATGTATATGAAAGCCGGATGGAATAAGCTGACTGCCTGGATCATGGGGAAGGTGTTTGCCGCCCTCTCGAACAGGCTGACGACTTCATTTTGCTGTTAATTAGGAGAATCGCATGAGAATGATTGCAGTAATTATGGCAGTGGTAATGGCCGGCGCAACCGCGCTGGCGCAAACGAGCGTTCCGCCTCCGCCTCAACCGGCCAGTGAGTCGCAGTCAAACGCTACGGTCCTGAAGCTATTGCGTACAGGGGTGTCGGAGAGAGCGATTTTGCATGTCATTTCCGCTGCAGGTAACACGTTCGATACCTCCGCCGATGCGCTGGCCGTGCTCAAACAGGCCGGCGCCAGCGAAGCGGAACTCAGCGCGATACAGGCTCAGGGCGCGGCGCCCGCAAACGCACCGCCCACCGGCGCGCAAACAACCAACGGCCCGTCGCTGGATGTCACCATGAAGTTCATCCAGGACAAGCTCAACGCGCTTGGTACGGTGAACTTTGCCGGCTACGTCCATGACGCCTCCAACAACGCCGATGGAGTGCAGAAGTTCTCTGCCACCATCAGCAATGTAGTCGCCAATCCGGGCGCGTGCTCACTCAGCTACCATCGCCTCGTCTACAATAACGGCAGAAAAGAGCACAACGAGGATGTTTTCATCAATCTGCGCGAGGTGCAGAACATCTCAGTGCTGCCGGATGAGCAGGACTGGCAGATGTACCTGGTGCGCACCGGGGATTCCACCAAGACGGTCAAGGATGTCCCGGATATCACTGCCCTGGTGTTCAAGCTGAACAATGGTAAAGATCCCACCATCCGCTTTTACGAGCAGGAGTTGGCCGATCGCGTGGCCAAGGCCCTGGTTCATGCCGTCGAGTTGTGCGGAGGCGGGCCCAAGCCGGAACCGTTCTAAGCGGGCGCCTCTCGATTTTGGGACGCAAAGCTCTCCGGAGGCGTAGACTGCAAGCGCGAAGGTTTTCGGACTTCGCGCTGATTTGCAGTGGGGAGAGTGTTATGCGTATTGTTCCTGTGCTTCTGACGTTAGTTCTGACTGCTTCACTCGCGCTGGCGCAAGAGAGTGTGCCGCCTCCGCCCAAACCCGTAAATGATGCACCCGCAAACGCCGAGGTCCTGAAGCTGCTGCGGGCAGGAGTGTCGGAGAGAGCGATCCTGCATGTCATTTCCGCTGCAGCCGGCACATTCGATACCTCTGCCGATGCGCTGGCCGCGCTCAAACTGGCTGGCGCCAGCGAAGCGGAACTCAGCGCGATACAGGCTCAGGGCGCGGCGCCCGCAAACGCACCGCCCGCCGGCGCGCAAACAAACAGCGGCCCATCCCTCGCCGAGACCATGCAGTTTATTCAGGACAAGCTGAACGACATAGGCAAGGTCGCCTACGTCACGTTCCGCCAGGACGTAAGCGACGGCCGCACAGCGACTTACACCCGCACAAGCGAGATCAGCAATGTTGTTGCCGACCAGAACCAGTGCCGCATCTCCTACGATCGAAAGGGAACAGGTGGTGGCAAGACCTACAAGGACGAGAATAGCGTCTTCTCGCTGCGCGATGTCCAGGACATTGTGGTCAGGCCCTGGGAACAGCTCGAAACCGAATACCAGGCGAAGAACGGCTACCCCAACGTCATCGTCACATCCAACAACCCGCCCATTACGGTGCTGGAGGTGCGCCGCCCGCACGGTGAGGAGAACGTCTTCCTATTCATCGACGCCAATCTTGCCGACCGCGTCGCCAAGGCCATGTCTCATGCCGTCGAGCTCTGCGGCGGCGGCAACAAGGAGAAGTTTTAGGAGCAAGAGCATGAAACACATTTTGCGCGTCGTCTTTGTCGTTTGTTTGGCGGTTCTATCCAGCGGCTTTGCGATTGCGCAACAGTCTGTAGCGCCCCCGCCCAGGCCCGCAAATGACGCACCCGCCAACGCCGAAGTGCTGATGCTGCTGCGGGCGGGAATGCCGGAGAGTGTGGTCCTGGACAAGATTCATGCCACCACCGATCAGTTCGACACCTCAGCCAGTGCGCTCGTCACGCTCAAACAGGCCGGCGCGTCGGAAGCCGAACTGAAAGCCATCATGGCGCAGGGCGCAGCTCACGCCGAGCAACCACCAGCCGCCCCCACAGACACCGGCCCATCCCTCGCCGAGACCATGCAATTCATTCAGGACAAGCTGAACGAACAGGGCAAGGTCGTCTTCGTCGCACTCTCCCATGACACAAACGACGGCAGCACATGGCCCACTACCTTCACAAGCGAGATCAGCAACGTTGTTGCCAACCAGAACCAGTGCCGTATCTCCTACCATCGGAAGCTGACAAGTGTCGCTTCCGATAGCAACAAGAACGAGGATGACGTGTTCTCGCTGCTCGATGTTCAGGAGATTGTGGTCAAGCCCTTCGAACAGGTTCAAACCGAATGGCTTGCGCAGAACGGCCAACCCGAGACCGTCGTCACATCCACCACGCCGCACATGACAGCGCTCGTGGTGACCAGCACGCGCGGAGAGGAGAACTCTATCCTATTCGCCGGTTCCGCTCTTGCCGACCGCGTGGCCAAGGCAATGCTTCATGCCGTTGAACTCTGCGGCGGCGGCAACAAGGAGAAGTTTTAGGAGCAAGTACATGAAAAACATTTTGCGTTGCGTCTTTTTCGTATGTCTCGCAGTTCTGTTCAGCATTCCTGCGGTTACGCAACAGGCCGTGCCGCCTCCGCCCAGGCCCGCAAATGACGCGCCTGCAAACGCCGAGATCCTGAAACTGCTGCGGGCAGGAATGCCGGAGAGAACGATCCTGCATGTCATTTCTGGCGTAGCCGGCACGTTCGATACCTCCACCGATGCGTTGGCCGTACTCAAACAGGCCGGCGCCAGCGAAGCGGAACTCAGCGCGATAGTGGCTCAGGGCGGGACGCCCGCCTCTCCGCCTGCTGCCGGCGCACAAACAAACAGCGTCCCATCCCTCGCCGAGACCATGCAGTTCATTCAGGACAAGGTGAACCAACAGGGCAAGATCGTATATATCGAATCTGCCAGCTTCTTCACAGGGGAGAACACTCAACCTCAACAGATTTCCGTAGAGTCTCAAGTAATAGCCGTCGATCCGGCTGGAGGGTTGTCCCTTCAGGACGATTTTGATCTGCCGCTTAATAAGGACCCCTTATTGAGAGTTGACGGAGTCTTTAAGAGAAAAACCTGGCAACTGAATTTCAAGGACGTCGAGAAGCTGGAGGTCCTAAACTATGTGGACCTTCAAAACCGCTATCATCCAGGTGTGTCCTATCAATGTGATCCGCTGTACTACGAACTAGTCATTCACCTAGCCGCTGGAAAAACAGTAAAACGGCATACACTGTTGCCTTCGCGTGACAAGCACAATCACAATCTGATCCATAATTACGAGACTGACGAAAACATTAGGGAATTTGCTCTTCATTTCCGCGACGAAGAGACGGCGGGTCGCGTGGCCAAGGCGATCATTCATGCCGTCGAGCTGTGCGGAGGCGGCAGCAAGCCGGAACCGTTCTGAGCCGAGCGGCTCCGGCCGCCGGGAGCTGCAACCGCGAAGTGTTGTTAGGGCTTCGCGCTGATTTGCAAAAGGGGTATGTTATGCGCATTGTTACTGTGTTTTTGATGGTGGCACTGACTGCCGCAACCGTGGTGGCGCAACAGGCCGTGCCGCCACCGCCGCAACCGCCTGCTAACGGCCCCACGCTGGCTACTACCATGCAGTTCATCCAGGACAAGCTGAATGACATCGGCAAGATCAGCTTCGTCATGTTTGAACAAATCGCAAGCATCGGCAGCACTGGGGCGGAAGCTGAAGTGCATCAGACTGTCCCCCTGACAAACGAGATCAGCAACGTTGTTGCCGACCAGAATCAGTGCCGAATCTCCTACCATCGGAAGTTTACATTTAATGGTAAAACCTACATGGACGAGAATAGCGTGTTCTCGCTGCGCGACGTCCAGGACATTGTAATCATGCCCTACGAACAGGATCAAAAAGAATGGGATCCAAAGAACAACTACCCCAACGAGATTATTACTTCCACCAGTCCGCCTATAACAGCACTTGTAGTGCACCGCCCTCATGGTGAGGAGAACACCTTCCGTTTCACCGACGCCAATCTGGCCGACCGCGT
>Ga0116107_1001586_pt1 | contig 13185 bp, 10 predicted proteins | sample June2015DPH_6_10_FD_88969 | JGI IMG/M metagenome (GOLD analysis project Ga0116107, IMG submission 88969) | Peatland microbial communities from SPRUCE experiment site at the Marcell Experimental Forest, Minnesota, USA - June2015DPH_6_100 | ecosystem: Environmental > Terrestrial > Soil > Wetlands... | reverse complement strand
TGAAGCGGTGGGCGCCCGTATCCGGGCTAACGCCCGGCCTGAACGCCGGTTCAAGGCTCCGCCTTGGCTGAAAGCCCGCCGGCACACCGGGAAAACGGGCACACAGGTAAGAGCGGCTACGTCACTGTATTAACGAGTTCTAAGCTTCAGTGGGGGGAAGGCAATCCCCCACTGAAGCCAAGAACTTGTTGAACCTGCTTCTGACATCCTGTCTCTGACCTCTGTTTCGGCAGGTGAGGCAGTTTTGATCAGGGTAGGCATACCGCGAGGTCTTTTGTATTACTCGTACTTCCCGCTCTGGCGGGCTTATTTCACTGAAATGGGCGCCGAGATCGTGGTTTCGCCAAAGACCAACAAGGCGATCCTGGATGCCGGCCTGCGCTCGGCGCTCGATGAAACCTGCCTGCCGGTGAAGCTTTTTTTCGGCCACGTCCTAGAACTTGCCGGGTCTGTGGATTACCTGTTTGTCCCCCGGCTGATCAGCGTCGAACCCGGGGCCTATATCTGCCCAAAGTTCATGGGGCTGCCGGACATGCTCCGGGCGCGGATTCCAAACTTGCCGCCGCTGATCGATGTGGCTGTCGACTTCAGCCGGGGAACTAGCAATTGGGAGAATGTCCTGGAATCCATGGGCAGGTTGATTGTCAATGACCGGCGCCTGATCAGGCAGGCCTACCGGTCGGCTATGGCAGTCCAAAGCCTGTTTCAGGAGCAACTGGAAAGTGGGCGGATGCTGCCGGATGCATTGGATGGAGCGCCCGGCGAACCGGATACAGAAAGGCCTGCTCCATCTCCACCCGGATCCGGGCGCCTCAATATTGCCCTGCTCGGCCACGCCTACAACATCTACGACGAATACATCAGCATGAACCTGATCGAGCGGCTGCGGTCGCTGGGCGTCCGGGTGTCTACCGCCGATCTGGTGTCACAGGCGGTAATCGATGAGCAAGCCGGCACCCTGCCGAAGAAGCTGTTCTGGACCCTGGGCAAGAAGATGATCGCCGCCGCCTTCACCTTCTGTGACAGCGGGCAGTTTGACGGGATGATCTACCTGTCCTCGTTCGGTTGCGGCCCGGAGTCGCTGGTTGGCGAACTGCTTGCCAGGTGGGTAAAGCGGCGTAGTGACATCTCCTTCATGCTGTTGACGATAGACGAGCATACCGGGGCCGCCGGGATGGTAACCAGGCTGGAGGCTTTTACGGACATGCTGCTGCGGAGGAAAAAGGATGAAGATTACCTACCCGCACATGGGCAACCTGTACATAGTAGTAAGGGCGCTGCTGATCAAGCTGGGCCTCGACCCGGTGCTGCCGCCTCCCACCTCCGGTAAGACCGCCCTGCTGGGTGTCCGGAATGCGCCGGAATTTGCCTGCTTTCCCCTGAAGCTGAACCTGGGAAATTTCCTGGAGGCCAGAGAGATGGGGGCGGATACGGTGCTTATGGCCGGCGGCATCGGGCCCTGCCGCTTTGGCTACTACGCCCAGGTGCAACGGGAGATCCTGGCCGACCTGGGGGTTTCCATGGAGATGGTGGTGTTGGAACCGCCATCCGGGGACTGGGGCGCCTTCAAGACCAGTGTGAGGTCGCTGATCGGAGATTGCTCCTGGTGGCAGGTGTTGAAAGCGATCCGGTTTGCCTGGTACAAAGCCCGGGCGGTCGATGCGCTGGAATCGAACCTGCTCTACCTGCGCCCGCGCCTTTTTGAGCCACAACAGTTGGAGGGGCTCTACCGGAATGCTCTACGCCGGGTGGATGTGGCTGAAAACAGGAGAGACCTCGACCTGGCGGTGAGAGATTTCCTAAAAGACGCCCGGGGGTTGCCCCGGAAGTTGGGCGACCTGCTGCGGGTGGGGCTGGTGGGTGAGATCTTCACCGTGCTCGAACCCTATGCCAACTACGATATCGAGCGGCACCTGGGGTTGCTGGGGGTGGAGGTCACTCGCAGCATCTTCCTGAGCGAATGGATCAACGAGCACCTCTTCGGGGGGTTGCTCCGGGTCGGGAGCCTGGAGCACCTGGATAAGATGGCGTCTCCCTATCTCAACGCCTTTGTGGGCGGGCATGGCCGGGAGACCGTGGGCGCTACCGTGCATTTTGCCGGGCAGGACTATGATGGGGTGGTGCAGGTGGCGCCTTTTACCTGCATGCCGGAGATCGTCGCCCATTCAGTGCTGCCGGCTGTCACCAGGGATCATGGAATCCCCACCCTGAGCTTTTACCTTGACGAGCAGTCCGGAGTCGCCGGGATCGTGACGAGGCTCGAGGCGTTTGTCGATCTGCTGGAGGCTCGCCGCAAGAAAAGGTTGAAAGAGGGAGTATGATGGAACTCTATCTGGGAATCGACAGCGGCTCCGTGAGCACCAACCTGGTCATGCTGGATCCACTGGGCGAGCCATACCTGGCGCCGCTGTATCTCCGGACGCAGGGCCAGCCGATCGGAGCGCTGCAGAAGGGGCTGGCCATGATCCGGGACCAGTTGGGGAAGGGGGACTGGGTCTGCGGCGTGGGCGCCACAGGCAGCGCCCGGCAACTGGCTGGAGTGCTGGTGGGGGCGGACGTGGTCAAGAACGAGATATCCGCCCATGCAGTGGCCGCTCTTCGGATATTGCCCGAGGCGAGGACGGTGATCGAGATCGGCGGGCAGGACTCCAAGATCATCATCCTGAGGAATGGGATCGTGGTGGACTTTGCCATGAATACCGTCTGCGCGGCGGGCACGGGCTCTTTTCTGGACCAGCAGGCATTCCGCCTCAATATTCCCATCGAGGAGTTCGGGGCGCTGGCCGGCCAGGCCTGCACACCGGTCAGGATTGCCGGGAGGTGTACGGTCTTTGCCGAGTCCGACATGATTCACAAGCAGCAGATGGGTCACACGCTGCCGGATATTGTCGCCGGCCTGTGCGAGGCCATGGTGCGCAATTATCTGAACAACGTGGGAAAAGGGAAGGAAATTGCGCCGCCGATTGTCTTCCAGGGCGGAGTGGCGGCCAATCAGGGCATGAGGGCCGCCTTTGAAAAGTCTCTGCAGGCGGTGATCGTGGTACCCCGGTATTATAATGTGATGGGAGCTTATGGCGCCGCCCTGTTGGCCCGCGACCGGGCGCGGGAGCAGGCCGGCACCAGGTTCCGAGGATGGCAGGTATCGGCCATGCCTTTTCAGCAGCGCAGTTTCGAGTGCAAGGGCTGCCCCAACAACTGCGAGGTGATCGAGATCAGGCAGGGCCGGGAGGTCCTGGCCCGGTGGGATGACCGCTGCGGGCGCTGGGGCATCACCGGGGCGGAGGCCGCCAGGCAGGCGGCGCTGTAGCATTAGGGAAGAAACCGTCCCCGGAGTCACATATCAGAAAAAAAGTTGACAGTTCTGGCCTGTATTCTGTAAAATCGTCTTGCGAGCCGAGTTTTCACATTAGCTGAGCAGAGGAGAGATGAGATGAGCGACGAGACCAAGATTCTGTTGGAAGAGAAAGAGATCCCGCAAGCATGGTACAACATCCAGGCCGACCTGCCCAACCCCCTGTCCCCGCCTTTAAACCCCGCCACCAAGCAGCCGGTAGGACCGGGAGACCTGGCAGCCATCTTCCCGATGGACCTGATCGCCCAGGAAATGTCGGCGGAGCGGTGGATCGATATCCCGGGTGAGGTGCTGGATATCTACCGTTTATGGAGGCCGACCCCGCTCTTCCGGGCAAAGCGCCTGGAAAAGGCGCTCCAGACGCCGGCCGCCATCTACTACAAGTATGAGGGCGTCAGCCCGGCGGGCAGCCACAAGCCGAATACGGCGATCGCCCAGGCCTATTACAACAAGAAGGCCGGCATAAATAAGCTGACTACCGAGACCGGCGCCGGCCAGTGGGGCAGCGCCCTGAGCCTGGCCTGCCGGTTCTTCGACATGGAATGCACGGTGTACATGGTGCGGGTGAGCTACGAGCAGAAGCCCTACCGCCGGTCCTTCATGGAGGTCTACGGGGCGCGGGTGGTCCCCAGCCCCAGCATGGAAACTGCTTCCGGACGCAAGGTGCTGGCGGAGCACCCGGATTCACCGGGCAGCCTGGGCATCGCCATCAGCGAGGCGGTGGAGGTAGCGGCGCAGCGCCCGGACACCAACTATTCCCTGGGCAGCGTCTTGAACCACGTGCTGCTGCACCAGTCGGTGATCGGCCTGGAGGCCAAGGCCCAACTGGACAAGGCCGGGGTCTATCCCGACGTGGTCATCGGATGCCACGGCGGGGGCAGCAATTTCGGAGGGATCGCCTTCCCCTTCCTGCAGGACAAGTTCAAAGGGAAGCAACTCCGGGCGCTTGCCGTGGAGCCGCTCGCCTGCCCCAGCCTGACCAAGGGCAAGTACCTCTATGATTTTGGCGACGAGGCCGGCTTCACCCCGCTGATGCAGATGTACACCCTCGGGCACAGCTTCATGCCGCCGGGTATCCATGCCGGCGGCCTGCGCTACCACGGGGCCTCGCCGCTGGTGAGCAAGCTCTTGCGCGACGGTCTGATCGAGGCCCAGGCTTACAGGCAGACGGAGGTCTTCAAGAGCGCGGTGCTGTTTGCGCAGAGCGAGGGCATCCTGCCGGCGCCGGAGTCCGCCCACGCCATTCACGGGGCGGTAGTCGAGGCCCTGGCGGCCAAGGAAGCCGGGGAAAAGAAGGTCATTCTCTTTAACCTGAGCGGGCATGGCTATTTCGACCTGACGGCCTATGACGCCTATCTCGGGAACAGGCTCGACGACGTGGAATATCCGCCCGAGGCGCTGGAAGCCAGCCTGAAGTCCGTGCCCAGCGTCGGATAAATTACGGGTTATGGTTCAAAGCCGAGGAGAACCTGTTAATACAGTGGCGTAGCTGCTCTTATCCCACCGCTTTGCAGAAGCGGGGGCATTAGAGCGGGTAGCCATCTGTGGTGAACCAGGAACTCCTTGGCTTTCTTGGCTTTGGTGTTCGTTGACACCTCTTGGAAGAGCATGTTAAAATGACCTGAATACTGAAGAGAAGCGGGCTGGGAGGAAGTTGCCGGTGAGGTTGCAGGGTACGATGAGGATCAATGAGAGCGGGCGCCTGGAGATCGGCGGCTGCGACACAACAGATCTGGCCCGTACTTTTGGGACACCCTTGCAGATCATCGACGAGCAACTGCTGCGCCGGAACTGCAAGGAGTACCGCACCTCCTTCGAGACGGGCGGGCATACCGACCTGGTGCTCTACGCCTCCAAGGCCCTCCTGAACAAGGCAATCTGCCGCATCATCATGGAAGAAGGGCTGGGGCTGGACGTGGTGTCCGGCGGCGAACTCTTTATCGCCCTGCAGGGGGGATTTCCCCCGGACCGGATCTATCTCCACGGCAATAACAAATCACCTGAAGAACTGGAGTATGCCCTGGACAGCGGTGTGGGACGGGTGGTGCTCGACAACTACTTCGAGTTGGAGACCCTGGACCGGCTGGCCGGCCGGGCGCCCTCTGGGCGCGGCTGCCGGGCGGCAGTCCTACTGCGCATCGCCCCGGGAATCGAAGCCCACAGCCATGACTACATCAGGACCGGCCAGACCGATTCCAAGTTCGGCTTCACCCTGGCCAACGGGGATGCCGCCCGGGCGGTGCGCACTGCGCTCGGCGCCCACCATCTGGACCTGAGGGGCCTGCACTGCCACATCGGCTCACAGATCCTGGAACTGGACGCCTTCAGGCATACCGCCGGGGTGATGGTCGATTTTCTCCAGAGCCTACGCAGCACGCTTGGTTGGACCGCCGCGGAACTGGACCTGGGAGGCGGCTTGGGGGTTTACTATACCGCGGGGGATGAGCCGCCGGCCATCGCCAGCTATGCCGCTGCCGTGAGAGAGAGCGTGGAGGAGTCCTGCCGCAGGCACGATTACCCCCGCCCCGGGGTCGTGGTGGAGCCCGGCCGTTCCGTCATTTCCCCGGCGGGCACGACCATCTATACTATAGGAGCGATCAAGGATATTCCGGGGATCCGCAAGTACGTGGCGGTGGACGGGGGCATGAACGACAACCCGCGTCCGGCTCTCTACCAGGCGAAGTATGAGGGGCTGCTGGCCAACAAGGCCGGCCTGCCGCCGCAGGAAGTGGTGGCAGTGACCGGCCGGTGCTGCGAATCCGGGGACATGCTGATCTGGGACCTGCATGCTCCGCTGGTCGAATCCGGTGACCTGTTGGCCATCTCCTGCACCGGGGCCTATACCTATTCCATGTCCAGCAATTATAACGGCTTGCCTCGACCGGCCATGGTGCTGGTGGGGAACGGTCGAGCCGACCCGATCGTCATCCGGGAGACCCGCGATGACCTGGTCAGGCTTCACCTGGTGCCGGAGCGCCTGGCTCCGAAGGGAGTCGTGCATGTATAATTATATCAGCCAGTTGATCTTATGGCTGCCGGCTGTCCTCATCGCCCTGACGTTCCACGAATACGCCCACGGCAGGGTCGCCGACTGGCTGGGCGACCCGACGCCGCGCTACCAGGGACGGCTGACCCTGAACCCGCTGGTGCACCTGGATCCCCTGGGGTTCATCCTGCTGCTGCTGGTGCACTTCGGCTGGGCGAAACCGGTCCAGGTCAACCCGCTGAACTTTCGGGGAGACCGGTACAGGGGTATGGTGCTGGTGGCCCTGGCCGGCGCCGGCATGAATTTGTTGGTGGCTTTTACAGCGATGCTGATCGCCACTCTGGCCATACCGGCAGGCAGCAGCGGGTATCTGCCTGAAATAATGGACGGCATTATAATTATCAATATCTACCTGGCCGTGTTCAACCTGATCCCTATCCCGCCGCTCGATGGGTCGCAAGCCCTAGCCGGCCTGCTCAGAAACTCCGAGGTTGTCTATACCTTGCAGAGGTACGGCTACATCATCCTGATCGTGCTCATCTTCACCGGCATCGTCGGGATTGTGCTGGGGCCGGTCTCAGGATTTATCTACAACCTGTTCAGCGTCATTTGTCAAGGAATAGTGCACCTGTTCGGTTTATGAAAAGAAGATCAAGGGACGGTTCTCTTGATCTCCTGAACTCCCCGGTGCCCGTGGCATGGGGTCTGCAAAGAAAATCCTTATAGAGGGAATGAAAAAATGGCTAATGACACTGACCTGGAAAGCAAAACATTTATCGCCTCCTTGCAGAGAAGCAGGGAGATAGAGCAGGACATCGCCAAAAACCCTTCTAGTTATAGGGTACTGACGGGAGACAGACCGACAGGCCCCTTGCATATAGGGCATCTTTTCGGGTCTTTGCAGAATAGGGTCAGGTTTCAGAACATTGGCATAGAGACGTTTATCGTGATTGCAGATTACCAGGTGTTGATAGATAGAGAGTCAGCCAGTGATATTTCACGGAACGTTAAAGAACTTGTCATCGACTACATAGCCTCAGGGCTCGATCCGGAAAACCAGAAAACAAGTATCTTTCCTCACAGTCAGATCCCGGAACTGAACCAGTTGCTCGTTCCTTTCCTGTTCCTGGTCAGTAATGCCGAACTCGATAGAAACCCTACCGTCAAGGAAGAGATCGCTGCTGCCGGATTGAAAAATATCAGTGCTGGAATGTATGTCTATCCTGTTCACCAGGCTGCCGACATTTTATCTGTAAAAGGCAACCTGGTGCCGGTAGGCAAGGATCAGCTCCCCCACCTCGAATTATGTAGACTGATCGCCAGGAGGTTCAATAAGAGATTCGGAAATGATCGGGCGATCTTTAAGGAACCGGAAGCTCTGCTCAGCAGCTCTCCCAATATATTGGGACTGGACGGGGCGCAGAAAATGAGCAAGAGCAGGAACAACGCCATATTTTTAAGCGCGACGGCAGATGAAACCGCCAGATTGATCAAAAAGGCCAAGACAGATTCGATCAAGACAATATATTTTGATCCCAAAGACCGGCCTGAAGTCTCCAATCTGCTCCACATCGTCTCTCTAGCAACAGGAGAAGCGGCCGAATCTGTGGCTGAACGCATCGGTGATGGGGGTTCTGCCAGGCTGAAGCAGGTCTTGACCGAATCGCTGAACGAGCATCTCGCTCCCATACGAAAAAGAAGACAGGAATTGCAGCAAGATGAACAGTATATACGGGATATTTTAAGCCGCGGTGTTCAAAAGGCGAGGGCTGAAGCGGTCAGAACACTGAATGAGGTTAGACAAGCCATGAATATGGAGTTTACATAATCCCCACGGGTGTGGGGGTAAACCGAGCAGGAGATCGACGCCACCTCCGTGCCGATTGACTCATCCCCACGTGCGTGGGGGCAAACTTTCACGACCGCCAGTTCCCGCGTTCGCGACCCTCATCCCCACGTGTGTGGGGATAAACTACTGGCCAGGTGGATGATGAAATGGAATTCGTAGCCCCTAGTTGAGGAAACAGCAGGTGGGGTTGGCAAGTTGGTGGATTCAGGCTGGAAGATGCAGAAATTGTGCAGCGAATGTACTTCGTAATGCATCATCCCCGCGTGTGGGGATTAAACGCAAGACCTCTTTCAGTGGGTCGATTTGCCTCGCATCATCCTCACCTGTGTGGGGTAAGCCGGGGGGAGGCGCATCCTTGATCATCCCCGAGTATTCCAGTCCCCTCGTGCGTAGGGGTAAACCGCAGCAGTACGTTATCCGGCTTGAGGACTATGAGGGTACGCTGGACAAGCTGCTGAGGCTGGTCGAGAAGCAAGAAATCGACATCAGCTCTGTGTCGGTTTACACAGTTATCCTTCAACTGGTGGATTTCCTGGAGGCTGTCTCCTACGCCGACATCGACGAGGGTGGACGCGTTTTGGTGATGGCGGCCGCCCTGCTAGCGATTAAGGCGCACCTGTTGCTGCCGGAGCAGGAAGTTGCCGCCTGCGCAGAGGGCGACTACTTGAATGAGGATGATGTTGCGGGCGGTCTGGCTGTGCCTGCAGAAGCCGAGTATTTGGTGATCAGGGAAGCGGCCAGGAACCTGGAAGATTGCGCACGAAACTGGGTCAGGAGCTACAAAAGGCAGCCGCTTCGGGAACTGGAACAACCGGATGACCTCTGGGCACGAAAAGACCTCCGGGATGATGTCACCAGACTGGTGATGGCGTTTAAAGAAATTCTTGTCCGAGTAGAATTTGAGCCTGTCCCTTATCAGGTAGAGAAGGCTGTCGATTTTGAGGACAAAATAGAGACGGTGTTCGGCGAGGTTATTATACACAGGGGTGGATTGCTCTTCCGCCGGCTGTTTGAAAAAGTCGACCGGCTTGAGGTGGTCTATAGATTCTTAGCTGTCCTGGAGTTGGTGTTCCGGGGGCGTCTCAGGCTCTCCCAGTGGCAGACCACAGGCGAGATCATTCTGGTAGCGGTGAAGTGAGAAGTGGCAAGCGAGATGTGTGAAGCGCTCACACATCCCAAGAAGACGGGATGGGGCGGATGGCAGTGGCTAGGCCATCTGCATCATCCACACGCACGTGGGGGTAAACCGCGCGATGCCAGTAATATTTCCCGATGAAACTGTTGCAATTCTCGATGCATTACTTTTTGCTTCTCCCAGGCCACTGTCGGCGGCGGCCCTGTCGCGCCTGACCGGCTTGGTGCCGGATGATGTAACAGCGCTGCTCTCGGAACTGGATGCGGTATATAATCGTCCAGAGCACGGAGTAAGATTGGTGCAGGTGGGCGAGGGGTACCAACTGGTAACCCGTCCTGAGCTTCATGCCTACGTGGAGAAGCTTCACCGGGACCGCGGCCGGGAGCATACGCTGTCCCAGGCGGCTTTGGAGACCCTGAGCATTGTGGCCTATTACCAGCCGGTTACCAAGGCCAGGATCGAGGGGATCCGGGGAGTTAGCTCTGACCACGTCTTGGACATGCTGCTCGACAGGGGATTGATCCAGGAGGCAGGGCGTAGCGGCGGGCCCGGTCGCCCAGTTTTATATGCAACATCCAACGCTTTCCTGGAGTATTTCGGCCTCCGGGATCTGAAAGATCTACCGGACTTAGAGGCGCTCAAGCGTCCTCACGCACGAGGGGGTAGCGCGTCCTGAGTATGTTTAATACCTTTGGGGCCTGTGGATGATCATCCTCACGTACGTGGGGGTAAACCGAGCAACGCATCAATCACCGCGATAGCCTCATCGAAAGCCGTCCCCACGGGTGTGGGGGAAAACGTCGGTTAAATACAATCAATGCTTAGACTCATGCATCCGAAACAATAAGAATTCATGTTGAATCACCCGAGCATCATCTTTTTACTAAAAGAAGCGTGACAGTAACTCCAGCAGCGGGATCCAACATCGATTCTTCATAGATTCTCATGCCTCCCGGTGGGTCGACGATCCAGGTGGTTGCATCCGGAATACCCTTTCTAATCTCTTTTTTGGACGGGGGATCGGTAATAAAACTATAGGCATAAGAGCCGGTGCTTACTTCTTCTCTAAGCTGATAGGGGAGACCAGCCTTATATGTCCGGGTAATCTTCTCACCGATAGATGTGATCAGAACCGAGTTCTTATTGTGAAATTGCACATATTTCTGGGCTATGATCAATAACGAGCACCCATATCGGTTATAAGCCAGGTCTTCAAAATTAGCCAACCCTGGTTCAATCTTTCTGAAGTCTCGCTTTAGAAGCTGGGGCTGAATCAACAAGGCTCCGGCGAATTCCCGCGCTTCAATCCCCAACTGATCATTCTCCTCTTGTGAGAAGCCCTCCCTGCTGCGGCAAAAAACGCTCCGGAGATGCCACGGGATAACCAGATGCCCGAGCAGCATGGCGACAGTGAACCGGAGTCTTGTTGGAGGATATTTGTTTTCGGAATTGATCACGATGAGCGGATGCGAACCTTCTTTATAAAGAACTCCTTCATCGGTGGAATTGTCTCTGGAAAAGACAATTTTTACATCCAGCAGTTCGGCTATCTGAAAAGGATCTACTGGCGGTGTGTTGATATTGTATTTCTGAAGTATATAGCGTGCATAATCTGCAGGCGAATCGTAAAAAGGATAATTTAAATAGTTTCTGCTTCCGGTGAGAAAATATAGATACTCTAGCAGTTGGCCTCTTTGTTTCTCATTCAGAAAGCGGACTGATGATGTGATCATTCTGGAAGAGGGGTCCTCGACGCCGCTTATCTTCCCGCCGACCAGGTATTCTACCGGAGTATCAAGTACAGCTCCGATTTCCCGTAACAGAACATAGATGGGGTTTCTCGTTCCCTTCTCGATCTGGCTGAGATATGAGGCAGAGATGTTGAGTCGCTGAGCCAGCTTTTCCTGGGTCAGTTTTTTTGCTTTCCTTTTATCCTTGATACGGTCTCCCAGCGGCATTTTCGTTCAACTCTCATGAAAATATAATTGCAAATAGCAATAATAAAAATAACATAATGCAAATATCTTGACAAGAGAGGAAAAAGATATTTATAATCATAACTGGATGATTTATGTAATCAACGATTGACAAAAACCATTTTAACATCCCATCGCACTATAATTCCCATAATTTACAACGTCAATCTGACAAAAAGGTTTGAATGGGTATCTGTTCTAATCCCTTTTCAGGGAGTGATTCTTGATGTGCCAACAACAGATCGAAGATATCGCATTTCAGCTCTGGGGCAAGACCAAGCCCTTCCATCCCCTGATCAGCCACATGATCGATGTGGGGTGCGTGGCCGGGGTCCTGCTGGACATGCCAGGCATGACAGGGGTGCTAACGCGCTGGTGCGCCGCCACTGGATGCCCAAGAAGTATTGCCATCTCTTGGTTGGCTTTTTTGGTGGCCTTGCACGATGTCGGCAAATGTCATCCGGATTTTGAGGGCAAGGCCCCTGATTTAACCCTGATGGCCTGCCTTGCTGAAAAAAAACTGTTGCGTCAAGAGCCACTAGTGGGCTTTCGTCACGAGGCCTTTGCGCACACCTGGATCGCGAACTACCTCAGGCGTGAGCGGAAATGGCATCGCAAACCCGCTGACACAGTTGCCACTTCCATCCACGGCCATCACGGAGATTTCAATTCCGGACCCGGCCTTCCAGAAGAGGATTGCCTGGCGGTGTTCTGGAAGCCCCTACGACAAATATTGACGGAAACGCTCATAGAATTGTTTGCTCCAGATGATTGGGCGCCGGTGGAATTTGCAGACAGCAGCACAGCCGGCATTTTGCTGACAGGATTGGTGGTACTCAGTGACTGGATTGCCTCGAACCCGGAGATCTATACAGCACCTGCGGAACAGGTGGGTTCAAAAGCCTACTTTCGGGCTGCCCTGTTGATTGCGGAGCGGACACTCAAAGACCTCGGCTTCGATGATGTGGTCTCCTGGCCGGATCAGGCTTCTTTCAGGGATATCTGGCACAGCGGAGAGTTTCAGCAGGTTCGTCCCATGCAGCAGGTAGTGCAGGAGTTGTGTCTAAATGGACTGCCTCCCGGGCTGGTGATCATCGAGGCGCCGATGGGTGAGGGGAAAACGGAGGCGTCGCTATATCTGGCAACCCAGTGGCTGGCGACGGGAAATCAGGGCGGGATCTACCTCGCCTTGCCCACAGCAGCTACCAGCAATCAGATGCATGAACGGGTCAGATCTTTCCTGACCATGCACGGTGCTGGAAGGGTGGAACTCATCCATGGCATGTCCTGGCTGGTGGATGATCGCAGCTTGTCAAGGGGGCCGGAACTGGCAGGTGATGAGGGGGAGGCGGATCTCGCCCGCGATTGGTTCAGACCAAAAAAACGTGCTCTCCTCGCTCCCTATGGTGTGGGCACTGTCGATCAGGCGATGATGTCGGTGCTCCATGTTCATCACGGCTTCTTGAGGCTATTCGGGCTCTCGGGCAAGGTCCTGATTATTGACGAGGTCCACGCCTATGATACTTATATGACCCGGATCATCCACAGGCTTCTGGCCTGGTGCGGCGCTTTGCAGATACCGGTGATCATACTCTCGGCCACCTTGCCGGGGCGCAAACGGCAGGAGTTGTTGCAAGCTTACGGCGCTGCCTTGGGAGAGAGCCAGGATGAAACTAGCCATGATATTGCTGCCTATCCCTTGCTCACTGCGGCCACCCCCGGGGGTGAGATCCGCACTGTACCGCTGCCAGCAGCGGGTCGGCAAAAGACTGTCCAGTTGGTGATGCACCCGGGACTGCTCTCTGATGCCGGGGACAAGGGCAAAATTGCCGAGGACGTGGCCAGAATGGCCTTGAAAATGGATGGCGCCTGTAGCTGCGTGATCCT
>Ga0116107_1001583_pt1 | contig 13196 bp, 10 predicted proteins | sample June2015DPH_6_10_FD_88969 | JGI IMG/M metagenome (GOLD analysis project Ga0116107, IMG submission 88969) | Peatland microbial communities from SPRUCE experiment site at the Marcell Experimental Forest, Minnesota, USA - June2015DPH_6_100 | ecosystem: Environmental > Terrestrial > Soil > Wetlands... | reverse complement strand
GGTCGAGAAACTGGTGAATCTGGATGTGCCGGTGCGCGCCCAGGCCCTGCGCGTCATCCTGGCGGAACTCACCCGGGTTCAATCGCACCTGGTCTGGCTGGGCACTGCGGCTCTGGACCTGGCGGCCATGTCCATGTTCCTGTATTGCTTCCGCGAGCGCGAGTACATCCTGGATGTAATGGAGATGTGCTCCGGTCAGCGTATGATGACCACCTACATCCGTCCCGGTGGCCTTTGGCGGGATGTACCGGTTGAATTCGAGGCGGCCGTCCGGGATATCCTCAAGACATTCCCGAAACGGATCGACCAGTATGAGGCGCTCCTGACCCGCAATCCGCTCATGCTCGACCGGACACTTGGCATCGGCAAACTGACCGGGGAAGAGTGCCTGAACTTCGGCGTGACCGGCCCGATGCTGCGGGCCAGCGGTGTCAAGTGGGATTTGCGCAAAATGCAGCCGTACTCCGGGTACGAGCAGTACGATTTCGAGGTCCCGACCCGTACTGAGGGGGATGTTTACGCGCGCTTCCTGGTCCGCCTGGAGGAGATGCACCAGTCGCTCAGGATTATCGGGCAGGCGCTCGATAAACTCCCACTGGGCGCAGTGCACTCGAATAACTACAAGTTTGTTCCGCCGCCACGCTCGGAAATTGGCGTCAGCATGGAAGCGCTGATCCACCATTTCAAGTTGTGGACGGAAGGATTTAATGCTCCGAAAGGCTCAGTCTACAGTGCGGTCGAAAGCCCGCGTGGCGAACTGGGCGTTTATCTGGAATCCGATGGCGGCCCCAAGCCATACCGCATCCATTGGCGTACGCCTTCATTTGATAACCTGCAATCCATCCCGCTAATGGCAAAGGGCGTATTGGTGGCAGACCTGGTCGCGATTATCGGAAGTATCGATATTGTCCTGGGAGATGTGGATCGTTGAGTCTCCCTTTCTCCAACCCCTCTCCCACCTGGACGAGTACCCATACGGGAAGAGCGGCAAGAGCTGAGGGCGAGTGTGAGGATTTATGCTTGCTGAAAAATATCCCGATGAAATAAAAAGAATTATGGCAAAATACCCGCCAGAGCAAAAACGCTCGGCGGTCATGCCGCTGCTTTACCTGGCCCAGCTCCAGGACGGTTATGTCACCAAAGCCGCGATGGAAGATATCGCCAAGATGCTGGATATCAGCTCCACCGATGTGGCCCAGGTTGTCGGGTTTTACACTCTTTACCACGACAAGCCGGCCGGCAAGTACCGCATGCAGGTCTGCACGGACCTGCCCTGCGCTCTGCGTGGCGCGGACAAATTTATGGAGCAATTATGCGCCAACCTGCGCATCCAGGTGGGGGAAACCACTGCGGATGGCCTGATCACTCTGGAGGCGGTCACCTGCCTGGCCGGGTGCGACCGGGCCCCGATGTTCCAGATCCAGTCCAGGGATGGATTGGAATACCATGAAAACATGAGCGTGGACAAAACCATGGAACTGGTCGAAGCGCTCAAAAAGAGCACAGAGGGGGTGAAATAATGGCAGCCCTCCTCCTGCGTCATCGTGACATTCCCGGCATCGGTGATCTGGACGTCTACCAAAAGAACGGCGGCTTCGAGGCATGGAAGAAGGCCGCCACTACAATGAAACCCCAGGAAGTGACCGACCTGGTCAAGGCCTCCGGGCTGCGCGGGCGCGGCGGCGCGGGCTTCCCGACCGGCGTAAAGTGGTCGTTCATTCCCAACACCATTTGGCCGCACTACGTGGTGGCCAATGCAGATGAGTCCGAACCGGGCACCTTCAAGGACCGCGAGATTATGGAAAACAATCCTCTGCAGTTCCTGGAGGGGGTAGCCATTGCCTGTTATGCCGTCGGGGCGAATGCAGGCTACGTCTACCTGCGCGGTGAGTTCTGGCCGTTGGCAGCCATCCTGGACGAGAAGATTGCGGAAATGGAGCAAGCCGGTTTCCTGGGTGACCACCTCTTCGGCACGGAGTATTCCCTGCACATTTATACCCATCTGGGCGCGGGCGCTTACATCTGCGGTGAAGAGACCGCACTGCTCGAGTCCATCGAGGGCAAACGCGGCATGCCACGCATTCGCCCGCCCTTCCCGGCCGTCTACGGCCTGTACGGCAAACCAACCGTGGTGAATAATGTTGAAACCCTCACCAACCTCCCGCTGATCGTCGAAAAAGGCGCGGACTGGTACAAATCGCTGGGCACAGCTGAAAGCGCCGGGGTTAAGATCTTCTCGCTCTCCGGGCACGTCAAAAAGCCCGGCAACTACGAACTGCCATTCGGCACCACCTATCGCAAGCTTATTTACGAGTACGGCGGCGGCGTGACGGAGGATCGTCCGGTCAAAGCCATCATGTCGGCCGGCGCTTCGTCTGCCATGATCGTGGCGGATGACAAGGCCCTCGACACGCCCATGGATTATGCCTCGGTGCGCACACTCGGCGCGGACCTGGGTTCCGCCTCGGTGATCGTCATCAATGACAGTGTGGACGTGGACTGGGTCATTAGCAAGACCATCCACTTTTTCAAACACGAATCATGCGGCAAGTGCACGCCCTGCCGGGACGGCACGTACTGGATGCAGCACCTGATCGAGCGCATCGAACACGGCGAGGATGTGGAAGCGAATACCCGCCTGCTGCGCACGGTTGCCAAGCAAATCCAGAACAAGTGCCTGTGCCCGCTGGGCGAGTTCTCCACCATGGCAGTCACGACTGCCATCGAGCGCTTCCCTGCCGACTTTCAACCCTCCATGGCTGGAGGCAGGCATGGCTAAAATGATATCCCTGACGATTGACGGGCGTGAGGTCTCGGTCCCTGTAGGAACCCTGATCGTGAACGCTGCCAAACAAATTGGCATCGACGTTCCGGTCTTTTGCTTTCACCCGAAGATGGAACCGGTCGGCATGTGCCGCCAGTGCCTGGTGGAAGTGGGCCGTCCGATGTTCGACCGCGCCACCGGCCAGGCTGTGATGGAAAATGGCCGGCAGAAGGTCCAGTTCGGAGCCAAGCTGGAGACTGCCTGCAGCAACCCGGTTTCCGAAGGCATGGTCGTCCTGACCACCTCCGAGAAAGCTGTGGCGGCACAAAAAGAGATCCTCGAGTTCCTGCTAACCTCGCACCCGCTGGACTGCCCGGTCTGTGACAAGGGCGGCGAGTGCCCGCTACAGAACCTGACCATGGCGCATGCTTCCCCGTTGAGTCGCTACATTTATTCTGAGAAGAGTCACGGTGCCAAACACTTCCCGCTGGGCGACCTGATCTGGCTGGATCGCGAACGCTGCATCCAATGCGCCCGCTGCATCCGCTTCCAGGACGAGGTTGCCGGGGAGCCGGTGCTGGGCTTCTACCAGCGCGGGCGCGCAACGGATGTCTTCACCAATTCCGATCCGGGCTTTGACTCGGTCTTCTCCGGCAATACCAGCGACATTTGCCCGGTCGGCGCGCTGACCACTTCAGATTTCCGCTTTGGGGCGCGTCCCTGGGAGTTGAAGGCGGCCGCCTCGGTCTGCGGACAGTGCCCGGTGGGCTGCAACATCACGTTTAACACCCGCCGCGAAGCCATGTCGGGCGGCAAGGTTGCCATCAAGCGCGTCATGCCGCGCCAGAACGAAGCCGTCAACGAGATCTGGATCTGTGATAAAGGCCGCTTTGCGTATCACTTTGTCGAAAGCGAAAAGCGCCTTACCAAACCTTTGATTAAAACCGCAGGGTCGCCCCAGGAAGAGGCCTCCTGGGAGGAAGCCATCCGTTTGGCAGCCGCCAAGCTGGCCGATGCTGGAAAGGATACGGTCATTCTGGTAGGTGGGCGGCTTTCGAACGAGGATCTGTTCAACCTGAAGCAATTGGCGGATGGGCTGGGCGGGCAGGCGCTCTTGTACACGCACATGGGCGGTGGGGAACTGACCACTGCAATGGGCGTTGCCGCCGGGACGAATTTCTCTGACATGGGCCCGGGTACCACTATGCTGGTGGTGGCCTCCGATCTGTATAGCGAAGCCCCGGTCTGGCACATGCGCATCAAGCAGGCGGCCAATCGCGGCGCCACCCTCATTATGGTCAATGCGCGTGAGACGAAACTGGAACGATATGCAAAGTTCGTTGTCCGCTATGCGTACGGCGATGAAGTGGAAACGGTCAACGGCCTGGCCAACCAGCCCAAGATTGGCGAGGCCATCAGTAATTCGGAGAACCTGGTTGTCCTGTACGGTTCGGACGGCCTGGGATTGGAAGGTTCGTCGGCCCTGGCAGCCGCCTGCGCAGGACTGATTAAGGCCTGCGCCGGCAATCCGAACAATGGGCTGATCGGGGTCTGGCCGCACGCCAATGACCAGGGTGCCTGGGAACTGGGTTTCCGGCCCGCCTCAAACCTGGTCAAGACTTTGAAAGATAAGGTTGTCTACCTGGCGGCGGCGGACCCGGCCGGTGACGATCCCAGCCTGGCGGAAGCCCTGCGGGGCGCCAGGAGCGTCATCGTCCAGGAGTTGTTCCTTACGGAAACTGCCAGCCTGGCAGATGTGGTGCTGCCGGCCCAGGCGTACACCGAACGGGACGGATCGTTCACATCCGGCGAACGGCGCGTCCAGTGCTTTTTCCCGGCTGTCCCGCCGCTCCCAGAGGCGCGTCCTGATTTTGCCATCACTGCCCAGATTGCCGCCGGACTTGGTCTCACGCTCGAAAGCCGCTCTGCCTCGCACGTGCTGGACAGGCTGGCAGATTCGGTTAATGCTTTCTCAGGTCTCTCCTTCCTTAAACTGGCTGAAGTGACCGGGCAGTGGCCCATCGTCGGTCGCGGCGACCTGTATTACGGCGGCACAACCTATGAGAATACCCAGGGCTTGGGTGTGCATTTGGCCCTCTCGCTTCTCCCCTCTCCCGCCGGGACGAGTGGCGGCAAGGGTGGGGGAGCCGCGGGTGAGGGAAAAACCCTGCACCCGGATGAAGAGCAATGGCTGGCCCTCCCGGTGACCCGTCTCTACGACCGTGGTATTACGGTCCTCACCTCTGCGCTGCTTCGCTCGCATATCGGTGATGCTTCCTTTATCCTTAACCCCCAGGCGGCCAAATCCCTTGGTATCCAGTCCGGCGACCTGCTGAATATAAATGGTCTGGAAGCGCAGGCTGTCCTGGATGAGACCGTACCGGCCAGTGTGGTATTGGTGCCGCGCAGCATGGGCATCCCCATCGCAGGGCCGGTGGTTGCCAACATCAAGGTTGCCTGATATTGCGTTTTACAGGTTTCGTAAAACGTAAGAGGAAGGTTCTCAATGACGTTAGCTCTCGTGATTGAATGGATCATCAAGGCGATTGTGCTGGTACTTGTCCTGCTGACCGGCTTTGCCTACCTGACGCTGTATGAGCGCAAGGCGCTGGCGCGCATCCAGATGCGCGTTGGCCCAAACCGTGCCGGTCCTTGGGGCATTTTGCAGCCCATCGCCGACGCAGTCAAATTAATCTTCAAGGAAGAGCTGATGCCGGCCAGGGCCGACAAGCTGCTCTTCTTCCTGGCCCCGATCGTGACACTGGTCCCGGCGCTGGTCATCACCGCGGTGGTGCCCTGGGGGCCCAACCTGCACGTGTTCGGGTATACCATTACCCTTTACATCGCCGATGTCAACGTGGGTGTTTTGTACATCATGTCGGTGGCTTCGATTGCGGTATACGGGATCGTGCTGGCGGGCTGGAGTTCCAACAACAAGTACGCCATGATGGGCGGTTTGCGTTCGACCGCCCAGATGATCAGTTATGAGATCGCCTTGGGCCTGTCCTTCGTAGGGGTGATCCTGCTGGCTGGTTCAGCCTCGATGACGGAAATCGTGTCTGCGCAGAAATCCGCCTGGTTCGTTCTGCTCCAGCCGGTCGGGACGGTGATCTTTCTGATCGCCACCCTGGCCGAGGTCAACCGCGCCCCGTTCGACATGCCGGAAGCCGAGCAGGAACTGACCGCTGGCTACCACACAGAATACTCCGGCATGAAATTCGCCCTGCTGTTCATGGCCGAGTACGACAAAATGATTGCCATAAGTTCCATCGGGGCTACGCTGTACTTCGGCGGCTACCGGGAGTTCTGGTTTCTTTCGAATACCATCTTGAGTGTGGACCGGACACCCTGGCTTGGCCCGATCTACATATTCTTGAAGATCTTTATCCTGCTCTTTGGGATGATCTGGGTGCGGGCCACCTTCCCGCGCATCCGTTATGACCGGTTGATGGCTTTTGGCTGGAAAGTGCTGCTGCCGCTCTCACTGGCACTGATCTTCATTACCGCCACATTTATCCTGCTGGCACAGCAAGCCAACAATACACTGCTCCTGTGGGGCATCCCGGTGGTTTCTTTACTGGCAGGCGTGCTGGCGGTGTCATTGGTGTACCGCACTTTGAGGAGAAAAGAATATGCGCGTGCTTGAGCCTCTGATCGAACTGGTGCGCGGCCTGTGGACTACGCTGCGGTTCATGTTCGAAAAGCCGGTGACGGTGCAGTACCCTGAGCAGAAGAAGCCGGTCAAAGCGCGCTTCCGCGGGCGGCATGTGCTGCACCGCTACGAGAACGGGCTGGAAAAGTGTATCGGCTGCTCATTATGCGCAGCGGCCTGCCCATCAGATGCCATCTTCGTCGAATCCTCCGAAAACACGGACGAGAAGCGCTTTTCCCCCGGCGAGCGCTACGCCAGCACCTACGAAATCAACATGCTGCGCTGCATTTTTTGCGGCTTTTGCGAAGACGCCTGCCCGACCGAGGCGATCACCTTGGGCGACCAGTATGAACTGTCCTTTACCGATCGCCGCCAGGCGATTTATCCCAAGGAGATGCTGATCGAACCCGTCCCATCCGGCGGAAAGCCAACCCCGCAAAAGACCGAACCGGGTACCTTTACCAGGTCGGTTCCTGTGATGAAAGACCCGACGGATTGAGGCCCTTATGAACCTGACGCTCATCCTCTTTTATGTCCTGGCAGTTGCCGCTGTGGCCACCGCGGCTGGATTACTGCTCAGCCGGAATTCGGTTTACGCCGCCCTGTTCCTGGTATTGAACTTCGCCACGGTGGCGGTCTTCTATTTATTATTGGGTGCACCCTTTATCGCCTTGGTGCAGGTGACGGTCTATGCCGGGGCCATCATGGTGCTGTTTCTGTTCGTGATCATGCTGCTGGGAGCTGAGAAACTCCCCAGAGGCCAGGTGCTGCCCTGGCAGCGTCCGCTGGCGATTGGCCTGGCGGCGCTCCTGCTGGTGGAGGCGGGCTTCCTGCTCTTCCAGCGCATGCATACCACCGCGATCCTGGCGGCCCCCGGCGCGGATCTGAATACCACTGCAACATTGCAGACCCTGGGAATGGCATTGTTCAGCCAGTACCTCCTGCCTTTTGAAGTGACCTCCATCCTGCTGCTGGTGGCAATGGTGGGGGCGATTGTCTTGACCAAACAAGTGAAAGGAGAGCAGGCATGATTGGTGAACTTGGAGGAATTCCTCTCTCCGGCTTTCTGGCAGTTTCAGCCATTTTATTTACCATGGGTGCGCTGGGTGTGCTGATCCGGCGCAATGCCATCATCATTTTCATGTCGGTCGAGTTGATGCTGAACGCCGCCAACCTGGCTTTCGTGGCCTTTGCCCGTTCCTATAACGTTTTGAGCGGGCAGTTGTTCGTCTTCTTCGTGATGACGGTCTCGGCTGCGGAAGTGGCGGTGGGCCTGGCGCTGATCGTGGCGATCTTCCGCTCCAAGCACAGCATCGACGTGGATCAGATGAGCAGCCTTAAAGGATAGCGAAAAGGATAACGAATGGAAACATTGTTCAGCCTGGTTCCCCTGATTGTCTTCCTGCCCGTGCTCGGGCTGCTCATCAATATCACCTTTGGTGGCAAAATGAGCGAAAAAGCCATCGGCGTGGTGGCAAGCACAGCCTCCGGGCTGGCCTTTGTCGTCTCGGTGCTGCTGGGCGTGGCACTGTGGAGCAGCGGCGGCGCAGCGCACAGCCTGCCCTTCGCCGATTGGATCAGCATCAGCACGCTCAGCATCCCCTGGACTTTCCGGGTGGATACGCTCTCGGTGACGATGATGCTGGTCGTCTCCGGTGTGGGCACGCTCATCCACATTTATGCCATCGGTTACATGCACGAGGATGTGCGCTTCAAGCATGATGAGGGCCGTTACCGCCGCTTCTTCGTTTTCATGAACCTGTTCATCGCCATGATGATGATCCTGGTCAGCGGTGACTCGTACCTGATGCTGTTCGTCGGGTGGGAGGGGGTGGGCCTGTGCTCGTTCCTGTTGATCGGCTTCTGGTATGAGATGGATACACTCGGGCGGCCTTCCTGGGCCAACTCGAATGCGGCCAAGAAAGCCATGATCGCCAACCGTATCGGTGATTTCGGCTTCCTGCTGGCGGCTTTCACCATGTTCTGGGCCTTTGGCAGCCTCCAATTCAATGATGTCTTCATGAAGGCCTCGCAGATTGCGGCTGCCACCCCCGGCGTGATCCTGCTCATCACCCTGTTCCTGTTGATCGGTGTGGCCGGCAAATCCGCCCAGATCCCGTTGTATGTCTGGCTGCCGGATGCCATGGCCGGCCCGACCCCGGTCTCGGCGCTCATTCATGCCGCCACCATGGTCACAGCGGGTGTCTACCTGGTGGCGCGTTCCTGGCCGCTCTACTCGTTGGTGCCGGATGCCCAGTATGTGGTGGCGCTGGTGGGCGCAGTGACGGCGCTGTTTGCCGCCACGATTGCCGCCGGGCAATATGACATCAAGAAGGTGCTGGCCTACTCGACCATCTCGCAGTTGGGCTTCATGGTGGCAGCGGTCGGCATGGGCGCCTACGTGGCCGGCATGTTCCACCTGATCACGCATGCCTTCTTCAAGGCCCTGTTGTTCCTTTCGGCTGGCTCGGTCATCCTCGGCATGGAAAGAGGCCACCACCACCTGCCCCACCAGGAAGGATCCAACGAAGAGGTTTTCGACCCGGGGGATATGCGCAACATGGGCGGTCTGCGCAAGCAGATGCCGGTCACGTTCTGGCTGTATCTCACCGGCGCGCTGGCGCTGGCGGGCATTTTCCCGCTGGCCGGTTTTTGGTCCAAGGATGAGATCCTGCTGGATGCGGCGAAGAATTACCCGGTGGTTTTTGTGCTGCTCATCCTGGCGGCCATCCTGACCGCTTTCTACATGGGCCGCCAGATCTGGATGGTCTTCTTTGGCCCGCCCCGGCATGTCGCGGCCGGGCACGCCCAGGAAAGCCCCAGGGTGATGACAGTGCCCCTGATGGTGCTGGCTGCCCTTGCGATCCTGGGCGGGGCGCTCAACTTCCCGGGCCTCAATTCGCTGACCACCTGGTTGGGTTATACCATCCAGCCCATTGTCCATGAAGCCGAAGTGGCTCCTTGGCTTGCAATCTCCTGGGGCGGGTTCAATCCGCTCCTGGCGTTTTTGGTCTTGCTCCTGGCACTTATCGCGATCTACATCTCCTGGTTGATCTACGGACGCAACCCGCTGGAAGCCGGGCAGAAAGACCCGCTCAAGCAACCGCTGGGTTTCATATTCACCGGCATGGAAAACAAGTGGTTCGTGGATGAGTTCTATGCGGCCATTATTCTAAAGCCATACGGAGCCATCTCTCGTTTCCTGGCGGACGTCATTGACGGCCGCTTCTGGCATGATTGGTTTCACGAGAAGGTCATCGCCGGAACGTATAACTTCGTCTCGAAAACGGTGCTGGACCTGCGCGTCGACCAGCAGTTCATCGACGCCATCGCCAATGGCCTGGGCAATCTGACCCGGGGCGCTTCGGCCAGGCTGCGCCGCCTGCAAAACGGCTTTGTACGCTCGTATGCGCTGGCTGTGTTACTGGGTGTTGTTATTATTCTTGGCTATCTATTGCTCAAATAATGGCAAAGGTCAACGTGCGGTAGGCAAGCCCACAGCCCTTTGACGTGCGACGTTTGACCCGACAGGAGTAAATATGGACTTTATTACCAATCCTCTGAACATCGTGATTTTCTTCCCGCTGGTGGGCGTGCTGGTCTTATTGTTCCTGCCCGCCGGGAAGAAGGGCCTGCTGCGTTGGACGGCGCTGGCAACCACCCTGGTGACCTTCTGCCTGTCCATCTGGATGCTGGTCCAGTTCCGGGCCGCCGAGGCAGTCGCGCCGGGTGACCTGCACCTGACCCTGACCCTGCCGTGGGTGCAGGTGGCGGGCTGGAACATTTCCTATGCCCTCGGCGTGGATGGGCTGTCCATCCTGCTGGTCCTGCTGACAACCTTCTTGACCCCCATCGCCGTCCTGTCCACCTGGACGGCGGTCGAGGAGCGCGTCAAGGATTTCATGCTGTTCTTCCTGCTGCTGGAAGTGGGCATGCTGGGCGTCTTCATGGCGCAGGACCTGTTCCTGTTCTACATCTTCTGGGAATTCACGCTTGTCCCAATGTACTTCCTGATCGGCATCTGGGGCGGACCACGCCGCATCTATGCCGCCATCAAGTTCTTCCTGTACACCATGGCCGGTTCCATCCTGATGCTGCTGGCCATCCTGTGGCTGGGAGTCCACCAGGGTACCTTCTCGGTGCCTGACCTGATGACCAAGGGCGGGATCGATCCGCATACCCAGCTGTGGCTGTTCATCGCTTTCGCGGCCGCTTTTGCTATTAAAGTCCCAATGTGGCCGCTGCACTCCTGGCTGCCGGATGCGCATGTGGAAGCCCCCACGGCCGGTTCGATCATCCTGGCTGGTGTCCTGCTGAAGATGGGCACGTACGGCTTCCTGCGCTTCAATATCCCGCTCTTCCCGCAGGCGGCAGTCCAGGCCGCCCCATGGATGGCTTTGCTGGCGGTCATCGGCATCATCTACGGCGCAGCGGTTTCCTATGCCCAGAAGGACATCAAGAAACTGGTTGCCTACTCCTCGGTCAGCCACCTCGGATTCGTCATGCTGGGCCTGTTCGCGCTGAATGCTCAGGGTGTCGAAGGCGGTATTCTGCAAATGATCAACCATGGTCTGAGCACGGGTGCGTTGTTCCTCCTGGTGGGCATGGTTTACGAGCAGACCCACACACGCGAGTTCAGCGTGTACGGCGGGCTGTGGAAGATCATGCCGGTCTTTGGTGCGTTCATGCTGATCGTTTCCCTGTCTTCGATGGGCCTGCCCGGCCTGAACGGTTTCGTCGGCGAGTTCACCATCCTGCTGGGCGCCTTTGGCTCCAAGGCCATTGGCTCGCCTTGGTTCGCCGGGGTGGCCGCCTTGGGCGTCATCATGGCCGCCGTCTATATCCTGTATATGTTCCAGAAGATCTTCCTCGGCCCCGAAGGCTCCATTGTGGAAGAAGTCAAGAAGCACGGACATGCCTTGCGCGACCTGAACGCGCGCGAAATTATCACGACTGTCCCGCTGCTGGTTTTCATCTTTTGGATTGGCCTGTACCCGAAGCCGTTCTTTGACCTGATGGCTCCGGCGGTCACAAAACTGCTGGCTGGAGTAATTCACTAGCGCTTGGTGATACGGTTTGGCATTCCGTTTTCTTGCCAACCGCTGATTGCCAATGGCTAAAAGCTGATTTTCGAAAGCGCGACTATGACATATTCTGACCTGATTACACTTCTCCCGCTCATCTTCCTGATCGTCTGGGCCTGTGCGCTTCTGCTGGTGGATTTGTTCATTCCGAAGGGTCGCAAGGGCTGGACGGCTTGGCTGGCTGCGGTCGGGCTGGCCGCGGCCATGGGCCTGACCATCCTGTATGCCGGCCAGCAAAGATTCGCTTTCAGCGGGATGGTCGTGCTGGACGGTTTTTCCTCCTTCCTGGATGTACTCTTCCTGGCAACCGGATTGCTCGGGATTACCTTGGCGTATGGCTACCTCAAGCGCATGGGCATCGAACGCGGCGAATATTATGCCCTGCTGCTCTTCAGCGTAACGGGGATGATGCTGATGGCCCAGGCAGCCAACCTGATCGTCATTTTCCTGGCGCTGGAACTCCTGTCCATCCCGCTGTATGTGCTGGCTGCTTTTGCACGCCCGAGGCTGGATTCGGAGGAAGCCGGTCTCAAGTACTTCCTGCTGGGTGCGTATTCGACCGGGTTCGTGGTCTACGGCATTGCCTTGGTCTTCGGAGCCACCGGCACGACCCAGCTTTCGGAGATCGTTTCGGCCGCGGCCGGTACGGGTTCCGGGCCGGCAGTCAGCCTGCCATTGCTCGGAGTCGGCGCGGCGCTGATCCTGGTCGGTTTCGGGTTCAAGGTCGCGGCCGTGCCATTCCATATGTGGACGCCGGATGTCTACCAGGGCGCGCCCACCCCTGTGACCGGTTTTATGGCAGTCGGCGCCAAGGCAGCCGGTTTTGCCGCCCTACTGCGCATCTTCGTGACGGCGCTTCCGGCGCTCAACGGGAACCTGGTGCCGGTGCTGTGGGGCCTGGCCGCGCTGACCATGTTGGTCGGCAACCTGCTGGCCATCTCCCAGACCAACATCAAGCGCATGCTGGCCTATTCGAGCATTGCCCACGCCGGCTACATCCTGATGGCGCTGACAGCCTATGGCAAGGTGCCGAGGGACGCGGTTGCATCGGCGCTCTTCTACCTGGTGACGTATGCCGTTACCTCCTTCGGCACCTGGGCAGTCGTCATTGCCCTCGAAAAGGCCGAGGGCAAGGGCCTGGAGATAACCGATTATGCCGGCCTGGGACGCAAGCGCCCGTTGCTGGCAGCCGCCATGACGATTTTCATGCTCTCGCTGACGGGCATGCCGCCCACGCTGGGCCTGGTTGGCAAGTTCTACCTGTTCCGCACGGCCATTCAGGGTGGCTTCATCGGGCTTGCCATCATCGGCGTGCTTACCTCGCTCATCTCGGCATACTACTACCTGCGGGTGGTGGTGACCATGTACATGCGCGAGGGCGAGCCCGAATCCACCCGTGAACCCTGGCTGGACTTCACCTGGAGCCTGAGCGCCCTGGCTACGGTGATCTTGTCTTTCCTGCCCATGGCATTGTTCGCCTGGGCCAGCGGAGCAGTGTTGAAGTTATTTTAGTCTGCTGGTTTCGAAAACGGGCTTTTGGAATAAAAAAGACAGGTCGAAAGACCTGCCTTTCTTATGTGCGCCCAGCATGGGCGTTGGCTAGAAGGTGAAAGACCTTTATGGAGGCTGATTGCGCTAACCATTAGCCGAGAGCAAGGGCGTCACCGTGAGGTGGGGTCTGAAGGAAGCTGGAGGC